>Ga0172380_10004520_pt1 | contig 17790 bp, 19 predicted proteins | sample Leawe162metaG_FD_119747 | JGI IMG/M metagenome (GOLD analysis project Ga0172380, IMG submission 119747) | Leachate microbial communities from a municipal landfill in Southern Ontario, Canada - Leachate well 162 metaG | ecosystem: Engineered > Solid waste > Landfill > Unclassified | place... | reverse complement strand
TTCAAAATGTTCTCATAATCCTGTACAATAGAGTCATGATAATTTCAAAAAATTCCAATAGGGGACTGATAAAGATGATTGTCCTCATCATCGTCCTTTTGCTCATCATGGGCTACCTAGGGTTCAACCTGAGGGCGATCGTGAGCTCGGAGACCTTCCAGGACAACTGGAGCTTCATCAGGGACCTGAGTGTAAATGTCTGGAACAATTATTTGTCACGACCGCTCGGATATCTCTGGAACGAAATTTTTATCCCGTATGTCTGGGAGCCGATCATTAACAATATCTCAAAGGGAGAGTTGAAATAATTTCGTTAGAGTAACTTACACGAGTAAAGGAAGTAAAGGGGCATCATCAAGAAGGCTCCTTTTTGTATATTACGAAAGGGAGCCACATTTCTATCCAGGGCCATGAGATAAAACATATATTGTGCGACATGGTATGTTTCTCACCCCATACACTGTAAGCCCCTCCCTACTACCAAGTCCAACTTAATTATTTTTCCTTCCGCGGCTTCTCCTTCGCTTCACAATCAAGGCACACATCTTCCCCATTCCTACTTATCGTGTACATACCATGAATGACTTTGCGGCAAAAGTTGCATATCGGATATTCAAATAGATCTAGACCCCATTGTTCACATTTCTTGATAAATTCATCCTTTGAATAACGTGTCTTGATTATGAAGTCGCCAACCTGTGGATCCTTGCCTTTATAGGTCATGTCAATAAGGTTACATATTCCCTGCTCGTCACCTGCAATAATACCTGTGATATCCATAGATAGCATTATATTCCCTAATACCTTCCTGTCAAATGATATGCTACAATAATCGTAAGTTGATTATGAAGAATATATTTTTCAAATTTTACGCCAATTTGCCTATAAATATCCGTAAAGAGATAGTTTTGGACCTAGGTGAAGATAAAGGCGGACCTATCACATGGGAAGTTGCCTATAGAGAGATTAATGCTGATACAGAGCTCGGTAAAAAAATTCTTGAAAAACTCGTTGAACTTAAATTCATACCTGAATAAATTATGAGTCAGAATACCGTTAACAACTCAAAAGAATTAAGCCAGGAAATTATCAACCTGGTTGAATATCGCAGGATCATAAGTAATCTGCTCACCAGTAACGCCGAAAATTCATTCGTAGTATCAGATCTCATTTGGAATATGCACAATCAAGTGTGTCTGGTGAGGTAGACATGATGAAGTTATTTTAATACGGTCATTGAAAACAACGAAACTAAATATCTATGATATTATTCATTTTATGCACATCTCCTTCCACCACCTCCCTATTGGACCATATTCAGAAGAAATCTGGCGCAAGCAATGGCTAGGTGTTACAAAACCGCGTGGTGTTGCAGAGGGCCGTCTTTCTATAGTTGAGCTTGGTCAGGAACATGTACTTTGTGTCACCTGTCTAAATGGGCAAACCGGCCCTGATGCCGGTGGCACGTCTTGGAGTGCGCGATTTGGTAAATCATATGATGAAGCCACAGTCGAATATCAGGTTAGGATAGACGCAAATTTTGATTATAAGCGTGGCGGAAAGCTTCCGGGTTTTTGTGGCGGATCAAGTCCTATGGGAGGCAGGAATACCGCGGATGGTTTTTCTGCACGAGTAATGTGGCGAGAGTTGGGTATGATGACACAGTATGTCTATTTTGATGATAAAGATGTATCAAAAAGGTATGGTCAAGATTATGATGGAAAAATAATATCTTGGTTTGATGGTGAGGAAGTTTGCAATCTAACTTTGCAATTCAGGAAGGATAATTCATTCGGAATCGACTCCTTCAAATTCGCGGTCTTCTTTGGCGGCAATGATCCCACCTGGGCGCCGGAGAAAGACGAGAAGATCTATTTTAAGGATTTCAAATTTACATTCGGAGACATGTAAGGACTTGCATAGTATTCGGCACCGCAATATAATCCTTTCAGCTATGAGGACTTTACTTCGCCTGCTTGGATTCTCGAGCGTGCGGCAGGGAGCTGCCACGCTCTTCACTCGTAATACCAGGAAACACTCATTTCAAATCTGGTTTTTCGAGAACTAGATCAGGGGTACCCACTCCCCTTTTTTGTTTAGACTATCTTCCTTCCTGCCTACTCTTATTATTTGAAATCATCCTTATCATCGTTCCCTTTTCCCATTCCCGTGCTATGATATGAAAAAAACAAAATGTATCACAAACAATTGGTAAGTCATGTGCGGGGACGGGTCGAGGCCGGTAAGACCAACGAGGAGATCTGGAACGAGCTGCGAGCCGACGGCTGGAGCGACGACGACATCAGGCAGGCCTTCTACTACGTTTCTTTTCCGGACAAACTTGGCAGGTTTTCGCTGAAGAGGTTGTTCTACAGCGAGGTTCCGGTCGAATTGACTTTGGTTTTCGTGCTGGCCACGGCTATCTCGATCGGCGGCTTCTCCTATGCTTATGGTAATCGCGGTCAGAGCTACACCATTACCCTGCCGGAGACGCCGGCCGCCACCAAGGCCCAGTTCTCCTTCGGCGCCGAGCCGGCTCTTTCCAATCCCGATTTTTTCGGCCAGGTCAAGACTCAGTTTATCGAAGCCAAAGCGGATTTCATCGAAGCCGATCTTTCGTCAATGAAAGTTTTGGTTTATAAAGGCGGCACGCTTCATTTGGAAGTTCCCATCGTCACCAAGGGTCGTCCCGGATCATGGTGGGAGACGCCGGCCGGTCTATATAAGATCGAAAGCAAGGAGAAAGAACATTTCTCCGGCATGGGCCATGTTTGGATGCCGTGGAGCATGAAGTTTCAGGGCAACTTCTATATTCACGGTCGGACCTACTATCCCGACGGCACCTTAACTTCCAATGCCTACACCGGCGGCTGTATCCGGCTTTCCACCGAGGACGCCCGCAAGGTTTACGAAGCGATTCAGGTTGACACGCCAATTCTGGTTTTCGAGAAGAGTTTTTCTCCAGACGATTTCATCTATACCTTCCCCATCCCGACGATAGCCGCCCCGGCTTATCTCTCGGCCGACATGCAGAACAATCACGTTTTTGCCGGCAAGAATACCACCGAGGTCATGCCGATCGCTTCGATCACCAAGCTCATGACGGCTCTGGTCGCCACCGAATACATCAATCTTGACGCTACCGCCACCGTGCCCGAGTCGGCGCTGGTCTATACGTCCAAGGCTCGATTGCAGGCCGGACAGAAGATCACCATATATCGTCTCCTCTTCCCTCTTCTCATGGAGTCTTCCAACGAAGCGGCCGAAACCATCGCCCGGTATTACGGTCGCGAGAGCTTCATCAAGAAAATGAACGACAAGGCCGCCTCGATCGGCATGGTCAACAGTCGTTTTGCCGACCCGTCCGGCGCTTCCGAAGGTAATGTCTCGACGGCCGAGGATATCTTCATGCTGGCCAAGTATATTTACAACAACCGAAGTTTCATCTTCAATATCACCTCCGGCAAGGTCAAGGATAGCGCCTACGGAAACAGCGGTTTTGCGGATCTGGGCAATTTTAACGATTTTATCGGTCACGAGTACTTCTTTGGCGGTAAAAACGGCAAGACGACGGCCGCCTCCGAGACCAATGTTTCGGTTTTTGAATTCCCTGTCGGCGCGACCAAGCGGCCGGTGGCGGTCATCGTCCTCAAATCCCCGAATGAGAAGAATGATTCTGAAAAATTGCTCGAGTATACTCTCAATAATTTCAAGAAACTTTCATCTGACGGAACGAAGTTCTGATTGGAGACGGCATGGGCGGGCTTTTTCGAGACCGCAAATTTTGACCGGCGAAAAAAAGCGAACAAAAAATCCCCAAGGCGGGGATTTTTTGTTCGACAATTTTGAAGTTAAATCTTGGCGACAGATTGGCTGACGGACCAGCACTTGGATGAGGCATTCCAGGGCTTGGAGCCCTCCTTGGCGTAAAGGTATTTCGCGTAAGCGATGTTACCTTCCACGCTTTTCAAGTCATGACCAAGCTTGGCCGCGGTCTCGGCGTGATAGCGGGTGTTGATCTGCATCACTCCGATGTCGGCCGGGTCGACACGACCCTTGATGAGGTTGCCGTCCGGGTCGAACTGTTTGAAGTTGGACTCACAACGGGCGATCTCGACCAAGAGAGGCGTCTCGGCGAATTCATCGCGGAGATAAATTTCCATTTTTTTCGGATCAATAGTATCCGAAACCGTGATTGTCAAAGAATTGTTGGCATCCGAGGCAGTCTCAATCTTAGCGATGCTCGCGACCTGGCTTTCAGCTTGTCCTGAACCGAAGACTGAAGACATCAGGAAGAGCACGCCGGTTGTAAGTTCATTCATAATTTAAAAAGAGAGCTTAGCAATCATGGTGACTACTCAGTTCTCTTGTTCTATAAGTCTAGCATTTATAGAGAATAAAGTCAATACCCCTATATAATAATATGGCTTAGTTGAGCTATATTGTCAAGATTTGCTGATGGCATAGGTGCGACCTAGGTGCCACCTAGGTCGCACCTATGCAACTTCACAACATCCCTTGCCTTTTCCACCCCATAATGCTAGATTATATCCACTATGGCCCATAAGAAAGCCGCTGGAACAACCAAAAACGGACGCGATTCCAATCCCCAACATCTGGGGGTCAAGATCAATCACGGCCAAGATATTACCATTGGTCAGATCATCGTTCGTCAACGCGGCACTACTGTTCTGCCCGGTCGCAATGTCGGCATGGGCAAGGACGACACTCTATTTGCCCTCAAGGACGGTAAAGTCCAGTTTGGTACCAAGCGCAAAGTCAGCTTCAATAATGACATTGATCGGAAGAATATTGTGCATGTGGTCTAGTTCTCCTTTCCTTCTACCGTAACCGTAAATTTGACCTTCTTTCCTCCCCCTTCGGCCTGGATAGCGTGTTCCCCGACTGTTTTCAATGGCTCATCAAGCAGGATGAATGAAGGATCAAGTTCAAGCTTGGTCTGCTTGAAAATTTCTTCAACGATAACCTCGCGATGAAGACCGGCAAAAAGGTGGCCTTTGTTGTTGGCTTTGGCGGAAATGATGATATTGACACCGTCCAGATCTCCGATATTCTTGAGCAGAAGATCGAGATGGATTTTTCTTTCGGCATCCAGAACCTTCTTCTCGACCGAGATTTTCTTGATCGCTTCGGGCGTGGCCGATACGGCCAAACCCTGAGGTATGAGACTGTTCAAGGCAAAACCACTGCTAACATCCTTGGTATCGAACTTCTTTCCGAGCTTGGCTACATCTTTCAGTAAAATTATTTTCATGTTTGTTGTTGATTAAATTGTAATTATTTATACATGAGCTGAGAGATAGGAGGTAAGAGCTAAGATAAAAACGCAATATTACTTCTCAATTCCTACTTCTTAATTCTTACTTCCTATCTCCTAGCTCTGACTCCGCCTCGCAGCCAAGTCATGACTACGGCATGTTCTGCAACAATTGAACCGCCTTTTCCAACTGGGGATCCTTCTTGGCCGCCACATCCTTCTCGGTAACTGCCACCTCGTAATCGGGCGTCAATCCTTCGTTGGAAAGATTGTGACCCTTGGGCGTCAGCCAGCGAGCGATCGTGATCTTGAGCGAGGTGTCCGGTGTCAGGGAGATGAGTTCCTGGACGGAGCCTTTGCCGAAGGTTTTGGTGCCGACTAGCTTGGCGACGCCGTTTTCCTGGAGGGCGCCGGCTAGGATCTCCGAGGCCGAAGCTGAACCGCCGTCAACCAGGACCAGCATCCGGAGATTGCTGTTGAAAATATTGTACCCTTTGCTTCGGAAAATGTTGGGACTGCCGTTCTGGCCGAAATCTTCGGTTACGACGGTCTTGCCGGCCGGTAGGAACCAGGAGGCGATATCCCAGGCGGCGTCAAGGTATCCGCCGGGATTATTACGCAAGTCTAAGATGAGCTTATGGTTGCCGGAAAGAACGAACTCCCGCAGAGCCTGCCGGAAAAGGTCCGGGGAGCTGGCCGTGAAGCTGTAGAGATTGATGACCGAAATACCGCCTGGTTTGAGACTAGTGTCGATAGTTGGCACTACGATCGTGTCGCGAACGATGGTCTTAGTGACCGGCTTTTGGCTGCCGGTCGGCAGGAACATGATCTTGACCTCAGTACCCTTGGGTCCACGGATGTATTTGACCGCCTGATCACTGCTCATGCCGACTGTCGTCGTGCCGTTGATGGAAAGGATGAAGTCGCCGCTTTTGACGCCGCTTTTCTCAGCCGGACTGCCCTTGAGCGGCGAAATAACCTGGAGCTGACGGTCTTTGACCCCTATTTCCATGCCGACTCCGCCGAAGTCACCGGCTATGTCTTCCTTGAAAATTTTGGCCTCGGCCGGAGGAAAGAATGTCGTGTAGGGGTCGCCGTAGGATTCGGCCAGACCTTGAATGGAACCATAGATCTTATTTTCATTGGAAGTCGAACTGGCCGTCACGAGCTTTTCATCTAAGATTTTCCAGGCTTTCCAGTAGTGGGAAAACTGATCCGCCGTTACGGCATTATTGGTTACGAGCTCCGCCGGCTGACTGCCGTTGCCGCCGACATAAATGCCTACAAAAAAAGCCAGAACGACGATTGGCAGACCGGTTAGAACATAAATCAGTTTCTTGTCGTTCATATTCATCAATGAGCCATTATTACATAAAGCTTCAAGGAGGTCTAGCTTAGCCAAAGTTATGCACATATTTATACGGAAATGAGGCGTATTCATAGTATAATTATGAACAAATGCCAACCGCACCGGATATTTTTTATGACAAAAGACCTTGGGGAGAAGAGTATTGGTTCAAAGGAGAAAAACCCTCAATGACCAAGATCATCAAGGTTAAACCGGGTGAATCCTTGAGCCTCCAATTCCACGATCAGCGCGACGAGTACTGGTATATCATTTCCGGCGATGGAAACGCTGAGATTGGCGAGGAGCGACTTGAACTTGCTTCGGGTGTGTCCTGTTTTATTCCGAGAAAAATGACTCATCGCCTGCGCGGAGGTAAGGAGTCTTTGGTGTTGCTGGAAATGGCTTTTGGTCATTTTGACGAGCAGGACATAGTCCGCTTGGAGGACAAATACGGTCGGGTTTAAATTTATCATAAATGAACAATCTTTCTCCCGTTACTCTCATAATCATCGTTTTGGTATTGATTGTGCTGGTTGTCGGGCTGGCTTTATTTCGAAAACTCGCAATAAACGGTGAGAATAAACGCAGTCGGCCACCTTTCAAGCTTGATCGCCATGATCTGAACCCTGTTCTCTCGCCTCAAGCGGCCCGAGAGTGGGAACATAATGGCACCTTCAATCCGGCGGCCGTTCGTGATGACGATGGACGGGTTCATTTGCTTTATCGGGCTCTGGGAGCTGATGGCGTTTCAAGAGTTGGACACGCTTCCAGCCCGGACGGTAAGAGCTTCGATACTCGTTCGGACTACCCTGTTTATGAGCCTGTTTACGGAGCCGGGATTCCGGAAGAAAGCGAAGTTAGCGGTCCCAAAACCTACAATCCGGCGGTATATACTTCCGGCGGGGGCTGGGCCGGCTCTGAAGATCCGCGGGCTGTTCTCATCGATGGACGGGTTTATATGACTTACGTTGCCTTCGAGGGATGGCATTCGGTACGGATCGCCCTCACTTCGATCAAACTTGACGATCTCAAGAAAGGCCGCTGGAACTGGCTTCGCCCCAAGCTTATTTCGCCAAAAAATCAGGTCAATAAAAACTGGATTATTTTCCCGGAAAAGGTTAACGGCAAGTTCGCAATTTTGCATTCGATAGTTCCGAAGATCCAGATTGAGTATGTTGACTCGTTGGATCTCATTACACCCATTGAGAGTCCGCGTTTGCAGGGACCGCAACCAGGTCGCAAAGGCTTCTGGGACAATCGGGTTCGCGGGGCCGGCCCGCCACCAGTCAGGACAAGGTTGGGTTGGCTTCTCCTCTATCACGCTCAGGATATGGCCGAGCCTCACAAGTACAAACTGGGAGCGATGATTCTAGATATCAATGACCCTTCGAAGATACTGTATCGCGCGCCCAAGCCGATCTTGGAGCCGGACGCCCATTATGAGAATGACGGCAAACCGGGCATAGTGTACGCTTCGGGAGCGGTGATGATCGGGGAAAATCTCATGGTTTACTACGGCGGCGGAGACAAACATGTCTGTATTGCCGAGACACCAATCGAGAGTCTGCTAGACTGGCTTGTCACCTACGGTAAGATCGGCTAGTTATTTATCCGCCCCAGTATTCCAAAATAAATTCCATGTTTACTCTCACTCGTTCACCCCACAACCCCATTCTTTCGCCCATGAAGGAACATCCCTGGGAAGCAGCCGCGGCCTTTAACGGCTGTCCCATCGCCTTCGGCAAAGAAACCGTTATCGTCTATCGGGCGATGTCCGAATCCGATCTATTGCGGACTCCCCACCTCAAAACCTCGGTCGTAGCCGTGGCTTTCTCGACCGATGGTCGAGAATATGAGCGACGCAAGGTTCTCATCTCGCCGGACCGGGAGTTCGATCTCTATGGTTGCGAAGATCCGCGGGTGACCAAGGTTGGCGATACCTATTACATTTTCTACACCGCTCTGGGTGGTTATCCTTTCTCGGCTGACAATATCCGGGTGGCCGTGGCTTTGACCAAGGATTTTCAAACAATCACCGAGAAACATCTAGTCACGCCCTTCAATGCTAAAGCGATGGCTTTATTTCCAAAAAAGGTTAACGGCAAACTGGCGGCCTTATTGACGATCAATACCGATCTCAAGCCGGCTGATATTTGTTATGTCGAGTTTAATAAAACTGAAGATATTTGGTCTCCGGACTTTTGGAAGGCCTGGTCGCTCAATCTTGATTCCCACAAACTTCATATTCGCCGGTTATCGGACGACCATGTCGAATTGGGAGCTCCGCCGCTTCTCACTGACAAGGGTTGGTTGGTGGTCTATTCCCATATTCAGAGATACGGCCGTCCGGATTGCGTTTTCGGTATTGAAGTTCTGCTTCTCGACGAGGCCAATCCGCGCCACATTATCGGTCGGACCAAGGGGCCGTTCATGGCACCGCAGGACTATTACGAAGAAGTTGGCCAGGTTGCCCATATCATCTTCCCTTCCGGCGCCCTTATCAATAAAAAACATCTGGATATATATTACGGAGCGGCCGATACTCATACAGCCGTGGCCTCGATTCCTCTCGACAATCTTCTGAAAAGTATTACGGAAGCGCATGGCAATTATGTCACCCGCTTCCCGGGCAACCCCATCATCACTCCCCGGCCAGGCATGCTCTGGGAAGCCAAGGGTACTCTCAATCCGGCCGCCATATATCTCAATGGCAAAACTCATATTCTCTATCGAGCCTACTCGATCAATGAAGTCTCAACGATCGGTTACGCGACCAGTACCGATGGCTTCTCGATCGACGAGCGGCTCGATAAGCCCATATATATTCCTCGGGCGACTTTCGAAATCAGGCAGGGCTCTTCCGGCGGTTATGGTTGTGAAGATCCGCGAATAGTCGAGATAGCCGGTCGGCTTTATATGACTTATACCGCATTCGATGGTATCACTCCCAGAGTAGCCGTTAGTTCCATTGCCACCGAGGATTTCCTCAAGAAGCGCTGGGGTACTTGGACGGCCCCGGAGGTCATCACTCCGCCCTCTATCAGCAACAAGGACGCCACAATTCTGCCGGAAAAAGTCAAGAACGCCTTCATGGTTATTCACCGGGTCGGAGAAAGCATCTGCGCCGATTTTGTCGGTTCGTTGGATTTTTCCCGCCAGAAGATCACCCAATGCATCGAGATCATCGCTCCGCGAAGAGGCATGTGGGATGGCGGTAAGGTCGGCCTATCTTGTCCGCCGGTCAAGACCAAGGACGGCTGGCTCATGCTCTATCACGGCGTTTCTTGGAGCACGACCTATCGAGTCGGAGCGGTACTTCTCGATCTCGAGGATCCGACGGTGGTCAAGGCTCGGACGGCCATACCGCTTTTCGAACCGGAGACCGAATACGAGCATAAGGGACTGGTATCCAATGTCGTTTTCCCCTGCGGGATGACGGTCCGAGCCGGGACCGTCTACATCTATTATGGAGCGGCTGACAGCGTGGTCGGAGTAGCCTCGGTCAAGATGGCGCATTTATTAAAAATGCTTGAAGTCTAATTTCTAACATGCTTTTACCCGACAAAAAACTGATAATCTTCGACTTAGACGGCACTCTGACCAAGAGCAAGGCGCCGATCACCGAAGAGATGGCTCTGCTTATCACCAAACTTTTGGAGCGAGTCAAGGTGGCGATTATTTCCGGCGGCGGTTATCCGCAGATCGAGACTCAATTCGCCAATCTTCTCCCGGCCAACGGTGAAAATTACACCAATCTCTTTCTACTGCCCACTTCCGGAACAAGGCTATATCGCTGGCAAGGTTCCTGGGTCAAGGAATATGCCGAAGATTTGACGGCGGCCGAGAAAGTCAAGATTCTGACTGCTCTCAAGGCCGTTCTCCACCCGCCGGTCTATGAAGCCCCGGTCAAGATCTACGGCGATGTTATCGAGGATCGTGATTCCCAGATCACCTTCTCGGCTCTGGGCCAGAAAGCTCCGGTCGAGCTCAAATACGCCTGGGATCCGAATCGGGGAAAAAGAGAAGCTATCGCCAATGCCATCATGAAGAAGATTCCCGAGTTCGATGTTCGGGTCGGCGGAGCAACCTCAGTCGATATCACCCGCAAGGGAGTCAACAAAAGCTACGGCATTCGCAAACTCGAGGACTACCTCAAACTGGAGCCCAAGAACATTATTTTCGTAGGTGACGCTCTATTCTACGGCGGGAACGATTACCCGGCCCGAGCCACCGGTGTGGACTGCGTGCCGGTCGACGGTCCCGATGATACGGAGAAGCTGATGAGATCCTGGCTAGAAGACAAAAAAGGCAATTTGGGAGTTTAGGAAGAAATATATGTTACATGCGGAACGCGACTACCCCGTGCCTTTTTTATATCCGAGGACATTCCGCGACAAATATGTCGTCGCATTTTCCAAAGGCCGAGTGAATCCCTGGAGCGAGGACTTTGTGAAAATGCCGACATATTGGAAGCGGAGCCGCAGGAATATAAAAAAGGCACGGGGTAGTCGCGTTCTGGTATCCTATCAATAAATTGCCAGCCTACCGCCCCATCTTTTCAATCAATAGAAGTGTGTCCCTCTGCCTATTTTCCGAACCCAGAACGATGATCGCTACCGGCTGACCGGCAATGTTCATGATCGTCAGCATTGTGTCTCGGGCAACATCGGTATGACCGGTTTTGCCTCCCAGGAAATTGGGATCGCGCGCGAAGGGATGGATATTGACGAACTCATGCCGGCCGTGATCGGTGGTCGTGGCCAAGGTGTAGTTTTTTGTTTTTGTAATTGACAATATTTCCGGTCGGGATTCATGGAGATATCGCGCCAAGGCGAAGAAATCCCGGGCGGTCGAAATGTTGGTTGGGCTCAAACCGGACGGGTCGGCGAAGAAGGTTTGAGACATGCCGATCTCCCAGGCGTAGCTCGACATTGTTTCTAGGAATCGCGTTCGGTTGGTTGTGGAAGCCAATGCCTCTGCGGCAATGTTAGATGAACTAAGAAGAAGCGGATAAAGCAGTTCCTCCACAGTCAGAGTCTCCCCTTCCTCAAAGAAATTACCACCGTAAGGGACGCTCGAAACGGCTTCAGTGATCGTGATCCGCTGATCGAGGGACATCTTGTCTATAGCCTCCATGGCCGTAATAAGCTTGGACATGGAAGCGACGGGCAGGACTAGATCAGGATTGTGGGTTAGAAGAATCTTGCCGGTCAGAATATTGCCTACCAAATATGATTTGGCCGAGATTCTTTTGGGATCCTCGGTCTGATTTTTCGCAGGCGGAGCGGTTTTGATCAAACTGGCAATTTTGGCGCCAAGCGTCAGTGTCGGTGTGGGGTCAGGTTCGTAGAAACTATCGCTCGGTGAAAGGCTGACGACCGGGTTGCCGCTCATATTGAGGTTCGCCAATTTTTCCGGCAGACGAGGCGTGTTGGCTATCAAGGCCAGGACCACGAGGATGACGCAGACCAAGGCGATCAGAGTGAATTTGCGGTTATCTGGCATCAGTATTATCGTAACATATTTTATCTTGTCACCGATATATTCGGAGTTAGCTCGCCCGTTGAACTGGCGGTAATGCGGCCGGTGACGTCCTTGAACACCTCATAGCCGGTGTTATAGTCGCTGACGCTTGTGAAGTGGGCACCGGTGAGCGATGGGTCTGCCGGCAAAGCGGACAAATAATCTGGTACTAGACAGGAAGCGATGTCACCTTCGTTATCAGGCGGAGTCAGGCTGTACTTGACCACTCTAGGGACAATCGGCAGGTCCCTGGGCGTTCCAGAGCAGGTGAAGACTCCTCTGTGCTCGGCCATGTTCTGATGGATGGCATTGAGGAGGGCGTTGACGTTGCTGGTTCGCTGGGAATCGCGGGCTAGTTTGAACTGTCTCGAGGGATTGACGGCGACGAGAACGACCGCGGCCAGAACGGCGATGATGCCGATGACGACTAAGACTTCGATAAGGGTGAAACCAGAGTCAGTCTCCGGAGTCAATGTCTCCGGCCTGCGCGGCTTTTTGATGCGCTTGTTCAATATTTTTTTCAACATATTGTTTATCGTTAACTTATAATGTTGAAGCATATCAAACGGCTATGAAATTCCGATGAAGAAATGTTCAAGAAACAATGAAAAAGTTCTCAAGAAAGAATGAAGATTTTCCTGAGTGTCAGATTTACTTAATGGAGAGCATCGATTGCTTCCCTTTCACTACATTAGGTGATTAGATAGGAGTTCGTGTTTTGTAAATGTTACCGGACCTATCTAACTCTCAGAGATCCCATTATTTTGTCCACGCCCGGCAGATACTTTTCAAAATCAGCTTCGTTATCTATATATGATATCCAGCGCACGGTTCCGTCATTATCAATAAACGCTTGCCTAATTCGAAGCATTGGCGGTATGCCGCCAATACGACTAGTGTCAGACTGGTACTTCCCTACATAATAGGCCGACGGTAATTTTCCAATCGTGGTGGTACCGGTCTGAAGCAAACTGAATCCTTCAAGGGTAGTCGGTCCGTTTTTCAAGTATTCAAGATTGTCGTCTCTGTATCGTTCGACCGAGTAACCACCGTTATAATGATAGTAATCGTCCGGCGTGCCAACGCTCAAGACACCCATAAAGCTGTCTTGGTCGCTGCTTACAAAAGTATATGAATCAGCGATCTTGTCCTCGTAAGTGGTTTTGACATCCTTTATCCACTGTTTTGGAACAGTCAATTTGTAACCAAATTGGCGATTGTCGTATGTAACTTCGTCATTGTTTCTCGACTGGGGCTCCGATTCCAAAAACTTGAAGGAAGATCGAAACTTGGCGATCAAAGGATCGTCGGGAGCTAGACCGTTCAATACCATGGAGTAACCCTTTCCATCTCGAATAATCAGATAAATAATAGTATATCCTAAATCGTTGCCGTCATTCCACTCGTAGGTCATTTCGTAACCGTCCTGTTGGCCGATTGTAATCGGCGAAACGCTCTTCAAAACATTGTTTCCCACAAGTACGGATTTCAATGTATTCTTCTTGAATAATTCCAAATTTCCGGAAAATTTTTCAATCCAGACAGCCACAGATTTACCGGGATCAAATAAGCCCTGATCATCGAAATCCGGACGGATAAACTGGGCGACCAATCCGGTCTCCGGGGTGGCCCCGATCTGGATCCACTCCGAAGGATATTCGAGACTTATACTGTAATCGCCATTATTGTAGACAACAAAATCGGACCCCGACTTTTTTTGAGAGTAATGGAGATACCAGGATTTGGCCATATTTTCGAATACTTCAATATTATCTTCGTATGTTGACGGATCGCTCATATATTCAAGAATATAGGCATAATCGCCCAATAGAACGATCTTGTCAGTCACTTTGAAAGTCATAGGTTCAAAACCAACGGCAGAAAGTTTGTTGGTATAAGTGAGTTCTAGAGAAGAGAAAATACCGATCGTTGTTGTCGAAATCTTGATATCGCTTATGACTGCGGTTTTGTCCCCCATAAGACGCTCCAAAAAATAATTCTTATAATCCTCGGCAGTTTTGATGTCGGGCTCCACATTATTAATGTATAGAGAAATCGTGGTCGAAGCTATACGGACATTTCCCGATAATTTCTTGACGAGATTGGGGGCAAATTGGGCGCTACGAAAATAGTTACCGTTCACCCGCTCGGTAGTTTCGAATTCCTTATGCCAACTCGCCGGGTAATCGATCGTGAACGCGTCCGAGGCATCTTCCGATGTAAAGTAGGTCTTTCCGGGAATAATAGCTGAAGCCGGAATGCCGCTATTTGCCGTTTTTTCGAGATTATTTACCAGATAAATACCGATCATAAACGCGACAATGAACGCCAGGACGCCAATGATCATAGCCCAAATTAGTTTGAAGCGACGCCGGCGATCTACGGCCTCGTCAGCCAATTTTTCCGCCGAACGGACTTCCTTGAGATTATAATAGAGTTCAAACATCGTGATTATTCCAAGCGGTATGACCAAAAGGAGCAAAAAAATCGCAATGATGATAAGACCGACGGAGACGCTGATCACAGTCAAAGCCGTACTTTTGATGGCAACAGCAACAATAACTAACACGGTCCCAATAATGGCGAGCGGGATAATGGCGATAAGCACAGTAAGAGAAATGAGGATTGAAATCACGATCCACCGCCAAACGACACTTTTCCAATATCTTCGAACAAGAGACCAGCTTCCGAGCAAGGCTTTGAAACCCTTCTTTTCCTGGTCAAAAAATTCATAAGAAGCAAAAACGAGATAGCCCGCCAAGATAATTCCGGGAACAATGAACAAAGCGGTCGCTCCGGCCTTGGCCAAGGACAGCATTAACAATAAAACAATATAGGACCAGAAAAATTTGGAACTTTTTTTGTAGGCGCTTTTGATGCCCTCATACTGGCCTTTTCTGACATCGACTATACTTTTCAAAAGAGCGATTTGCGAAAGGAAAAGCAAGATGCTCACAATTATTACCAACGCAACAACAGCGACTACGGAGCTGTGGCCGGAAAAAAGCGCAGCTGTTTTGTCAGAGAATTGAAACTGAAGACCAAGACTGCCGAGACTACCCAGAAGATATAATGGCCACAGCCTGCGGAAATTGGCCTTATAAAACACCCAAGCTCTATTTATAAGTTCAATCGATCCCAAAAGTTGCTTGGGCTTCGCTACTGCAACAGGCTGATTGTTTGGTTCCACCTAATTAGGTTAGCGTTAATAAGTCCTATAACAATACAACAATCCGGGGTTTTGGACAAATTTGGAAATTATACATCCCCCATTTTTTATGCTATCGTAATTTCGTCCCTTTGGAGAGGTGGCAGAGTGGTCGAATGCACCACTTTCGAAAAGTGGCAGAGGCGCAAGCTTCTCGGGAGTTCGAATCTCCCCCTCTCCGCAGCGAGTAAATTAACACGCCTCTGCAGCGACGGTGAACCATTTGGCGCAAACAGAGTACTCCTAGATTCACAGCTTAATAGAGCCATGACTGAATACTGGACAGTGATTGACTTTCGTGCCATATTGTGATATACTTAACGCAGGAGAACTTTGAGATATGAAGCTTATCACGCAAACCAACGCAAGCCTGCTTTTCGAAGTTAGGAAGGCGGTTGACGGTCCATTCACTCCATCTGATGCTAGTAAGGTCAGAAGAGAGATGCAGAAATATGCTCGCGGCGGTGACCGAGCAGCATACGTCGTCTGCAAAGACGATAAAGCAGTCGGATATGTCGAGTGTAAGCTCGATGAGGACCTGCCAGCCGGTTGCCCCCAATCAGACGAATTCAGAAACATTGGTCATATCGCCAGAATCGGTGTGCTCAAGGAACATCGAATTCGCGGTATGGGAAGGCAACTGATGGGACAAGCGGAAGCCTGGCTACGGATACGGAGGCGCAAGGGGGCCTGGCTGGACTATCGTCATCAAAATTGGGACCTCACGGTCTTCTATGTCCGAGTCGGCTACCGTAACACGATGGAGATCACGGACCCGGTCAAAGGCGGCATGCGAGAAATTGCCGTGAAAAGGTGGTAAAGAGGTGGCTACCACAGCAAACGCTACCCAAGGTGAATCGAAAGATTCACCTCTCAACTGGATTCACGACCGAAAGGTGGCGAATCCTGAGAGTTCAGTTCTTTACAATAAAATAATTGCGATTCGTCATAGCAAAAAGTTGCTCTAATTTTGGGCAATTCTCTGCTATGACGAAACAATCAAATGGTTCGAAGAAACACTCAGGAAAGAAGCTGATCGTAGCGAGCAAGAGATTGAAAGGTGACGCCGATCAGTTACTTGCTTCGTCGGGGCTTCTCTCGATACTCGACCGCCACGGTGAGATCAAACTCAGCGGCTCATATCCGGCAGGACTTATGGTGAATGGTGACATCGACGTACATATCGTGAGGAAGAAGATGTTCACCAAGGCCGAAATCCGCAAGATCTTGACGTCGATAATTGCCAATACGATGTTCACAAGTTACTTCTTCGGCGATTGGTACAAAAGCGGCAAGGACCCGAACTTCCCTCATGGCTACTACATGGGCCTCAAAAAAGTCTATCATGGTCAAAAGTGGAAGGTCGATCTGTGGTTTCTTGACCAAGCGCAACAAGACCGGATTGATCGAGAGCGCCTCAACATAGGCGACCTCCGACTCACTCCGGCCCAAAAGATATTGATATTGCGCCTCAAGCAGTATCGAAACGGCCTTGGCATCACAATGTCAGGTCAAAGGGTATACGAGGCAGTCCTAGTCAACGGCGTGACAACCATCGCAGGATTCAGAAAGTGGATCGCGTCACATGTGCGTTCCTAAATCACACTGCTCACGAAGGCCGTTTGGCTTTTGCGAGCGGTTCTTCTTTTATACTGAAGATAAACTTAAGGTTTTTTGGTAAAATGCAACTATGAAAGAACAAAATCTCGATGAAACAGTAAAGAATATTCCAATCATGAAAGAATTAGAATCAAATTCTAAAAATTTTTCAAAATGTAAGTTTCCGAGAAGCGCAAAAGCTTTGGCGACATATTCTCTCAAATTACAGTACATAAATAATTCAATTAATCTCTGTAAGGAAACTGGCGATTATTATTCACTTTGTGTTCTTTTCAGGTCACTACTTGAACACTATTTTAGACACCGCTATATTTATTCTAGGTCTTTAAGAGAAAATAGCGACGAGGTTGGAAAAGAGTATTATGGAAAATTAAATGGACACGAGGACCTCTGTTTCTTAAGGAGTAATTTGTCATTGAATACAAAATTAAGCGGAGAAAAATCTAAATGGAGTCTAGGGGGCGATCAAAACAAAGGTTTAGACGACGTGGCGCAAAACTTTAAAATCAATAACATCCTTTCTTATATAAATAAAGGAACTGGAGAAGATAAAGAAATAAAGGAAATGTCAAAGGAATTTTTTAATAAATACTCCGGATATTATTCAACATTATCATCGTTTGTTCACGGTGGCCCTTTTGCTGAAAAATATATGGAACTATATTCAAAGGATAAGACAGGGAAAGAAAAAGATACGAAATATTTATCCGATGAAGCAAACTTATTAACAAATCAGGCAAGACAGAATACATCCTTATTTATAGAGATGACGACAGACAAGGAAGGTAAAATACAATAATCACTCGTTATTGT
>Ga0172380_10004519_pt1 | contig 17790 bp, 10 predicted proteins | sample Leawe162metaG_FD_119747 | JGI IMG/M metagenome (GOLD analysis project Ga0172380, IMG submission 119747) | Leachate microbial communities from a municipal landfill in Southern Ontario, Canada - Leachate well 162 metaG | ecosystem: Engineered > Solid waste > Landfill > Unclassified | place... | reverse complement strand
GATGAAGCCGGTCTTCGGGACAGCGTCACGTTCGAGATGCTGTTGGGAGAAGGTTCCGTCAATACACCACAGGGACCTGATAATTACGGCTATTGGGCTATTGACAGCCGAGATACGCTGACCGGCATCGAGCCGGTTTACGAACGGTTGCAGGGCAACGTTAACCTCAATCTCGCCGACATTGCCGATGCCGCTGTTCCTACTGGCATCGGCGGAAGCGTCCGGGTTATTGATCTTCCGTTCGAGTTCGTATTCTACGGAGAGCGCTACGATCAGATCACCGTCAGCAGCAATGGCTTTATCGCCTTTGGGGAATCGATCTCAATTGCCTGGAATAATCAGGAGCTCGGTAGCGGGTTGACACCTGCGGCGCTGGTTGCTCCATGGTGGGATGACCTTTATTCAGGCAGTGTATTTACCCGCTTTGATGAAGACAACTCACGATTCATTATCGAATGGCGCGGGTACTCTACTCCTGCGGCACAATCGCTCACTTTCAGTCTGGTGCTCTACGATCCGACCGTAATTTCCACTGCCACCGGCGATGGTGAGATCGTCGTCAACTACACGGAAATACCCGTCCAGCGGGATCTGCCCGACGAAGGCGTTACCATCGGCATTTCCTCGCCGCACGACAACTCCGCCCTGACGGTCAGGCATGCGAGGACGTCCGACATGCGTACCGGCTTGTTGAGGTCAGGATTGGCTGTTAAGTTCACCACCGGCGAATCAGTTCCCCAAGGTTCGATTGTCGGTCATGTGTCGGATCTGGGAAGTGGCGCTCCGATGGGAGATGTTCGCATCATGCTTGAAGGAACAGGCTTCTTTGCCGTCACGAATGAGAATGGAGACTTCGCAATTGAGGGCATCGCAATCGGTTCCTATTCAGTGCTTGCTCATAAACGTTACTTCAATGATGTAATCACCGCCGAAGTCGAAGTCCGCGAGGAAGAGACCAGTGAAGTCAATTTCGAACTCGCTCATCCGTCCTTTACTATCGACATCGAGGCTATCGACGTTGTTGTTCCGCCTGATTCGGTGCGTTACCGTCAATTCACCGTCACCAATGCCGGCAATGGCCCACTCGACTATAGAATCGACCTACGCTTCATCAATGATGAACCGGAAGCCGATACTATCTGGAGCACCATGTTCGACTGGGAAGTCAGTACAATCACCAACGAACAGACGCTTCGCGGGGTGACTGCCGACGACGAGAACTTCTACTTTTCAGGCCAACGCCGGCATAATGTCTATCCCCATCCCTTGTTCGTCGTGAACAAACTGGGGGAACTGGTTACCGAATTTGACCAAATTCCCATTGACTCGGCAGCTCGCGGTTATGCCTGCCTCGATAACAACGAAGAAAACATCGTTGCCGCCGAGGATGAATCGATCGTTGAATTCACACCGCAAGGCGAATTTGTCCGCTCGATTCGCATGCCTGACGATCAATCGACGCTGGGCATCGCCTATTCACCCGAGCGAAGATCCTATTTTTCAAAGGCGATCACCGGTTCGATAATTTACGAGTTCGATCCTGAGGGTAATCTGATCGAAGAGCATCCGACGCCGGAGGCAATTTTCCGCACCTACGGTTTCGCATGGCATCCCGCCGACCCCGACGGGTACAACCTTTATACTGTTCGAGTCAATCAGGAGAATACTCAGACCGAAATCTACCGGATGAATCCCAACACTAACTCGTGGTTGTTTGTGCGAACGATCCCGTTAGTGTCCGGCGATCTCCCGCTTGATATTGTCATCACCAAACGATTCAATCCGCTCTCCTGGACGCTCGGTCTTCTGGTGAACCGGCAAGGCGGTGACCATCTGATCGGGTATAAGCTGGACGTCAACACCACCTGGATCGACTACGAACCTCATGCAGGAACTGTTGCACCCGGTGCAGCGCAAGCGTTCAACCTTGTGTTCACGTCCGAAGATATGCCTCGTGATGAGTACCACGTCAGCCTCGACCTGAGACACAACGCTGAAGGCGAACAGTATGAACTGCCAGTCATCTTCACCGTCGGAGATGAACGCGCTGTTGGAAGCGAATCGTCACTACCCACTTCGTTGAGGCTTGACTCGTTCTATCCCAACCCGTTCAACTCGACCGCGCATATCTCTTTCGGCCTTCCTGAAAGTGGCAAGACCCGCCTGCTGGTTTTCGATGCATCGGGGCGGGAACTGAAACGACTTGAATTAGGCAGGCTCGAAGCTGGCAGTCACTCGGCGCAAATCGACGGAGCTGAATTCAGCAGCGGCATCTACATCGTGAAGATTGAATCTCAGGCCGGGTCGATCTCCAGCAAGATCGTGCTGCTTAGGTAGCCTTACATAGAACATTCGGAGATGTCGAGGGGCTCGCCGATCTATTCGGGCGAGCCCCTTCTACTTTGATGTAGATTGTCTAACGACACCTGAAATTTTCGGTAAAGGAGCTTTGAACCGGTTCAATCTCTGGAACTCCGCTTGGGAAAAATGCTATATTGAATGTTTGGCTAATAACACCGTTTCTTACTCAAATTACACTACAGGGCAGTATTATCATGACCACCAGGCGTGACTTTCTCAGCTTTGCGGAGCTCTCCCGCGCCGATTTTTTACATTTGATCGACCACGCGATTCGATTGAAAGACCAAACCCGCGCCGGCGTCTGCCCGCAACCATTGTTCGGAAAAACTGCCGGGCTGATTTTTCATAAGCCATCCCTGCGGACCAGGATTTCCTTCGAAGTTGGCGTCAGACAATTGGGTGGCACAGGTTTCTTCATCACCGATAAAGAAATCGAGCTTGGCAAACGCGAGACAATCGCCGATGTCGCCCGCGTTATTTCCCGATATGTCGATCTGGTTGTGATCCGCACCTTCAAGCAGTCTGATATTGTGGAGCTTGCCGAGTGGTCGGACGCACCGGTGATCAACGCCCTGACCGATCTGCTCCACCCGTGCCAGGTCTTTTGTGACCTGATGACGATCAAAGAGAAGTTAGGCGATGTTGAAGGCTTGAAAATCACCTACCTCGGCGACGGAAACAACATGACTCGTTCATGGATCGAAGCCGCCCGGTTGCTCGATATCGACCTCTGGGTCGGCACCCGCCCTGAGACACATCCGGGTAAGGAATTCACCGAGACAGTCAGAATGGGTGGCAAGGGCAAGGTAACAATTACTGCCGATCCTGTCGAAGCCGTCCGCAACGCCGATGTCGTTTATACGGATGTCTGGGCTTCGATGGGCGAAAAGGATAAGGCTGATGAACGAGCCGCGCTCCTCGCCCCCTATCAGATCAATGCCGAACTGATGGCAAACGCAAAGAAGGAATGCCTCATCATGCACTGTCTACCCGCAGAACGAGGCAGAGAGATTACCGATGAAATGATGGAGCACAGGAATTCTGTCGTCTTCGACGAGGCGGAAAACAGGCTCCACGGTCAAAAGAGCATTATGATGTGGACAATGGGAGCCATCTGAACCGAGCCGGCAATATTCGAGACTGTGCGGGACACCTGCCAGGGAAGTCAATTGCAGCAGTAGCATTAGTCACTTTGCTGACCTCCTGTGCAACCACTCCGCTCGAAAACGCGCAACAGCTCGTTTATAGTCACGAATACGCCAGCGCATTGGAACTCCTGGGCTCTGTCGATTTAGACACCACCGACATTCATAGCCTCTCCCTCCGGGCGACCGCACTCTTCGTCGCGAACCGCTTGGATGAAGGCTTTCAGGACATTGCCCGGATGCGCGCCAAAGGTCGGGATGGTGAAATTCACGCCGCTTCGATTCTGATGCAGTCGGCTCGGGTCGCTGCCCGTGAAAAACTCAGGACAACCGACGTCCTGAAGATGCTCGACAGCGCGATGGTGCTTGATCCTTCGGTCAAGAACGACGTTATCGGTCTGGTTTGGCAACGAGGAATTGAGTTCCTCAATTACTCTGGTGATGACGGCTACCGGATGATCGAGTACGGATCAAAACTCGATACCGGCTTCCTTGGCCGACTTCGGGCTCACGATATCATCATGGCGAGACGGTTCGAGGAATTCGAGACTATGTATCGCGTTCTGCCGACTTACTCCGAATATGGTCGCCGATATTTCACGGAAATTGGCGGGTTTCCGCCCAACTTAGCCACCTTACAGGCAGCTTATCCCGAAGTTCCATTGCACGAACGCGAGGGTTGGGCGATTTCATTCGATGGTCGTGAAGGAAAGATTGTTGCGCTGGCAACCGCCAAACTCGGCAATCGCGCAGGAGTCCGTCGTGGAACCGTTCTGATCGGTGGTTGAGGCTTGAACGAACCCCGGATACCACCGTTTACGGTAGAAGTCGGCATAGATGTCGTCGAAACCCGTCGTGTGGTCGTAATGTTTGAGCGTTGGGGCGACCGTTTTATCCAAAGGTTTTTCACCGAAGCCGAACAACGGCAGCTACGCGGTCGCACCGAGCGTATGGCAGGCTTGATCGCCTGCAAGGAAGCCGCATCCAAAGCACTGGGGTTGGGACTTCGCGGGCTTGGCTGGCGCGAGATGGAGATCCTCCATGCCGCAACCGGCAAGCCGACACTCTTTTTACATGGACGGGCCGCCGTACAAGCCGGACGACTGGGACTTTTCAGCTCCACGGTCAGTATGACTCACGACGCCGGAGTCACTGCCGCAGTTGTTGTAGCACTCTGTGCCGAAAGGGTGACCGGGTGAACTGGTGGGAAGCCTCGCTGACGATCCTCGACCGTGAGGTGAAACAAGGCAGGTGTTCTTCGGAACGCCGCGATGAATTGAAAGTTGCACTAAGGCATTTGACGCCTGGCGAAGGATATGCCTGTTTACGGCGGGAGTTGGCCGGGCGACCGGGGTGGAACAAGTTCCGGGCGGGGACGTCGCTTTATGGCTGGTGGGACGAGATCCTGACTGTGGAACCAGTGCGGATGGCGTCGATCGATTTGTTGCAGGAACCAAAATCCGCCGCGCGGATTTTGCATAACCTATTGATACGCTGGCAGGTAGAAACAGAAAATGTAATTACCGCTTCATCAGACAAGTTGTGTCGGGACTTTGGTCTGGAGTGCGATAGCGGGATACTTTCACCAGCAGAATTACGGTTCCTGCGCCGGTTGAACCTCGATAGCAATGCTTCGATTTACATCGAAAAATGGCGCTGGTCAAGCCAAATGGGAGTGGCGTTCCTCTCCGACGATGGACGTGAGGGTGTCAAGCCCGAACTTGCCTGCTCAAGGATAATCGAATCAGTCACGTCTGAGGATGGAACACTCCAGAACGGTTGGCGGGAACGACTACTCGACCTTGCCGATGACCAAAGTGAAGTTGATCTCTCTGGTTTGTCTAATAGCGACCGTTTCATCAAATCGTTGGAATTCTGGGGGATAGGCGCGTTCTGGGCTGGAGGTGCGAAACTTTATGCACCTGCTCCTTACTGGTTAAAACGCCTCGCGGTACATTTTTAGTTCCTTCAGTCGGTTAATCATCGCAAGCGACTTTGAAGCCGCAGGAACGGCAACGATGCCCGCAGGCGAAGACAAAACCGACCGTGCCGCAACGCGGACAGGAGGCTTCGAAGTCTTTCTCGAGCCAAACGTGAAGAGCGCTTTCGGTACTCAGGGCGATAGTCATCGAAGCGGTTTCGAAATCAAACTGAATCTGTGAGGCTTGCTTTCCGTTGTGTTGAAAGCGTTTGCCGGATTGGGGTGCCCGAGAGTTCATTTAACTGCACATTGGAATAGTATTTTACCGATAATATAATATCGAACCTTGACCTTGTCAAGAGAAATCTTCCGCGCCTGTAGCTCAATCGGATAGAGCAACAGCCTTCTAAGCTGTAGGTTCCGCGTTCGATTCGCGGCAGGCGCGCTCGTTTAACCCGGCTCTTCGTCACAATCAATCGATGATGATCGATGTTGCAGAAGCAGCCTTGTGAGTCATCCGAATCATTCTTCGGGATACTCATATCCGAACTACGAAATGGACTATGCCTAAAAAAAAGCCAGCGTTACCAATAACCGAACCTGAACTGGTTATCCCCGCCTCGCTACCTGTGTTGCCGTTACGGGACTTTGTCATTTTTCCTCATACGGTGATCCCACTGGTGGTTGGCCGCGCCGGGACAGTCCAGTCAATCGAGACCGCCCTCCAGGGTGACAAGCTGATCGCCCTGATAGCTCAGAAGGATGCTACTACTGAAGAGCCGGGACCGGCCGATATGTACCGGGTAGGGGTTGTTGGACGGGTGGTTCAGATGATGAAACTCCCAAACGGACTGGCAAAGATTCTGCTCGAAGGACTGGTGCGGATCAAGGTGACCCGCTATCAGCGGAGCGGTCAGCAGTTGATGGCAGTAGTCAAAGAGATTCAAGACGAACCGGTAACCGACACCGAGATCGAAGCAGCCCGGCGACATACACTACAGATCTTCAAGAATTTCGTCACTCTGAACCGACAGATACCGGATGAGATAGCCGTCGCGGTTGAAAATTTCCTCGGCGCTCGCAGGCTGGCAGACTTCATCATCATGCACCTGAGCCGCACTACGGCGCAGAAGCAGGCAATGCTGGAGACCGAATCTGTCTATGACCTGTTGGTATTGCTTGCCAAGGAGTTAGTGCGTGAGATCGAGATTCTGAACCTTGAACAGAACATCGAAGGCAAGGTTCGGGAGAAAATATCCAAATCGCAACGGAATTACTATCTTCAGGAGCAGCTTCGCACCATCAAGAAGGAACTCGGTGAGGAAGGCGAGGACGACCTCTCCGACGTGATTGAGTACCGGCGGAAGATCAAAAAATCGAAGATGCCGAAAGAGGCGAAGTTAAAGGCTGAAGAGGAGCTGAAACGGCTCGAAATCACTTCGATGATGTCTCCTGAGGCGACCGTGATTCGGTCGTACCTCGACTGGCTTATCGGCGTACCGTGGCATCATACCAGCGAAGACAACCGCGATATTGCCGTTGCGATGAAGATTCTTGATGACGACCACTACGGCCTCGAAAAGCCGAAAGAGCGCATCCTCGAACACCTCGCAGTTCTGGCCACAGCCGGTAAAATCAAGGGCCCGATTCTCTGTCTGATCGGACCTCCCGGCGTCGGCAAAACGTCGCTGGGCAAGTCGGTTGCCCGGTCGCTCGGGCGTGAGTTTGTCCGGGTATCTCTCGGAGGCGTGCGTGACGAAGCCGAGATCCGTGGTCATCGTAGAACCTATATCGGCGCTCTCCCGGGCCGGATTATTCAGTCGATGAAAAAGGCTGGAACCATCAACCCTGTCTTTCTGCTCGATGAAATCGACAAAATGTCAACCGATTTCCGGGGCGATCCGTCATCTGCCTTACTCGAAGTACTTGACAGCGAACACAATCATCAGTTTTCAGATCATTATCTTGAAGTAGATTACGATCTCTCACAAGTCCTCTTTCTGACTACTGCCAACAATCGGGATGGAATTCCGTGGCCGTTGCAGGATCGTATGGAGATCATCGAGCTACACGGCTACCTGCATCAGGAGAAGTTTGAGATTGCCCGCCGCTTCCTGATCCCGAAACAGTTGGGCGAATGCGGCTTGAAGACGTCCGATATCGCCATCACTGATCCGGCGATAAACGTCACCATCGAAAACTTCACCCGCGAAGCAGGCGTCAGGGAGTTGGAGCGCGCCATAGCCAAGCTAATTCGCAAGGCTGTGCGGGAATTGATGGAGAATCAGGATGCCAAACGTCCCTTCGTCATCGACGCGGCAAAAGCCAAGTCGATGCTCGGTGTCCCGCCCTACGAAGAACCGGCGGTGGATGGTTTACCGAGAATTGGAAGCGCGGTAGGTCTGGCGTGGACAGCGACGGGTGGCGATATTCTAATGATCGAAGCCGAAACCATGAAGGGCAAGGGAACGCTGACGCTGACCGGTCAACTTGGTAACGTAATGCAGGAGTCTGCCAAGGCGGCACTGACAGTTGTCCGTGCCCGTGCCGATAAACTCGGCTTCGACTCAGACGTCTTCATGAAGAATGAAATTCACATCCATATCCCCGAAGGTGCAGTTCCGAAAGATGGGCCTTCCGCCGGGGTGACGATGGCGACGGTGCTTGCGTCGGCATTCACACGTAAGCCGGTACGTGGTGATATTGCCATGACCGGAGAAATCAACCTTCGCGGTGAAGTCCTGCCTATCGGCGGCTTGCGAGAGAAACTGATGGCGGCTGTCAGAGCAGGCGTAAAGACCGTCCTCATTCCGGAGCGCAATCGCAAAGAGTTGAGCGAAGTTCCCGAAGCAGTCAAAGACCCGCTTGAGATCATTACAGTAAAAAATGTCTCCGAAGTCCTCGACATTATGCTTGTTTCGTCAGCTCCTGCCCAGCCAGTTAGCCGAAAGGCGACACGGAAAGCCACCACTCCGGTTGCTCCCATGCCGTAGGCGGGTCCCGGCAAGCTCCTGCCCATTATCGATAACAGCGAGCGATTTATGTCTGCCCGAGGATTATATATCGAGTTCAAGTTGACTCTACTTCACCGACTGCCAATACTCTTTCTTCTGCTGGTGATGTCGGCTGGTAGCGCGATAGCGTCGCAACTCGCTTATGTCGCGCTCGATGACATTTCGCAGTTGACCCGTTTGCAGAGTGCCGGCTTCGATGTGACGTATCTATCCGGCGGAAATCTCGCCGAAGTTATCCTGATGAACCGCGATGATCAGGAAAGTTTGAACTCGACCGGACTGAACTATTTCATCGGAATTCAGGATTTGGAGGCGTTCAATCGCTCGCGCCTCAGGCCCGGTCGCGACGATATGGGCGGCTATCACACCTTCAGCGAAATCGTCGCCAGACTGGAGCAACTCCACGACGATTATCCCGAAATCGTCAGCGCTCCGATAGAAATTGGCACTACCGTCGAAGACCGTCCCCTGCTCGCCATTCGCGTCTCCGACAATCCGGACGAGGATGAAGACGAGCCCGAGGCACTTTTCACCTCACTCATTCACTGCCGTGAAGTCGTAACCTCCTACATTCTTTTCGGTGTCATCGATCAAATGGTAGCCGATTATGGCAACGATGACCGGATCACCCGACTGGTCGATGAACGACAGACCTGGTTTATCCCTGTCGTCAACCCGGACGGGTACGTCTTCAACGAAGAATTAAGCCCCGATGGTGGCGGAATGTGGCGAAAGAATCGTCGCGAGAACGCCAACGGAACCATGGGTGTCGATTTAAATCGAAATTTCGGAGCGCATTGGGGTTACGATAACGTCGGTTCCAGCGCGAACGGTAACAACGAGACCTACCGCGGTGCCGAGGCCTTCTCCGAACTTGAAACGCAGGCAATTCGCGATTTTGTGATCGATCACCATATCTCCACCTCGATCTTCTTTCACTCCTACAGCAATCTCTGCATTTATCCCTACGGCTACGACGTTCTTCAACCGCCCGACAGATCGGTGTTCTCGGCACTCTCCCGAAAGCTCACCGACGTGAATAACTACCTGCCCGGATGCAGTTGGGAAGTTATCTACCGCACCAACGGTGATAGCGATGACTGGCTCTACTCCGATGATCAGCACGACCCGATATTCGCCTTTACCCTCGAAGTCGGTAGTCGGCAGGATTCCTTCTGGCCCGATTTGGACAGGGTGGAACCACTGGTTGCCGAAAATATCGAGGCAGTACTGACACTGATCGACTATGCAGACAGTCCCCACCGAGTCCTTGCACCGCCTTCACCGGTTCCCACAAGCGCAAATATCAGCGAAAACGGCACCTTGAGTCTTCGCTGGCAACCGGGAGAAGATGACTACAATCAGGCTGTTGCCTACAGAGTCAGAGCGCAGTTACCGGGTGATCCGGTGGTCGATGAAGGTCTGCCCGATCAGACAGCCTGGAAAAGGGTCAACTTCAGCATGTCGCAGGTACAACACCACAGTGGATCACACAGCTACCGGGCGGCATTGCAGACTCCGATGGCCACGTTGACGCATGTCGAGCCGTTGATCGCCCCTGACACGATACGGGCATGGTTGAACTACACCATGCGCTCTAATCGTTCGCACTGTCTGGCGCTTGAAGCATCGCTTGACGGGAACGTTTGGGAACCTCTCGCTGGAGATCGTACCCAGGAGATGGTCGTCAATCAGCAGAGCATCGGAGCAGGGATTTGGGGGATTTCGGGCGGATGGGGCGAAGCCTATTGGCTAACTGAGGCATTTGCCGGGCAACGAGTGATGCTCCGCTTCCGCTACTATTCGTTTAATCTCTTCCCCAATCCGGCCAACAGTGAATTTTGCTACATCGATGATATCTCACCGATGCCATCCTTCGATAGGGATGAGGTGATCGCAGAGGATGTCGAAGTTACCCGTTGGCAAGGCGAAATTGCGGACTACGACCCGGCAATGCTCTTCTCTGTTCAGGCGGTTGATACCGATGGGGACGTTTCTTTTTACAGCCTGCCGACGACAGCCGAATCACTGCCCGATTTTGTCCTTCGCTGCACTGCGGGATGGAATCTGTCATCAGCTTCGATTATAACTCCAGACCGTTCCCTCGAATCAATCTTTGCACCTTGGTTGGAGCGTGAAAATCTGTTGTTGGTGAAGAATGGCTGGGGTCAATTCTACCTTCCTCAAGCCGATTTTAATCAGATCGAAGCCTGGGATCCCCTTGCCGGTTACTATATCAAGAGTGTCAGGAGCGACACTCTGGTTTATCCGGGCTATCGAGTAGATTACGACACTCCCATCGATCTGGTTCAAGGCTGGAATCTGGTGGGTTACCTGCCGATGGAAACAATTGACGCTGAACAGGCGTTCGCCGGAATTCGGGACAATCTGATTTTAGTCAAGAATGGATCCGGGGAATTCTGGCTGGTCGCGCAAGATTTCAACAACCTGTCACCGCTCGAACCGGGTGATGCACTCGCATTGAAGCTTCGTGAAGATGGTCAACTGATCTATCCGGGAGCAGGCGATGTGGTTGCGTATGCTTCGCGCGATGCCGGACCAGCTTCGCTCGCCTTCATCCCGGAGACTCCTTTCAACATGAGTCTAATCCTTGACCTTCCGGCCGGACATGAAGCAGGAGAAATCAGACTCTACGACTCTGATGGTAACCACTGCGGCGGCACTCAGGTTTTGGCAGAGGATCGGGTAGTCGGGGTCGCTGCATGGGCTGAGGAGCATTCCGGCGGGATCGGTTTTGAGGAGGGTGAACCGATTCGTATTTGCTGGATGGCTTCGAACCGTGCAGTGAGCCGGATTGCATTCGACGAGACTTTGGGAGATGCAGACTATGCAACCAACGGCTTCGCCCGATTGACTCTCGACTTTGGCGCAGAGTTGTTACCGTTCGAGCTGTCGCTTCAGGCTCATCCGAATCCTTTCAACGGCAACGTGAAGTTGATAATCGGGAACGTCAACCGTTCAGAGGTAAGCTTGTCAATTGTCGATGCAGCTGGTCGCCTGATTGATCAGCTCAATCCCGGTGTATTGGAAGTCGGAAACCATGAAATATCGTGGGATGGGTCAAAATATCCCACCGGACTCTATTTTGCACGGGTGACGGCTTACTCCGGCAAAAAGACTGATTCCGCGCGCCTTAAACTGCTCTTGATTAAGTAACCGGTCATCCCCTTTGAGGCTTGCCATTCGTATAGTCTGGTTTTTACTGGTTTTGGCGATTAGCCCGGCGTCTATCGCTGATACGATTTCAGTTGCGGTCCGACCGATACGCGGCTACCTCCCTTTCCCTATGTACGAACCAGCCAGACCACAGCTAATCCTCGCGCTGTCAGGAGGCGGGGCTCGTGGCGGTGCCCACATCGGCGTTTTGAAAGCGCTTGACGACGCAGGAATTGTCCCCGATGGTATTGCGGGCTCCTCAATAGGCTCCCTGATCGGTACTCTCTATACCGGGGGGATGAGTCCCGACGAGATTGCCTGGCGACTGCGTAAAGTTGACTGGAACAGCCTGTTCCTCGACGAACCAACCCGCCGCTCCCTGCTCATGGCTCGTAAAGCCGAACATTCCCGACATTTGCTGACCCTTCGACTGGGTGATGACCTCGCCCCTGTCGTACCGGGAGCGATTACTCCCGGTCAGAAGCTCTACCACCAGTTGATGAAGCTGACACTTGACCTGCCACGCTTCCCGTCCGTAAATAATTGGAATGGCTGGAAAACATCGCTTAATATAATCGCAACGGATCTATTGACAGGCGACCGTGTTATATTTTCCAGAGGTGATCCGGCATTTGCGATTCGTGCTTCCATGTCCGCACCGCTTCTGTTCGAGCCGGTTCAACTCGACGCACGGCGACTAATCGATGCCGGTGTATCAGCCAATATCCCCGTTGAGAGTGCGTGGGAGATGGGGGGAGACGTCGTTGTAGCGGTCGATGTTACGGCGGGATTGCAAACGCGGGGCAAGCTTTGGCAGCCTTGGGAAATTGTCGATCAGGTGACCACCATTCTCGAAGAGTTGCCAAACCACCAATCGCTCGACAAGGCGACGCTCGTGATAACTCCTGCTAATCGAGGCAGCGACGCCCTCCCGGGCACGAGCTTCGATGAGGTCATCGAAAGCGGCAAACGGGAAGCCAGCCTCTATATCGACACTCTAAAGTCGTTACTCACGCCACCAAAACAAGCCGATGAAGATGATGTCGTTCACTTTATAAGGGTTTCGGAGCCATCAGGATTGCCTGAAGAGTTGCAGATGCCTGCCGAATGGCATATCCGGGGATACGCTTCCAAGGCTGAGATACGCAATCGACTCCGTCAGTATTACAAGACCGGCATCGTCATGCAAGTGACCGTCACCCATGACGAAGTGGATCGATCACTCTCGCTAAATATCGAGCTGACTCCACTGGTCGGGTCGGTAGTGGTTAAAGATGGCCAGGCACAATTCGCTGCCTTAACCGATAGTATTTTCCAGAGCCAAATCGGCGAGCGATTCAATAACAGCACTTTTTCGCACAGTCTCGACAAACTATTGCAACTTTACCGGAACGCCGGCTTACCCGCGGTAGCCGTTCAAGGGGTAGAATATTTACCGGAAACGAAAACTCTGCAAATTAATCTCGATCCAGGTTCGTTGGAGCGGATTGAATTCAGTGGACTTGAACGAGTATCTGCGTTATGGCTTGAGCATGAAGTGCCTCTTGAGACGGGAAAACCGATCACTGGCGCCGGAATTCTTGATGGGATGGAAAACCTTTATGCAACCGGGCTTTTTCGTAACGTTTACCCGGTAATTGAGAGTGTCTCCAGCGACAAGTCCCCGTCGAAGCATGGCGGTTGGATAATAAAATATCATGTGGTGGAGAATCCGTCTCCTCTGGTCAGGTTAGGTCTCGTCTATCAAGATGTGCAACGAACGCGCGGGTTCGCTGAATTTACTTACCCGAGTCCTTTCAACTATGCCGCCCGGGGAGTGATATTTGCGTCAGTTGGGGAACGAGATCAGCTCCACCGAGTTGAATCGAATATCGACCGGATTTTTGGCCAACCTTTTACCTTCAATCTGGTGGGACTCTACGACCGCCGAAATCGAGACTTCTTCCCGGAAGGCGAAAAACAGCATCGGAAAAGTGGCGAATACGATGAAGCGCGATGGGGTGGCCAGATGGAAGTCGGAGGTCAGGCCTGGAGCTGGGGAGAGCTTTCGGTGACGAGTCGCTGGGAGACGCACGACAACCGTTATCCTGATGGCAGCGAAAATTTTTCAGTCGTTGCTCTGGGTGCTGAGCTTGGGCTCGATACAGAGGACCGCTCACCTTACCCGAACTACGGGGTGCGGTTACGAGTTATCGCCGAGTCATCCGGGGAACAGATCGGTTCCGAACGCGAATTCACCAAAGTATGGGGAAGCTGGGAATCGTTCGTCACGCCATCACGACGGCACACGATCGGGTTGCGACTGATGGGGGGAGTAGTCTCGGAGAATGCCCCGCGTGACGAGATGCTGAAACTGGGCGGAATGCACAATTTTCCCGGACTTAAGCTTGATGAGCAAGTCAGCTCCCGACAGTTTGCCACCGGATTTGAGTATCGTTTCGACATGCTGAGCCGGGTTCTTGCCGACAGTTATATCGGGATCCGTTACGATGTCGGCGGCGGGTGGAACGACCCGAATTTGCACATCGAAAACATTGATTGGAACAATTCAATAGCCCTCTACTTCGCGCTCGACACCGTCGTCGGCCCTATCCACTTGCAATGGGCCCGGCTTTTTGGAGCAGGCGGCTTAATCAATCAGAGTCTTTTTGCGATTCAGGCTGGCAGCACATTTTAATCGATTATAACTGCCTGGGCGAATTTATTCACCGTGATCATAGTACGATTCGGCCATTATCCAAATTCGACTCCGCCGTCAGAGGCCCCGTTTGACGGAATATCTTCGATTGATGGTAGTAGAGGAGGGCGTCTGCAAGCGGAAAGACTTAAATATTCAAAGACATAGGTCATTGTCTGGTCGGATTGTGCAGAGGCTTTTTCACAATCACTACACTAAGCAGGAAGCGCAACTATCGTCTTCCCCGAACGTAGAACATGTGCAGGGGTATATCTTTGGTGTCAATCATACCAGTTCGAGGATGAATCGCTTTAATTAACTGCTTTGATTATGCACCGCGACTTAAATCATTGCACCTTTTGGCGTGATAAATCGCCTACCATTTTAGAGCGATAAATTGCCGACTATTCTTAGCGCGATAAATCGTTGCGCTACCATTAGTGGTAGCGCAATCATATATGACGCAACATAGAACCGTACCATTTCAAATTAGACTTCAAAATTGAGAGTTTAACATTTCCCGAAGGAAATCAGATAGATGAAGAGTACCATAAACCTGTTTATAATCGGCTTGTTCGTCGGAGGCGCAACCTCGCTGCCCCTTTTTGCAGAAGGCCCTGCCGCTCCGCCATCACAGGAAGCCCAATACCGTGAAGTCGCCCAGCAGATCAAGCTTTTCGGCGATATTTACAAGGAAGTCAACCGCCGTTATGTCGATGAGATCACTCAGAAGGACTTCATCAAAGCCGGCATCGACGGAATGCTCGAAACTCTCGATCCTTATACCGTCTATTTCGAGCCTGACAACACCGAACAGCTCGAAGAGATCACCAAGGGCAAGTATGGCGGTATCGGAATCGAGATCGGTATTCGCGGCAAAAACCGGGAGTTAACAGTCATTTCACCCATCGAGGACACTCCAGCCGCAAGAAAAGGTATTCGATCGGGTGACGTCATCATCGCTGTGGGTGGAAAATCAACCGCCGGTTTCACGACCCAGGACGCCACCAAATTGATCCGGGGCGAAGCAGGAACAGATGTCACAATTACGATCAAGCGACCCGGTTTCGATAAGCCCCTCGATTACACTCTTAATCGCGAGCAGATCCGCATTCATGATGTCGCTTACTCAGGCATGATCGACAAGGATATCGGTTACATCAAGCTCGCGCATTTCTCCAGTCTTGCCGGCGAAGAACTCGACAGTGCGCTAGTACAGATTCTTGCCAACAAACCGAAGGGCATGATCCTCGATCTCCGCAGTAACCCGGGCGGCCTACTACCTGCCGCTATAGCCGTAGCCCAGCAATTCCTTAAGCCTGGCGAAACTGTTGTATCAACCAAAGGTCGTGCTCAGGGCAGTGACCGAAGTTTCCAAGCCAGAGGCGTTCCCAGGGCCCCTGAAATTCCGCTCGTGGTGCTGGTTAATGGTGGAAGCGCTTCGGCGTCGGAGATCGTTGCCGGGGCTTTGCAGGATCTCGACCGGGCAGTTATTATCGGCACGCAGAGTTTCGGTAAAGGACTGGTTCAGTCGGTCGTCGATTTGTCGGATGGCGCAGTCTTGAAGATCACGACAGCGCGATACTATACACCTTCAGGCAGGCTGATTCAACGCGACCGGCCGAAGACGAACGACTTCTTCGGTCCCGATGACGAAGACCCGGAGCTTGTCTCCGAAGATGGCGAAATGGTATTGAAGGATAAGACTACTCCGATTGATACTACCGTCACCAATTTCGTCACTCGTTCAGGTCGCAAGGTATTTGGTGGGGGCGGAATCTCGCCTGATATTCTTGTTGAGCAGCCCCTGCTTCAACCAATCGAAGTTGAAATGTTTCGCCGTGACCTCTTCTTCTCGTTCATGGCCGACTGGTTAACCGATCATGGCCGCCCCGATACGACTGTCGTTAATGGTGAGATGCTCGCCAAGTTCGACGTCTTCCTTGACAGTTCGAAATTTGAAGCTCCTATTCCCGGCGCTGATCACCTTCGGTCACTGCGACAGTTGGGCGAACAAGATTCACTCAGCCAGACGTTTTTCACACAGCTTGATGCGCTTCAGAAAACACTTGCGCAACAAGCCGATCTGAAGAGCCCCGAACTGCGAGAGTTCGTCCGCCAGAGCCTCGACCGGGAAATGTCTTCTGCGCTGGGTGGACGTGAATGGCGCACCAGATCGACCTTCGACGAAGACGTCCAGCTTCAGGAAGCGGTGCGAGTGTTACGCGACAAATCGAGCTACGCAGGCTTGCTCGAGCCTGAAGCCGCTACGGATAAAAAGAAGAATTGAACGAAGTGAGAGCCGCCGGACCAACTATCCGGCGGCTCTATTAAATTTAATCATGCAGGTTACCGGAAGAGATATCCTTCACTTTGTTGAGGACGAAAACAATAGTAATCTGCTCCTTACAAAACAGCGGGCATAAGTTTCGACAGGCAAATCGGACGTGAAATCTTGGGAGTATAATTGATCAAACTATCAGGTTTTATCTTGATCGGTTTGCTGGCCGGTTACTTTAGCGGCTTGGTAGGCATAGGCGGTGGCGTTATAATCGTACCGGCTCTGGTGTTGCTCTATGGAATTTCGCAGCCATTAAGTCAGGGAACGACGCTTGCCATGCTTCTCCCGCCAATCGGGATTATGGCGGTGCTGGCATACCACGAGAAGGGCCTCGTTGACTGGAAGATTGCGGGGTTGCTCTGCCTTGGGTTTCTGATCGGGAGTCCTCTCGGAGCCAAGCTTGCGGTAGGCCTTCAGCCCGAAATACTGAAGAAAATATTCGCTGTGAGTCTGATGTTGATCTCATTAAAAATGCTATTAAGTAAGTAGTTCGTTAGGCTAAGTTCAGTACTCGTGAAATTGATTGCAAAAAAATACACTTTCCAAAACTTCCCTTCCATTTCTCTCTGCATTACTTGCGCAATCGATTTTAAGCGTGTATCTTAGATAGCGCAAGAATTGCACGTAACTAACTATTGACGCGCCAGTCAAATATAATAAATTCAAGGAATTACTCAAAATTGAAGCGCAAGCTTTCAATTGTCGCATTTTGCACGGCATTGCTTCTTGGCTGCCAATGGGATCCGCCTCACGATAATCCCCTCGATCCTGCTTCCAATGCCTATCATAAGCCCTACGGAACTCTTCGGGTCACCGTTAAGACGTTGATCGAGCAACCTATCGAGGAGGCAACCGTGCTGTTGCCGGAGCTGCAACGATTCGCGGAGACCAATTCTGCCGGTATGGCGCTGTTCGAAGAAATTCCGGTTGGGACCTGGTGGGTGGTAGCCTATCGGGACATTGATGGTCTTGCAATCTACACCCTTGATTCTCAGCAGGTAGTAATTGATGTTTTGGCAGCCACGGAAGTCAGCATGCTTCTTGACGGACTACCCGAAATCACCACGGCGTTCGCCTATTCGGTTGCCTCCTCAGACAGCTCCACCCAGCGTGACCCAAATTATTCCATCCGATTGAAATCGACCGTCTTCGAT
>Ga0172380_10004518_pt1 | contig 17804 bp, 16 predicted proteins | sample Leawe162metaG_FD_119747 | JGI IMG/M metagenome (GOLD analysis project Ga0172380, IMG submission 119747) | Leachate microbial communities from a municipal landfill in Southern Ontario, Canada - Leachate well 162 metaG | ecosystem: Engineered > Solid waste > Landfill > Unclassified | place... | reverse complement strand
TCGGGATGCATAAATGAGGCCGGCATTAAGTGGGTTGAGGAAAAAATAAAATCGGCACCAGCCGAGCATATTTTTATCGCTCTTCATGAGCCGGCTTTTCCGCGTTACAGGCATGTCGGCAATTCCTTTGACGAATGCGTTAAGGAGAGGGATGAATTCTGGAATATGCTTCTTAAATACAGATCAAAGGTAAGAGCCGTCCTTGTAGGACACACGCATTATTATTATAAGATGAAGATTAAGGATGTGGGGGGAGACGCAACCAATAAAGATAAATTCCCGATCGAAGAAGGGGGAATTTATCAGCTAGACGCAGGAGGCGCCGGCAATTCCAGAGAAGGAGAAGTAACGGTTATTCAGTTTTTGATTGACGGCGGCAAAGTAATAGCCAGAGTTGTTCAATCGCCAAAGGGAGAGAAAAATTTTAATGTGGTGGAGACTATTGAACTGAATTAACCGGTGAAGCTGCCGGGCATTCAAGCAACCGGCAGCTTGCTTTGAGATTCGAGATGTTTTTGTGCGATTGTTTTTTTATTTTTACGGGAGCATAGCGATTAAGCTGATTTAATACCCCGTCGAATTGCAACATCATATTTAATATAAAATGGGAAGACGATATTTTTTTCTCTCCTTATACTTTCTTTTATTATTCATCGGCCCGGTCTTGCGGGCTCAAAGCGGTTCGGATCTTACATTCAGCGAGATCCTATTCTATCCATCCGAAACCAACGGAGAATATGTAGAGATCTACAATACATCCTCAACAGAAACAATCGACTTATCCGGAATTAAAATTAAATACTACACCTCTTCTTCCAATTTCGTAACGGCCTTTATAGGGGGATCGCTTCTTGCCCCGGGCAAATTTGCAATAATTATCCAGGGCAATTACGATTACGAGAACGGATTCTATAAATCATTGATCCCCCCCGACGCATTAGTGTTAAAACTCAGCACAAATAATTTCGGTTCATCCGGGATGGCTAATACCACCGGCAGACCTATCTATTTATTAAACGCCTCGGATGAGACGATAGATGCTTACACTTACACTGCGGATAATGCGGCGGGTTACTCGGATGAAAAAACAGCTTTGAATAAAAACAATGATTCAGGCAATTGGACAAATTCAGCGACCATAGGCGGCACACCGGGATTTAAAAGCAGCGTAATATTAATGCCTCGCTATTCTTCCGGTTCGCTGGTGATAAATGAGATTATGTACGATCCCGACACCGGCAGCTCGGAGTTTCTCGAATTTTTCAATGCATCCCGCGATTCAATTCAGCTTGCGGGACTTCAGCTTTATTTTGGCTCCTCGGGCAAATGCAAATTGTCCGACTCGTTTATAATTCTGCCACCAGAAAAATATTTTGTACTTAGTTCGGACTCGGCGATATTCAATAATTATTCGTGGCTTAAGAGTGAGACGGTATTAAAAATTGCGGGCAGTTTAACTTTATCAAACGACGGCGCGCTCCTTGTGCTTAAAGATTTTTATGGTACAACCCTGGATTCACTTTCATATTCTCCCGGCTGGCACAGCAAGAGCGTTGTTATTACAAAGAACCGATCGCTGGAGAGAGTGAATCCGCATATTGATGCCAGCAGCAGATCGAATTGGAACAGCTGCGCGGCGGCAGAAGGCGCTACTCCCGGTCGCCGGAATTCGATATTCGCACAGAATTTGAGCAGTGAAAAAAGAGTTACGATAAATCCGAATCCCTTTTCTCCGGACGGAGACGGATTTGAAGATTTTGGCATAATTAATTTTGATCTTACGCAGCCGCTGTCGCAAGTGCGCATAAAAGTTTTCGACAGCTCGGGAAGATTAGTCAGATCACTTGCCGAAAACCGCCTTGCTTCGTCAAATAATTCGGTTATTTTTGACGGGATGGATGAATCCGGACAGCCGCTCCGTATCGGGATTTACATATTATTGATTGAGACCGCGGCGGAGGATTCCGGAAATGTAACCGGAATAAAAATCCCGGTAGTTATTGCAAGAAAGTTATAATATGCGGACTCACTGCCACATCGTACCGCAATAGATGATATCTGTAATACATAAACTAAACAGGAATAAATCAGATGAATTATGAAGAAAGGGTGCGTGATTTTCTTAATCAAAAAGTAATAGCAATTGCCGGCGTCTCCAGAAATCCAAAGACGGAGGTCGGTAACGCCATCTACAAAAAATTTAAGGATGCGGGTTACACGGTATACCCGATAAATCCGTTTGCAGAATCGATTGAGGGGGACAAATGTTATCCATCTTTAAGTTCAACGCCCGAAAAAGCTGACGCGGTTTTTATAACCACAAATCCGTCCGCGTCGATTGAAGTTGTAAAACAGTGCGTGGATAACGGAATTCAAAGAATCTGGTTCCACAGATCGATCGGCGTTGGAAGCTTCTCGGAAGCGGCCGCCAGACTTGGCGAAGAAAATGGCCTTTCCGTTATCCGCGCGGGCTGTCCGATGATGTTTATCAAGGATGCCGATTTCGGGCACAAGATGATGGCATTCTTCATGAGATTATTCGGAAAGCTCAAATAGGATTTTTTTTCATAACCGGAAAGGAATTGAAGCTTCGTATAGAAGTTTCGCCTTACTTTCACTATTTTTTCGGCGTCATTAAGCGAGCCGTTTGAAACTTCAATTGAATAAATTTCTCGAAATAAAGTCGGTCTGGAAACTAGCGTTAGAAAACAGATCCTACAGGACAAGACTTGCTATTACAATTTTTCTGTTGGCGATAGTCCTCTTTTTTCTGGCAAAGTTTCTCGCGTATAATGAAGACCGTCCGGGTTTTTCATTCAACGATCCGTTTCTATCATCTTTCGATCCTGTTGATGTCACCTGGTTTACGTTTGCATTAATTTACATAGGACTGATCGCGGCTCTCGGATTTCTGGCATTTCATCCCGCGAGGCTGCTGGTGGCGCTTCAGTCATATACACTTGTAGCCGCGCTCCGTTTAATTACAATTTATTTTCTGCCGCTCAACGCTCCAATTCATATAATTCCGCTGGAAGATCCTTTCATAGAATTCTTCGGCGGCGGAACGACGCTTCTTCGCGATCTCTTTTTTTCCGGACACACCTCAACCATGTTCCTTTTCTTTCTGACCGCGAAGGGTAAAAAACTAAAAACTGTGTTTTTAATCTGCACAATACTGATAGCCTTTTTAGTTCTGATTCAGCACGTCCATTATACAATTGATGTCCTCGCCGCCCCATTCTTCGCATATACCAGTTACCGGATCTCGCGTCTTATAAATAAAAAGAAAAAAGAGAAGAATAAAATTTCTATCTGATTGGAATCTTTTCCGCCTCTTTTTCGTTTAGTACACAGTTAAACAATTTATTATCAGAATGATCTCCGAAGCAGTTTATTTGCACTATTTAACCGCCCTTTTAGAGGGTGATAAAAAACAATGCCTCCAGATTGTCCGCAACCTAATAGACAATAATACCGGCATAAAAGAGATCTACATGGAGCTATTCCAGCGCTCCATGTACAGAATCGGACAGATGTGGGAGAAAGAGCGCTGTACGATAGCCGACGAGCATGTCGCAACCAAAATTACAGAAGGTTTAATTGAATATGTTTCCAACTCATTTTCCAACGGAGCCAAGAACGACCGGCTCGTTTTAATTACGTGCATTGATAAAGAGTTTCACGAACTCGGGGCAAGGATGGTTGCCGGGTATTTTGAGAATGCGGGATGGAACACAATTTTTGCGGGATCAAATACCCCCGAAAACGATATTATTCAACTGATAAAAGAGAAAAAACCCGATCTGGTCGGAATCTCCAGCAGTTTCTATATTAATGTGAACAGACTCATCAAACTTGTTCAATCTATCAGAAAATATTTTCCCGAGCAGGAGATCCTGGTGGGCGGACAGGCGCTATCGGAAGAGCAATCAAAAATATTATCCGTCTACGACAATGTCCATTACATAACCTGCCTTAACGGTCTCGAAAAATATTTATCCGGCCACCTTAAGAACTGATCACAAGTAATTCAAAATCCTAATTTCGATTGTATATACTTCACAATGAGTGCGGGGTAATATTGGAACGGATTTTTTTGCGGATCATAAGCCCGCACCTGATGCGGGCTCATAATTAATTTCTTTTATCTCACAAGATAAATTTCTTTCTGTCTTTCCGATAAAAATTCGCAACCGGTTTTGGTAACAACAACTTCCTCTTCAATTGTGGCGATGCCGTAATTCGGTATAGTCAGCCGCGGTTCAATCGTAAAGACATTCGATTCCTCCACTTCGAGGAAAGGGACATTTCCGTAACGCTCCCACTTAGGACCAAGAAGACATCCGCCGTCGTGACATAATTTTCCGACCTGGTGGCCAAGTCCGTGAGGATATTCAGAATAACCGTGCACCTGGATATAATTACGGGCAATCTCGTCGATCTCAAAACCTTTCTTTCCCGGTTTTAATTCATTAGCGGACCTGGTAATAGATTCGACAATAACATCAAATCCCTTCTGAACTTCCGCGGGCGCTTTATCTTCCATCGGATTCAATACATACCAGGTTCTCTGAAGATCGGAACAATATTCTTTATGCCTGATACCGAAATCCATATTGATGACGTGGCCCGGTTCAATTATCCGGTCGGTTGGACCGGAATGCGCGCCGGCTGTATCGGGGCCGGTGAATACGGACGGGCAATATTCTTTTTCCCAGGCAAGTCCGAATCCTCTTTTCTCCGTAAGCTCATGAACGAATGAAGCAACCTGTTTTTCAGTCAATCCGGGCTTCAAATATTTTGTCACCTCGTCAAAAATTTTCAGTGTTTCTTTAATGGCCTCTTTCATAATTTCAAGTTCTGCGGGAGATTTTCTTCCGCGAAGCGCAGCAACTATCTCCTCCGACGAAATTAACGCGTTCGTAAATTTCGTATCCTTCAGATGATCGAGCAGCTCAAGGTACAATCCGTGCGGAAGTCCGTCTGCAAGAGTTGAATTTCTCGAATAGTTAATCGCAATTTTATTCGGCTTGTATTCATTTAACACTTCGAGAAGAGGTTCTTTAACCGATTTAAGATAGCTGTGAATATTTTTATATATGCCGACCGCTTTCATATTGGCGAGCTCGAGCGATCCGACTATAGCGTGAGTATCCCCCTTTTTTGTTATGATGAATGCCGACTGCCACGTTGCGCTGGTGCCGACTACCATGTCCATCATCGGATCTTTCATGTTTCCGGTTTCGCGAACATAAGTCATCCACATATCGATATCTTTTTCATTCAATATTTTTACAGCCTGATCAATTTTTTCAAGAATCATTTCTTTGGACATAAACAGTTCCTCCGCGAGAGCTAAGATTTTTAAAATGGGGCTATTCGATTTATACGAACTTCCACAATTTTGTAACGATTTAAGAAAATATCCTTTTTTCGGCCTTATTGGATGAGAAACTTAGCCAAAGATGAACCATTTAGCAAGAATACCTTCAGCGTAATTCTTCTGCTTTATTTATTCCGAGGCATGCTTTGAGCCGCTAGACTGATTTATCTGCCGACATATTTTTTAATAACCGAGGGGTCATCGGTCGATTCGATAATTTCTTTGCACTGATCGCACTGAAAATTCACACGGGCAGGAACGGCGCTTATACCTATCCAATAGAGAATCATCCCGAAAGAGGAATATTCCGAATTATGCCTTATATGCGGACTTGATCTATCATATCCGCAGGAGCATTTTTCTAAATTATAATTGAGTGGGTTGTTCTTCATAAAACTTCCGGTCTCTTATGCTTTCAAGATACAAATAAATATTAATTTAGCAACTGTAAAAAGAGAGGTGATACATCTTGCAGCGCAAGTAGTTTTTATAATTAAAACGTCCAAATCGTGATTGATTTTTTAAAATAGAAAGGTGTGAAAATGAAAAAAGCCGTTCTTTTCCTCATGCTCATCTCCCTGCCGGTTGTGGGACAGAGTAATCAATATTTTTTTTCCGATCCATCTCTTTCGCCGGATGGCTCCACAATAGTATTTGCTTATGAGGGCGATATATGGAGCGTTCAATCGACCGGAGGAACCGCTTTCCGGCTGACCGGAATGGATGGAATTGAATCGCGCCCTCAATTCTCTCCTGATGGAAAATGGATAGCTTTCACTTCCACGCAAAGCGGGAGCGCTAATATTTATTTGCTTCCCGTAGACGGCGGAGCTGTAAAACAATTAACAATTCATACCGCCGGCGATAATGTCGAATCATGGTCCTGGGATTCTAAATATATCTACTTTACTTCCGGCAGATACAATTCAATGACTTCTTATAAAATTTCGGTTGAGGGGGGAACTCCTGTGCGCCTGTTTCCTCACTTTTTCAACTGGCCTCATAATATAACAGAGGATCCGCTTACCAAAGGATTCTATTTCAATGATTCGTGGGAAAGCTCGATCTTCGCAAACAGAAAACATTACAAGGGTGAATTTAATCCCGATTTGAAATATTATAATCCCGCCACAAAGGAATTCAAAGCACTGACCGATTATCCCGGGAAAGATTTCTGGCATACGGTCGATAAAAACGGAACGATCTATTTTGCGTCTGACGAGGGGAACGATGAATACAATCTTTATACATTCGAAAACGGAAAGAAGAAACAGCTCACAAATTTCTCTTCATCTATTAAAAGACCCAGAGTGAGCGCCAATGGTCAATCTGTGGTTTTCGAAAAAGATTATCAAATTTTTCTCTTTGATGTAAAATCCGGTCGCGCGGAAAAAGTGCCGGTTTCGGCCGCAAGCAACAACACACTCACGCTTCAGCAGGAATTCAACACTAAAGGAGCGTTGACAAATTTTTACGCATCGGGTGACGGAAAGAAATTTGTATTTGTATCGCGCGGCGAATTATTTGTCTCCGATGTTGAAGGTAAATTTATAAAACAGATCATTGCCGAGCCCAATGAACGGGTTATGGAAGTGCTCTGGCTGGCTGATAATGAAACGATCCTCTTTTCAAGGACAGTCAACGGATGGCTTAATTTATTCACCATCAGGGCGGACGGTAAATCGAAAGAGAAACAAGTTACGTCTAATAATAAAAATAACAGGGCGATTGTAATCAGTAACGATAAAACAAAGGCGGCATATTTAAGCGGAAGAGATGAATTACGCGTGCTGGATCTGAAAGATTTTTCTTCGAAGACCATTGTTAAAGATGAGTTCTGGGCATTAAACAGCAACGATCCTCAATTTTCTCCAGACGACAAATTTCTTTTATATACGGCAATGAGAAATTTCGAACAGGATATATTCGTTTACGATTTCACATCAGGAACCTCACGGTCAATTACCAGAACAGGAGTAACCGAAACCTCACCAGTCTGGTCGCCCGACGGAAGGTATATCTATTTTCAGACTGAACGGCTGAAGGCAAGCTATCCGCGCGGAACATCAACCGACGACATTTACAGAATAGCTCTTCAGATCACCGATAAGGAATTCAAATCCGACAGGTATGATAAATTGTTCGTCAACGAAAAGGACGCTAAAAAAGACAGCGCAAAACCGAATGTTGTGATCGATTTTAATGATTTGAAAGAGAGGTGGGAGCCTATTGCAAAACTGAGCGGCAGTCAGAATTCACCGTACGTATACCAGAAAGGGGACGAAACCCGTCTGTTCTTCCTTTCCAATCATGAAGGAGAGATGAATTTCTACCAGATGATTTTAAAACCTTTCGATAAATCCGAGACCAAAAAATTTGAAGGGGCGAAAGGAAGCGGGTATTCCATCTGCAAATCGAAGGATAATTATTTTCTAATGACCGCCGGCAAGATTTATAAGATCGATTTCGCCTCAAGTAAATTAACCGCGGTTGAAACGGAACTCAAATTCACCCGGAATCTGTCGGATGAATTCAATCAAATGTTCTACGAAACATGGGCCAATCTCGATGAGAATTATTACGATGAGAAATTTCACGGTGCCGATTGGGAAAAATTGAAGAAGCATTATGCTTCATTTCTTCCATTCGTTACAACCCGCGCAAATCTCAGAGTTTTATTGAATGACATGCTCGGTGAATTAAACAGTTCTCATATGGGATTTACTTCCAACGGAGATGAGGAGAAACCGTTTTTTAAATCCGAGACAATGGAAACCGGAATTATTTTCGACGACGAAAAACCGTTTACTGTTAAAAGTGTCGTTAAAAATTCGGCTGCGTTTAGAAAAGGGAATGCCATTCAACCGGGCGACGAACTTACCGCATTAAACGGAGCTGGGATAGATAAATCCGTCAGCCGCGATAAATATTTCACGTCAACATCATTACCCGACGAGATTACTCTTACATTCCGCCGGAGCGGTGAACAATTCGATGTTAAAATCCATCCGCAATCAAGCGGCGAACTGAAATCCAATCTGTACGACGAATGGATAGAGTGGAATCAGAAATATGTCGATTCAAAATCGGGAAATAGAATTGGGTATGCGCACATGAAAAATATGGGCGGGGGCGAGCTCGACAATTTTATTGCCGATATGACCGACGATGCTCATTATAAAGAGGGACTCATACTGGATCTCCGTTATAATACCGGCGGGAACGTTCACGATGACGTCATAAATTTTCTGTCGCAGAGACCTTATTTGCAGTGGAAGTACCGCGAGGGGAAATTTACGGTTCAGCCGAATTTTGCCCCGGCTTCAAAACCGATCGTTCTTCTGATTAACGAACAGAGCCTCAGCGATGCCGAAATGACAAGCGCCGGCTTTAAACAGCTCGGCCTTGGAAAAATTATTGGAACCGAGAGCTACCGGTGGATAATATTTACTTCCGGTAAATCTCTTGTCGACGGCTCGTTCTACCGCCTCCCTTCGTGGGGATGCTATACCCTGGACGGAAAGGATCTTGAGATGACGGGTGTAAAACCCGATATTTACGTAAAAACTTCTTTTAAAGACAGGCTCGAGAACAAAGATCCGCAACTTGACAGAGCAATCGAGGAGATTTTAAAACAATTAAAATGATTTAACTCATGAAAAATTTTTGGGAAGAAGAAAAAAAATATCTGGATGATACATTCCGGAAACTCACAGGAATTTCCGGAATTGACGCGGCGGCGAAACAGAATGCCCGGTGGTCAAAAAAAGAAATAATAGGGCATCTGATCGATTCTGCCTCAAATAATCACCAGCGTTTTGTGCGGGCGCAATTCACAGACGATCTGATCTTTCCGGGGTATGATCAGGATGAATGGGTGCGGATTCAGAATTATCAGATAATGGATTGGACCCTTCTTATTAATCTCTGGAAAGAATTTAATTTTCTGATTATCCATTTGTCTGGCCAAATTTCCGGAGAGGAGATGACCCGCCCCCGGCCGAACCATAATCTGGATAAGATCGCTTGGAGAGCGGTTCCACGCGATCAACCGGCAACTCTCGAATATTTTATAAGGGATTATTTCGGTCATATGCGTCATCATATTAATCAGCTTTTCGAACAGAATAATAAAGCGGAGAATATCGAAATCATTTAAAATTTATTTTGAACGGTTAATTGACTGAAGTGAAAAAAATACGGATAGCTTTAATAGATCTCTACAACAATGAAGAGAATCGGGATATAGGCTGTATAGAAAATATCCTGCGGTCATCAGACCGGCTCTACGATAATATCCCGGTCGGTTATGAAATTTACAATACCCGGTATTCCGGCACCGCGCCGGATTCCGGGTATGATATCTACATCTCTTCAGGCGGACCGGGCAGTCCATGGGACGGGTCGGGTTCGCGCTGGGAGTCGGCTTATTTTTCACTTCTCGATTCAATCTGGTCTCATAATCAGAACGAAGAATCAAAAAAATACTTTTTTTTCATCTGCCACTCATTTCAGATGATGACACGCTATTTTAAACTTGGCGACGTTGTTAAAAAGAACAAAGAGTCTTTCGGAATTGTGCCGGTTGTCAAAACTCCGGCGGGCGAAGGAGATTTATTATTGGAAGGATTGGGCAATCCGTTTTATGCTGCCGACTTCAGAAACTGGCAGGCGGTAAATCCCGATCTAAAAATGTTCGGTGAGTTAGGCGCGCAAATTCTGTCTGTAGAGGCGGGTTCCTCCGGGACCTCTTCCGAACAGGCTATGATGGCGATACGAATCAGCAAGGAATTCGCGGGCACGCAGTTTCATCCCGAAATTGACGCCGCAAATATGAGACAGTATTTATCCCTGCCTGTGGGGAAGAATCTAATTATAAATAATTACGGTGAAAGAAAGTATAATGAGATGCTTGATTTAGCCGGGGATCCCGCCGGAATAATGCTTACACATAAAGTCATTCTTCCGAATTTTTTAAGAGACGCGATAAAGAAATTAAGGTTTTGAAAGTATTAAGATTTCGGCAGTGTGAATTCAAATGTTGTTCCCTCATTAATCCGGCTCTCAACCCGAATTTTACCCCTGTTCCGCTCAATCATCTCCTGGCATAGAAGCAATCCCAACCCGCTCCCCTTTTCCTCGCTTGTTCCGTAGGTGGTGTGATGTGAATCCAGTCTGAACAGTTTTTGAATATCCTCTTCTTTTATTCCAACACCGTTATCGCTAATTGAAACTTCTATCTCATCCTTAAGAATTACAGACTTAAAAACAATAACGCCGCCCGGATTAGTGAATTTAATGGCGTTTGATAAAAGATTTTGAAGTACCGAGAAGAGCATGTCGTCGTCAGCAAAAACAATGGCATTATTCAACGACTCGTTAACAATTTTTATTTTTTTATTGGCTGCATTGTTTGCAAGAAGCCCGATCACCTGATTGATTTTGAATGTTATATTAAAACTGACCGGATTGTAAGGAATTTTACCGGATTGGATTCTTGACCACTGGAGAAGATTTTCCAGCAGAGTAAATACATTTTTGGCTGCTTCGTGAATTTTTTCGGCAAATAGTTTTGTCTCGGTTTTATCGAGCGTTTCAATATCCTCGATCAGAAATTCAGAAAAACTAAGCAGAGAGCTAAACGGGCTTCTAAGATCGTGCGCAATAATCGAGAAAAATTTATCTTTAGTGGCGTTTGTATTTTTGAGCTCATCTTCGGACTGATGAAGCTGATTATTAACATATTCCAGCCTTTCTACGAGCTGTTTAAGTTTATCCTCATTCTTTTTTGTTTCTGTAATATCCCTGAGCATTCCTCTGAATGCAACGACTTTGCCGGATTTATCCTTCACCGCTGTGGATGTTTCTCTTACGGTCAGTATATTATTATCAAGAGTCTTAAGATTCAATTCATAGTCTTTAACAAATCCGTTTTTTTCAACTTCCTTATGAATGGCAATCCTGTCTTCTTTATTAATATAGAAATCGCGCGCCACATCGAGACCTTCAAATTGATCGCGAGATCTGATTCCCAGAAGTTCCATCCCGGCGGGATTCAGCTCGAGCAATTTTCCGTCGGGAGTGCTCTCATAGATCGCCGTTTTCATCTCATGAAAGAGGTGCTGATATTTTTCATTCGCCTCATTTAATTTCTCTTCGGCCTGAAGCTGTTCGGTCAGTTCGCGGGCGACGCCTACCAGAGCCATCGGTTGACCGGCTTCATCCCGTACAATTGTCGTATACAGTTCAACGAGAAACTCTTCCCCGTTTTTTCTCCTGTTCCATACGCGGCCCCGCCACCCTTCTTTAATTGTTCCGGGAAGGATCTCTTTCATTTTCTCCGGATCATTTTTATCCGATCTTACAATACCAATATGTTTTCCGATAAGCTCGCTTATTTCATAACCATATGTCAGCGCGAACGATTTATTCACATAGATTATTATATCGTCCATATCCGTTATGGAGATGCATTCGTCAATAGCATTAAATGTGTGAAGGAACAATTTGGCTTCGGCGTGTTCTTCCATTCCGCTATGATCAACTGACGATAGGTTTATGTCGGTATTTTTTTTCATTTCGGCTGATCTGATTATTACATGTAAATATAGAAATTATGTTTTATTAAAATAAACGATAATTTTTTACGGGAATTACTGATTTTTATTCGACGCTTTGCGCAGTCTGTCCATAATTGCCCGGCCCAGACCTTTCTCCTCCACGGATTCCACAAGAATTAGGTCAAGATTTTCTTTTTCCAGTTCATGAAGAAACGAGAACAGATTCGCGGCTGCTTCCCTGAGGTCGCTGTCCGGAGAAAGGATCTTCACCTTTAAATATGGAAACGGGGATTTATTCTCTTTGAAACAGAGAAGTCCTATTTTTTTATTCTCATCAAGGTATTTTTTATTGAAAAATTTTAATGGCGTCTGCGGAGAATAATGAGACGGCAGTTGCCCCGGCGCGTTTGGTTTTTCGGAATCGGTAATTCCAATTTTAATTTCGCCTATCTCATTTTCGATCTCTTCTTTTGAAAGTCCTCCGGGGCGGAGAAGATAAAATTCATCATCGTGGAACTGTATTATTGTAGATTCAACGCCGACAGATGATTTTCCACCGTCGAGTATCATATCGACTCTATCGCCGAGATATTTTGCCACGTGTGCTGCCTCGGTGGGGCTCAAATGTCCGAACTTATTCGCGCTCGGCGCCGCGATAGGTGTTCCGCTCTCTTCAATAAGCTGCAGAGCTACCGGATGATCCGGCATCCGCAGAGCCACGGTTGGATTTCCGGATGTTACTATGCCGGGAACAATTCCGGTTTTCGGCAGGACAAGCGTCAGAGGCCCCGGCCAGAATTTATATATAAGGCGGTCGATTTTTTTGTTCCGGGTGGCTGAATATTTTTGAAGCCAGTCTTTATCCGCAATATGAAGTATTAGAGGATTGAAAGCCGGGCGCTTTTTAGCTTCGAATATTTTAGCAACCGCTATCGGATTTAATCCATCGGCGCCCAATCCGTAAACCGTCTCCGTCGGAAATGCTACAAGTCCGCCGTTTTTAATTATCTCCGCGGCATGCCGGATATTTTCCTTATTTGCTTTAACTAAATTCATCGGTATTACGAAAATATAACTTTTGTGAACGAATTGTTAATCGAATATATTTGAATAGGCTACTCAAACAAAATATGGTGATGAGATGCATGAATTGAATGAGTTCAGACATTTCTGCAAATGGCTGGCCGACGAGAGCGGAAAGATAATAAGACATTATTGGCGCACTGGTATCTCAGTTGAAAACAAACCCGACCTGTCCCCCGTAACAATCGCTGATAAAAAAGCCGAGGAGTTTATGAGGGAGATGATAATGAAAAAATATCCCAATCACGGAATACTGGGGGAAGAGTTTGGTGAGCATAATTCCGGCGCCGGATATAAATGGGTCCTTGATCCTATCGACGGCACAAAAAGCTTTATCTGCGGAACTGTAACATTCGGAACGCTCATCGCCCTCCTTAAAAACGGAGAACCGATACTCGGAGTAATCAATCAGCCGATACTCAATGAATTTTTGATAGGCGATAATCATACGGCGGAATTAAACGGCAGGCCGGTGAATGTAAGAAAAGGCAGCGCCCTGACCGATGCTGTATTACTTACCACCGATCAGCTGAATATTGAAAAATATCATGGCATTAAAAAATTTGATGAGCTGACTCATAAAGTGAAACTCTACCGGCAGTGGGGCGACTGCTACGGCTATTATCTTGTCGCTACCGGTTATGCCGATATAATGATCGATCCTATAATGAGTCCATGGGATCTGTACGCACTCATTCCAGTAATTCGCGGAGCGGGTGGAATGATTACAGATTATCACGGGAATGATCCTCTGAGAGGAAACAGCATCATCGCAACGGGTGGAAATATTCATAATGAAGTGATCCGTTTTCTTAAAGCCGATCATGATTAAGCGCTAAATCGTAATCTGTTTTTGCAGAGTATCTTATTTTTTGCGACCCCGATCTTTGAGCCAAATTCTTTTTCAATAAACTTTTTCACCACAAAGACGCTAAGAAACAAAGTTTAAAAAAGAAAATCCCGGCGCGATTCCGGGACTCTCTCATTTTTCATGCATCTAAATCTATTTAATAACAAGTTTTCCTTTTACTGTGTTGTTGCTTCTGTCTATATCATTTAGAACATTTTCAGGATCAATAGATATTAGGTAATCGTGTTCACCGGATTTTATCCTGTTGCCGCCAAAATAATAGACCAGTCCCAGCTTTTCATCCCAATTCAGACCAACAGAAGTATCTTTTAGTACAAGATTTCCATCAAAAAAAACATTAATAGAATATTTAGTTTTAACCGACCGGGAAATCGGAAGCTTATTAATAAGAATCATCTTCAGATTGTTGTGCGGATTGGACGGATCATATTCCAGCAATTTGACCGTTATATCGACCGGAGTTTTATCTGAAGGCCCGAAATTGAACGGCACCAGCACAGTGCTCCTTTGTCCGGAAGGATAGGATTTTGGTTTGAATGTTTTTATCGTATTGATTACCTCTTCGTCGCAGCCGTATCCGAGGCCTTTAATCAATTGATAACCCGCATACTCCCCGTCTTTTTCATAAAAGAGTTTTATCAGCACTCTCCCGCGCACGCCCCGTTTCACCGCAGCTTCGGGAAATCCCATGCTCTGGCCGATAAATTTGAAATCTTCTTTTAGTGCGGCGGGAAAATACCCCATATAATATTCCCGGGGCAGATTACCTGCAATTTGAGGGCGAAACTTGGAAACATCCACCTCGGTGATGGACCAGGGCGTGATAAGATTGCCCGTATTATCAACCGTTGCGTCGATCTGAAATATTTTCAAAGAACGCACTTTTTTACCGTTCTTTATTCCCGGGAACCCATTAAAGGCTTTCCCTACATTCGGATCGTTTGTGTAAAAAATATCATTAATTTTTATTGCTCTCGAATCCCCCTCCGAATTTGGGACTATCGCGTAATCGTTGGTTAATTCAAGATTCTCTTTGAACAACAACCTCTCCAAGCCGCCCATTCCCGTAATCCAGAAGCCGGCATCCGGCGCTAATGTAGCATAAACATTTCCGATAGGATCTATAGTCAGTCCCAAATAAAAAACCTGGTACCCTATGCCGAACAATTCTACTATTCTCTTGGCAGGCAAAAGTCTTTCCATTACATTTCTGAACTCAACGGTATCCACAGTTGCGGTTGATTTAGATTCTGATTCATCGTCAAAGTTCAGATAATGCTCAGAGTTTTTCTTCTCCCCATTCACAGATCTCTCATCATTGCCACCGCTGTTACATCCACCCATTATAAAAGCGATAACGGCCATGATAATTATCGTATTTTTCATTTTTCCCCTCACTCTTAATATTGTTTGATTTCAACTGCAGGCATGCTGTTCATCATAAGATAAATCTGGCTGGCCTGGTAATTCATCTGTCTTAGCGAAGCTTCGTATCTTTCCTGAAACAGATTCAGATCCCGTCGGAGAGAAGCCACCTGAAAAAACGAAAAGAGCATAATCGCAATTATCGCGGCACCTAAAAGATAATTAACATAAATCGGAGTCTGTTTTGTAATCCACCGCCCGGAAAATGTGGTTTTTCTTTCCAGGATTGAATCAAATATTTTTTCTTCAAATTTTCCGTTTACCTCCAACTGATTAATTTTTACCTCACGCTGGATTTGTGACTGGGCTTTGAACTCCTGGCGGCATTCGCCGCAGGATGCAAGGTGAGTGAAGAGAAATCCCTCCCGCTCTTTCGGAAGTTCCCCGTCTATATAAGCGCTTATCATCATGCATATATTTTCGCAATCCATATTAACCTCTTTCTGATTTTATTATTGCCGTTTTTAATTTTTGCCTCACTTTAAAGATTCTGCTCCGCACCAGATCTTCCGAAATCTCCATAATAGCGCCGATTTCTTTGTAGCTCATGCTGGAGTACTCTTTCAGATAATAAACTTCACTATGTGATTGATCCATCCCCCGCAATTCTTCCTCTATTAAATCGATGAGTTCCTTCCTCTCAAAATCCTCGAACAGGCTTTCCGTAGTGATTTTATTTTCGTGCCGCTCGATCCCTTCCTCAATCCTGTTTTTGTTCTTTCTGAATTGGCTGAATATTTCGTTCCGGCATGTGGTAAAAATCCAGACTTCAACAGCCTCTGCATTTCTTATCCGCTCAAGATTGTCGAACAGCTTCATAAAAACATTGTGGCAGATATCCTCGGCGAACATCTCCGATTTCACAATTTTACACGCATAATTAAACAACGGCTTCTTAAACCTGTTGTACGTGAGAGTGAAATCAATAACCGGGTCTTTCCGCATATAATCTCTTCTGCCTTTACTAAACAGATGCAAATTTCGTAAAATAGTTTCCGAGAGGCGATAAAATTAATTTTAATATCCCCCTCCGGCGCCTAATTTCATCTGTTAAAAATTGTTAACCGTTAATTTCTTCCTTTTTCAATTCATTAAAATGGCTAAATTGTAAAGAGGAACAGATAAATCTTGCAATATGACCGCGTTTAAAGCTTTTCTATTAATAGATAAACAACCATAATTTCCCGGAGGGAAAATGAAACACAAATTATCATTTATTTTCATTGCTCTTACACTCTGTCTTAGTGTATCCCTATTAAGCGCCCAGAAGAAGAAGGAATTCAGGATTCCATACGAAAAGTATAAGCTTGAGAACGGTCTTAATGTAATTCTTCACGTTGACAAGTCCGATCCGATAGCCGCTGTATATCTGGTTTATCACGTCGGTTCAGCGCGGGAAGTTCAGGGAAAAACCGGTTTCGCGCATCTGTTTGAACATTTAAGATTCAATGAGTCGCAGAATATTCCTCAGGGGCAATGGTTCAAGAAACTGCAGACCGCCGGCGCTTCCAATGTTAACGGTTCTACGAATGAGGACAGGACAAACTATTTCGAAGTGATTCCGAAGAACGCGGTAGAGATGGCTCTCTGGATGGAATCCGACAGAATGGGATTCCTGCTAAGTAAAGTCAATCAGGAAACATTTGTCACCCAGCAGAATGTAGTTCAGAACGAAAAGCGTCAGGGAGACAACCGGGCATATTCACAAAGCCAGTATATGTCAACAAAACTGATGTATCCCGCGTCTCATCCGTACGGCCATACTGTAATTGGAGAACTTGAAGATCTGGCCGCCGCTTCATTGCAGGATGTGTATGATTTCCATGCAAAATATTATGCCCCCAGCAACGCTACATTAATTGTTGCAGGAGATATAGATGCGGCGCAGACAAAGAAATGGATCGAAAAATATTTCGCCGAGATAAAATCGGCGCCGGCGCCGGCACCTCTTCCACTGATGCCGGTATCATTAAAAGAAACCGTCAGATCATATTGCGAAGATAATCTGGCAAATGCGCCGAGATTGGGTATGGGATTTCCGACGGTTGAAGAATTTAATAAAGATGCTTACGCTCTCGAATTTTTTGGAAGAATTTTCGCGGGGAGCAAAAAATCACCTCTATATAAAGTAATTGTGGAAGAGAAGAAACTCGCCCCTTCCGCAATGGCGCGGCAAAGCAGCAGCGAAATAGCCGGAACTTTCGATATCTCAGTCACCGCATTCCCGACGGTGAAACTGGGGGACGTTGAAGCGGCTGTGAAAGAGGCTTTTCAGAGATTTGAGAAGGACGGATTTACGGATAAAGATGTGGAAAGACAAAAAGCCGGTATTGAATATAGTTTCTACAGCTCAAGCGCAAGCGTTTTGGGAAAAGCAATGAGACTCGGCGATTATAATATCTTTAAAGGTTCACCAGATTACATGGCAACCGACTTAAAAGACAGGATGAGCATTACAAAAGAGGATGTCTGGAGAGTTTAC
>Ga0172380_10004517_pt1 | contig 17807 bp, 13 predicted proteins | sample Leawe162metaG_FD_119747 | JGI IMG/M metagenome (GOLD analysis project Ga0172380, IMG submission 119747) | Leachate microbial communities from a municipal landfill in Southern Ontario, Canada - Leachate well 162 metaG | ecosystem: Engineered > Solid waste > Landfill > Unclassified | place... | reverse complement strand
TCGCCTTCCCCTCGCCGCCTCGATCCCCAGCAACTCGCACACCGTCGGGTCTTCCCTCATCCGGTTCACGTGCGCGAATCCCCGGCCGTCCCACAAGGCCGTCAGCGCAAAACTCTGCACCACGTCATACACCGGGGCCGCGTTGGGACTCGTGCGCTTCACCGGACAACTCGTGGCCAGCTCCTCCAAGATGCCGCACCGTCGCACGAACGCGCTCCAGGGAACGGTCCCGCCGCAGGGCGTCAGCGCGTCCCCGCTCATGCTCAGCCGCACGGTCCCGCCTGCCGTTGGAAACACAAAAGTCTCTTCACCCTGCGGGTGAACCCTCAATGCTCTCGTTTTCTTCATCAATCCCCATACTACCAGCGCGTTGCGCTCGCTTCACACCTTCTCACCTGCGGAAATTAGGATGATCCTTTTCGAGTTTCGAGGGATGTTCATCGCATGCGCGAACAGATTATCAAGCTTTTGAACAAAATCCCATTTCATCCGTTCGCCGTGGATGTGGCAAGTGATGTGGTTTATTCGATTCCGACTCGCGACCATGTGCTCGTGACAGGCAAACTGCTGGTCATCGCCGACGCCGCCGGAACATTCGACGCAGTTTCCTTCGACCATATCCGCCGGATTTCCTTCCGCGAAAGCGCGGCGGCCTGACAGGGGTTGGCTCTCCCGGCGGTCGGCATGCGCGAAAAATTTCAGAGGCTGCGGATCTTTTCCCCGATGATCGGGAACGACAACTGATCGCGGGAGTCGGTGGTCGCGCGGTGGACGACCGCCCGCCAGGCGTCGTCATTTTGGAGGAGGTCCCTCGCGCGGATGGCGAGTTCATCGCGTCCGGCGGAGGAAAATTCCCCAAAAGCGATGCGTTCGATGGTGCCGTTGCCGCCGACGCAGGGCATCCGGCACAGGAGGGAATCCCCGGCGACCTGCCCGGGAACGGAGCTCGCGTCCAACTGCCAGACGATCCGGTGGAGGGTCATCACCCTGAGGTAATCGAGGTAGGGGAGCGGGGCCTCGATGATGTAGAGCAGGGGGTTCTTGCGGCGGAGGCTTTTGAGGATCATGCCGCCGTGCCGGCCCTCGGTGTTGACGACGGCCAGCGGACAGGAGAGATCGCGCGAGATTTCGTCCGCCATCACGACGGCCGCGAGGTGGTTGCGCGAGGGAGTTCCGAATTCGCGCGTTCCGACAAAGATGCCGCGGCGTTTTTCCAGCGGTTGGGCGAAGTCCCATGCGGGGTCATCGAGCGGATAAGGTGTTGGGAGGAAGTCCGCCCGGGCGCAACCCGCAGCGAGATAGAGGGACACCAGTTCCGGCGTGCTCGAGACCGCCCCGTCCGCGGCGGCGCAAATTTCCTGGAACAACTGCCAGCGGGAGACATCGCCGAGCAGGTCCGCGACCTGGTGGGCGCCGGATTCCTTGCAGGAGACGAAGACACGGGATCCGCGCTTGCGGAGCGACGCAACCGCCGCCAGCGCCTTGCGCAGGTTCCTTTTTCTGAGGAGGACGAGCACCTTGTTGGGCTGCCCGGGAATCGGGTCTTCCGAGCGGAAAAATCCGCCCCGGCAGCAGGCCGCATAGGCATGGTAGTTCACGGGCGGATGTCCGGGATCTTCCGGCTTCCCGGCGCCGTTTGGAAACATCTGGTCCCGGTCGCGGCCACCGGGGTTGAGGACGGCGAACTTCATGCGTGCTTGATTTTGTCCCAGATCCGGTCGAGTTCGTGGAGCGGCGTCTCCTCCATCTTCCGGCCGCCGAGCTCGCGCTCGACGGACTGGAAGCGCTGGACGAAGCGGTTGGTCGCCGCGGCCAGTGTCGTCTCCGCATCCACGCCGAGTTTGCGGGCCAGGTTCACCGCGGTAAAAAGAATGTCTCCGACCTCGTCCTCGACGGCTTTGGCATCGCCGGCGGCGAGCGCGGCGCGCACCTCCGCCATTTCCTCCTCCATTTTTTCAAAAACCGGTCCGGCATCCGGCCAGTCGAAGCCGACGCGGGCCGCCTTCTTCTGGGCATTTTGGGCGCGGAGGAGCGCCGGCATCGAGGCGGGAAGCGCGTCGAGGAGGCCGGCGGGTTTTCCTTTCTCGCTCCGCTTGATCTGCTCCCACTGGCGCAGGACCGCCGCGGAATCGTTCGCGGGCTTGTCGCCGAAGACATGCGGGTGCCGGCGGACCATCTTTTGGCAGATGTCCGCCGCGACTTCCTCCAGCGTGAAGGCCGAGCGCTCGCCCGCCATCTGCGCATGCATGACCACATGCAACAGGAGGTCGCCCAGTTCCTCCTTCAGATTGCCGTCATCCGCTCGCTCGATCGCGTCGATGACCTCGTAGCATTCCTCGATGAGAGCGCCGCGAAGGCTGGCGTGCGTTTGCTCCCGGTCCCACGGGCATCCGTCCGGCGCACGGAGCCTGGCGACGATTTCCCGCAGCCGGTCCAGGGGAGGGCCCCCGGCTTTGGCGGCCGTGGTTTTCAAATCCGCCACAACAAGCTGTTTCCCGAGCCGAATTCGCTGACTTCCTCGCTGGAGGTGCGCGCGACAAAGAGGGTCAGCCCCGTGATGGAAATGATCGTCCCAAAATACACGATGCAGGCCAGCCACGACGGGAGTTCCTGGACGGCCAGCGCATCGTAAAATGCGCCGAATGAGTGGATCGGCGTCGTTGCGTGTACGAGGATCTTCATCGTCCACGCGACCATGATGATCCCGAAGATAAAAACGTAGTTGCGCTTCAGCCGCCGGCCCACCGCCTCCAGCCTCGTGATTTTGAACGACGGGAGAATCAGATCCTCGCAGACGAGTTTCCGCCATTCCCCGTCGAGGAGTTTGGGGTTTTGCGAGACCATGGGAACGAGGAAATGAGACTCCAGCATCCTCACGCGCCCGCGGAAGGCATCGTAAAACCGGTAACGCCGGGACTCGATCCAGAGCATGATCCAGACGAGGGCGAGATTGAAAAAGAAAATGATGTGGGGGATGTCCTTGAAGGAAAAGGCGACGCCGATGATGGTTGTCGTGCTGGTGATGGCCCACGTGGTGGTGACATCGAGCCGTTGGCGCCAGATCATGATTCTGCCGAGTTCGCCACGGTAGAAATGAGACATGGCGTTGATGTAGCAGGGGTCTTTCAGACTGGCGTGGGGAAGTTCCGACGAAGGAATGGGATTTTCTGGCATTTCAGTGGGTCCGGTCTTTTTCAAGGAGTTCCGCGCGGGCTTTTTCGAGTTGCGCCCGTTCCCGGGAGGTGAGGCTGCCCATGCCGGACTTCGAGATTTTTTCCAAAATCGCATCGATCGACGCCGGGGGAATCCCGTGTTCGCTCCCGCGCTCTGGTTGCACGACCCGGAGAGGCGGGCTCCGCCGGGGCATCAGGCGGTCAAAGGACCACGTTCCGCACAGGAGCTTGATCGTGGCGAATGCCGCCGCGGAATCCAGCACGAGCACCACCAGGCTTGTCGTCATGGAGTCGGCGAGGCATTTCAAGGCGGAAATGGACAGCAGGGCGAACGCGATCCATCCGGCCTGGATGCCGAAGAGAATCTGGGCTCTCGGATACAGGGTGGCGAAGGCGATAAAAACCCCGAAGTGCAGCGCGGAGGATCCCATGAAAAACGTGGGATGACCGCCAAGGCCCGCCATCGTCAGGACAAGCGGCGGCAGAAGGAGCAGCAGGGCATACAACCGCAGGAACGCGTTCCGCCCCAGAAACATTTCGATCTCCCGTCCGAACATGACGAGCAGATAGATCTCCAGCAGGAACCAGGGATCGGGCGGGTGGACGAAGGCGTACGTCACAAACTGCCAGAGCGCGAAGTTTTCGAGGACCGCCCGGCTGGAGAATTGCAGGGACTGGATCAGGGCCTCCGCCCCGACGGCCAGGGCGAGCGCCGTCAACACCATCGTTGCCGCATGCGCCGCGGCCAGGACGGTGCTGGCGTAAACGGGAAACGATCCCACCCAGGTCAGGGGCGAGGTGTTTCCAGAATTTCGGTCCGCGATCATTTTCCCTTCCAGAATACGACGGCAAAAAAATCTCACAAGACGGAACTCGTTTTGCTTGCCAGCTCCTGGGAACGCGTTATTATTAGTTCCTCTAATACTACTTTATGAGCAAATCAACCGCACTCGGAACCAACAAACCCTCCAACACGTCCATTGTGGCCTGGGTGGACGAAATCGCCGCACTGACCCAACCCGACGCCATTTTCTGGTGCGACGGGTCCGAAGTCGAGGACAAAAAAATGCGCGAGCTGATCGTGTCCTCCGGAGCCGGTTTGTGGCTGGACGAGAAGAAGCGTCCGAACTCCCTCCTGGTCCGCAGCGACCCCCGCGATGTGGCCCGCGTGGAAGAGCGCACCTTCATTTGTTCCACCTCGAAAAAGGATGCCGGCCCGACGAACAACTGGGAAGCGCCGGATGTGATGAAGGCCAAGCTCCACGGCCTCCTGAAGGGGTGCATGACCGGACGCACGCTCTATGTCATCCCATTCAGCATGGGCCCCATCGGATCCCCGATCGCCCAATACGGGATCGAATTGACCGACAGCCCGTATGTCGTCGCCAACATGCGGATCATGACCCGCATGGGCACCGAGGTTTACGAGCAGATCACCAAGAGCGGCGTTTATGTGAAATGCCTCCACTCGGTGGGCAAACCGCTGGCCGCCGGCGAAAAAGACGTCCCCTGGCCCTGCAACCCGGAGAACACCTACATCGCCCACTTCCCCGAAGACCGGCTCGTCATGAGCGTCGGTTCGGGATACGGCGGCAACGCGCTCCTGGGCAAAAAATGTTTTGCCCTGCGCATCGCCTCCGCCATGGCCCGCGACGAGGGATGGATGGCCGAACACATGCTCATCCTCGGCGTCAAGGATCCTTCCGGCAAAAAGACCTACGTGTCGGCCGCTTTCCCGAGCGCCTGCGGCAAGACCAACTTCGCGATGATCATCCCGCCAAAAATCCTCAAGGACGAAGGCTGGGAAGTCACCTGCATCGGCGACGATATCGCCTGGATCAAACCCGGGCCGGACGGGCGCCTACGCGCGATCAATCCCGAGGGCGGCTTCTTTGGCGTGGCTCCCGGAACCTCGTATGACAGCAACCCGATGGCGATGGACTCCGCCCGCTGCGACACGATTTTCACGAACGTCGCGCTCACCGATGACGGGGATGTCTGGTGGGAGGGGATGACCAAGACCGCGCCCAAGCATCTCATCGACTGGAAGGGCAAGGACTGGACACCCGGCACCAAGGACGCGGGCGGCAAACCCGTTCTCTCCAGCCATCCGAACAGCCGCTTCACCGCGCCGGCCCGCAATTGCCCGATCATCGATCCCGACTGGGAAAACCCCGCCGGCGTTCCGATCAGCGCCATGGTTTTTGGCGGACGTCGCGCGACGACGATGCCGCTGATCTTCCAGGCGTTCAACTGGGTCCACGGGGTTTACCTCGGCGCCACGGTTGGCTCGGAGATGACCGCCGCTGCCGCGGGAACGCTCGGCCAGGTCCGCCGCGATCCGATGGCGATGCTTCCGTTCTGCGGATACAACATGGGCGACTACTTCTCCCATTGGCTCGAAATGCGCCACTCCGTCAAGCACCTGCCCCGGATTTTCCATGTGAACTGGTTCCGCAAGAGCCCGGAGGGCAAGTTCCTCTGGCCGGGGTTCGGCGACAACATGCGCGTCCTCAAGTGGATCGTCCAGCGTTGCGAGACCGGCCAACACGCCATCGAAACGTCGATCGGATGGGTTCCCGAATACGACGACATCGACATGCGCGGCCTCGAAAAGGAAATGCCGCGCGAGAAGTTCGAGGAAATCCAGAAGATCGACACCACCGAGTGGCATCGCGAACTCGTCATGCAGGATGAACTTTTCATGAAGCTCTACAGCCAGCTTCCGAAAGAACTCATCTTCCAGCGCGAGCTTCTCATCTCCCGTCTGTAAGCCTAAGGCGCCGTTCATAAATAAAATTTAAAACTTAGTTTTAACCTGGCACGGTCACTTGGTATGGAAACCAATGACCAATTGGAAAAGCGGTTCGCCCCAATCTGGCCGCACTTGGATGAGCGTGCGCGGCGGTTGGTGGCGGCCCAAGATGCCGTCCGACTCGGGTATGGCGGGGTTTCCCGCGTGAGTCGCGCCTGTGGATTGTCGCGGGTCACCCTGACGAAAGGAGTCGAAGAATTGCGAGGCGATGCTCTATCCCCCGGACGCATCCGCCGACACGGATCTGGACGCCAAAGTCTTTTCTGGGTGGCTGATTGACTCAAGTGATCGCAATGGGTAGTGTTTGGGGCATGAAGGCGCGCGCGCGAAAACCCCGTATCCCCGGGCGTTCGAGGAGTTTTTGGAGTGGTTTTTGACCGAGGAAGACTGCGCGAAGTATCTGGAGTGGGCGCGGTGGCCCGATGGCTTTGTCTGTCCAGGGTGTGGAGGCGGGACGGCATGGCGCGCAGATCGAGGGCTGTGGCATTGCAAAGATTGCTGCCGTTCTTCTCAACGTCGCCTACAACGCGGGATTCTACGCCCAGTTGTTTGTGACCGATGTGCAGAACAAGCTCGAACTCCACGGCCGCGACGGTCACATCGTTCAACAGCTTCACCAATGCGTGGAAAGGGGATTCCTACCACCAGTATCCGTATCAGGTGCGCGGTTATGCGGGTTTCCTCTGCATCAACCGCAGTACCTCGCGGTCCTCACGCCCATCAAACGTCGGGATGTGCGTGTGCTCCTCGATGAGTTGGAACTCATTTCCGAAAAGCGCATCCACTTCCTCCATCGAGCAGCCGAACGGCGGGCCGGGCTCCCCGCGGGGCGATGGGTTCCGATAAAAGATCGCGAGAAAGAATCCGCCCGGCTTGGTGGACTTCGAGACCGCGCGGGCATAATCCGGTCGTCTGCCGGGGGGGATCGCGCAAAAGCAGGTGTGTTCAAAAATGGCGTCGAAGGACCCCGCGGCCAACGGAAATTCCGAAAGAAAATCCCCGGTCAGGTACGCCTCGTTCCCTCGCTTTCCGAAGCTCTCCGCCATGACTTTTGCAGAGGGCGCAAGATCGAGGCCGATGACATTCGCCTGGGGATCGGACGCGAGCGCCCTCACATCATGACCGGTCCCGCTTCCTGGAACGAGGATCGACCCGGTCAGACGGTTCCGCGAAAGCCAGTCGACGAGTGCCGGATGCGGGCGGCCTTTGTCCCAGGGGATTTCTCCTGCCTGATAGGAAGCTTCCCAGTCACGGCCTGCGGATCCATCGGGAACCAAGGGAGACTCCGTATTGGAATTTTCTGCTGTGCTCACGGATCAAAAAGGGCACGTCTTTCGCGAGTTGCAACTCGAAATGCGGTTCAAGCGCTTTCCAAAGGGCTTCCCGGGATGGTCCCGTTGCCGGACGCCCGCCGATCCAGTGTTCCGGCACGGTGTGTTCCGAAAGCCAGGAAAACGGCGTGGCCAGCAGAAGTTGCCCACCCGGAGCCACCAGTTCGGGAAGACGTTGGAGAAATTTTGACGGCTCCGGAAGCCGGCAGAGCAGGTTGGCGGCAAGCACGATGTCAAATTTTCCAATGTCGGGGCGCAGAGCCGTTGCGTCCCCGGCCTCGAACCTGACACGGGTGACGTCGATGTCCGGGGGAACACGGGCCGTGAACCGCGCCGTGAGTTCTCCCTCGACGGGAACATGACAGGCCAGGTGACCATCCCGCTTCAGGGCTTCCGCGGAGCGGACGAACGCATCCGAAAAGTCTATCCCGAGAACCGACCGCGCGACGCGCGCCAACTCGAACGAGGACCTCCCGACCGCGCATCCGAGATCCAGGGCCGTGCGCGCCCCGCGCGCCGGATCCACCAGCTCCGCAACAACCCGGACAGGAAAATTCAGGGCCTCCCGGGGCACCGGATGCCCTCCGGAAGTCTCGTCTTCGCCCGCGTAGTGGAAAAAAAGATACTCCGCGACGAGCCGTTCCGTTTCGTAGGGATTGGACATTCAACCAAGAAGGGTTTTCGCGTGGGCGAGCGCCTGCGGCACCATCGAGGGATCTTTTCCTCCTCCGCGCGCGGCGTCCGGTTTTCCGCCGCCCTTCCCGCCGACAAGCGGCGCGACTGCCTGGATGATCTTCCCGGCTTGCACCCTCGATGTGAATTCCGGGGAGACCGTGGCGACGAGCGCAACGGCATCGTTGGCGGTTCCGGCAAAAAGGCAGGCCCCGGAAAATTCTCCCTTGAGGGCATCGGCCACCGCCTGGAGGTAATCGCCATCCACCGGCCCGAGGTCCACGGCAAGAAATGGAATCTCTCCGACCTTCTCGGTGTGCCCGACGAGATCCCTGGCGCGGGCGGACGCCTCGCGGGCGCGGGCGGCTTTCAGGGTTTTTTCCAAGTCTTTGTGGTGGGCCAGCAGGGCCTCGATTTTTTTCTCGATCTCACCCACTGGGCTGTTGAGCTGGGCTGCAATCGACAGGAGGCGCTCGCCGTCCCGGACGGCGTGGGCGCTGGCTTCCAAGCCGGCAATCGCCTCGATCCGGCGGACGCCGGCCGCGATGGCGGATTCCCCGAGGATGCGGAACAGGCCGATCTCGCCGGTCGCCCGCGCGTGCGTCCCGGCGCAGAGTTCCATCGAATATCCGTCGAATGCGGCGGGCCTTCCGCCGATCTGGACCACACGGACAGTCCCGCCGTATTTGTCGCCGAAAAATTGCATGATGTCCGCGCGTCCGCGCACGTCCGCATAGGGGACTTCGCTCCAGGAGATCCCGGAATTTTCGACGATGCGTTCGTTCACGAGCCGCTCGATGTCGCGCACCTGCGCCGGCGTGAGTGCCTGGTGATTGAAATCAAAGGTCAATTTTTCCGGACCGACGAACGACCCTTTCTGCGTCGCATCGCGCGAGACGACCTCGTGGAGCGCCCAGTGAAGCAGGTGTGTCACCGAGTGATGTCGCTGGATCGCCGCGCGGCGTTTCGCATCGATTTGGATGGTGACGTGTTCGCCGATGGCAGGCGCTTCCTCGCCCCCGATGAAATGGAGCCACGTGTCGCCGGATTTCTGCGTGTTCGCAATGTGCCAGAGCTGCCCGCCATTCCCGGTGAGCTCACCGGTGTCGCCGACCTGGCCGCCCATCTCCGCGTAGCAGACAGTGTTGTTGAGCACCGCAACCGTTTTGTCCTTGAGCCGGACAACCTCGATCACATCGGCGCTGGTATGCGCATGATCGTAGCCAAGGAAGTGAGTGGGCGCCTTCGTCTCGATCTGTGAGAGCTCAACGATCTGTTTCTTCTGCGCGGCCCTGGCGCGCATCCGCTGCTCTTCCATCAACTTTTCAAAGCCCCCGACATCCACGGCGAGCCCCCGTTCGCGCGCCATCAACTCGGTCAGATCGGGCGGAAATCCCTGTTCATCATAAAGCCGGAACGCGAAGGCTCCCGAGATGGCTGCGGGAGCGCACGCTTCCAGCGTGCCGGGCTTCGCATCCTGCGGAGCCCCCTTCTGATCCGCCGGATCCCATGTCCACAACCAAGGATACGTTCCATCGGGGTCCGTCAGACCGGCCTGGAGGGGATTCCGACAAATATACAAAAACGTTTCCTCCACCTGCCGGTCGTCACGCATCAGCGTATCGAACGATTCCTTTTCCCAAACGAATGTCCCAGCCGTTTGTTCCGCCCGGTTGATCTCATTGGCGGTGTACGATTTGATCGAGTGAAGCAATTCCGTGAGCGTCCAAAACACCGCCGCTCCATCGGCGGACGTTTCCTTGATGAAAGGCTGGAACAAGACGTGGACATGGTCGGGCATAGCGCACGTCGCGAACAACTCATAGCGCTGCCCGTCAAAATGGCGCACCGAGTCGATCACCAGAGAGCGCGCCGCCGGAGACAACTCCCTGCGCTCGCGCGTGGAGAAAGTGACATGGTAAATCCCGTGAGGCCGCTCGTAGTGGGGAAGGCGGCGCTTGGTGTATTTGGTTCCACAGGACTCCGGCTGGAAGCCGGCGTCGGCACGCTGGAATCGTGCGCTCCCGGCCGAAATCCCCAGCAGAGTTGCTGCCTCCCGCTCAAAGAGCTCGATCCCCTTGTCCAGAGTCTTGTTGAACGCCTCTTCCTCGCGCTTCAGCACTTCCTCCACATGCTTCTGTTTCGCCCGGATTTCCGGAAATACTCCGCCCATATTCCGGGCCAGGACATCGACCAGCTTGTGGAAGAACGGCTCATGAAATCCCAGCGCGCGCCCGTATTTGACCGCCCGGCGGAGGATGCGGCGGAGGACGTAATGGCGGTCGGCATTCCCCGGTTGGATCCCATCGGCGATGGCAAAGCCGAGCGTGCGGATGTGGTCGGCGATGACCCGGAATGCGATGTCGATTTTCTCCTGTTCGCTTTCGCCCGTGCTGCCGGCGGCCGGCAGGGTGGATCCATATTTCCTGCCGCTGAGCTTTTCGATCTCGTCGAAAATCGGACGAAAAATATCGGTCTCGTAGTTCGAGATTTTTGCGGATGCGAAATCGGTGAACCCCTTCGTTCCCTGGATGATCGAGGTCACGCGCTCGAAGCCCATGCCGGTATCGACATGTTGCGCGGGCAGCGGGGCGAACGAGCCGTCCGGGTTGGCATTGAACTGGATGAACACGAGATTCCAGATCTCGATGCATTCGGCGGTGCCCCTGTTCACGAGCGCGCCCCTGGTGTCCCCGGCAGGGGTCAGGTCCACGTGCAGCTCGGAGCACGGGCCGCACGGGCCGGTCTCACCCATCATCCAGAAATTGTCTTTCTTGTTGCCATTGACGATGTGGGCCGCCGGGTCCAGGCCGGCGCCGCGGAATTTTTCCGCCCAACAAGCCCAGGCCTCTTCGTCGCGCTCCGCCGGATCGCCGAGGGACCGCTCGGGATGGTAGATCGTCGCGTAGAGGCGCCGGGGCGGAAATTTCCACCGTCCGACCACCAGTTCCCACGCCCACCCGATGGCTTCCTTCTTGAAGTAATCGCCGAAGCTCCAGTTCCCGAGCATCTCGAAAAACGTGTGGTGGTAGGTGTCGAGGCCGACGTCATCGAGGTCGTTGTGCTTACCGCCGGCGCGAATGCATTTCTGCGTGTCGGCCGCCCGGGTGTCGCTGCCCGGAATGGCCCCGCCCCACCGGCCCACATCGGCTTTTTTCTCCCCGAGGAAGATGGGCACGAACTGATTCATCCCCGCATTTGTAAAGAGGAGGTTCGGGCTGTCCGGCATCAGCGACGACGACGGGACGATCGTGTGTTTCTTCTCGCGGAAGAAATCCAGGAATGACTGGCGGATTTGGGCGGACGTCATGGTTTGTGGAAGGAAAAATGGATCGGGCCGGATTGACAAGCGCCTACGGGGCCTGCCAGGAAGATTCTTCCGGCGGGACAGCCTCGAGAATCTTCTCGGGGACGAAGGCGATTTCAGGAGATCCGGTCTTGAGGACCGGAACGAGGCCGCTTTCCTGTTTCGTTCCGAATTTCAGCCCGGCCACAAGCTGGCTTCCGGCCGTTGTCTCGGGGGTGTTTTCCGAGACCACCGCGTAAAACTCCACAACCAGCGGGGGATGGGACAAGCCGGATTTATCCAAAACCCCCACTGTTGCGGGCTCGAACTTCGTGGCCTTGATCAATGCAAAGGCATCCACCATCCTTTGAACGGACGCGGCGCTCGCCGGTTTGCTGCCGATCACCCACCCATCGTCCTTGCGCTTCAAGGCGAAGCTCGAGGTGGAAGTGGTCACGCGGATCATATCCACGAGATCAAGGTTGATGCGGGCCAGGGAGTTGTCGCGGAGCGCGGCCAGGTCGAACCCAAGGATTTCATGGATGGAGGAAGGGAGGCGCACCGTCACGTCCCGCGGTTCCAGGCGGGCATAGACACCGCCCCGGGGAGATGAAGTGCCCACCCGGATCGTCTCGGGCGCGCTCGATCCCTCGCCGAAGAGTTGAACCTCGGCGGCAGGTTCGGAAAGCCCCATCACCCCGGGGTCGGCGCTCGGCTCGAATCCCTCGATCCGCAGTCTCAACAGTTTTCCCAGCAGGGCCTCGATCGCGGATGCGCTGGCCGGGGCTGAAAGCGGCTTGATGATTTGCCATCCCGAGGTCTCCCTCCTCAGCTCGATCTGGCCGGCGGGACGGTTGATGACGATCCGGTCCACACGGTCCGGACGGAGTCTCACCGGCCTCCGGTCGCGGAAATCCTGGGGGGATGTCAGGATCAGGTTCACCAAATCATCGGGAATGAGATAAATGTCCCGCGAATCCTCAAAACGCACGTAGGCCCGGCTCTCATCGGCGGCATCTTTCCCGATGAGGAGAGGCAGGTCCCGATCTCCCCGGAAGTCGAATTGCACGCGGCTTTTTTTCAATCCGTAAGTGGAAAGCCGGTCACGATCGTCGAGTTCGCCGGCGTCGATCCTGTCGAGAACCGGGGTGCTGAGCGCCGTGTCGATGAGGCGTCGAACGGCATCGACAGAGGCGCGGTCTTTGGGTTCGGGACCGAGATACCAGCCGCCCTCGGTGCGCCGGAACTCGACCACCCCGTCCCCGTTGGTGATTTTGATCAGGCTGATGTCATCCGGATCGAATCCAAAAAGCGCCGATCCCACCGGCTTTCCGCCGTGGGATTTGAGAGAGACGAAAACGATGGCGCAAACAACGACCGCAACCGCGGCCAGGAGCAGGAAGGCTGTCGCCCAGCGGCTCATGTCCGGCGCCTCCACCAGACAAAAAGCCCGGTCAGAGCGGAAAGCGCGGGCAGAATGACCATCGTGAAAAGCGCGATGCGGCCGAGCTGCCCGTCCGTGAGGTTGAGGGCGAAGTGCGTCACCGACTTTGCCGTGACCCCGGAGAGCTTGCCGCGATCCAGGAGCGAGTTGATCGCGGACAGGATAAAATCCATCCCCTGGGGAGTGGCCGAGGCATCGAAGGCGAATTGCGAGCTTCCCGCGACGATGAGCTTGGATGTCTGGACCTCGACCCGGTCGTCCTCCACCCCGTCGCGGTCCGCGGAAGCGGCCACCGTGAGCGGTTGCCCGTGATCGATGCCATCCTCGTAGCGCACGCCCTGGGGTTGGTTGGGAACGTAGTTGGTTTCGCCCCAGAATTCCTCCGCGGCCTGGATCAACGGCCTGAGACGGATCTTCTGTTTTTCCGCGAGTTCCCGCTCCAGCTTGAGAGATTGCGTCGCGCCCGCGAAGAGGACCGTCGTCCCTTCCAGTCTCCGGGTGAATTCCATGGTGGGCAGGACTTCGCCTGTCACTTCCCGCAAAATTCCGGTCGCAAACGGAAGCTTGATGGTCCGGAGAACCCGGTCGTCCTGGGGAACGATCCCGTTCGACGCGAGGACGGAGGAAAGGCGGGGGGTCTTGGCATCCGGATCCAGGAGAACGAGCAACCTTCCACGGACCTTGAGCCACGCCGAAAGGATCGCCGTTTCCCTCTCATCGAGATCGAACCTCGGGGACAAGACCACCAACGCCGCGGCATCGGCGGGAATCGCATCGGAAGAAGCCAGCGAGAGCGCGTCGATTTTCGCGTTTTGCTTCTGGATATAATCGGCGAGGACGGCGACCGGCGTGGAGGGTCCGAGCGGGGGTTCGCCGTGTCCCTGCAGGAAATAAACCACCTGCGACTCCGGGCGCAGCAGCGAGATCAGCGCGCTGGTCATGACCTGTTCCCCCCGAAAAGCGATGAGCCGCGGGGCCTCTCCCTGCGCCACCGGACGCATGTCGAAGTCCCCCATGTCCCCGATGTTCAGAAACCGGGAGCGCCCGTCGTAGTCCAGGATGATGAGGCTGTCGGCGTTGTTGAATTTGTATTTGCCCTGCAGCTCGCGCATGCGGTTGAGATCGCGCGTGGGATCGATGAACTCCATCACCACCCGCTCGCGCCCGGCAAACTGGATCTCCGCAAGAAGATTCCGCACGTCCCCGAGGATCTGCGTGACGGGCGACAGAAAAGTCGGCGACGAGATCACGATCATGTTCACCGGCTTCTTGAATTCCCGGATGACCCGCCGGGTTTGGGTCGAGAGCGAGAATTTCTGCGACCTCGAACAATCGACCCGCGCGTAGTATTCGAAGCTCAGGGAGTTCGCTCCGGCGAACAAAACCACCATCGCGAACACCTGGAGCCCGATGCTGATCCGGATGCCTGTGCGGGGGATGCGGTTCATGACTTCCATCGCCGGTATTTGAAAACATGGAAGACCGCGAAGAGGACCAGCAGGGTCGAGCTCAGGTAAAAAACGACCGGTCTCGTGTCAAAGATCCCCCGGGAAAAATCCATCATGTGCTGGATGGGCGAGAAATAGTAGGTCAACTCGCGGACAAACGGTCCGGCTCCCGGCAGAAAAAGGGAGAGAAGCCCGAGGAAGAAAAGCGCCAGGATCCCCGCGAAGGCGATCACCGCGGCCACGATCTGATTGTCCGTCAGCGCCGAGGCCAGGCACCCGATCGCCGTGTAAAGCATGCCGATCAGGATGAGCATCGTATAGGCCCCCAGATAGGAGCCCGCGGCGCCGGCGGCACTCATGGCCGTGATCCATTGAAAAACAAAAAAGTAAAGGAGACTTGGCGTCCAGAGGATCAGGTAGAAAAAAAGCGCGCCGAAGTATTTGGCGAAGACAACCTGGCCGTCCCGCACCGGAGCGGTCATCAAGGTTTCGATGGTCCCCAGTTTCGCTTCTTCCGCAAAGACCCTCATCGTGATCGGCGGAAAAACCAGGACGAATGCAAACCAGAAATAAACCGTGTTGAAGAACGCCTCCACCATCGTGGTCGAACCGGCGGACCTGTTCAGCAGGGAGACTCCCGCATGAAAATTGAACCCGCTGATCAGAAGGAAAAAGAAGAGGACCACATAGGCCAGCGGCTGGTGGAAGGCGGCGCCCATTTCACGGCCGAGGAGTGTCAGGAATCTTTTCATGGGATCAGTTTTCCTCCGAATGCGTGACTTCCGCGAAGACCTGCTCCAACGAGACGGCCGAGCGGCTGAGCTCGCGCAGCGGCCACTTCGAGGCCACGGCATGCCCGTAGAGTGCCTCCCTCGGATCCGCCCCGGGACTGGCTTGGATCGTGAAGATCGTCCAGGCGCCGTCCGAGCGGACGGACACGGAATCCACCCCGGCCAGGCGCCGGATTCCCGCGGCCGCCGCCTTGGGATCGGGCACGCGCGCATCCAGAAAAATGTGGCCGGCCACCCCGAGCCTGGCCCGCAGGTTCTGCGGGCTGTCGAGCGCCTCGATCCGGCCCTTGTTGATGATGATCACCCGCGAGCAGAGCATCTCGACCTCGGGAAGGATATGCGTCGAAAGGAGGATCGTATGGTGGCGCTTCAAATTGCGGATCAAATCCCGCACCAGCCGGATCTGGTTCGGATCCAACCCGATCGTCGGCTCGTCCAAAATGAGCAAATCCGGCTCATGGACCATCGCATCGGCAAGCCCCACCCGCTGCCGGTATCCCTTCGAGAGCCGCCCGATGATTTTTTTCCCCACGTCGCCCAGGCCGCACAACTCGAGGACATCTCCCACCCGCTCGTTCATCCTGCGGCCGGGAACGCCCTTGAGCGCCGCGCGGTAGCGGAGATACTCGCGCACCCGCATGTCCGGATACAGCGGGACATTCTCGGGCAGATACCCGATGTGCTCGCGGGCCCGGAGCGACTCCCGGAAGACATCCCTTCCGGCCACCTCCGCGCTTCCGGAGGTCGGGGGAAGGAAACCGGCCAACATCTTCATGGTCGTGCTTTTCCCGGCCCCGTTGGGACCGAGAAAACCGACGATCTCGCCCTTGCCCACCTCAAAATCAATCGAGTCCACGGCCTTGATCTGGCCGTAGCACTTTGTCAACTGTTTCACTCTGATCATCGGGCAGCCCTTCTGGATAGCCTGTTTCAAGACCCGCTGCAAGGGCACAGATTTTGCTGATAAACCCCTAAACCCCTCAAACTGAGAATTCCACTTTTGCTCCGTCTCAGTTCACTTTTGCTCCGGCCCCGACAGAAGAAACCTTTGGGGAGACGAGCGAAATCTCACCGCCACTCGTGCTTCGGGTATTGGCGCTGGAGCTGCTGTTTGAGTTTCGGGTATGCCTCCGCCCAGAAGGATCGCAGGCTTTTCGTGATTTGGACCGGGCGATGGTTGGGAGCGAGGATGTGGATCGTGAGGGGGTGGCGGCTCATGGCGATCTTGATGTCGTCATTCACGCCGTAGAGATCCTGGATCCGAGCCGCGAGGAATGGCTCCGCGGTTTCCGCATAGGTGATCTTCGCCTTGCGGCCGCCGGGAAGCTGGAAGCGTTCGGGCGCCTGTTTGTCCACGACCTGTTGCTGGGCGGGTGTCAGTAACGAGCGGGCGTGTGGAAGAACCGGGGAATCCTTGATGTCGCGGTAGCAGGTCGCCCCGTCGCAGACCAGCAGGATGATATGGTGGCGCTCATCGGCCCCAAGCACAGGCAAGCCTTGATCAGGAAGAAGCCTGGCCAGAAAGTTCACCCGGTGGATCCACTGCTCGACCGGGTCGTCCCAGCCGTTCAACCGGAGTTCGCCTGACAGCACCTCGTTGGCAAGGCAGGAGGCGGCAGCCGGTCCCGGCTCGGCATCGCGGTCCTGGTTGTCCAGCAGAAGGTCCCGGAACATTTTGGCCCGTCGGACGACGACACGGTTCTGGCTGAAATCGAAAAAGTATTCGGTGGTGTCGGGAAAATCCTCCGGGAACATCTCGTGCAGCCAGGCCTCCTCGATTTCGGTGGCGAGGCTGAGCAAGACCCGGGCGTCTCCGTCGCGGCCCTCGACTTCGGTGATCTCCGCCGCGACAAGAAGCTTGCTGTGGGACGCCACGCTGTTGCGGGCCAGCACCCCGCGGCGTCCGTGGACGATGTCGCAAACCAATGTGCCCTCGCTCCGGCGGCGCGCGACATGGTCGGCAAACCCGGCGAGGATACACCGCGCGATCGCCTCGTCGGAAGCCGGCGCGGAATCGATATCCAGGGCCTCGGCATGCGCGATGTCGAGAAATTGCTCGAACAACCTGCCCACCTGCCGGGCGGAGTCCGCATGGATGGCCAGCGACCGGCATTCGTTCGCGCGGAAATCCTTTTGCTTCGCATACGAAAAGACGCGCATGAGGACCTGGAAATCCGAGGCCCCGGTCCCGAAGAGCTCGGAGCGTTCCTCCTCGATTTTCTTGTCCGCCCGCATGAGCATCGAGCGGGTCTGCGTGAGCGCGGCGATCAATGCGGCTGCCCGCACGCAGCCGAGTTCCTCCGCCGCAAGAAACATCCGAGCGTAGCGCGGGTGGACCGGGAAGCCCAGCATCCGGCGTCCGGGCCCGGTGACTTTGCCGTGGTGGGTCGCCCCGAGGTCGTCGAGCAATGTTTCCGCCCGCGCCAGCGCCTGGGGTTCCGGCGGTTCGATCCAGCGGAATTTTGACAGGTCGTCCACGCCGGCGGCCTTGAGCGTGAGGACCGTCTCCGCCATGTCGAGCCGCTTGATTTCCGCGGTTTCCCGTTCGGGCCGGCGCTCGTGGTCGCGTTGTGTCCAGAGCCTCAGGCAGACGCCCGGCGCGGTCCGTCCGGCCCGCCCCGCGCGTTGGTCCGCCGAGGCATGGCTGATTTTTTCGATGAGGAGGGTGTTGATCCCGCGGTGGGCGTCGTAGCGGGCGACCCGCGCGAGTCCCGAGTCCACGACCAAGGTCACCCCGTCGATCGTCAAGGAAGTCTCGGCGACGTTCGTGGAGACAATGACCTTGCGCGCCGATGTCCGGTTGACCGCGCGGTCCTGCTCGGAGGCCGGGAGCTCGCCATGCAGCGG
>Ga0172380_10004516_pt1 | contig 17808 bp, 17 predicted proteins | sample Leawe162metaG_FD_119747 | JGI IMG/M metagenome (GOLD analysis project Ga0172380, IMG submission 119747) | Leachate microbial communities from a municipal landfill in Southern Ontario, Canada - Leachate well 162 metaG | ecosystem: Engineered > Solid waste > Landfill > Unclassified | place... | reverse complement strand
GATGCGGGGGCACTTTGCGTATTTTGGAATTAGCGGCAACAACAAGCAATTGGCTAAGCTGCGTCACCATGTGGCAAGCTGCTGGCAAAAGTGGTTGTCACGTCGCTCGACCAAGAGCAAAGTAGACTGGCAGGCATTTCGGCAAATCTTGGAACTACTGCCGCTCCCGAAACCACGAATCGTTCATTAATACGCTATGACGTGAGCGAAGCTGTACATTGAGGAACCGGAAGCCTTAATTGGGCGCGTCCGGTTCTGTGAGGGGTGGGGGCGGTAACGTCCCTACCTACTCGGCGGTGAGGAATTTCACGCAACCTCAACATCCGGGGTTCGCTTGCTCACCCCAGTCGGCGCAGGCAAGGTGGATGCGGCTCACGCTTCCCCATAGTTGATCCTATGGCGCCCGCCATAGCGTCTACATTTTTTCAGAGCACAAATTTACCCTGCACCCCTACTTGCGCCACATATAACGGTACACGTAGCCGGGATAGGCGAACACCAGGAACAGGCATGCCGTCACTGCGTAAAATTCCCAGCGTTGCGGCTGTACGCTGCCCAGGTTGCGTTCGACGAGGTAGGCCAGCCCGCCCACGATGAAGTACAGCATGACCAGTTCCAGCAGCCGCCAGCCGATGGTCTTGAATTTCCGCTCGCGCGGCAAGACGAACAGGCGGCGTTCCATCATGAACGGCAGGTTGGCCGCCAGGAACGCCAGGACGAGAATGATTAACGTGCTGCTCACAGGCTATGCTGGATGGAATACACGCACAACGCCATCAGCGGCTGCGGCAGGATGCCCAGCGCGAGGATGCCGATGCCGTTCATCGAAAGCAGCAGGTTCATGTCCGGCTGCGCTTCAATGCGGCTGTGGTCGTGCGGCGCGTCGAAATACATCAGCTTGACGATGCGCAGGTAGTAGAACGCGCCGACCACCGAGAGCAGCACTGCGGCGACCGCAAGCCACACGAAGCCGGCGGAAAGCGCTGCCTGGAGCACCGATAGCTTGGCGTAAAAGCCCACCGTGGGCGGCACGCCGGCCATGGAGAACATCAAGAGCAGCATTACGAATGCGTGCCACGGGCTGCGCTGGTTAAGCCCCTTAAAGTCGTCGAGATTTTCCGCCTCGAACCCCTGGCGCGACAGCAGCATGATCATGCCGAAGGAACCCAGGCTCATCAGCACGTAAACCAGCACGTAAAACATTGCTGCGCCATAGCCATGGTTGTTGCCGGCCAGGATGCCGAGCAACAGGAAACCCATGTGGGAAATGGTGGAGTAGGCCAACATGCGCTTGAGGTTGGTTTGCGCTATCGCGGTGAAATTGCCTATCGCCATGGACAACAACGCCAATATGATTAACATGCCCTGCCAATCCTCAACCAGACTGGGCACGCCTGCGCCGAGCACGCGCACGACGAAGGCGAAGGCCGCGATTTTGGGCGCGCTGCCGATGAATAGGGTCACTGCCGTCGGCGCACCTTGGTAAACGTCGGGTATCCACATATGGAACGGCACTACGCCAAGCTTGAACGCAAGACCGGCCACCAGGAACACTATGCCGAAAGTCAGGATGGTCGAATTGCCGGCGCCAAGCTGAATTGCGTTAGCCACCTTGCCCAGTTCGAGGTGGCCGGTCGCGCCGTAAATCATCGACATGCCGTACAACAGCATCCCGGAGGCCAACGCGCCGAGCACGAAATATTTCATCGCCGCTTCGGTCGCCACCGCCGAATCGCGTTGCAGCGCGACCAGCGAATACAGGCACAACGAGAGGATTTCCAGCCCCATATACAAGGTCAGGAAATGGTTGGCGGAAATCATCACCATCATGCCGAGCATCGCGAACAGCATCAGCGCGAAATATTCGCCGCGAAACAGGCCGCGCACTTGCAGGTAGGAACGCGAATACACCAGCACCGCAAAAACCGCGATGTAGGTCATTAGTTTGAGCACATCGGACATGACATCGCCGACGAACATGCCGCTGAAGGTATGCACGGTACCGCCGCCGCTCGCGCCGACGGTCAGCCAAGCCGCGCCGAGCAACGTCACCTGGGTCAACGCATACGCGACGAAACGGTTCCTGCCGCTGAACAGGTCAGCCATCAGCACGATGGCCGCCATCACCAGGACGAAGATTTCCGGCAGTGCTGGGGTAAAGTTGGGCGCAACGAATGACATTTTTTATCCTCGTGAGGGGTGAGGGGTGAGGGGTGAGGGGGAGGAGCCTGCGCGGTTTTTCTCCTCACCCCTCACGCTTCACCCCTCACGAATCACAGCTTGCTCAGAGCCACATGGCTCAAAAGATTATTGACGGAATGATGCATCACTTCGGTGAACGGCTGCGGGTACACGCCCATGCCGAGCACTGCGGCGGCCAGCAGGCCGAGCACCAGGATTTCGCGTTGGTTGATGTCGGTGAGTTGCGCGACGTGGTCGTTGGCGACCGCGCCGAACACCACGCGCTTGAACATCCACAGGGTGTAAGCCGCGCCGAAGATCAGCGTGGTGGCGGCCAGGAAGGCATACCAGAAATTCACCTTGATCGCGCCCATGATTACCATGAATTCGCCGACGAAGCCGGAAGTCGCCGGCAGGCCGGCGTTGGCCATCGCGAACAGCATGAAAAATGCGGCGAAAACCGGCATTTTGTTGACCACGCCGCCGTAATCGGCGATCTGGCGGCTGTGCATACGGTCGTACAGCACGCCGACGCACAGGAACATTGCGCCGGAGATGAAGCCGTGGGAAATCATCTGCACCAGCGCGCCTTCCAGGCCGTAGGCGTTGAAAATGAAGATGCCGAGGGTGACGAAACCCATGTGCGAGATCGACGAATAGGCGATCAGTTTCTTCATGTCGGCCTGCACCAGCGCGACTAGGCCGATATACACGATAGCGATGAGCGATAGCGTAATCATGAAGCCGGCCAGCGCATGGCTGCCGTCCGGCGCGATCGGCAATGAAAAGCGCAGGAAACCGTAAGCGCCGACTTTCAGCATGATCGCCGCCAGCACTACCGAGCCGCCGGTGGGCGCTTCGACGTGGGCGTCGGGCAACCAGGTATGCACCGGCCACATCGGCACCTTGACCGCAAAGGCGGTGAAGAACGCGATGAATATCAGCACCTGCTCGCTCATGGAAAGCGGCAGATGGTGCCAGTCGAGGATGTTGAAGCTGCCGGACTTGCCATACAGGTAAATCAGCGCGACCAGCATCAACAGCGAGCCGGTGAGGGTGTAGAGGAAGAACTTGAGCGCCGCGTAGACGCGCCTTTGCCCGCCCCATACGCCGATAATCAGGAACATCGGGATCAGCATCGCTTCCCAGTACACGTAGAACAGCACTGCGTCGAGCGCGGCGAATACGCCGTTGAGCAGGCCGGACATAATCAGGAAAGCCGCCATGTACTGCGCGACGCGCTTTTCGATGACTTTCCAGCCGGCCAGCACCACCAGCACGGTGGTGAAGCTGTTAAGCAGGATAAACAGCACCGAGATGCCGTCCACGCCAAGATAGTAATTAATCTTGAAGGTTTCCACCCAGGGCGTCATTTCGACGAACTGCATATCCGCCGTCAGAGTGTTGAAACGGGTGTACAGCGGTATGGACACCGCAAAACCGGCCAGCGCGCCGAGCAACGCCAATATTCGCGCGAGATGCGCATTGCGGTCGTTCCCGGTCGCAAGCACGACCATGCCCGCCAATATCGGCAGCCAGATCACCCAGCTTAACAATGTCGAACCTTCGTTCATAACCACCCTATCAGCCTCTAATGAACATCGTCATCATCGCCAGCACGCCGATAATCATGGCGAAGGCGTAATGGTAAATATAGCCGGATTGCAAATGGCGAATCAGCGCCGAACTCCATGCCACGACACGTGCAGCGCCGTTGACGAAAAAGCCGTCGATCACCGCCACGTCGCCGCCCTTCCACAACGCTTTCCCTAGCAAACGCGCGCCGCCGGCGAAGAACCAGTCGTTGAACCGGTCGAAGCCGTACTTTTCCTCCAGAACGGTGGAAACCAAGCTGAATTTTGCCTTGATAACCGCCGGCAATTCAGGGCGCTTGATATACAGGAACCATGCAGTGGCAGCGCCGCTAACGGCCAGCCAGAACGGCAGAGTAGTTAGCGCATGCAACATCATGCCAAAAACGCCGTGGAATTCCTCGGCCATGTGCGTGAGCGCATGGTGCTCATGGGAAATATAGATCGCATCGCCGAAATAACCTTCGAACAGTATCGGACCTATCAGCCAGCCCGCAGCAACCGACGGAATCGCCAGCAGCAGCAGCGGAACCGTAACCACTTTGGGCGACTCGTGCGGTTCGCTATGATGCGCATCGTGTCCGTGACCGTGCGCGTGGTCGTCGTGGTGGACATGGCGGAAGCGCTCTTCGCCGTGGAAGGTGTAGAACACCAGACGGAAGGAGTAGAAGCCGCCGACAAACACGCCCGCGAGTATCGCGGCATAGGCAAATCCGGCGCCCGGCAGGCTGGATAGCCCGACCGCCTCAATAATCGAATCCTTGGAAAAGAACCCGGCGAACGGCGGCAGCCCGGCGTTGGCCAGCGCGCCGACCAGCATGGTCAGGTAGGTGATCGGCATGTACTTGCGCAAGCCGCCCATGCGACGCATGTCCTGCTCATGATGCATCGCGATAATCACCGACCCCGCGCCGAGGAACAGCACCGCCTTGAAGAACGCATGGGTCATCAGGTGGAATATCGCCGCCGAGTAGGCCGATGCGCCCAGTGCGACAGTCATGTAGCCGAGTTGCGACAGCGTGGAATAGGCCACCACGCGCTTGATGTCGGTTTGCACGATGGCGATCAGCGCCATGAACAGCGCGGTGATCGCGCCGATTATGATGACAAAGGACAGCGCGGTTTCGGACAGTTCGAACAGCGGCGACATGCGCGCCACCATGAAGATGCCCGCCGTGACCATGGTTGCGGCGTGGATCAGTGCGGAAATCGGCGTCGGACCTTCCATCGAATCGGGCAGCCAGACATGCAGCGGGAATTGCGCGGATTTGCCCATCGCACCGATGAACAGCAGGATGCATATCGCGGTCAGCAAGGCCGGCTGTATGCCCTGCGTCAGTTCCAGCGTGAGGTGCTGCATTTCCGGCGCGCGGGCGAACACCGCCGCATAATCGAGTGTGCCGAAATTGGCCAGCACCAGGCCAATGCCGAGCAGGAAGCCGAAATCGCCGACGCGGTTGACCAGGAAGGCTTTGAGGTTGGCGTAAATCGCCGTGGGTCGCGTGTACCAGAAACCGATCAGCAGGTAGGACACCAGCCCCACCGCCTCCCAGCCGAAAAACAACTGGACGAAGTTGTTGGACATCACCAGCATCAGCATTGAGAAGGTGAACAGCGAGATGTAGGCGAAGAAGCGCTGGTAGCCGGGGTCTTCCGCCATGTAGCCGATGGTGTAGATATGCACCATCAGCGAGACGAAAGTCACCACCAGCATCATCAGCACGGACAAGCGGTCAATCAGGAAACCGACTTCGAAACGCGTGTCGCCACTGGTCAGCCAGGTGTAAACGCTGCCGTTAAAGGTGTGCCCCTGCTGCACGTCGTTAAAGATCACCAGCGACAGCACAAACGACACGGTCACGCCGAGTATCGTCACGCTATGCGACGCAGCGCGCCCGATCACGCGCCCGAACAGCCCGGCGACCAAGGCGCCTGCCAAGGGGGCGAGCGGCACGAGCAGGTAGAGTTTTTGCATATCAGTCATAAATTCAGTGAGGAGTGAGGAGTTAGGGGTGAGGAGTGAGGAGTTTGTACGGCTTTTCTCCTCACTCCTAACTCTTTGACTCCTTAACTCTTAAATCACCCTTTCAATAATTCAGTGAGGAGTGGAGGGTGAGTGCGGTTTTTCTCCTCACTCTTAACTCTCCGACTCCTTAAAAAACGCTTAAATCGCCCTTTCAATAATTCAGTGAAGGCGTGGAGGGTGAGTGCGGTTTTCCTCCTCACTCCTAACTCTTCACTCCTCACTCTACAAAATCACCCTTTCAATTGATCCAGTTCGTCCATGTTGATGGTGCGCAGGTTGCGGAACAGCGCCACCAGGATAGCCAGGCCGATGGCCGATTCCGCCGCCGCCACGGTCAGGATGAAAAACACGAACACCTGGCCGGCGACATCGTTCAGATAATGCGAAAAGGCGATGAAGTTGATGTTCACTGCCAGCAGCATCAACTCGATGGCCATCAGGATCACGATCAGATTCTTGCGGTTGAGAAACAGCCCCACCACGCTGATGGTGAACAACAACGCGCCGAGTATCAGATAATGGGTCAAGCTCAACACTGGAATTCTCCCGGTTGCGTGAAGCGTGAGGCGCGAAGCGTGAGTCGTGAGGCGTGAAGCGTGAGGCGACGCGCAAATTTTGGCAATACTAACTCCTCACTCCTCACTCCTCACCCCTCACTTTCTCACTAGGCATGGAAATTACGCGGATGCGGTCGGCGCTACGCACCCGCACTTGTTCAGCCGGGTTTTGTTGCTTGGTGTTCTTGCTGTGGCGCAAAGTAATCGCAATCGCCGCGACGATGGCGATCAGCAGCACGACCGCCGCCAGTTCGAACGGGTAGACGTAATCGGTGTACAGCAGGCGTCCCAGTTCCTTGGTGTTGCTGTAGTCGGCGCCGTGGCGCTGCGCCAGATTGACGCCGTCCGCGATGAAGCTCTTGTTTGCGAGTATCAGCACCATTTCCAGCGCCATCAGCCCGCCCACCACTGCGGCGAGTGGCAGGTTTTGCCAGAATCCCTGGCGCAGCTTACCCAAATCCAGGTCCATCATCATCACCACGAACAGGAACAGCACCGTCACCGCGCCGATGTACACCAGCACCAGCGTGATCGCGAGAAACTCCGCCTCCAGCATCAGCCACAGCCCGGCGGCAGTGAAGAACGCGAGCACCAGAAACAGCGCGGCGTGTATCGGGTGGCGCGCGGTGATCACGCGTAGCGCTGCAAACAGCAGGATGCTCGCGAGAAAATAAAAAATCAGCGTTTCAAAATTCATATTTATTTCGTAAGGGGGTGAGGAGTGAGGGGAGAGGAGAAAATTCCCCGCCACGCCAACTTCATCGTCTTGACTCTTAGCCCCTCACTCCTTTCTCCTCACCGGTACTTCGCATCGGTCGCCCTATCCTTGGCGATTTGCTCTTCGTTTTGGTCGCCTATCGCCAGCAGTTTTTCCTTGGTGTACAGCAGATCGTTGCGCGATTCGCCGTGGTAATCGAAAATCCGCGTCTCTACAATGGCGTCAACTGGGCAGGATTCTTCGCAATAGCCGCAGAAAATGCACTTGGCCAGATCGATGTCGTAACGCGTGGTGCGGCGCGAACCGTCCTCGCGCTGTGCCAGGTCGATGGTAATCGCCATCGCCGGGCAAACGGTTTCGCACAGCTTGCAGGCGATGCAGCGCTCCTCGCCGTTGGGGTAGCGGCGTAGCGCATGCAGGCCGCGGAAGCGCGGCGACAGCGGGGTGCGTTCTTCGGGAAATTCGACGGTGATCTTGGGTGCGAAGAAATAGCGCCCTGTCACCGCCATGCCCTGGAGCAGTTCCCAAAGCAGGAATGTCGAGAAAAAGTTTTTTATGCGTTCCATGTTCTCCAAGCCTTTAGTGGAACAGGTAGTCGTAAGGCGTTTGCATCATCGCACCCACCACCAGTATCCAGACCAGCGTCACCGGGATCAGCACCTTCCAGCCGAGGCGCATGATCTGGTCGTAGCGGTAGCGCGGAAACGTGGCGCGGAACCACAGGAACAGGAACAACACGAAACACACCTTGCCCAGCAGCCAGATGAAGCCGGGCAACCAGGTGAACGGCGCGAAGTCGAACAGCGGGTTCCAGCCGCCGAGAAACATCAGCGCGGTGAGCGCTGAAACCAGAATCATGTTGGCGTATTCGGCAAGGAAGAAAATCGCGAAAGTCATGCCGGAATATTCCACATGGAAGCCGACGATCTCGGATTCGCCCTCAACCACGTCGAACGGCGCGCGGTTGGTTTCCGCCACGCTGGCGATCAGGTAGACGATAAACAGCGGGAACAGCGGCAGGAAATACCAGTGATGCACACCGCCTGCCTGCCCCTTGACGATTTCCACCAGATTCAGGCTTTGCGCCGCCATCAGCACACCGACCAGCGCGAAGCCCATCGCGATTTCGTAGGCGACGATCTGCGCTGCGGCGCGCATTCCGCCGAGGAAGGCATACTTGGAGTTGGACGCCCAACCCGCCAGGATGATGCCGTACACGCCCATCGAGGTGATGCCCATGATGTAGAGCAGGCTGGCATCCACATTCGCCAGCACCAGCTCCGGCGAAAACGGCACCACCGCCCACGCGGCCAGTGCGGGCGCAATCGCCAGCAGCGGGCCGAGGATGAACAGCGCTTTGTTGGAGCCGCTGGGGATGACGATTTCCTTGGTCATCAGCTTGAGCGCGTCGGCGATGGGTTGCAGCAAGCCCTTGGGGCCGACCCGGTTCGGTCCGATGCGCACCTGCATGTAGCCGATCACCTTGCGCTCGGCCAGCGTGAGGTAGGCGACCCCCAGCAACAGCGGCGCAACGATGGCGACGATCTTGGCGATGCTGTACACCAGCGGCCACGCCGACCCGAACAGCCCTTGCAAAGAGACGATGATCGTTTCAAACATTGAGTATCGCCCTCTCCACCTTGATTTCGTCGAACAGGCCACCGAGATTGGCGGTCAGCGGATGTCCCGCGGCCACGCGCACGCAGTCGTCCGGCAATTTGTCGTCGCGCCCCGCCATCAGGGTGGCGCTGCCCTCGCCTTGCGAGACTTTCAGCATGTCGCCGTCCGCCACGCTCAGTTTGGCCAATAACGCGCCGTTCATCCACGCGCGTATTTGTGCCGCGTGGGTTTTCTGTAATGCGGTCGCGCGCCGCACGATGGCGTCGGTCTGATAAGGCGCGACATCGCCGATGCGTTGCAATCCGGGGGCGGTGACCGGCACAATCGCCTTGATGGTTTTCAAGCGGTTGTCCAGCCGACCTTCGGCAACAATACCGTCGCCCAGCGCTTCGGCGCGCACCTGCTCGCTGCTCTCGAAAGCGCAGTCGGGGACGTTCAGCAGATTGCCCAGCACGCGCAGCACTTTCCACGCCGGGCGCGCTTCGCCCAGCGGTTTCACGGCAGCGGCGAAACTTTGCACGCGCCCTTCGGTGCTGACGAAAGAACCGGAAGTTTCGGAGAACGGGACTATCGGCAGCAACACGTCGGCGGTTTCCAGCAAAGCTGCGCTCTTGTATGCGCTCAGCGCCACCACCAAATCGGCGCCGTGCAGCGCCGCGATGCTTTGCGCCGCGTTGGCGCTATCCCGTTCCGGCTCCACGCCCAGCAGGATCATGGCTTTCGGCGCGGCGGTCAGCATCGCGCCGGCATTCATGCCGCCGGCGCGCGGAATCGCGCCGGCCAGATAGCCGCCGACGCTGTTGGCGGCCTCGCCGAGGAAACCCAGTCGCGCCCCGGATAATTCCGCGATTTGCTGCGCAACGGAATGCAGTTCGGCGAAATGCGGATGATGTTGCGCCAGATTGCCGAGCAGCACGGCCTTGCGCCCGCCACGGTTAAACGTATTGGCTATCGCATGGGCGACGGCGTCGTCCGGCTCGCCCGCCAGCGCGCGCCGCACTTGTTCGAGCGCCTGCACCATGGCCGCAGGGGCGACGATGGACTTGGCCACCAGCGGCATCAGCAGGTTGTCGTCCAGCGGGTTGACCAAACTTATGCGCGCGCCGCGCATCGCCGCGTGGCGCAGGCGCAATGCCAGCAGCGGGTGATCCGCGCGCAGCGCCGTGCCGACCAGCAACACGCTGCCCAGCTCGGCAACCTCGGTTATCGGCATACCTAGCCAGGGCGCCCCGTGCAGCGCATCGTCGGTGCGGAAATCGGATTGGCGCAGGCGGAAATCGATATTGTCGCTGCCCAGCGCGCGCGTCAGCTTTTGCAGCAGGTAGAGTTCCTCGACCGTGGCATGCGGCGTGCCCAGCGCACCGATCTCAGTCGCGCCGCGTTTGTCTTTCACCGCCGGCAGCGCCTGCGCGGCGAAATCCAGCGCATATTGCCAATCGCACTCGCGCCACACGTCGTTCTGCTTAATCATCGGGCGTTGCAGGCGGTCTGCCGCGTGTAGCCCTTCGTAGCTGAAACGCTCGCGGTCGGATAGCCAACACTCGTTGATTGCGTCGTTGCTGCGCGGCAACACGCGCACCACGCGACCGTTTTTGCTCTGGATTTCGATGTTGCTGCCCAGGCCGTCGTGCGGGCTGACCGAGGGCGCGCGGCGCAGCTCCCAGGAGCGCGCGGCGTAGCGGAACGGCTTGCTGGTGAGCGCGCCGACCGGGCACAGGTCTATCATGTTGCCGGACAGTTCGGACTCAATCGCATGGCCGAGGAAAGGCGTGATCTCGGAATGCTCACCGCGCCCGACCTGGCCCATTTCCATAATGCCGCCGACTTCCTGGCCGAAACGCACGCAACGCGTGCAGTGAATGCAGCGCGTCATGTCGGTGGAAATCAGAGGGCCGATATCCTTGTTGAGCACCACGCGCTTTTCTTCATGATAGCGCGAGGCGCTCGCGCCGAAGCCGACCGCCAGGTCCTGCAATTGGCATTCGCCGCCCTGGTCGCAAATCGGGCAGTCGAGCGGATGATTGATGAGCATGAACTCCATCACGGCTTTTTGCGCGGCGATGGCTTTGAGCGAGCGTGTTTGCACATTCATGCCCTCGACCACCGGCGTGACGCAAGCCGGCATGGGCTTGGGCACTTTGACCACTTCCACCAGGCACATGCGGCAGTTGGCGGCAATCGACAGTTTTTTGTGGTAGCAAAAGCGCGGTATGTATATCCCCGCCGCGTCGGCGGCATCGATAATCGTGCTGCCTTCCGCCACGCTGAGCGCTTTGCCGTCTATCTCGATATTCACCATATCAGCCGCCGTTAACCATGCACTTGCCGTGCTTGATGTGATATTCGAATTCGTTGCGGTAATGCTTGAGCATCCCCTGCACCGGCATTGCCGCTGCGTCGCCGAGCGCACAGATGGTGCGCCCCATAATGTTGCCGGCTACCGATTCCAGCAATGCCAGGTCTTCCGCGCGTCCCTGGCCGTGCTCAATGCGCTGTATTACGCGATACAGCCAGCCGGCGCCTTCGCGGCAGGGGGTGCATTGGCCGCAGGATTCTTCGAAATAGAAATACGACAGCCGTTCCAGCGCTTTCACCATGCACACCGTTTCGTCCATCACGATCACCGAACCCGCCCCCAGGTAGGAGCCGGCCTTGGAGATCGAATCGTAATCCATGGTCACGTCCATCATGATCTCGCCCGGCACCACCGGCACCGATGAGCCGCCGGGGATCACCGCTTTCAGCTTGCGTCCGTCCTTGATGCCGCCGGCCATCGCCAGCAGTTCCTTGAACGGCGTGCCCATGCCGATTTCGTAATTGCCCGGCTTCGCGACATGGCCGGAAACCGAAAAAATCTTGGTGCCGCCGTTGTTCGGCTTGCCCAGTTCGAGGAATTTCTGCCCGCCGTGCTTGACGATATACGGAATGCTTGCCAGCGTCTCGGTGTTGTTGATGGTGGTGGGCTTGCCATATAGGCCGAAGCTTGCCGGGAACGGCGGCTTGAAGCGCGGCTGCCCCTTCTTGCCTTCGATGGATTCGAGCAGCGCGGTTTCCTCGCCGCACACGTAAGCGCCGTAACCGTGGTGGGCATGGATGTCGAAATCCCAGCCGCTGCCGAGGATGTTCTTGCCCAGCAGGTTGGCGGCGCGCGCTTCCTCCAGCGCGGCTTCGAAACGCTCAAAGCATTCGAAAATTTCGCCGTGGATGTAGTTGTAGCCCGCCACCGCGCCCAGCGTGTAGCCGGCGATGACCATGCCCTCGATTAACTGGTGCGGGTTGTAGCGGATGATGTCCTTGTCCTTGAAGGTGCCCGGCTCGCCCTCGTCGGTGTTGCACACCACATATTTGTCGCCGGGGAACTGGCGCGGCATGAAGCTCCATTTAAGCCCCGTCGGGAACCCCGCGCCGCCGCGACCGCGCAACGCGCTGATCTTGACCTGATTGATGATCTCTTCCGCCGGCATTTGCTCGGCGATGACTTTTTTCAGCGCGTCGAAGCCGCCAACCTTGAGATAGTTTTCCAGCTTCCAGGATTCCGGCAGGTGGATGCTGTGGAAGATCACTTCATTCGCCATGATTATTCCAACCCCGCCAGAATTTCGTCGATGACTTCAGGCGTCAGCCGCACTTTCATCTTATGGTTGTTGATGGTGAGCAGCGGACCTTCGCCGCAGGAGCCCATGCATTCGGACATTTTCAGCGAGAATTTTCCATCCGGCGTGGTTTCATTGAAGCCGATGCCAAGCTTGCGCTGCAAATATTCCACGGCGCTTTCCGCACCCATCAGGGTGCATGGCAGGTTGGTGCAGACGCTGAGCTTGTATTTGCCGACCGGCTTTAGCTCGTACATGTTATAGAAGGTCGCCACCTCCCACGCCGCGATAGCCGGGATTTCCAGGTAATTCGCGACGTATTCTATGGTTTCGGGCGACAGCCAGCCCAATTCGATCTGGGCGATGCGTAGCGCCGACATCACCGCCGACTGCTTGCGCAGCGGCGGATATTTGGCGACTTCGCGGTCGATTTCGGTTAGTGCAGCGGGTGAGAGCATTATCCTGGAAACCTTAGTTGAACGGGGTGGAGTGTGCGGTTTTTGGGGTGCAGGGCAAGGCGCAACGACGAAGAATGGTTGTTCCATTCTCTTCTCGATAAGTTGCAACGCCGCCATGCGCCCCAAAAACCGTGCAATCCACTCCGTAGCGGACTCACCAATCGGGTAAAACAATAAATAATTAAAAAGCTTATTTTAATCATGTTTGTCGAATATTCAGTCGAGCGGTCAACTAAGGTTTCCAGGATCACCTGTCTATCTCTCCGAATACGATGTCGAAAGTGCCCATCAGCGCCACTACGTCGGCGATCATGTGGCCGCGCGCCATTTCGTCCATCGCCGCCAAATGGGCGAAGCCGGAAGCGCGGATCTTCATGCGATAGGGTTTGTTGGCGCCGTCGGACATCAAATAAATGCCGAACTCGCCCTTGGGGTGCTCCACTGCCGCATAAGCTTCGCCCGGCGGCACATGGAAACCTTCGGTGAACAGCTTGAAATGGTGGATCAGCTCCTCCATGTTTTCCTTCATGCCGACGCGCGACGGCGGCGCAACCTTGAGGTTTTCGCTGATTACCGGGCCGGGATTTTTGCGCAGCCAATCGACGCATTGCTTGATAATGCGGTTGGATTGGCGCATTTCCTCGACGCGCACCAGATAGCGATCATAGCAGTCGCCATTCACGCCGACCGGGATGTCGAAATCCATCTTGTCGTAAACTTCATACGGTTGCTTCTTACGCAAGTCCCATTCCACGCCGGAGCCGCGGATCATCGCACCGGTCAGCCCGAGCGCCAGCGCGCGCTCCGGCGTAATTACGCCGATCCCGACGGTGCGCTGCTTCCAGATGCGGTTATCGGTCAGCAGGGTTTCGTATTCGTCCACATAGGTCGGGAAACGGCGGGTGAAATCATCAATGAAATCCAGCAACGAGCCGTGGCGGTTGGCATTCATGTCGGCCACGGCTTTTGCGCTGTGGGCTTTCATCTTGGCCGCCTCGTACTGCGGCATGGTGTCCGGCAGGTCGCGGTAAACGCCGCCGGGGCGATAGTAGGCCGCGTGCATACGCGCGCCGGACACCGCCTCGTACATGTCCAGCAGGTCTTCGCGTTCACGGAAGGTGTAGAGAAAGGCCGTCATCGCGCCAATGTCCAGCCCGTGCGCTCCCACATAAAACAGGTGGTTGAGGAGGCGGGTGATTTCGTCGAACATCACGCGGATATACTGGGCGCGCACCGGCACTTCCAGCCCGAGCAGTTTTTCCACCGCCATCACGTAGGCATGTTCGTTGCTGAGCATCGACACGTAGTCGAGGCGATCCATGTAGGGCAACGCCTGGAGAAATATTTTCTGCTCGGCGAGTTTTTCGGTGGCGCGGTGCAATAGCCCGATATGCGGGTCGGCGCGCATCACCACCTCGCCGTCCAGTTCCAGCACCAGACGCAATACGCCATGCGCCGACGGATGCTGCGGGCCGAAATTCAAGGTGTAATTCTGGATTTCAGGCACCGTAACTCTCCTCGCGGTTGACGCGCGGTATCGTAACGCGATTTTCCATGCTCACCGGTTGATAAACGACGCGCTTCAATTCGGGGTCGTAACGCATTTCAACGTTGCCGACCAAGGGGAAATCCTTGCGGAACGGGTGGCCGATGAAGCCATAATCGCACAGGATGCGGCGCAGGTCGGGGTGGCCGACGAAAATCACGCCGAACAGGTCGAAAGCCTCGCGCTCGTACCAGTTGACGGACGGCCATATGTCCACGACGGAATCAATCATCGGCATTTCGTCGTCCTCGGCAAAGATATGCACGCGCACGCGCCAGTTGTTGCTCAGCGACAGCAGGTGGACGACGGCGGCAAAGCGCTTGCCCTGCCAGTTTCCCGCGCTGAATTCACTGTTGCCGTAGGCGCTGAAATCGACCCCGCACAGGTCGATCAATTGCTCGAAGCGCAGTTCGGGATGGTCGCGCAGCAATTTTGCCGCAGCCAGCCAGCCGGCGGCTTTCACATCTATGGTGATCTCGCCGACATGTTCGACCAAGCCGGCCAAGTTGTCGCCCAATATGACCCGCAGGCTTGCAGCCAGTTTTTCCAGTTTCGCGTTCATCGGGTCAAGTGCGTGAAATGGTTTGAGTGCGCTTGATCTTGTTCTGAATCTGGATCAAGCCGTAGAGTAGCGCTTCCGCAGTCGGCGGGCAACCGGGAACGTATACGTCCACCGGCACGATGCGGTCGCAACCGCGCACCACCGAGTAGGCATAATGATAATAGCCGCCGCCGTTGGCGCAGGTGCCCATCGACAGCACCCAGCGCGGCTCGGCCATCTGGTCGTAAACCTTGCGCAAGGCGGGCGCCATCTTGTTGGTCAAGGTGCCGGCGACGATCATCAGGTCGGACTGGCGCGGGCTGGGGCGGAACACGATGCCGAAACGATCCATGTCGTAGCGCGACGCGGCGGAGTGCATCATTTCCACCGCGCAACACGCGAGGCCAAAGGTCATCGGCCACAGCGAGCCGCAGCTTGCCCAATTGAAGACGGTGTCGAGCGAAGTGGTAACGTAACCCTTCTCGAAAACCCCCTGGATGCTTACGTCCATGCCACCCCCTCCTTAGCCCGAACGACGGCGAATGGATGGCATGCGGCGTGTACCAGTCGCTGCTCCCTGCTCATGCCGGCTACTCCCATTCGAGCGCCCCTTTCATCCATTCATACACGAAACCAACTACCAGGATGCCGAGGAAAACCACCATGGCGAGAAAACCGAACAAGCCGATTTCCTGCAATACCACCGCCCACGGGAACAAAAACGCGATTTCCAGGTCGAATAAAATGAATAGAATCGCAACCAGATAGTAGCGCACGTCGAATTTCATGCGCGCGTGTTCAAACGCCTCGAACCCGCACTCATACGGAGAGAGCTTGGCGCTGTCCGGGCGGCTGGGTCCCAGCAGCTTACCGATAAGCATGGGAGCGGCGCCGACCCCGAAACCGACGAAGACGAACAACAAAATCGGGAAATAGTTTTCCAGCATTCCGCAAGCTTCCGCTAATTTAACATCGTTATACAGGCTGTGGTTATACTTTGCGCGGCCACGATTTGCGCATTTATCCATCGTCTCGCGGGCGCGGCTTCCGCGTTGCAAATTGCTTGTGCGGTAATGCCACACGGCGCAATTTGCGCAGCAATCGCATCCCGCGAGACGCGGCTAAATCCGCAAATCGTGGCCGCGCAAAGTATACCAGCCATTAAAATATGGTGCCGATGAGCAGACTCGAACTGCTACGGCTTTCGCCACTACCCCCTCAAGATAGCGTGTCTACCAATTTCACCACATCGGCATATTCATTACATCTCATTCGACGCAATCCAAATTCCCCTGTTTGCTTAACCTGCGTCGAACCGGCAAAACGTTACATCCTTACTTCGGTATTTCTCCCGCCTTGGATCCCGCAACACCTCCTTGTGTCGGCGCTGCCGGCGTTTTTCCCGCATCCGTCGGCGCGACCGGCTGCAACGCGGCCTTGTGTGCTTCCATAACGCCAACCGGTCGGCTCTTATGGCTGGAAAAATAAGTCAGGCTCATGCTGGTGATGAAAAACACCGTCGCCAGCACCGCCGTGGCATGGCTCAAAAAATTGGACGATCCGGTAGAGCCGAACAGGCTGCCGGAAGCGCCGCTACCGAACGCGGCGCCCATGTCCGCCCCTTTGCCGTGCTGCATCAGCACCAGGCCAACCACGCCCAGCGCCGCAATAACGTGAACAATCCAAAACACTGTTTCCATAATCCCGCCTAAAAACGCACCTTATGTTAAGAGGTGGCAAACCTACATCATGCCGCAGCGCGGCAGATCGTCAAGAACTCGTTGGCATCCAACGCCGCGCCGCCGATCAATCCTCCGTCGATATCCGGCATGGAGAACAATTCTGCCGCATTCGCGCCTTTTACGCTACCCCCATATTGGATCACCAAGCCTTCCGCCACACTCTTGTCGAGCGCCGCAATCTTGCCGCGGATGAACGCATGCACCGCTTGCGCCTGAGCCGGTGAGGCGGTTTTGCCGGTGCCTATCGCCCAAACCGGCTCGTAAGCCAGCACCGCGCGTTTCAGGCTTTCCACCCCGGCCAACTGAATCACCGCATCCAACTGGCGCGCCACCACTTGCTCGGTGACATCGCTTTCACGCTCCTGCAACGTTTCGCCGACGCACAGGATAGGCGTCAGCCCAGCCTTTTGCGCGGCAACATATTTGGCCGCCACCGTTGCATCGTCGTCGCCGAACAGCGCGCGCCGCTCGGAATGACCGACTATCGCATATTTGCAGCCGAAATCCAACAGCATCGCGGCGGAAACTTCGCCGGTGTATGCGCCTTTCTCATGCTGGCTCATATTCTGCGCGCCCCACGCAATCGGGCTGGCCTGCAACAGGGTTTGCATTTGCGCGAGGTAGGGAAACGGCGCGCACACCGCGCAATCCATCGCCCCCAAACCCGCAGCCCCGGCCAGTATGCCATCCAGCAACGCCTTGTTCTGCGCCAGGCTCCCGTGCATCTTCCAGTTACCGGCGACTAATTTTCTGCGCATGGCTGCCTCCGTTTTTGCAAAGTGTTGAATACTACGCATGAACCTTGGCACGGTCAATCCCGGATTACCGCCTATCGGGCGGAACACGGGCCGCGAAACAGTCGGCAAACCGTTATCCTGAATTTCCTGGTTGACCGCTTGCCAGGATGCGTAACGTTATACACAAGTCTCCTCCGGCGCGTATGCTGAGGTTGCACTATGACAGCCTACCTTATTTTTAATCCGTTCGCCCTAAGCCGAACGAGCCGGAACCAAAAAAACATACTCACGCGAAGCCGCGAAGACCGCGAAGAAAAACCAATACAGGTTTGGTTTTTTTTTTTCGCGGCTTCGCGGCTTCGCGTGAGAAATTCTTCTGATCGTTCCCACGCTCCGGCGCTCATCGTTAGTGCGGCAAGCGAAGCTTGACGTTTCTTTCAGGGTGAAAGTCCCTGACGGGGAAGGTCTAACCAACCGCCCGTATCGAGTGTTGCGTC
>Ga0172380_10004515_pt1 | contig 17809 bp, 14 predicted proteins | sample Leawe162metaG_FD_119747 | JGI IMG/M metagenome (GOLD analysis project Ga0172380, IMG submission 119747) | Leachate microbial communities from a municipal landfill in Southern Ontario, Canada - Leachate well 162 metaG | ecosystem: Engineered > Solid waste > Landfill > Unclassified | place... | reverse complement strand
AAGCGGTGCAACCTCAAAATTTTTGGCGATGCTCTTTAGATATGCTCTGATCTTATCATTATTTAATGAGGTATAAACCTGCCCATTATTACTGTTGAATTCAATCCATCCGCCGATATCTGCTCGTGTTGGTTGGAATACCTTATCTCCATATTTTAGTGTCAGGACCCGTTCCAACATTGTTTCCGCCTCTCTTTTGGCCATTGAGAAGTCCAAAGAGGAAACACCGGGAGATTGATAATTTGTTTTGATTCCGATCACCTGGTTTTCTGACAAGTCATGTTTATTTAAAAGATTTTTAATCTTTTCCTCTAAATCAGACAGAACAATTGTTTGGCCTCTTTGCTCTGCGATTTCCTGGATGACGCCGTTATTGATAGAAATAGCGGCGTCAACAGGATCAGTTTCCAGCTGAGCTGTAAGTAGAGTTGAAAAGGTATCAAACTTGGCCCTATTCACTTTAAAGTAAATAGGAAGAGTATTTCTGATCGCAAGAGTTTTACCAGAGCTGGATAAGGTAGCAACGAACGATCCGGTTCGTCCAACCTTGTATGATTCAGAGACAATTTTTTTAATATCATAGGAAACGCCAGTATCACCCAAAATAAAAGTTGTTTCTTTTTGATTAGTCTTGAAAGTTGTTTTGTACTTATAAATCTGGTCTTGGTAGTCAGTTAAAACCTCTTCAGCATCATGGATAGAGAGGCCAGAAAGATCAAGGTTGCCGAAAGCATAAATATTTCGATAAATCTTGCCAGCGTAAGCTCGTTGATACGAAAAGAGGCCAAGTGCAAGGGCTAGGATTACAATTATTAAAGTTAGGAGGACAACCCCTAGGATTTTTGAGCTTTTAGGCATTCAAAATAAAAATTAACTCTTTTCATTCTACCGTTAGCAGGGAAGATAAGCAATGAAAAATGTTCAAAATTTTATAACCATCAAAGAAAAAAGCACCACTATCGTGATGCGTTTTTCTTGGTGGGCCTGGCAGGATTTCGAGCACTCATTCCTCGTTTCTAAAAACCCACGGTTTTTAGTATTTTCCTCTACAGGAAACTTCCGTTTCCCGACCCCTTCACAGTTCGAATCCTGACTCCAGTTCTCAAAAAAAGCACCACTATCGTGATGCGTTTTTTTTGGTGGGCCTGGCAGGATTCGAACCTGCGACCAACCGGTTATGAGCCGGCTGCTCTAACCGCTGAGCTACAAGCCCTCTTCCCAAATATACCAGCTGAGCTGGTTTTTTACAACCATTTTTTACCCTGATGAACTACTAAACGGTCGTCATACTATTGACAGATTGTTGTATAAATGATAAAATACTATAATTTCGTATCCATATGAAAAAATCATACAACAATCTTAGTTCAAGTTTAATTGCCAAAAAATTATCTAATAGTCTAGTTGCTGTTGCCCTTTTAACAGTATTCATTCTTTCTTCTGTCAAAGTAGAGGCTTCGGAGATAAATGGAAGCAATGTTCTTAGGATAATAAATACAGAGAGAGAGGGTAATCATCTCAAACCTTTGTTGATTGATCCCGATCTAGAACGGGCCGCCACATTAAAGTCCAGAGACATGATTAACCGTAATTATTTCGAGCATTATGCATTCGGGCTAACACCTTGGGACTTTATCAAAAATAGTGGTTATGACTTTTCCCTTGCGGGCGAAAACTTAGCAATGGATTTTGCTACGAGTGAGGGTATGGTTAACGCCTGGATGAATTCACCGGCTCACCGAGCTAACATTTTAAACCCTGATTTTCAGGATATTGGGATTGGAATCGTAAAAGGCGCTTATAAAGAAAACGGTGTCAGTAATGAAACTACCATGGTAGCCAATCTTTTTGGTTCCAAAAAATCAAAATTTGAGATTTACCTCGACAATATTCTTAAAAGAATTATCAATCTTTTCTAAGCTTTACTGGTGTGGATAACTTGTTTTTTAAGAGAACTAGACTGACTAAAATCGCTCATTGACAGAGTGGGGTATTAACTATACGCTTGTATCTAGAATGCGATTGACCTATGGTTTGCGCAAAGTATGAAAAAGTATGAAAAAAGCGTAAGTCGTGAACTATGGGGAGCATTATGACGCTCTAAAAAACACAAAAAACTATTCTAAGCCACCCGGCTTGGATCAAAAACAGTTTATTAGAAATGCAGTAAAGTTTCTTGCCAGAGGGGCAGCAAGATTTTTCGTGCTCTTATTCGCGGTATTCTTCTTGCTCATTGGAGAGAAATTTTATCGTATAGTTTAAGTAATTTTAGGAGTGGTATATGAATTTATTTTTTAAGAAGAGCTTGGTTTACACGCTCACTTTGGTTCTCGGTTTTTCTACCTGGTTCGGAACTGGAGTTTTGAAGACGCCAACGGCTCAAGCAGCAGAACCAACGATAGGTGATATTTTCATTAATGAAATTGTTCCTTCTCCGGATGCAGGCAATGAATGGTTGGAGTTAATTAACACAAAGAATGTGTCTTTTGATTTAGCATCTTGTTCGTTTTTTGACCTTGCAAATCCAGAGGATTCGTCATTGCACGAACAAAAAATCTCTATTGATTTAGTCGGTCGGACGATTCCATCAAGGGGTCTTGTTACTTTCGAAATGACGAATCGCCTAAATACTAGCTCCGATGCGCTGATTCTATATTGCGGTAATCCAGCGGTAGAAATAGCGCGTGTCTCCTATGGTGTTATCGCAGATGGTAAATATCTTACAACAGATTTGTCAAAAGGTCAGATCTATTATAATGGGCCTGATGAGCCGGGTAAGGGAGAAAGTCTAGCGCTAGATTTCTCTGCTGAAAGTTTAGTCAAAAAGGCCAATACGGAAACTACCAAAGGCTGGTTTAATGGCAGTCCGACCATTACTGATATCACTACGGCTTTGACTGGACAGGGGATTGCAACAAATTTAGGAACCAATGAAATTCCTGATCCTGCAACGGCAGCCGGCCTTTACTTCGAAAAAACTGGTTACGGCAAGGTCACTTTCTCGGGAACTTTAAATCTAACTGACCAAGGCGTTGTGAGCATGCTGGAGAATCTGAGCAGTAAGCTGATTGCAGCTAGCGGAAAGATCGGTCTGGATGCCAGAACCTCTGAGATTCTCAGGACTGCCGGGGCAACTATAGAAATATATGGGATTGATGATCTTGGGTTCACCTCTCCGTCAATGACAAATCTCCTGGTTAAAGACGAATCAGGCAATGTTATTCCTATCGATAGCACAAATTTCCCGATTATCTCCGACTTCCTGTATGCGCCTGCTGGAATTCACCATGGTGTAGTTTCCTTTTCGGCAAGTCACTTTACAACCTTTGAGCTTAACCAGGATCTTACTCTGGACAATGTTGCCTTCACTTCTGCAATTACTCCCAGCGGAAGCCCGGTTAATATCTTGAGCGACGCCACGCCGAATTATTATCTGCCAACAAATAACGATCCATCAACGCATTATAATGTCCAAATGAACGGGAGTAAATTCAGCCGAAAACTGGCCAGTGCAGATTCACCATTTGGATTGTATCTGACAAACGTTTCGGCAGATAAAAAAACGGAGCTGACAAACTACTACAACACCCGAGCAGAACTCCAGGGTGATGCGAAGTCTGCATTCCGGAATTACTTAATATCGGCGGTTGATGGGACTGAGCCGTTTACGCGGATTTATGCAGAATCGGATGGAAGCGCAAAACTGGCTGACGGCGCAAAGTATGAGCTCTTAAGCCACCAATTGAGCGACATGGATATTCCAGGCGATTATCCCCCTGGTGTTTATACAGTAAGCGGGCAGGTTGTTGGTCAGGATAATCAAATGTTAATGGTTACGTTTACAATGATTGTCGATAGGACTGCGCCTATAGCCGAAAAGGTAACCGTAAATCCAAATCCTGCTAAAGCTGGTACTGTCAATGTCAGAGTCGATTTTAACGAGAGCATGGATACTACTGTTTCACCAGATGTGCAAATTCTCGGTATCGCAGAGACGCCAATTGTTGTCGGTAAAACTTCTTTTGTCGGCAAAACATGGTTGGGAAGCACAATAATAAATAGTGCTGATGTATACAAAACGGGGTTGATCTCAGTCGGTAGCGGAACAGATTTAGCTCAGAATGCATTCATCGCTAACAATAACGCCGGGCAATTTATCCTCGATACAACAATGCCGACTACAACTCTTAATGGGAATGCTAACTTGACGGTTGTGTATGGCTCGAAGTTTACGGATCCAGGAGTGACAGTCACCGATATTCAGGAAGATGGAAAAGTGGTTGATATTACCAGCACAGCATTAGTGACAGTGACAGGTTTGGCTGATACTGGCCGCTTGGGAAACCAGGTCATCAACTATGATGCATATGATCAGGCAGGTAACAAAGCAGCAACTATATCCCGAATCGTCGATGTAGTGCTTGGCGAACATCAGATTGGAGCTGCGCCAACGACAACTCTTTCGAGCGAAAAGTATGAGGTTGCGATCACTAACGATTATGATGAGCCTTCAACCTCAATATATGTGCCAAATACGGTTTCAAATGCTGCCCTAAATGTCTCTGGGTTGCTCACAGGCGAGGAGCAGAAATCTGCGATATTACCGGCTCTTTCGATTCTCTCTGATACAAATTCTGGTACAGTCCAACTGGCGATACAAAGCGGTACGACTGTAACCGGACCAGCTGATTGGAACGGTGTGATTACTCTGCCGCAAATTATTGCAAATCCTTCTGTAAATTCGATGCTTAAACCTGGCAGGATCGGGAAAAATATTGTTGAAATCGAAATTGGTCTTGGCGATACTAAGTTGACCTTTGATAGGGCAGTCAGAATCTTACTGCCAGGCCAGGCCGGAAAAACAGCCGGATATGTTCGAAATAATAACTTAACTGAAATCTCAGACATTTGTTCGGCTGATAGTCAGACAGTTGGGGACGAGTTAGCGCCGGAGAGGGATTGCAAAATTAACGTTGAGAACAATCTTGTCATCTGGACAAAACACTTTACGAAGTTTTTAGCTTACAACCAGGAGATCGTTCAAGCACCTGTCTTCTCGCTGTCTGCCAATGATAAAACTATCAAGGTAGAGTGGCAGGGGACCGGAGCAGAGAGCTACGAAGTGGTGGTAAACAATGGTATTATCCACCGAATATCCGGAACGGCTAACGATTCGGGCAAAATCTATTCGCTGGAATTTACCGTCTTAGATTATGGTACTTATACAGTTTTGGTTAGAGCGATTAAGTCCGGGGTTTACTCAGAGAACGCACTTGGCAAAAACATTGCTTTAAGCATGCCCGCAGACACTATTGCGCCTGCACAACCAGAAGTACCAACAATTGCGCCGCAAAGAGCCCAAGCTGCGCCAGAGTCAGGGATGACTGTTCCAAATGATAACAACGGCGTGATCAAGGGTGATGATACCGATGAAGCAGATGAAGAGGAAAAATTTAATTGGACTCCCTGGATTGTTCTGTTTGTTCTGATTATTTTAGCCGGAGGAGCGACCAGCGGTTACTTTTATTGGTCATCAAGAGATGAAACTCCGATTAAAGATGAAAGAAGTCGTGGTACTAAAAAACCGGCCAAGAGTCAAAAAAGAAATAAGAGAATAAAGCGCTGGTAAGGAATGGAGAAAAAAGGAAAGCGTCCCGATTTCATCGGGACGCTTTTTCTTGTATAATGTTCTTGCAATGGAGAAAAAGACTTCCTTTTTTCAGAGGGTCAAAGATAAGATTGAGAATTTCCTGCCAATGAAAGCTGGCAGTTTTATTTTATTTCTTTTCGTTCTTTATCTAATATTTATCGTTATCAGAGTTGTCGCATTGAACTATGATTCCAATAAAGATATTGAAGCCGAAGCAGAGAAAGTGAATCAACTTCGGGAAGAGAACAAATATCTTAGCTATCAAATAAATTATTATCAAACTTATTCATACAAAGAAAAGGAAGCAAGAGAAAAATTAGGATATAAAGCGCCAGGGGAGAATGTTATCAGTTTGCCGGTGGATGCTCCTGAGGACAAAACCGCAGACTCAGGAATCAAGCCGGCGGAAGTTAGAACTCCGAATTTTGATCTTTGGGTTGATTATTTCTTTAAAAAGTAACGGTAATAGTATAAACTATAAGCAGGTACTTAAAAAAGGAGAGGGAATGAAATTTTCTGTTAAGTGGTCAATGATTATACTTTTTCTGGTTATCACTTTTGGGCTATTCGGTTGCCAGGCTAATGCTGCGGACACCGCTAATACTAAGCCTGATCCAAATAAAATAAAACAAACAATATTCAAAGATACTTTAGTGAATCAGAATAAGGGTTTGGATGACTTGCTCCAGTTTTGCAGTAAGCTTTCGGGCCAAGGGTTAGCTTTGAAAATTGCTATTTTGACTGACGGCCAGGTCAGGAATAACAATGATATTACTACAGCTGCGGTCAAGGTATTTGATAAATCTCCATTCGCAAAGTTTTTTGTCGGTCCTGATTATTTAACTTTGGAAGATATGCAGAAGGTTCTGGCCTATTCCTCTTCCAGAGTAGAGCAACTAAAAGCAGTCGGTGCAGAGGTAAAAAAGACGCAAACTCCAGAGTTGTCCGGACAGTACGATCAGATTATTTCCTCGATTGAAAAACAAACTCAACAGCTAGATAGCATCACTACAAAAGAGCAGAGGAGTTTCTCACTCTTTGGATGGATGATAAAATTGCTGCGAAAATAATTGGCCTATACTCTGCCGTAGAGCTTGAATTCAGGCTATTATTATGATAGTCTGAATAAATATTGCGGGGTGGAGCAGCCCGGTAGCTCGCGTGGCTCATAACCACGAGGTCGTTGGTTCAAATCCAACCCCCGCTACCAAAAGCTTTTAAATATTTAAAAGCTTTTGGTAGCAAGTCAAAAGTTCGAAAGTTTGTAAAGTTGTAAAGTTAATAAGGAAGACTTTGTACTTTATAACTTTTTGACTTTAAGAACTAATATGTGGCAGGGTAGCTCAGATGGTTAGAGCGTGGGACTCATAAGCCCGAGGTCGTGGGTTCGATCCCCACCCCTGCTACCAAGTTTTGGCAGAAAGCAGTGAGAGGTTTAAAAAGATGCTAGCGCTCATGACTGGCAAATATGTTAATTCGTATTATAGTATAATGAAATCGGATGGTGGCCGATTTTTTTGTTTATCACATCAAATCCAAAAGAACTCATAAAATGATCACATTTCCACAAAAATCAATTCTTAATCAAACTCAAAGATTTATCATGGACAACAACCTGGTCAGAAAAAATGACCGGGTTATTGTGGCTGTCAGTGGTGGACCAGATTCCATCTGCCTTTTGGATGTCCTCCTTAAACTGAAGGAGAAATTAAAAATCCAAGTTTTAGCTTGCCATTATAATCATCGTCTTCGAGGCAAAGATAGCACTAAAGATGAAGAGTTTGTGGTGAATTTTTGCAAGAAGACAGGTGTTGAACTGTTACTAGACCGGGCTGCAGAAGATAAATCTTTCAAAAGCGAAGATGAAGCAAGACAGGCGCGATACCATTTTTTTCAGGGGCTTATCAGCGAGGGCAGGGGAGAGAAGATTGCCCTAGCTCATCATGCTAATGATTTGGCAGAAACTTATATTATGAGAGTCTTGCGGGGAGCCGGGCCGAAAGGTCTTTCTGCGATTCCGTCTCAAAGGGAATCTTTTATTCGACCGTTTCTGGAAATTACTCGAAGCAAAATCGAAGCGTATCTCAGGGACAATGAACTAAAATTTCGAATTGATAAAAGTAACCAAAAAAATGATTTCTTGAGAAATAAAATTCGCAATAAGCTAATTCCGGAACTGCGGGAGTATAATCCTAATTTAATTAGCCTCTTGGTTGACCAAACCAAAATTGCTGCCATGGATGCTTCTTTTTTAGAGACGGAATCGAAACGAGTATTTGAAGAACTTCTGGAGAGCGACGGTAGCGGTTCTATTATACTAAACGGAGGAAAATGGCTCAAAATCCATCCATCGATGCAGTTTATGGTTTTAAGGGAGGCAATCAACCGACTCTCGAGCTTAAAAAATATTACATATAAACAGCTCGAAGAAGTTGTTAAGATGATCAAAAAAGGTGATGGCAAGAAGCGAAAAATTCTGCCCTCTGTCTTGATAATCGAGTTTGTAGATGGTAAAATCATTGTGTATAAATAATCGGAAAAATAAATGAAAAAAGATTACAACAAATCAATATTATATATAATAGTTATTGTGCTATCACTCTTGGTTATCTCTAATTATTTTTTCCCCCGGAAACAGGAAGTTAAGAATGTTCCGATATCAGAGATCTCCCAAGATGTTCAAAAAGGGCAGGTTAAGGAAGTTGTGGTAAAAGATAATGAAGTGACGGCAACTCTTAATGATGGCCAAAAGGTTAAGGCTGTAAAAGAGCCAGGTGTTGGAATCAAGGATTATGGAATTACTCCTGATAAAACTAATATTTCCGTTCAGGATAACAGTTCAACAATTATCTGGTATTCTATTCTGCAATATTTACTTCCTGTTCTATTAATCGGCGGATTCATCTACTTTATGCTCCGCTCTGCGCAGGGTGCAAATACTAAGGCAATGAACTTCGGTAAATCCAATGCTAAACTGTTCTTGGGAAATACGAAGGTAACCTTTGCTGATGTTGCAGGGGCAAAAGAGTCTAAGCAGGAATTATTTGAAGTCGTTGATTTTCTGAAATATCCCAAAAAGTACCGTGAACTCGGTGCGGAGATTCCACGGGGTGTTCTACTGATTGGTTCCCCGGGAACCGGCAAAACTTTGATGGCAAAAGCAGTGGCAGGTGAAGCAGGCGTGCCTTTCTTCTCTATCTCGGCTTCTGAATTCGTCGAGATGTTTGTTGGTGTTGGCGCTTCGCGTGTCCGAGATCTATTCCTAAAAGCAAAGAGAAACGCTCCTGCTATTATTTTTATCGATGAACTTGATGCAGTTGGCCGACAAAGGGGAGCAGGACTTGGTGGATCGCATGATGAGAGGGAGCAAACTCTCAACCAGATCCTCGTCGAGATGGATGGTTTTGAATCAACAGACAACGTTATTGTCATCGGTGCAACAAATCGTCCTGATGTTTTGGATCCTGCACTTCTCCGCCCGGGACGCTTTGATCGTCAAGTTACTGTCGATCTCCCTGACAGAAAAGAGCGCACTGAGATTTTGGGAGTTCATGTTAAAACCAAACCGGTTGAACCTGATGTGAATCTTGATAAAGTTGCAGCTTCCACGCCCGGTTTTTCCGGGGCTGATCTTCGAAATATTGCCAACGAAGCAGCGATTATGGCTGCCCGAGAAAATAAGAAGACAATCTCTAACCAGGATTTTAATGAGGCCATTGAGAAAGTCATGCTGGGACCGGAGAAAAGATCCCGACTGCTTTCCGAAAAGGAAAAGAAAATTACCGCAATCCATGAAGCAGGACATGCAGTCGTAAGCCATTTTTTACCAAATGCTGATCCTGTTCACAAAGTATCTATAATTTCCCGCGGAATGGCTCTTGGCTACACCTGGAATATGCCTGAGGAAGATAGACGGCTCCAGACCAAAGCACATTTTGAGGATGAAATAGCTTCGTTGATGGGTGGACGAGTCGCCGAAGAAGAGTTCTTTGGGCCTGCCAATGTTACCACTGGAGCCCAAAATGATCTCAAAAGGGCGACGCAATTGGCTAGGAAAATGGTGACAGAATTCGGCATGAGTGACCGTCTTGGTCCACAGATTTATGGTCACAAAGAGGAGATGCCGTTCTTGGGCAAAGACTATGCAGAACATCGCAACTATAGCGAAGAGATCGCTAAGTTGATTGACCAAGAGGTTAGCCGCTTTATCCATGTCGGTAAAGAAAAAGCTGAGGCTATTATCAAAAAACATAAAGAAAATATCAATTCTTTGGCTGACCAATTGCTCAAACAGGAAACAATTGAAGGTCCTGAATTCGAAAAATTATTTCCCAAAAAAGAAACTCAAAAATAAAAAAATGAAGAGATTATTTAAACTTTTCTCGAAAGAAAATTCTATTCGGGGCGCTAGTATTATTTTAATTATTACCCTAACTCTGAGTAACATTCTTGGTCTTCTGCGAGACCGATTTCTAACAAAAAATATCTCAACATTTGATCTGGATATTTATTACGCCTCATTCCGTATCCCTGATTTAATCTTCAATTTTCTAATTCTCGGTACAATCACTTCTGCGTTTATCCCGATTTTTTCAGACTTTCTAGCCAAGAAAAACGAGGAAGAAGCCTGGCATGTCACAAACCTTCTTCTAAATCTCGCTCTGATCTTTACCCTGCTTTCGGCATTAATCCTCTATATCTTTATGCCGAATATTGTACACATCGTCGTCCCGAAATTCGACAACTTTCGACTCCTCGAAACGATCAAATACTCTCGCCTTTTGATGCTCACGCCCGTTTTCTTCTCAATTTCATATATTATGGGTGGAGTGTTAAATAGCTACAAAAGATTCTTTGTCTATTCGCTGGCCCCATTGGTCTATAATGCTTCAATAATTGTTGGCGCAATTCTAGCACCGGCCTATGGTCTCAAAGGGGTTGTATACTGTGTGATTGCCGGGTCTATTTTTCATGCTTTGATTCAGCTACCGGCAGCGATTAAACTAGGCTTTTCATATCGACCAGTTTTTGATTTTCAGAATGCTACATTGAAACGGATCGTTAAATTAATGTTGCCACGCACTCTCAGTATGGGCGCCGGGCAAATAATGCTTATTATCTTTACAGCCATTGCGTCAGCATTAGCCGCCGGTTCAATTACGGCTTTTAATTTGGCTAACAATATTCAAACTGTTCCGATTGTGGTGCTCGGAACCTCCTTTGCTACAGCAATATTTCCGACATTATCCGAGAAAATTGCCCAGAATGATTTTAAAAATTTCTCCTTTTATCTAAACAGAGCAATAAAAGCGATCGCTTTTCTGATGATACCAGCTTCACTCATCTTTTTTCTCATGCGGGCTCAGATCGTCAGGTTGATACTTGGATCCGGAAAATTTGGCTGGGACGATACAAAAATGACAGCGATTACCTTAGGATTATTTTCACTCTCCTTATTGGCTCAGGGCGTGATTCCTCTACTGGCCCGAGCTTTCTATGCGTTAAAAAATACCAGAACCCCCATGTACATTTCGATCTTTTCCATTGTCCTAAGCATCATTCTTGCTTATTTATTTGCCCGCACTCTGTCTGTCGCCGGCCTAGCTTTGGCCTTTTCGATCGGAAGTTATGTCAACGCAATTTTATTATTTTATTTTTTGAGGAAGAATCACTCTGAAGCTTGGAGTGAGGATCTTATTCCGTCTTTAACAAGAACGGTTATTATTTCTCTAATCATGGCTGTTTTTGTCTGGTTAACGATGCATCTGATGGCAAATTACGTTGATATGACTCGATTTACCGGGATATTAATACAGGCTATGGTCTCCGGATTAGTGGGGGTAATCATATTTTTGACGCTAAGTTATCTTCTCAATTCTGATGAATTAAAGTGGGCAATCACAAGAAAGATTGCTCAAGATAGGTCAAAGAACTAGGTGGAGAATAGTAAACTCAAACTTGAACTGTTTGGCGAAGGGGAGTGTGAAATTATCAGAGACCATCGTGCTATCTGGTTGGTCGCCGTTTTTCTTCTATTATTATTTCTGGGGATTGAATTTGCTGCCATCTCGGCCAGCCGGCTGTTGCCAGAGGGGCAAGGTTACTTCAATAAAGCTAAAGACCAATTATCTTTATTGAGTCTTTACCAGAAAGATAGCAATAATAAACAAGACAATATTTCCCAGCTTCTAATCCGTGAGAATGAGTTGAATAGCAGTCTCTCCAAAACTGAAGAGCTTAACCATGCTTCAGTTCAGATAAAAGAGGATGGTCTTTTTATTAAAAGTAAAAATACTTCTAATCTTTTTTCATTAACCGTCATTACGAAGGTGGTGCCGGAGGTAAAAGAGGGGAGGCTGGTATTTAATCTTGTAAGTTTTGAATCTGCTGGTGTCGTTGCGCCTAAGCTTGTAGTAGAGAAGATGACTCCGGGAATCAATGGGTGGTTATCTGATTTTTTTATTATTCCAGATAATGTTAAGCCGACAGGAGTAAAATTATATAACGGTTATTTAATTATCTATGGCCAACCCAAAAATTGATCAGGCACTATTATTTTCTGATCTTCATGAATCCTGGAAGCATCTGGATAATTTAAACTCTTTATTAAAAGAGCAGCAATTCAAGTTAGTAATATTTGCCGGTGACTTTCTTAACATGGGGGAGACACTGGGTTTTGCCAGGAAATTTGTCGAGGTTTTTCTCCGCAATGAAGCTCAACTTGTCTGGGTGCCTGGCAATAATGACTTTGGCCATGGGTATCATTTGCTCAATAGTAAATTTCGTTCGCTGGAAGGGAAAGTAGTCACGATCTCCGGAAGAAAATTTTGCGGGGTAGGGGGTTCGCCGGCTTCTTGGGCTGGTCAATATTCCGGTCAGAATATGATTGACCAAGTTTTAGTCGGTGGGTCAATCTTCGTTTCGCATGTTCCTCCGCCAGGAAATTTGAGTTATCAAAAAAATGATTGTGCTTCCCCTACTGGCAGAAAATTTTCCGACTCTCCCCTAGTTCATATCTGCGGCCATATTCATACCAACTGGGGCTGCGCATTTTTAGGGCAAACAAAGGTGGTTAAGCTAGCTCCTCTTCTCTTTGGTCATTATGCTATAATGAATTTGGAGAACTTGAGCGTTGAATTCAGGAGGTTTCGTGAAAATAGTTATCTGCGGTAGCTCAAAGTATCGGGTTCAAAAAGTTGGACTCCTGGAAAAAATTAAGGAAACCGGGCATCAGCCAATAATCGATCCGTGGAGTATTAAGTTGGCCCGAGGGCAAGAGAAGCGACTTCTTAAATCAATCAAGACAGAGCCAGCTGAAGTTAAGAAAAAGTATGACTTTATCCGCTGGTACTATAACGCTATCAAAGACAGCGATGCGGTGATAATTTTCAATCCTGCCAATCATGGCATTGAAAATTATATCGGGGCAAACACTTTTCTGGAGATTGGTTATGCACACGCCCTGAACAAGAAAGTTTTTCTTTATTATGGTATGCCTGACCAAAAATATATCCTTGACGAAATCTCAGCGATGGAACCAGTAGTATTAAACGGCAATTTAGAGTTTTGATTAAATTATTAAACTTTTAGCATGATGAAACTTGGCGCTCACATTTCAACCGCTAAACCCTTCTCTTCATCTATTACAAGAGCTATGGAGATTGGTTGTGAATGCATGCAAATCTTTGCCAATCCCCCGCAACGCTGGAATCCCACTCCGATCCAGGAAGAAGAGATTCGCTTATATAAACAATTAAATATTAAGGCCGGGATCGATCCGGTTATCATTCATAGTATTTATCTCGTCAATTTTGCTTCTGTGAATCCGTTTTTTTATGAGTCATCAATAAAATCGCTGATCGATGACATGAGAAAGGCGAAATCGATTGGAGCACTCGGTGTAAACACTCATCTTGGTTCGACGAAGGGGGGTGAGTTCAAAGATTGTTTGCCCAAAATTAGTCAATCAGTCACCAGGATTTTAAATGAAACTGAAGAGTCTAATTTTATTATCGAAAATGCTGCTGGCGCCGGCAACATTATCGGTGACACTCTAGAGGAAATTGCCGAAATCGTGTCTAAAGTAAATTCAAAGAGAGTTAAAGTATTAATCGATACCGCACATGCTTTTGCTTCGGGCTATGATCTTGGTACAGGATCGGGGTTGGATGATTTTCTTGATCGATTTGATCAATTGCTCGGGCTCGATCTTCTGGCTGGCTTTCATCTGAACGATTCGAAATCAGGATTAAACTCGAAAAGAGACCGACATGCTGATATTGGCGAGGGTGAAATCGGTCTTAATCTATTCCAAAAGGTAGTAACTCATCCCAAGTTAACAGATAAATTTGGAATACTGGAAACCCCGCAGGATAAGATGTCCTGGCTAAATCAGCTCGAATTATTAAAAGAATTGCGAAAAATACCTAATAAAGGCAAATAATGAAAATCGGTCTGGCTCTTTCAGGTGGTGGTGTTCTCGGCGTTGCTCATATTGGCGTTCTTGAAGAATTGGAAAAACATCAGATTAAAATCAACTCGATCACTGGCACCTCGGCCGGAGCAATCATCGGAGCACTGTTCGCATCAGGTGGAGTCGAGATGGTTAACAATTTTATTGCTGAGCTTGAGAAAGCCGGTTTATTCAACCCTAAAAAATTAATATTAAAACCAATCCCCGATTTAATCTTTGAAACAGTCAGAAAAACTCTCAGAAAATTCTTGCCGGAAAAGTTTTATGATCTGAACATAAGATATTCCTGCGTTGCGACAAACTATTCAAACGGCGAGACTGAGGTTTTGTCTTCCGGCAACCTTGTTGATGCTATTATGGCCTCATCGGCTTTCCCTGGGATTTTCCCTGCTCAGGAGATTAATGGAAAAAGTTTGATGGATGGTGGTATGTCGATGAATTTTCCTGCCAGTCTCTTGAAGGGGAAAGTTAACTTTATTATCGGTTCTTCGCTCTATGATGTTCCTTTACTTGCGAAGTACGACAAGGTAGGGGTTAACCCAAACCGTTTTGACTCTGCCAGACGATCGGTTGATATCATGCAGAAAAAAATGGCCCAGTACGAACAAAAATATTGCGATTTTTGTTTTACTCCCCCGATTGAAACATTTAATTGGTTTAATCTGGATAAAATGCCGGCAATAAGGAAAATCGGCCGAGAGTATGCCACAGAAAAGATTGGCTCATTACTTGTGGCTATTGAGAAGCGAGAAACTAGCAAAGGATTTTGGCGGGGTCTGTTCAGGTAACCGAAATCATGATTAATTGAAGATTATTGAGATTTAGCGGTCAGATTGGAAAAGATCGAGAAATTCTGTTATAATAAAGTTGTCCCAATAATGGGACGCTTTTGTTAATATATTTAACTATCTCAAACAATATTTAAGAGAATAAGACGAGTTAAGGATTATGAACCAAGCTCAGATTAGAAATTTTTGCATAATTGCTCACATTGATCATGGCAAATCGACTTTGGCGGACCGCATGTTGGAAGTTACCGGAACAGTCGAAAAACGGCAGATGAAAGAGCAAATACTTGATCAAATGGACCTGGAAAGAGAACGTGGCATCACCATCAAATTGGCCCCCGTCCATATGAATTGGAAGGGTTGTGCTTTGAATTTAATCGATACTCCCGGCCATGTTGATTTCCAATATGAAGTTTCCCGCTCACTCGCGGCAGTTGAGGGGGCTATTCTATTGGTGGATGCAACACAAGGTATCGAAGCGCAAACCCTCTCTGTGCTTTATTCAGCAATGGAAAATAACTTAACTATTATCCCAGTAGTCAATAAAATCGATCTTCCGGCTGCCCGACCTGAGGAGATAAGCGAGGAGATTATTAAAGTTTTGGGCTGCAAAAGAGAGGAAATTCTCTTTGCTTCCGGCAAGACAGGGGAGGGCGTGCCAGAAATCCTCGATGTAATCATTAAAAGGATAGCTAGTCCGGCCGGAGAAGAGTCGAAGCCACTTCGTGCTTTGATCTTCGATTCAATCTTCGATCCATATCGTGGCGTTATTTCCTACATCCGTGTGGTCGACGGCCAGATAGAAAAAAACAATAAATTTTTCTTAATGGAAACAAAAAGTAAAGGCGAGGCCCTCGAAGTCGGTTATTTCAATCCCAAACTTACTCCCCTGTCTCCCCTGCTGACTGGTGCAATCGGCTATGTCGTGACCGGTTTCAAAGATGTGGCCGAGGCTCAAGTTGGTGATACTGTCACCCTTGAATCAAATCCGGCCAGTACTCCCCTGCCAGGGTATAAAAAAGTTTTACCTCTAGTTTTCTCGTCGATTTATTGTGCTGACGGTTCAGACTATCCGGAGCTCAAAGAGGCGATCGAGAAGTTAAAGTTGAATGACGCTTCTCTCTCGTATGAATCTGAACGTTCGGAGGCGCTTGGTTTCGGTTTTCGTTGCGGTTTCTTGGGTCTCTTGCACATGGATATTGTCAAAGAGCGGCTTGAAAGAGAGTATAATCTTTCCCTTGTTGTTTCTAGTCCAACAGTCCAATACAGGATTATCAATAATGATGGAAATGAAGAGATAATTACGCGTCCATCCGATTTCCCGGTTGCCGGGAGCTACCGTGAAATTAGCGAGCCATGGCTCAGTTTGGAGGTTTTCACACCCAAAGAGTACGTCGGTAATTTAATGGATGTTATTCAAAAAAAGAGGGCAACTTTTAAAAACATTGAATATCTTGATGAAAACCGCTCAATCCTTAAATATGAAATTCCCCTCGCAGAGGTAGTTATTGATTTATATGACTCGATCAAGAGCGTCTCCAAAGGCTATGCTTCGATGAGTTATGATATTCTTAATTACCAAGCTGCTGATCTCGAGAAGGTTGATATTTTAATCTCTAACGATAAAGTTGACGCCTTAAGCTTTGTTACTCACAAATCCAAAACTTTTGAAGAGGGCAGGCGTATTGTCGAGAGATTAAAAGAGCTTATCCCCAGGCATAATTTTGAGATAAAAATACAGGCTTCAATTGGCGCCAAGGTTATTGCTTCAGAACGGATTTCTCCATTCCGAAAGGATGTCACGACCGGTCTCTATGGCGGTGATGTTACCCGTAAAAATAAACTTCTCGATAAACAGAAAAAGGGGAAGAAAAAGATGAAGCAGATCGGTTCTATCGAGATACCGAGCGACGTTTTTATCAAAGTTCTAAGAAACGAATAAGTCAGACTATGCATACAAGTTTCCCCAAAGGCACGACGCTTTTCATAATCTTCAAGGATGGCCTCACGACAGTTGGTAAGTTTTCTGATCACAAAAGCGGAATGGTGATTTTGGAGGACGGACGGACGATTGAATTAAGGAAAGTTAGGGCGATGTCGCCTCGGCGGATGCAAACCAACGAATGCGAGAAAAGCGGTAAGAAAGTAATTTTTAGAACCAAAAAATAGTCAAATTAACGGAAAGACGGCGCCCCATGGGGCGCCGTCAAATCCGATATTCTCTGCCGATTGCTACTAGTTGATCCCCAGCACACTGAGGATCTCCGGGATGGTCAGCGTTTGCTTGCTGACCGTTTTGGCACCTGACTCTTCCGCGGCTGCCTTTGCGGCGGCAACCTTGTCAGTCAGGGTTTGTCGGACCGTTGCGATAATCGTTGCCAATTCTGCTCTCCACTGGGGATCGCAGTATGGCAGGCAGCGCCTCACCTCCCTGCAAGCGGTCATCCAGGCAATCTGTTCGTTATGACGGGACAGAGCCGAGTTGACCGTGTCACAGAGGAGGAACCCGCTTGGAAGAGCACGCACAATTTTGTCGATTGTCCGACCGAGAAGATCGAGATTAACGATTCCCTGACTGGACAAAAGATAGGCAAGTGCGCCGACCAGATTTTTGCAAATCTGTCGTTTGTCGGCAATCCGACTGAGAAGCATTGTAGCAGGAGTGACTCGGCTGAGTAACTCTGCGGCTGCTGCTGCTGCAGCTTTCTCCTCGGGTGTCATCACGACGGGTTCTGTTGTTTCTGTTGCGGCGGCGATAGGGGAATTCATAAAAACCTCCTGAGTTGCGGCGAAGATTGGCAGAGAATATCTTGGCAATATTATATAATAAATTGCTTAATAAGTCAACGATATCTGAGGGTAAGAACGATAATCTATCCATAGTCAGACAAATGTGTT
>Ga0172380_10004514_pt1 | contig 17811 bp, 18 predicted proteins | sample Leawe162metaG_FD_119747 | JGI IMG/M metagenome (GOLD analysis project Ga0172380, IMG submission 119747) | Leachate microbial communities from a municipal landfill in Southern Ontario, Canada - Leachate well 162 metaG | ecosystem: Engineered > Solid waste > Landfill > Unclassified | place... | reverse complement strand
CGCCCCCGCCGTCATAAGGTCTGCCGCGAGTTCGTCGTCGGTCGCGTAGAGGGGCGGCAGATCGGGGCCCAGCGCGACGCGCGCGGCGCCCGTGAGGGTTGCCATGTCGAGGATCAGGTCCGGCTCGTCTTCGTCAGCCAGGCTCAGGGCGTCGGCGAGGATCAGCCGCCCTTCGGCGTCGGTGTTGCCGATCTCCACCGTCATGCCCGATCGCGACGGCAGTACGTCGCCGGGCCGGAAGGCGGCGGCAGAGATGGCGTTCTCGACGATGGGGATGAGGACGCGCAAGCGCACCTTGAGCTTCGCATCCATGATCGCGTGGGCGAGGCCCAGCACGTTGGCGGCGCCACCCATGTCCTTTTTCATCAGCAGCATGGACGATGCCGACTTGATATCGAGCCCGCCGGTGTCGAAGGTCACGCCCTTGCCGACGAGCGTAATCCTGGGGTCGGAGGCCTTGCCCCAGTTCAGCTCCATGAGGCGCGGCGCCTCGGCAGCAGCGCGGCCGACGGCGTGGATCATCGGGAAGTTCTGCGCCAGCAGGTCGTCCCCCACGACGGCCTTCACCTGCATCTTGTGGCGCGCCGCGAAATCACGGATCTGGTGCTCGAAGGCGGCCGGCCCCAGCTCGTTGGCCGGCGTGTTGACGAGGTCGCGGGCCAGAAAGGCGGCGGTGACAAGCCGCTGTACCTCGGCGCCGTCGGCGCCAGCGGGATCGGCGAGGACCGGAGCGTCGCTGGCATTGCGATAGCGGTCGAAACGATAGGCGCCGAGACGGAAGCCGAGGGCCGCCAGCGTCGGGTCGCCGAAGTCACCCTCCAGACGGTACGTGCCGGGTTCGAGCCCTGCTGCCGCCAGCCCCAGGACCAGCTTCGGCCGCTCCTCGAGCGGCCCGAGGCCGAACAAATGGCCGGCGATGGCGCCGTCCTCCGCCGGCAACGCCAGCAGGCGCCCGCGCTGACCGGCAAAGGCGTTGGCGGCCGCCCATCTGGCGTGTGCCGTCGACAACAGCTCGCCGGGATCGGCGCCCTCCCCGATGCAGGTGAGGGGAAGGGCTCTGGGCTTGGCCATGGCGGTCGGGATCCGGGGCGGAAACAGCGGGTGCGGAAGGACTTACGCCGTTCACGCGGGTGCGGCAACCGGCACCGCATGCCTTAACCGCATGTTAGGGTTAATGATCTATTGCTCGGGCCACGGCTGCGGCCAACGCGGCCGCCTCCAGAACCTGAGCACCGCCGTTGCCGCGCCTAGAACATTCGACCGCCCGAGTCCTGCCGGCGCTGTTGTTCGCCGGCATTGCCGCGCTGACGCTTTCGGCGTGCGCTAGCAACCGGGCCGGCCCGGGTTCGCCCGACTTTTCCAGCCAGACCCCGGCCGAGGCGCAGACGACGCTGGGCGACCTGGCGACGCGCTTCAGGACGCATCCTCAGGACAAGGCGACGGTTATCCGCTACGCCGCGGCGCTGCGCGCCGCGGGCCAGGCGGAGCAGGCGATCGCCGCGCTCGAGGGAGCGATGGGCGCGCATCGCGACGACGTCGACATCCGCATCGCCTATGCCAAGGCGCTGTCGGCGGGCGGGCGGTTCCAGCAGGCGCTCAACGTCATCGACGGCGCCATCGATCCGGCTGTGCCGGACTGGAACGCTCTCTCGGTCAAGGGCGCCATCCTCGACCAGACCGGCGCCAACCAGGAGGCGCGCCTGCTGTACCGGCAGGCGCTGCTGATCGCACCCGAAGAGGCGTCGCTGTACGCCAATCTGGGGCTGTCCTACTCCATGACCAACGAGCTCCCCGAGGCCGAGGCACATCTGCGCCGGGCGGCGGGGATGGCCGGCGCCACCAGCAAGATCCGGCAGAACCTGGCGCTGGTCGTCGGCTTGCAGGGCCGCTTCGAGGAATGCCGCCTGCTGTTCGCGGCGGAACTGCCCGCGGATCAGGTCGAGGCCAACCTCGCCTATATCCGGGCGCTGCTGACCCAGCAGAACCGCTGGGAACTGGTCAAGGGCGCCACGTAGGGACCGCCGCGCTCCCCCGGGCGCCGCCCGCTCCCCGCCTCAGCCGCCGCCGAGCCCGCCATTGGCGAAGACGCGGATGATGGCGGGCGAGATGATGACGATGAACAGCACCGGCAGGAAGAACACGATCAGCGGCACCGTCAGCTTGGGCGGCAGCGACGCGGCCTTCTTCTCCGCCTCCATCATGCGCTGCTCCCGGCCTTCCTCGGCCATGACACGCAAGGCCTGGCCCACCGAGGTGCCGTAGCGGTCGGCCTGGATCAGGGCGGTCATCACCGACTTGACGTTGTCGATCCCGGTGCGCTTGCCCAGATTGTCGTAGGCGCGGGTGCGATCCTCGAGGAACGCCAGCTCGGCGTTGGTGAGGGTCAGCTCCTCGGCGAGTTCCGGGCTCTGCGCGCCGATCTCCTTGGCGACGCGGCGAAAGGCGTTTTCCACCGACATGCCCGATTCGACGCACAGCAGCATGAGGTCGAGCGTGTCGGGCCAGGCCCGGCGCACCGACGCCTGGCGCTTCAGCGTCTTGTTCTTGAGGATGAGGACCGGCAGATAGGCGCCGACGAGGCCGATCATCAGGGCGTAGAGGGCGTTGAGGTAGAGGGGCTTGTCGGCGAAGACGGCGAGGCTGAGATAGCCGAAGGCCAGCAGGAACAACACGATCGGCGTGGCAAAGCGCAGGAACAGGTAGGTGGTGAGCGGCCCCTGGCCGCGGTAGCCGGCGCGCGCCAGGGCCTCAATCGTCCCCTCGTCGACAAAGGCCTTCTGCAGCGAGAATTTCTCCACCACGTTGCGCATGTAGCTGCGGCTCATCGCCTGGCGCATGCTGCCGCGCTGCTGCTCGCCGCTGTTGCCGCGCAGCCGGGCCATCTCCTCGGCGCGCATCTTCTCGCGCTCGAGGGCCACGCGCTTGATGCGCTGTTTGACCGTCGTGCCGCCGCTCATGAAGCTGGCGCCGAGGCTGAACACCACCGCCGCCGCCGAGATGGCGGCGAAGACCGCGATCAGGAAGCCGGTGTCGGTGACGGTGTTGACGAGCTGCTCCATGGCCGCCCCCTAGAAATCGAACTGCACCATGCGGTTCATGATGAAGATGCCGGTGCCCATCAGCATGGCGGCGACGCCCAGCCAGAACAGCCCGATCGGGCTCTGCACCAGCGGCAGCAGGTAGCTCGGCGTCGTCATCGACACGAGGATGGCGACGAGGAAGGGCAGCGCGCCGATGATGACGGCGGAGGCCTTGGCCTCCGAGGACATCGCCTTGACCTTCTGCTTCATCTTCTTGCGGTTGCGCAGGACGCGCGCGAGGTTGCCCAGGGCCTCGGAAAGGTTGCCGCCGGCCTGCTGCTGCACGGTGATGACGACGACGAAGAAGTTCACCTCCGGCACCGGCACGCGGTCGAGCAGGACGGCGACCGCCTCGGTCATGGACTTGCCGACGGCCTGCTGGTCGAGGACGCGCTGGAACTCGGACTTGACCGGCTCCTTGACCTCCTTGGCCACGACCCGCATGGAATCGTTGAGTGGCAGGCCGGACTTGACGCCGCGCACGATGGCTTCGACGGCATTGGGAAGTTCGTCGAGGAAGCGGTCCCGGAACTTCTTGCGTCGGCGGCCCAGGTACATCTTGGGCAGCAGGTATCCGCCCGCCACGCCGAACACCGCCGCGAACAGCATCGGCACCTGCAGCAGCATGCACAGGGCGAACGCGGCGACCCCGACGATCACCTGGTTGCGGATGAAGTCGTTGCGCTTGGTCTTCATCCCCGCCTGGAAGATCTGGTCCTGCAGCGGAATCCTCTTGCGCTTGCCGTACTGGTCGCTCTGGCTCTTCAGCGCATCCTGGATGTTCTTGCGCCGCTGCTCGCGCGTGCGCGCCGCACTGGAGGCGGCGCGGTTGGCCTGGATGTCGCCCTGCAGCGCCTTCATGCGTTTGCCGGCGCGGTTGGCGCCAAGCAGCGAGGGGGCGAGGGCGAAGCCGGCGGCGCCAACGCAGACGGCGGCCAGCAGTGCGAGGATCAGCGGGGACATGCGGGCACCTAGCTGGACTTGAGCAGTTCCTGCTGCTCGATGTTCGATTTCTCGAGGGCCTCGACGAGGTTGGCTTCCTCGTTGAAGTAGCGGGCGCGTTCGGTGAACTGCGGTTTGGTGATGCCGGTGGAGCGGTGGCGGCCGACGAGCATGCCGTCCGCGGTCTCGCCGACAATGTCGTACAGGAAGATGTCCTGGGTGACGACGACGTCGCCTTCCATGCCCAGCACCTCGGAAATGTGGGTGATGCGACGCGATCCATCCCGCAGGCGCGCCGCCTGCACGACGACGTCGATCGAGGACACGATCATTTCCCGGATGGTGCGCGAGGGCAGCGTGTAGCCGCCCATGGTGATCATAGACTCGAGGCGGCTGAGCGCTTCGCGCGGCGAGTTGGCGTGCAGCGTGCCCATGGAGCCGTCATGGCCGGTGTTCATGGCCTGCAGCAGGTCGAAGGCCTCCGGCCCGCGCACCTCGCCCACGATGATGCGCTCGGGGCGCATGCGCAGGCAGTTCTTGACCAGGTCGCGCATGGTGATCTCGCCCTCGCCCTCGAGGTTGGGGGGGCGGGTCTCGAGGCGCACCACGTGCGGCTGCTGCAGCTGCAGTTCGGCCGAGTCCTCGCAGGTGATGACGCGCTCGTCCTTCTCGATGAAGCCGGTGAGGCAGTTGAGCAGCGTGGTCTTGCCCGAGCCGGTTCCGCCCGAGATCAGGATGTTGGCGCGCACCCGGCCGAGGATGCGCAGCACCTCGGCGCCCTCCGGCGAGATCGAGCCGTACTTGACGAGCTGCGCCAGCGTCAGCTTGTCCTTCTTGAACTTGCGGATGGTCAGCGCCGCGCCGTCGATGGCCAGCGGCGGGGCGATGACGTTTACGCGGCTGCCGTCGGGCAGGCGCGCATCGCAGATGGGCGAACTCTCGTCGACGCGCCGGCCGACCTGGGACACGATGCGCTGGCACACGTTCATCAGGTGCGCGTCATCGCGGAAGCGCACGTTGGTGAGCTTCACCTTGCCGCCGACCTCGATGTAGCACTTCTGGCTGCCGTTCACCATGATGTCGGCGATGTCGTCCCGCGCCAGCAGCGGCTCGAGCGGACCGTATCCCAGCACATCGTTGCAGATGTCCTCGAGCAGGTCTTCCTGCTCGGAAATGGACATGACGATCGATTTGAGCGCGATGATCTCGGCGACGATGTCGCGGATTTCCTCGCGCGCCGCCTCCTGCTCCATGGTGGCGAGCTGGGAGAGGTCGATCGAGTCGATCAGCGCGTTGAAGATGGCCGACTTGGTCTGGAAGTATTCCTTGTCGCGCGCCACCGCTTCGGGGTTGCGCACGTCGACGACGTCGTTGGGCTGCTGCCTGCCGACGCTGTTGTCGAGCTGGCGAGTGGCCAATTCGGTCCGGCGCGCCGGAATTGGCGCGCTGGGCTGCGGCCGCACGGCCTCCTGCACGCCCGGCGTATTGCCGCCGAAACTGGTGCGCTTGCCGAACACCTTCTAGGCCCGCTTGCGGGTGAGGAACGGAGGCAGCCTGAGCGCCGGCGCCCTGGTTGCCGCCCGCTCCGGCGTGTTGCGCCCGGTGACGTGCATGCCGATGAGGTGGTAGATCTCGTTGCTGCGGTGGCTGGCCGCCATCTCGGCGATCATCTGCCCGTTATTGGCGGCGGTGCCGAACGTGGCCGCATCGAAACCGATCTGGCCGAGCAGCTTGCACTCGACGGAGGCGGCGAACTCGTTGGGGCTGATCTCGGGCCGCTTGGGCACGCCGACGCGGTTCATCACCAGCAGCGGCTCGGCCTCGGTGGGCCGCAGCGATTTCAGCGTATCGGAAAGGTTCTTGGCGTTGCGCAGATTGGCGAGGTCCGGTTCGGCGACGATGACGATCTCGTCGACGGTCGCCAGCGTGTGCCGGATCCAGCCGGTCCAGGCGTGCGGGATGTCGAGGACCACGAGCGGCGTGCTGCGCTGCGCCAGTTCGATGATGGTCTCGAAGTCGCGCTCCTCGAAATCGAAAGCCCGGTCCAGCACCACCGGGGCGGTCAGCATGTTGACGTGGCTGGCCGCCTTGGACATCAGCCGGTCGAGCATGACCTGGTCCATCTGCGCGGCATTGAGCGCGTCGGCGATGCCGTGCGGCGGATCCTGGTTGTAGTTGAGCCCGGCGGTGCCGAACGGCAGGTCCATGTCGAGGATCAGCACGTCCTGGCGCACGTGCTGGGAGATGGCCCAGGCGACGTTGTGAGCGACGGTCGAGGCGCCGGCGCCGCCCTTGGCGGAGATGAAGCCGATGGTCCGCCCGATCGGCTCGGCCCCCTCGGCGGCGAACAGCTCGGTAATGGCCTGCACGATCACCGGCGCGCTGGTGGGCAGCACGACATATTCGGAGACACCCGAGCGGATCAGCTCGCGGTAGAGCACGACGTCGTTGACATGGCCGAGCAGGATCAGCCGGGTGGTGGCGTCGCAGACCTCGGCCAGCCGCTCGAGCGCGCCGGGAATCTCGGCGGGCGGCAGCGAGGTTTCGACCAGGATGAGGTTGGGTGTGGGGTTGGACTTGAAGGTCTCGATGGCGCCCTCGAGCCCGCCATTATGGGTCGTCAACGCCGCTTTCGACATGCGCCGGTCGTGCATCGCCGACTCGACCAGCTGGGCCGTCTGGGAATGCTCGCAGAAGGCCTGGATGGTGATGCGCGGGACCAGCCGCGCGCCGGTCAGAACATCGGCCGCTTGTGCTTCACCCGCCGACCCGTCTCTGGAAAACAGACTCATGACACACTCACATCAATCGAGAACGAAGCCGACCGACCCATCGTAGCCGCCGCGCATGCCGTGCGGCCCGACGCCGTACATTTTTTCCATGTGGCCGAGGAAGATTGCCTCGGCGTCGCTGGCGATCACCATGCCGTCGGTGGGCAGCTCGGGCGGATAACCGGGGGCGACCAACTGCGGCGTGACCAGGATCACCAGTTCGGTCTGCGAACGGATGAAGTCGCGCGAGCGGAACAGGGCCCCCAGGATCGGGATGTCGCCGAGGCCGGGAAGCTTGTTGATCTGCTGGCGCACGCTGTCCTGCAGCAGGCCGGCGATGGCCAGCGTCTGGCCGGCCGCCAGTTCGACCGAGGTGCGCGCCTGGCGGTCCTTGGTGGCGGGGATGGTGACGTCGCCGATGGCGAAGCCGCCCTCCGTCGTGGGCTCGGAGACCTTGGTGTCCACCACGAGGCCAATGGTGCCGTTGGACTTCACGGTAGGCGTGAATTTGAGGCGGACGCCGAACTCCTTGAAGGAATAGCTGACCTGGCCGTCGCTGACTTCGGTGGGGACGGGGAATTCGCCGCCAGCAAGGAATTCGGCCTCCTGGCCGGAGATGGCGGTGAGGTTGGGCTCGGCCAGCGTGCGCAGGGCGCTGCGACGCTCGAGCGCGCGCAGCGTCGCGGTGAGCGAGAAGCCTGGTACGGCGAAGCCGGCGCTGCCACCGCTGCCGGTGATGACATTGGAGGCGCCGCCCAGGGTCGGGGAGTTGTTCACGCCCAGTGTCATGGAGCCCAGCGTCGTGGTGCCGCTCAGACTGATGCCCAGTTGCTTGATCGCCTCGCGGTTCACCTCGGCAACGGTCACCTGCAGCATGACCTGCTGGGCGCCGGCCACGTCGATGACGCTGGCGACGTTCTCGGGCGAGCCCGCGAACTGGGTGGCGATGGCAACGGCGCGCTGTGCGTCGTCCTGCGACCTGACGGTGCCCGACAGCACGATGCGATTGGTCTGGCCGCCCAAGGTCACCGACTCGACCTTGATGCGCGAGCCCGGGATGATGCGGGCCAGCGACGCCTCGAGCGAACTGCCGACTTCGGAGCGCGGCTGGAACACCTCGATATCGAGCACCGAGATGGTGCGGCCGGACGCATCGAGGAAGAAGATGTTGGTGTCGCCGGCGCCGACGCCCTGGATGATGGCGCGGTCGCGCGAGCGCATCACCGCCGCCGCCACCTGCGGCTGCGAGACGATGACCTCGCCGACATTGGTGGGCAGGTCGACGATCAGCGACTTGTTGATGCCGAGCTCTACGGGGTAGGTGGCGCCATAGGCGTTCTTGCCGATCGTCAGGTGTGAGGTCTCGGCGCCGCGCGCCGTGCCCAGACCGAAGGGAGCGAGGCCAAACAGCGCGCCGAGCAACGCTGCGAGGACGGCAAAGCGCAGCGTGGGGCGCGTCAGCCCGTTGGCGGGCCGGGGATGCGTGGTCATCGGCATGGCTGTGTCCTCGCGCATGGCTGGCTCACCGGCGCTCCACCTGAGGCACGGGCGGGGGGGCGTCGTCGCCCTCCGGAGTCGGCTCGCTGTAACTTGCGGCGTCGATCTCGGCGGCTCCCTCGCTGCCGCCCCCGGCAACGGCCATGACGCTGGCCTCCTGGCCGTACCTGATGACGCGCACCGCCTGGTTGCTGGACCGCCGCCGCGTCTGGTCCGCCGACTCGACGAAATCGGCGATCGAACGCAGCGCCAGCGACAATTCGCCGATGCGGGAGGCGTTGATGATCGACTCGGCCTGGCCCGGATCGAGCGCCAGCGTGGCAATGGCGGTCTTGGAGAAGACCTCGTTGCGCGGATTGTCCGGATCGTCCTGGCCACCGGTGGCCCCGACTTCGCCCAGCCGGCTGCCGATGGCCAGCACCTTGACGTTGTGCAGGATGGTTTCGCTGATCTCGCCGACGTCGCCGGGCCGGGTCAGCACCACGTCGACATGGTCGTTCGGGACGATGAAGCCGCCCGAGGCGGAGGCCGCGTCGACGGCGATGGAGACGCCGCGCTTGCCCTTGGGCAGCACGGCGGAGAGGTAGCCCTGGTCGGCGCGAACCAGCTTCTGCTCGCGGATGGGCTCGCCGGGGAAGAATTCGAAGCGGGCGACGGCGCCGGCCAGCTGGGTGGTGGCATCGGGCATCGTTTCGCTGGTCACGTACTCGCCCCGCACGGCGCCCTTGGGCCAATCCTGCCAGGCGAGGGTCTTGTCGGACAGGCGCTGGCCGACGCCGATCGTGGCGGCGGCCACCAGCACCTGCACCTTGGCCTCCTCCACCACGACCTGAGGGCCTTGCACCATCTGGACCGGACGGTCGCCGCGGGTGGCGAGATACGCCGCCAAGCCGCCGGCGAGTATCGCCACCAGCAGGAGCACGATGCGCGACGGTTTCATTGCCCCCAGGACTCCGGTTACTCACGGGCGCCAGCGCCCGTATCAAGCTCGACTATTGCGACAAACGGTCAAGGTTTGGTTAATCGATGCTTTGCATCTAAGGTTAACGGATCATTACGCAATTTTACTGCTCATGCCGCCAGCAGGGTGAAGACCGCAGACTGGGGATAGACCCACAGCGCCGCCGCCGCGAGGGCGATGCCGTAGGGGACCCCGCTCTTGGCGTCGTGCAACCGCCCGAGCCAGCCCCACCCCATGAGCGGTACCGGCAGTGGCCAGCGGCGCGCCAACAGGATGAGCAGCGTCAGCGCTCCGCCGAGCAACGCTCCGTAGACGAGATAGGGCACCAGTGAGGGAAACCCCAGCCAGAGGGCCGTCGCCGCCGCGAGCTTGGCGTCGCCACCGCCGATCCAGCCGAAGGCAAACATCGTGAAGGCGACGCAGAGCACGACAGCCGCCGCCGCGAGGTGCATGCCTAGGGCCGCGAGCGGCAGGCCGCTGGCGAAGGCCGCGAAGGAAAAGGCAACGACCACCGCCATCACCAGCCCATTGGAGATGCGCATGGTGAGCAGGTCGGATGCCGCAGCAAACGCCATCAGCAGGGGAAAGAGGAACAACGCCACGCTCGCGACCATAGCTGCCGACCGGCCGATGCCGGGTCCTTCCTGCCGAACCATACGGAGCCCGACTCTTGCGGCGCCGCAGTTAATAAACCGCAAAATGCGAAAGGGGGCCGCGTGCCCCCTTTGCAGAACAGTCTTGAGCGTTCGGTGCCGCCGATTACGGAGTGGCCGGCGGGGTCATCTGGGCGCTGATCGAATTGAACAGGTTGGAGATGGTGTTACCGAGCAGAGTGGCGGCGGTGATGATGCCGACGGCGATGAGTGCGGCAATCAGGCCGTATTCAATCGCGGTCGCACCGGACTCGTCCTTCATGAAACGAGCGAAAACGTTCATAATTTGGCTCCCTTGCACACGTCATCCTATGAAAGGCAGCAAAAGGCCGCCCCCAAAAGCCGTTCGACACGTCGTTGATCGAACTCGTGCCCAAGCTATGTCCGACCTCTTGAAATTGGGTTAATCGACGCATCTCGCAGGCCCTGCATCCGCCCGGATTGAAACATGATTTACAGCGCGTTGAAGACTTCGATCGAAGCCGATGCGACTGCTCTTGGGCGTTTCGCGGCATGCCGAAGTATTCGCGCCGCCCGACGGCCTGCTCGCGCCGGCACGCCGACGCCGGCGTTTGCCAAATCTTCACCAATCCGGACAAGAGTTGGTTCACCAGTGCCAGTACCCCCGGGTTCCACCATGACGCCGCTGCGCCAAACCGTTTTCGTCCTCCTTGCCACGCTGGCCGCGGGCGGCCTCGCGGCGGCAACGCCGGGCATGGCGGCCGACGCCGCTCCCATCAGCGTCAAGGTCAACATGGCGCGAATCCTCAGGATCAACGCCCCGGCGTCGACAGTGATCATCGGCAATCCAGGGGTCGCCGACGTCACCATCCAGGACCCCCAGACCCTCGTGCTGACCGGCAAGAGCTACGGGCAGACGAACATGATCGTGCTCGACGCCATGGGCGAGCCGATCGCCGATACGCTGATCGAGGTGATCCAGGCGCAGGCGGACCTGGTGACGGTCTATCTGGGCTCGGCCCGCACCACGCTGGTATGTTCGCCCGTCTGCCAGCCGACCATCATGCTGGGCGACGACCCGGGCTTCATGTCGCAATCGATTGCTGGCGCCGACCTGGTCGAGCGGTCGGCACGCTAGGCATTTGCCGCACGCCCTCACCGCGCAGCAATCCGTTAACCACACCCCGCCGCAGCGCGCAGTTGTCCTGCCGCCGCTAACCTTCGGTTAGGCCGGCAGCACCTAGGCTCGGCGGTCAGAAAGGATCGGCGGTCCACTCGTGCGTCGCAAGCGTCCATGGTTTCAGCGCCTGCTGTCCCCGGTGATCGGCCGGGGCCGCGCGCTTGCGCACGACCAGGCGGGGGCCACCGCCATCGAATTCGGCATCCTCGCATTGCCCTTCTTCACCATCATCTTCGCCATCGTCGAAACCTCGATGGTGTTCTTCGCCGGCCAGATTCTCGACAGCGCCGTGAACGATGCGAGCCGGCGCCTGCGGACGCGCGAGGCGCAGAGCGCCGGCGAAACGGCAGCGGATTTCCGCGCGTCCATCTGCGAAAACCTGTTCGGCCTGTTCGACTGCGCCGACACCGACAAGCTCAGGATCAAGGTGAGCGAGGTCTCGGCCTTTTCCGGCGCCCGGCCTACGGGTCCCATGGCGTGCAACGCAGACAAGACCGAATGCACCTGGACGCTGGTGGAGAGCTACAACGCCGGCCAGGCCGCGAGTGTCCTCCTCGTCGAGGCCTATTACAAATGGCCCACGATCGTGAACCTGCCGGGGTTCGATCTCGCCAACCTGCCTGATGGGACGCGGCTGCTCTCGGCGGTCCGCGTGTTCCGCAATGAGCCGTAGCCCGGGCTGCCTGGGGCGTGCGGGGGCCCGCATCGCCTCATTCGCCAACGCCAAGAGCGGCGCCGCGGTCGTCGAGTTCGCGCTGATCATGCCGGTGCTGCTGATGCTCTATTTCGGCTCGATCGAGGCGAGCGCGCTGTTCACGGTCGACCGCCGCGTCACCATCGCCGCCAGCACCGTCGGCGACCTGGTGGCGCAATGGAACCCCGATGCCGGGGAAATCCCGCAGGCAACCCTCGACGACTATTTCGACGCCGCCGAGACGATCATGGTCCCCTACGATGCCACCGGCATCGAGCAGGTGGTCAGCTTTGTCGCCGTGGACGGGTCGGGGACGACCGCCGTGCTGTGGAGCAAGGCGATCGGCGGGGCGGTGGCGCGGGCGGCGGGGGACGCATACCCGCTGGATGCCGCCACGCAGATGAACCAACTGGCCCGGACGGGCGGCTACTTCATCGCCGCCGAGACGACGCTGGCTTACAAGCCGGTGCTGGGCCTGGCCTTTCCGGATCCCCTGGCCCTCACCCACATCAGCTATTTCCTGCCGCGCTTCGGCAAGTGCATAGACGCCGCCGGCAGCAACGCTTGCCCCTGACCGGCAGAAGTGCGATAGGCGGCCCGGCTGCCCCTCCCGCTGCTGGAATCCGCAATGACCGAAACTCTCGTGCCCGTGTTCGACCTGGGCGGCGTGTTCGTCGACTGGAACCCGATGTACCTGTTCCGCAAGCTGTTCCCGACGGAAGAGGAGGCGCAGTGGTTCCACGACACCATCTGCACCAAGGACTGGAACCTCGAGTTCGACGCCGGCGACATCTATGCCGAGGGCGTCGCCAGGCTGATCACGCGCTTTCCGCGCTACTGGCGCGAGATCCAGGCCTACGATTTGCGCTGGAAGGAGACGTTCAACGGCTTCATCGACGGCACCCTGGCCATCCACGACGAACTCATCGCGGCCGAGGTCCCGACCTTTGCCATCACCAATTTCAGCTGGGAGAAATGGGTGACGTGCCTGGGAGAGTGGCCGTTCCTCGAGAAGTTCGACGGCGTCGTCGTCTCCGGTCTCGAGCGTCTGGTCAAGCCCGATCCGCGCATCTTCGCGCGGTTCTGCGACCGCTACGGCCTTGCGCCCGAGAGCTGCGTCTTCATCGACGACAGTCCGCTCAACGTCGCCTCGGCCCGGCATTTCGGCCTGGAAGCGATCCACTTCACCTCGCCCGAGGCGCTGCGCCAGGAGCTCAAGGGCTTCGGCCTGCCGCTGCGGTGACCGTCTATTTCGTCCCGTACATGCGGTCGCCGGCGTCCCCGAGCCCGGGCACGATGTAGCCCTTTTCGTTGAGGTGGCTGTCGATGGCGGCGGTGAACACCGGCACGTCGGGGTGCGCCCCCGTGAACTTCTCGATCCCCTCGGGCGCCGCCAGCAGGCACAGGAAGCGCAGGTTGTTGGCGCCGCGACGCTTCAGCCGGTCGATGGCGGCGATGGCCGAATTGGCCGTCGCCAGCATCGGGTCTACGACGATGATCAGCCGGTTCTCGAGCTCGGACGGCGCCTTGAAGTAGTACTCCACCGGCTGCAGCGTCTCGTGGTCGCGGTAGATGCCGATATGGGCGACGCGCGCCGCCGGCACGAGATCGAGCATGCCGTCGAGCAGGCCGTTGCCGGCCCTCAGGATCGAGGCGAAGACCAGCTTCTTGCCCTTGATGGTGGGCGACTCCATGCGGGCCAGCGGCGTTTCGATCGGGACCAGTTCGAGTTCGAGGTCGCGCGTCACCTCGTAGCACAGCAGGTGCGCGATCTCGCGCAGCAGCACGCGGAAACCGGCGATCGAGGTTTCCTTGTCCCGCATGATGGTGAGCTTGTGCTGGATCAGCGGGTGGTCGACGACGGTGACATTGCGCATGGGGAGGCCCGCGAGCTAGAGGAAGCTGCGCCCGTGGCGGCCCGGCGCGAGGCCGAGCCAGTGGGCGATGCTTTCCCCTATATCCGCAAAGGTCTGGCGAATGCCAACACTCCCCGCCGACAGGCCTGGGGAAAACAGCAAGATCGGAACCTGTTCGCGGGTGTGGTCGGTGCCGCGCCAGGTGGGATCATTGCCGTGGTCGGCGGTGAGCACGAGCAGGTCGCCCGGACGCAGCTTCGCGATGAGTTCGGGCAGCCGCCGGTCGAAGGCCTCGAGCGCCGCGGCATAGCCCGGCACGTCGCGACGATGGCCGTACTCCTGGTCGAAATCGACGAAGTTGACCATGATGAAGGCCCCGTCCGCCGCCATCTCCAGCGCCTCCAGCGTGCGCTCGAACAGCGCCATGTTGCCGGTGGCCTTGATTTTGTGCGTGACCCCGTGCCCGGCGAAGATGTCGGAGATCTTGCCGATGGCGAAGACCTGGCGCTCGGCCGCCTTGGCGCGGTCGAGCAGGGTCGGCTCCGGCGGCGGGATGGCGAAGTCGCGGCGGTTGCCGGTGCGCTTGAAATCGCTGGATGTTTCGCCCACGAACGGACGGGCGATGACGCGGCCGATCCTGAGCGGCGCCGTCAGCCGGAAGGCGATCTGGCAGATCTCGTAGAGCCGCTCGAGGCCGAAATGCGTTTCGTGCGCGGCGATCTGGAACACCGAATCGGCCGAGGTGTAGCAGATCGGCTTGCCGGTGCGGATCGATTCCTCGCCCAGTTCGGCGATGATCGTGGTGCCCGAAGCGTGCTTGTCGCCGAGGATCCCCGGCAGGTCCGCCTCGGCGACGAATTGCGCAATCAGATCAGGGGGAAAGGTGGGCACCGTCAAGGGGAAGTAGCCCCATTCGAAGGGCACCGGAACGCCGGTGATCTCCCAGTGGCCGGAGGGCGTGTCCTTGCCCTTCGAAACCTCGCGGCCGACCCCGTAGCGGCCGCCGCGCGGCTGGTCGGAGAGGCCCGGCGGCAGTCCCCCGGTCGACAGCTTGGCCGCCGCGCCGAGGCCCAGGGCATCCAGGTTCGGCAGTTCCAGCAAGCCCTTGCGCAGGTTTTCCCGATCGCCGCGCCCGGCGGCGCAGGCCTGGGCGATATGGCCCAGAGTATCGGCCCCGGCGTCGCCGTAGAGCGCCGCGTCGGGGGCCCCGCCGATGCCGAAACTGTCGAGAATACAAAGGATTGCACGGGGCATCAGGGTCCTTCCAGGGGTCTCGGCCGAAGGCTCAATTCCGGCCCGGCGGCGGGTCGATGCGGCCGGCGATCAGCGGGTTCGGCTTGTATTTTTCGCTCATCTTATAGGCGGCGAGCGCGCGCCGGATCGCCTCTTCTGCCACGGTTTCGCCGCGTGCATGAACGGTAAATAGCGGCGTATGAACGTCCACGGCCGCTCCCAGCCCGGCGAGGTTGGTGAAGCCCACGGCGTGGTCGATCGCGTCGCCCGGCAGGGTGCGCCCGCCGCCCAGCGCCACCACCGCCATGCCGATGGCGCGCGTGTCGATGGCGCTGACCACGCCCGCCTGCGGAGCCATAACGTCGCGCACGATGGGCGCGGCGGGAAGGTAGCGGTCCATGTGCTCGACGAAATCGGCGGGCCCGCCGAGCAGCGCCACCATCTTGGAGAAGCGCTCGAGCGCCGCCCCCGACGCGAGCGCCCGCTCGACCGTTTCCCGCGCGTCGCCGGCAAAGCCGGTGAGTTCGAGCGCCGCGGCGCCAAGCGCCAGCGTCACCTCGCGCAGCCGGTCGTCCTGGTGGCGGCCGGCAAGGAACTCGACGGCGTTCCTCACCTCGAGCGCGTTGCCCGCGGCCGAGGCGAGCGGCTCGTTCATGTCGGTGATCAGCGCCGCCGTCCTCAGGCCCGCCCCGTTCGCCACCTCGACAAGGCTCTCGGCCAGGGCGCGCGAGCGCGCCAGCGTCGGCATGAAGGCACCCGAGCCGGTCTTGACGTCAAGGACCAGCGCCGAGAGCCCGGCGGCGAGCTTCTTGGAAAGGATCGAGGCGGTGATGAGCGGGATCGATTCGACCGTCCCGGTGACGTCGCGGATGGCATAGAGCGTCTTGTCGGCCGGGGCGAGATCGGCCGTCTGGCCGATGATGGCGCAGCCGGCCTGCCGCACCACCTTGCGGAACAAGGCTTTATCGTGCGCCGTGTTGTAGCCGGGGATCGATTCGAACTTGTCGAGCGTGCCGCCGGTATGGCCGAGCCCGCGCCCCGAGATCATGGGGACGAACGCGCCCGCGGCGGCGAGGATCGGCGCCAGCATCAGCGAGACGTTGTCGCCCACCCCACCGGTCGAGTGCTTGTCGACGACGGGGCCGGGCAGGTCGGTCCAGTCGAGCACGGCGCCCGAATCGCGCATGGCCGCGGTCAGCGCCACGCGTTCGGAAAGCGTCATGTCGCGGAAATAGACGGCCATGGCGAAGGCGGCGGCCTGCGCGTGGCTCACCGCGCCACTCTGCAGCCCGCCGATGAAGGCGGCGATCTCCTCGGCAGCGAGCGGCGCGCCGTCGCGTTTTTTGGCGATGATCTCCTGGGGGAGGAAACTCATGGGGGTCCTGTGCTTACGACCAAAGTCGCAATGAAGCAGGCGACGGGGGCGGGGGCAAGGGGGCATTCCGGCGCCCCACGGGCTCGGACGCCTGCTGATGGCGCAGGCGAATGCTCGTTGCCGCTCCTCCGAGTGAGGGCTAGTGTCGTTCTGTAAGCTGATGTCGGGGTGGGGATGGGAACCGTCGCCGAAACGACCGCCTCTCTCCGTGTCGTCGGACCGGAACTTATCCCAGCTGACATAACGGCGCGCCTGGGGCGGTTGCCGGACCTCGCCTATGGCAAAGGTCAACCGAGACCCCTGCCCAATGGGCGATCCGGAGGGCCGGCGCCAACCGGAATGTGGAGCATAAGTGCCGGAACCGGTCATTCAGGAAACCTGGACGCGCAGATTGCCGAACTACTTGCCGTCGTTACAGGCGATCTATCGGTATGGCAGCAACTGACAAGCGACTATCATGTCGACGTCTTCTGCGGGCTATTCATCGCTGGAGGCAATCAGGGCCTGACCCTGCAGCCCTCGACCCTGGCCGCCCTGGGTGCGCGCGGCGTGGCGCTCGGTCTGGACCTTTACGCCGCGGATTAAGCCTCCACTTCTGGTGCACGTCGCGCCCCTCCCCGGCCCTCCCCCGCGACGCGGGAGAGGGGGGCGCCGGTGGTTAGGGCAGCATTGCGTCGCATCCACAGGGTTTCTCCCTCCACCGCGCCACCGCGTGGGCGGCGGCGTTGCCGCCGTGCCATTGCATTGTAGGGGACGGCCGGGGCGGCGTTCGCTCGGGCCTCGCGGCCGGCCATGGTCGTTATGGCGCCGCCATTGATGTACATCCTGTTGCAAGGCCCGAAGCGGCCGCGGCGGCCTGGTCGGCGAGGGGTCCGCGAGTCTGCCGGCGCTGCCACCCCAATGAAGAGGAAAAGATTCGATGAGTGCCGCCTCTGCACCCCGGCGCAAGCATTCCTATGTCGACGGCCCGCCGCGCCAGGTACCGGGGTTTGAAAGCCTGCACCGCATGGCCGAAATGCTGCTGGCCGAGCACGTTCCGGCGGACGGAAGCGTCATGGTGCTTGGTGCAGGTGGCGGCATGGAGCTCAAGGCATTGGCGGACGCGCATCCGGGCTGGAGCTTCGATGGAGTGGATCCCTCGACCGACATGCTCGAGCTGGCGAGGGCGACAGTGAGTCCTCACCTCAATCGCGTGGCCCTGCACCAGGGCAGGGCCGTCGATGCACCGAAAGGGCCGTTCGATGGGGCGACGAGCCTGCTGGTCTTCCACTTCATCGCGAGGGAAGAGCGCGTCGCCACGCTGAGAGAACTGCACCGCCGGCTCAAACCGGGCGCTCCGCTGGTCATCGTGCATATCAGCTTTCCCCAGCAGGAGCCGGAGCGCTCGCGATGGATCGCCCGTCATACCGCCTGGGGTGCCCCTCCCGGTACCGACCCAGCTGACCTGGCAAGTGCCCGTGAGGCGATAGGCACGCGGCTGACGATCCTGTCACCCGATGAGGAGGAGGAAATGCTGCGGCAGGCAGGCTTCGATGGCGTGAGCCTGTTCTACGCGGGACTGAGCTTCAGGGGCTGGGTCGCTTATGCCCGCAGCGACTGACCTTCTGT
>Ga0172380_10004513_pt1 | contig 17813 bp, 25 predicted proteins | sample Leawe162metaG_FD_119747 | JGI IMG/M metagenome (GOLD analysis project Ga0172380, IMG submission 119747) | Leachate microbial communities from a municipal landfill in Southern Ontario, Canada - Leachate well 162 metaG | ecosystem: Engineered > Solid waste > Landfill > Unclassified | place... | reverse complement strand
GACGTCGAGGTCGCGGACCTTGGACTCGGGCTCCCGAGCGCGTGGGTCGACTGGCAGAGCTGGTACACGTGCGCAGCCGCGTTGCCGGGTGGAGCAGCCGGCGCGCTCAACCGCGTGTGCTACGGGCTGTTCGGCAGCACCCAAGCCGAGGACCTGCTACACGAGATGATGCGCGGCGCGGGCTGGGCCTGGTCGTTCAAGCGCGTTGACGGTGCCGGGCCGCCACAGCTCGGATGCTGGGATCCGATCAAGCCGCTCTCGCTCGAGGACGTCGAGGTGACGATCCTCCGCGCGGCCGCGGCAGAGCCGAGCTCGGCTGCGCAGGACACCGGCCCGCAGTGGCGGGCGCAGGTGGACTTACGCAACGACGGCCCCTTCGACCGCTTCACCTTCGACGTCGACCGTTCGCCGCTCGAGCGCGACACCGCCTACGAGCTCGAGCTCGAAAGCCAGGACATCGGCCGGCGCTACCGCGACGGCAAAATCACTTGGGCGATCGAGGACGGCGGACTCCGTGACCCGGGGCCGTGGCTCGGCACCGCCCAAGAGCCGCTCTACGCGTGGAGTCAGCAGGCGCGCCAGCGCTTCGCGGTCGGGTTCGGGGAGCGCTACGCCCGATCGGCCCGCGTCTACCGGCAGATCCTCGACGCAACCTACATCACCAGGATCGGGCTCGGGACGATCGTGCATGTGATCGACGGGAGCGCGGAGGCGCCAGACGGCACCCTCGGGATCAACCACCTCGGGCGGGTGATCGACGCGACGATCCTGACCAAGAGCTACCAGGCGATCCGCGTCACGGTGCTGCTCGAGCCCCGGCCCGTCGACGACGTTCACGTGTGGGGTCCGGCCGCGATCGCGGGCGTCGGCAGCTGGAACTCGGGGACAAGCGTGCTGACGATCTCGCAGGACTACGCCGGGGTCGGCGGGTCGCACCGGGACACGATCGGGTTCACCAAACCGGCCTGGGACATGCGAGCCGCGGGCGAGCTGCGGGTCACGATCTACCAGAGCGAGGACGGCGTCGACCACGACGACTCGATGACGGCGAGCGCCGACGTGGTCAGCAGCGGGACCAACACGCTGACGTTGGCCAACATCACCGGCACGATCTACCGGGACACCATCAAATACATCGTGGCCGCGCCATACGACGAACAGACCGCCGCGTGGGTGCTGGCGCTGTACATCCCGGTGACCGAGCCAACGGGGCTGTTCGACGGCTCGAAGGGGACCCGACTGTGACCAGCCCACGACCCGACACCCGCTACCTGGCGACCTCGCCGATCACGACCGACCTGTCGCAGCGCGTGACCAACCTGACCGTGAGTTCGGCTGCGGGATACGAGGACCCATCGGCACGGACCGCACTCGACGGCACCGGCCGCGGGCGCTCGATCGAGGTCACGATCGAGGTGACCGACAGCCACCAGGGAACGATCGCCTGCCACGGTCGCGACCTCGCAGCCGACCCGAACTACGTGCTCCGGCTCAAGAGCGGCGGGCTGATCTTCGAGTGCGCAGGTGACGAGATCTTCAATGTGCCGCCGCCGAACCTTGGTGTGTCGGCCCGCGTCTACCACGTCTCCGTCTCGACCGAGCCGAACCCAGCGACAACCGGGGCGCCGGACGCCCTGCGCAGCGAGATCACGATCTACGACGTGACCGGGGATGAGGTCGCCTACGCGACAGCGACCCACGAGGTCTACACGATCGGGGCGACAGGCGCGTTCTCGGTCGGTGGACAATGGGACGGCGCGAGCATGCTCGACGCCTTCGACGGGTCGCTCGACGCGGTCCGAGTCTCGGCCCGGTTCCACACCCGGAGCGAGCTGCGCGAGCACTTCGTGGCGGCCACGGCTGCGCCGGACCCCGACGGGATCGAGGCGGTCGAGGGCCCACTGCTCCCGGCGCAGGCGACCGAGCCCGGGGCGATCGTTGGGCCGCAGTACCAGGCGGCCGCACTTTCGCTCGCGCCAGGCAAGAACCGGCACCGCAGCGTGGGCCCGGTGATCCAGATGCTGACGCCGAACGCTCCTGTGTTCGGAGTCAACCTCGCTACGACCGTGCCGGCGACGTGGATCCGCTCGCTCGGCGACGGCTACGCGACGCACCTCGGCTGGTGTTGGAAGAGGAAAATCCAGCGACACACGGACTGGCTCCGCGCGCAGGTGCAGTGGGCCACGTGGATCCTGACCGGCGCGTCGGTCTCGGTGAAGCTGCGCCTGTACTCGTCGGACAAGCCACCGAATCTCGCCCTCGACTGGGACTCGAGCACGCTCTCGCGCACGACCGACGACACCACGGGCGGACTCGGGGCGCTCGAGGACTTCGACCTCCTGAAGGTGCGCCGCAACCCGCAGGGCCAGTCGTGGATCTGGCTCGGCGCCCTGGTCGACGTCGTCGGAGCAACCAACGCCTTCACCGTGCGGGCCCTCGGCGTCACGCCAGTCAGTCGGCCCGCCGTGAACGGCCAAGCACCGAACCAGTGGGGACCCTGACCGATGGCGTACCGCAGCCTCTACCTGACCGACTCCGCACCCGCGAGTCCACCCGTTGCCGCTGTCCCGCTGCAGGCGACCTCGCTCGGGGTGGCTCACGAGTCGCTGCTCGCCCTCGACACCCTGCACGGCGCGAGCTGCCGCGTGTTGCTCGAGGCGGGGCTCCGTGGTGGCGACCAGTTCCTCGTGCTGTCAGGCGATGACCCGACCGACACCGTGCGGATCTACCCCGACAAGGACACGCCCCGCGTAGTCGGTCGCGCATACCAGATCCCGCTCACGCCGGGGCACTTCGTGGGGCTGGACGTCGTCGCGCTTCCGAGCGGACCGACCCAGTACACCCCGGGTCCGTCGTCGTTCTTGCCGGACGGTGCAGGTGGACGTGTAGAGATGGCGGTCACCTACACCAACAGCGACGCGCAGACGGTGACGGTCACGGTCGGCGTCGACCTCGAGGCGAGCATCGAAGTCTTCGCAGCCGAGCCTGCAGCCGCGTGGGCATCGCTGATCGAGAAGAGCGCGACGGCGATCCCGGCTGGCCCGCTCCAACCATCGGCAGCATGGTGGGAACGCTGGACACGAGGCGAGGACGTGCTCGTCGACATCGTGGTCAGCTACATCGGCTCGCCGCGCGTGGTCGACCTCGTCGTGGTCGAGCGACCCCACCAGATCTTCGTCGACACGACCTCGGACCGGTGGCCGTCCGCGATCTACTCGCAGGTCGGTCCGCTCGACAACCCGCCAAGCGACTACCCGATCCAGCAAGTCGCGGCAGCAGACCCCGCGGGCGGGACCGAGTCGATCCGGCGCGCGCTGTCGAGCCACGGCCGCGAGCTCGGCCCATGCCTGTTCGGCTGGTCCTGTGCGACCGAGCACACCGCCACGCTCGACGACTGGGTCAGCTACGACACCGGCACCGGCGACGACGAGGCGCCGCCGGACTCGGCGACAGGGACCACCGAGACGCTCGTGGGGACCGACCTCTCGGGAGCGACCGCCAACCACCCCGCGTGGATCGCCGGCCACTACGCGCGCCAGGTGGACCACGGCGACGACTTCCTTGACGGCCGGGTCGGCGTGCTCCCGGTCTGGGTCGCCGCGTACTGCCGGGTCTCCGGTGGCACCGGGACCTATCGGCTCGTGACCGTCGAGGGCTGGTCAGAGATCACGTGGACCACGGCCTCGACGTCGTGGGCGTGGGTCGTGACGCCGGGCTGGCTCGAGCTGGGGACCGGGCCCGAGGACGCGCCACCGGTCAGGATCCACCGGAGCAACGACGACGTCAGCGAGGACGCCGAGATTCGCTACGCTGGGGTCTTCGCGCGCGTGCGCGGCTAGCCGAAAAGCTCGGTCAAGCGACTCTCGCAGGTCCAGGGTGCATCGCCCGTAGCAACGCCGACACCTGTTGCTTCCGCGCATCCAATCGGCGTGATGCAGGCCTCGGAGGATTCGGCGCTGACGCAGGCATCGGTGCACGCGTTGAGGTCGGCGATCGGTTGGTCACCAGTAGCCGACCAAGCATCGTAGTCGGCCGTGCGCATGTCGCTGCAATCGCTCAGGCAGCCCTGAAAGCCGGCGCCATCGCAGTTCTCACCGGTCATCTCGCAGGCCCGAACGCACTCCGCGGAGCAGTCGAGTTCGTAGACCGGCTTAGCAGCCTGCCAGTCCTCGATCGCCTGCCTCTCGCTCGGGCACGCCGCGCACTCGGCCACGTCCTCGCACTCGGCGATCAACTCCTCGAGCGTGGGCTCGCTGCTCGACTCCTCCTCGTCGCTCCCGCTGTCGCAGGCGAGGGAGAGGAAGAGGGCGAAGAGGACGACGGCGATCGCGGAGCGCATCCCCCAAGCGTGCCGCGCGGTAGGCCGCCGCGCAAGACGCACGTTTCAGCGTCGCGACACCAGCGCAGGCGGCCTGCTGGCGATCTGGCACCCGCGCCCGCGCCGGCCATGAGCAGCAGCGAAGCGCCAGGCCACCCAGCCAGCAGGACGGGGACAGGATCCGGGCATGGCCGTCAGCGACTACTCCCGCGCGTTCGGTGCCCACGTTCGCAGCCTTCGACGCGCTCGAGGCATCACGCAGGACGTGCTCGCGCAGCGCAGCGGGCTCTCGCCCGACACCATCCGGCGCATCGAGCACGGCAGCTTCTCGGCCAGCATCGACACGCTCCGCAAGCTCTGCTTTGGCTTCGGAATCGCCCCGTCGACGTTGTTCGAAAGCTTCGAGCTCGGGCACGTCGACGCTCGCCGCGAACTGCTGGACCTGCTCACGCTCGCCACGACCACCGAGGTCGTGTCGATCACCCGGGTCGTTCGCGTGCTGCTCGACGAGCTCGACGCCCACCGCCGCTGATCGGAACCAAAGACAAAGGCCGAGCCCGGTGACGTTGGGCTCGGCCTTCGTGCATCCCGCCTACTGCTTTCGAAGGGGTCAGCGGAACGCTGCGACATGGCGGTCCTAGCAGCCGCGGATCGCAGTCGCAACCACGGGCGATCTCGCACGAGGGAGAGCATGTTCGAGCGGACAAAAACAGCACCCTTTCGGTGTTGACCGCAGCCCACCGACCGTGTACCTCTAATCAAGAACGGCCAGCGACGGCCGGTTTGGTGACGCTATGAACGACCTCCGACTCATCATCGGAGGGGACGTAGCCGGTCCCCTCCCAGGGACGCTACACCCCTCTAACACTTCGCCAAGGGCTGCGGCTGTGCCGCCCACCCAGAGCGGGCCCGCGATCCGAGTACTCGGACCGGTGCTCGCTTTCGAGCTTGGGCTCGAAGTGGAGAACGCGCTCGACCTCGACGACGCGATCGGGTCGGTGCGCAACCTGCTCGACGGCGAGTGCTCGCCCGCGGAGTTCCGCGCGGTCGCCAAGGTCCAGCCGGGTTCACTGGTCGACGCGGTCCTGCGCGTGGTCGAAGAGCGAGACCAGCTACTCGCCGAGATCACCGGTCACCGCGACGTGGTCGAGCGGCTCGAGCTCGAAGTCGCCAGCCTGACGCTCGACGTCGCGGAGGCCGGGTAATGGCGTCGGCCATCATCGCGCTCGTCGTCTGCTGCGTGGTCGCATACCTCGCGGGGGCGCTGTGGGTCTCCGATGCTTCGCTTGCCGAGCTCGCGCGGATTGCCTGGGGAACCGAGCAGCAGCCGACCATGTGGCGGCTGCGGGACCTGGGGATCCAGCTGCACTGGGCCAAGCTCGCGCTGATCCGTGAGCGCGAGGACTTGATCGCCGCGCGCCGGCTGATCGAGGCGCACAACAACGAGGACCGGATCTACATCGAGCGAGCACGTCGAGCCGAGGCCGAGTTCGCCGAGCTGGCGAAGGACGCAGCGATGCTGGCCACACTGACGATCGACGGCCGGCCAAACACGGCAGCCAAGCTGCGACTGGCGAGGCGAGTCCTCGATCGGCCCAGCGTCAAGGCCATGGCTGATCAAGGACGGATCAACTGATGGCCGCCCTCGACCTCGCGGTGTGCCTTCCCCTGACCGAGGGGACAGGTGCAGCGGTCGATTCCGGCCAGCTCGCGCTCCCGCTCGGATCATGGGCACGCGTTGATCTGGCGCCTGAACAGCCGTCCAGCATTCTGGCCGACGTGCCGCTTCTGGCCACGCTGATCGACGATTTCGTCGAGTACTCGCGACCGCGCAAGCGGGCGGGGACGATTGAGGCCTACGCCAAGTGGACCAAGGCCGGGGCGCGCGCGCGTGTCGATGGACTCGACGTGATGGCGATCGAGGCGAGGCGCTTGGCGCCGGGGATCTGCCAGCGACACCACGACGAGATCTCGGCCAGTTCTGGCGAGGCGACAGCCGACAACGTGGCCAAGCTCTGCTCAGCTGCGTGGACCCACGCCGAGAACCGCGGGGTCAAGCTGCAAGCGAACCCGTGGAAGAAGGTGAAGCGGAACGGCAGCAAGCCGCCGCTGCTCAAGTTTCCCGCGGGCTGGCTCGGCGACTTCGTCCGCTTGCTCGACCAGGCTGCGCGCGACGGCGTGATCGAGCAGCAGATCGCCGACTACTTCACGCTCGGCGCCCACACCGGGGCCCGCGTTTGGTGCGAGCTTCGAACGCTCCGCTGGGAGGACATCCGCGAGATCGACGGCACGATCAACCTCGTCTGGTCCAAGGAAGAGAGCCGCTCGATCCCGATCGAGCTCCTGGGCGTGCGCGGCCGCGAGGTGCTCGAGCGCCAGCGCGGGCAGCATCCCGTCTGGGTCTGGCCGGGCCGAGTCATCAAGGGGAAGCAGGCTGCGATCGGAGAGAGCACGGTGGCCAAGCACTGGCCGGCGATCCGCGAGTACATGCTCGGCCAAGGTCTGATGTTCCAGACCATCAAGGGCGAGCCGCTGCGCATGCACGACTTGAGGCACGCGTTCGCGTCGTACTGCATCGCCGAGCTGCACCTTCCCAAGACGATTGTGGCGCAGCTGTTGGGCCACAAGGATCAGCGGAGCACAGACCGCTACACGCACTGGAGCGCCGAACACCTGCGGGCCCCGGCAGCGGAAATCGCAGCAGGGATTGGAGGGACCAGCATGGAAGCGGGTCAACAAGAGCGGCTCGGGCTGGACACGGATCGTCTGGCTCGGGTGATCCGAGAGGTCGGCGGAACCGACATCGGAGCGAAGGCGGATCGGGAGGTGGCCGCCCGACTGGGAGTCAGCGAGCGGACCGTCAACTCGTGGCGGACGGGTGAGAAGAAGCCGCCGTTCGAGACGCTCCATCGGCTGGCGAAGCTGCGCGGCTGCAAGCCGGGCTTCTTCTTCTTCGGAGAGTCGGACCAGCTGCCGAAGCTTCGCAGTCAGCGGGCGGTGGTGTCGTGAGGGCGCTTCGCTACGAGGTGGCGATCTTCGTCGCGGGCCTGATGCTCGGGACAGCGATCTCGAGCGTCGCGGTGATCGGTTGGGCGAGCGTTGCGCTCGCAGAGCATGGAGAACGATGAACTTCAATCAGTTTTTGAACCGTGCAGCGTTCGGTCCCAATGTCGAGGTCCGGGTGATCCGGGACCTGCCCGCGGCCAGGGTGATCGAGGTGCTCGATCAGCTCGAGCTGCTGGTCGACGAGGACGAGCGTGTTGAAGTGGACGAGGCCACGGCGCGCATCCACAAGGCGATCGCGCTGCTGCGAGGTGAGCAGCCATGACCGCCACGGTGCGCGAGTGGATCAGCGGGATCGATGTCTCGTCGGCGCAGGGCCTGGTCGACTTCCGGCGTGTTCACGCGAGCGGCCAGAGGTTCGCGATCGTGAAGGCGACCGAGGGCAGCACGTACATCTCGCCCGGGTTCTTCTCGCGGTGGGATCGGCTCGCCGACCTCGACGGAGCCATGTACCGCGGGGCCTACCACTTCTGTCGGCCGGACACGGTCGGCGGAAGCCAGGACGGACGGAGCGAGGCGCGGCACCTCTGCCGCACGCTCGACGAGGCCGGCCGGGTCGGTCGCGGGTGCTTCCCGCCTGCCCTCGACTTCGAGAAGTCTTCGCCGTTCCGAGCGTCGACGGACATCGAGTACATGCGCGCGCTGGTCAACGACGTCGCTGACCACTTCGGTCGCATGCCGATGATCTACACGGGGATGAACGTGTGGAAGTCGGAGATGGCCAACACCGACGAGTTCGTCCGGTGCCCGCTCTGGCTGGTCAGGTACACGAAGAAGCCAGCGCCCACGAAGGCGATGGCGTCGCTCCCCTGGTCCGACTTCACGATCTGGCAGTGGAGCGGCGGGGGCAAGGTCGCGCTCGGACCCCGCGTCCCCGGCGTCAACACGGTCGTGGACCTCAACCGGTTCAACGGGACCGAGACCCAGCTGGCCGCGCTCGCCGGGATCGGCGGAGAGGTCACGTCGCCATGCTGATCGACGAAGAAGAGCGGGCCGCTCTCGTGGCTCTCGATCTCGTGCGCGAGTCGATGAAGCCGATCGCGCCTGACCAATCGGCGGGGGCCGGCTCGGAGACGCGCAGCTGGGTGTCCGTCCTCGCGCTCGATGACGTGGTCGCGCCGCTGCTGGCCAAGGTCGGCATCGTGGTCGAGCTCGTCGGGACCAAGCTGGTCGGCGGGGTCGGGGTCTCGAGCACCTGGCGCTGGCGTCACGAGGGCTGGCGATCGGAGCACACCACGATCGAGTCGCAGATCGAGCAGCGCGGGGACCTGGGCGCGACCGCGGCGACGAAGGCCGCGATCACCAGCTCGCGCCGGATCTACCTCGAGCAGCTGCTGGGCGTCCGGCAGTCCGAGGATCTCGAGGGCGACCTCTGCCGCGAGATGGACCGCGGGCGAGGTGTCGCCGCGCTCGCGGTCAAGCGGGCGCTCAGGGCCTACTGCCAGCGCTACAAGGCCAACGAGGACCGGGCGATCCGGGCCTTCACCGGCGTCGACCCGGGACCGGGAGTCGAAGCGACGGTCGAGCAGCTCACCGCGCCGATGGTCGCGACCCTCTGGTACCGGCTGCTCTGTCAGGTGCCGGATGCGTCGGTTGCCTACGACTTCGCGGTGCCGCGGGCGGCGAACGGTGACGACCTGCCGCCCGAGCTGGGCGGGGCGGAGGTGTCCCATGGGTGAGCTCAAGCGCTACACCCCACTCCCGCGCGGCAAGGGACTCAAGCGGGCTCGGCTCTCGGCGGGCTGCTCGATCAAGGGCCCGACCGGCAAGCGGCGGGCCCGGGTCAACCCGGTCAACTCGAAGCGCAAGCGGGAGCGACACGCCCGGAACTTCGGCGCCGAGGCCGACGCGGTCCGGGGCATGAAGTGCCTGGTCACCGGCGAGACGCCGTCGGTCCCGGCTCACGTGGTCTCGGTCGGCGCTGGCGGGGGTCGGTTCGACATCATCCCGCTCAGCTGGGACACGCACGCCGAGCAGCACCAGACCGGCATCCTGACGTTCGCGGCCAAGTACGGGATCGACCTCCGCGCCCAGGCTGACCGGGTCGCGCTGTCCCACGAGTACCCGCTCGGCATGCGAGGGCTGGCGCGACGCTGGACCACGGCCCGCACCATCGGCAACACGTTCGAGCAGGACCTCGACGACTACGAGCGCGAGGCCCTGCTCGGGTGGGTGCGCCGACGGATGGAGTTCTGGTGGAAGCCATGCGGCAACGGTCATCGGACGCTCATCCGCGCGGCCATCGAGTGCGACCTGTTCGAGGATACCGATGACATCGACTTCGACCTGGGCGTGGCCATTGTCGCCCTCTGCGAACTCGCGGGGTGGCCGTCATGAAGACGCGCTTCGACGACCTGGTCGAGCACGCGAAGGCTCTGCAACTGGCCGAGCGCAAGAGCATGGCGACGTGCGAGCGGAGGGGCGCTCTCCCGCCAGGCAGCAGCCGCGCACGGGTGACCACCGCGAACGCCAACTGGGCGAACGCGGCCGAGCACCGCGACCGCTGCATCGTGCGACTGGAAGAGGAGCTTGCACGCCTCGGAATGGGTGGTCAGCGATGAGCCGCGCCACCGAAGCCGCCTACAAGGCTGCCCGAGAGAAGCTCCTCGCCACCTACGAGGACAAGGGCTTCGCCGAGGCTCAGGCCGCGCCCGCGCTCGAACGCCGCGAGCCGCCGCGACCGGTCTACCGCTGCCCCGTCCACTGCTGCGACCCGAGGACCGGGCTCGCGCTCGAGGTCCCCGAGCAGGGGGCGTTCTGCCGCCGGCACTGGGAGAAGCTCAGCGGCCCGCTACAGCACCAACTCGAAGGGGCCCGCCAGCGCGGGAAGACCAACGAGGTCCTGGCCATCACCGCCGAGGCCGTGAAGGAGGCCCGCGCCAACGACACCAAGTGGTTCGCGCGGCTCGTGGTCGACCGCGGCCGGGTCGAGGGGTTCGAGCGCTGGGATGCCGCGGTCCAGCGGTACTGGACGCTCCGAGAGCAGGGCCACGGCCCCGCGCTGATCTCCGGGGTCACCGGCGAAGTCGCGACCGACGACCGGATCCGGCTGCTCTGCCCCCACGAGGTCTGCTCAGGCGAGCGGGTCCTCGCCTCGAGCGATCACCCCGGACGCCCCGACGGGATCAGCCCGCTGCACTGGGCGATCGCCGTCGCCCACCGGGAGCATCAGCACGCCTGGCCGGCTGGCGCAGTCGAGGTGGTCAACCAGTTCACGGGCGAGGTGATCGGCTGGGATGAGGCCGCATCGATCGTCGAGAGGAGCCGCAAGCAATGAGCGCAATCGCCACATTCACCGACGCAACCCCGGCCACCATCGACGCACTACTCGAGCAGCTGGCCGACCGGGCCCAAGGGCTCGCCGACCTCGACCTCGACGACCTGCTGGCGGAGGCCTCGAAGGCCGAGGCGGCGTCCGAGGTCCTGCGCCGGTGCAAGGGGCTGGCCGATCATGCCGAACGAGGCCAGAGGGCTCTCGACGCGTTCTCGCTACAGGCTCGACGCCACGCCGGGGAGATCCTCGCGCAGCTCAGCCCCGAGCCGACCAAGATGGCCGGCAAGTCGCTGGGCCAGTCCGAGCGCCGGGTCGCCGCCGAGGGGGCCGGGCTCCACCGCGCAGACGCGAGCCGGCTCGTCGAGCTCGCCGCGATCGAGGACGAGCAGATCGCCACGATCACCGAGCAGCTCGAGCGGGACGGCTCGCGCCTGACGCTCTCGGGTGTGCTCAAGAGGGCGAAGACCACGAGCGCGGTCGAGGGCTACGACGGGGACGAGTGGTACACGCCGCCGGACATCCTCGACGCTGCGCGCAAGGTCTTCGGCGGGTCGATCGACTGCGACCCCGCGAGCTGCCTCGTGGCTCAGCGACAGGTTCGCGCGCGGGCCTGGTACTCGAAGGCGGCTCAGCACTTCGACGACCGCGCTCGCGCGGCAGGGGTCACCGAGGCGCAGGCGAGCAAGCTGCTCGAGGCGTGGCGCGGGCTCGGCGACATCAAGGACGGCAAGCTGACCCAGCCGCTCGCGGGCGACGTGTGGTGCAACCCGCCCTACTCGATCCCACAGCCGTTCCTCGCCTCGATCGTTGACGCCTACAACGGCGGCCGCGGGATGGTGTCGAGCGCGATCTTGCTGGTGAACGTCGCTACCGACACCGCGATCCAGCAGCGGCTGCTCGCCGCGAGCTCGGCTCGTTGCTGGGTCTCGGGCCGGCTCGCCTTCCTCGACCCGACCGGAACGCCGGTGAAGGGCAACCGCTACAGCCAGGTGGTGTTCTACCTGGGCAACAACCCCACCAAGTTCGCCGCCGAGTTCAGCACGTTCGGCGAGACCAAGTTCGACAGCAACCGAGGTGACCGATGACCACGAAACAGCAACGAATCACGCGACTCAAGAACCGGATCAAGCGGATCAGCACGCGGCTGCGCGTCTGCGAAGAGGCCGAGTTCAAGGGCCACACCAGCGAGCTCAAGAGGATCGTCGGGGCCTGCCGGCGAGAGAACGGCCCCCGCGACCTGGTCGACGCGGTCGAGGACTGGCTCGACGAGAAGATCGAGCCGCGCTCGCCGATCGCGGAGTGGCTCTCGGACATCGCGATCGACATCGCGGCGGCCGTCGCCGTCGACATCTGGAACGGGACCACCCGACGGCTCGAAGGTCGGTTGGCGCGAGCCAAGGCGAAGCTCGCTCGGCTGGAGGCTTCCGCGTGAAGACGGACGTCAGCCAGATGACCCGAGACGAGGCCCAGGCCGCGCTCTCCAAGCTGATCAAGGCCCAGATCAAGTTCGGCAAGGACGACAAGCGGGCCGCGCTGATCGTCGAGGTCCAGCAGCGGCTCCGAGAGCTTCGGAGGGCGGCGTGACCCACTACGAGGTCGAACTGGACGTGATCACCGAGGCGACGCTCAAGGGCTACCGCCGAGGGCTCGAAGACGGGCGGGCCCAGGGCGAGGCGGCTGGTCAGGCTCGCGTGGTCGAGAGGCTGCGGAGGTTCAGGGCCGAGCGCTCGAACGCCCACGACGTCGGCGGGCCTGTTCTCGACGAGGCGATTGTCAGGTGCCGGGCGACCGTTGCCGACGTGACCCCGGTGGGGGTGTCTCGTGGGTGACAACGCGCCGATCCACCAGGTCAAGGGCGAGTCCTGCGGCCCGATGGTCGCCGAGGACCACGACGGCCGCGTGCTCCCGCAGGGTCGGCTGCGCTGCATCAGCTGCGGCTCGACGGTCAGGGTCAACCCGGCGACCTGGAACCAGGCCCGAGCGGCTGACCTGGACTACGACGCCGAGGTCGAGAGCGAGCAGCCGCCGAAGCCCGCACCCTACGACGACGGAGCCGAGCAGCTCGACCTGCTGGGAGGGTGCTCATGACCAGGTGGGTGAGCGACGACGGCGAAATCGAGCTTCGCCTCACCGACGAGGGGATGGTCGCCAAGCTCGACGACGAGGAGTGGACCATCAAGCGGCAGGGCGTGGCGGACTACTGGCACGAGTCGTTCATCGACCACGAGCGCCGACAGGTCGACACGTTCTCGGTCGCGCAGGTGCCCTGGTCCGCGAGCGAGCTGTTCACGATGCATTCGAGGGGGCGGCCAGGAGCCTCCGGGACCGAGGGCGACCCGCGCTCGACAACCCGCGAATGGACGTGCACGCGGGTCATCGAAGGAGAAGCAACGACATGAGCAAAGCGAAGCGATGCCCCATGTGGTGCTACGACCGCGGCGACGACTGCGACCAGGAGCACCGCTACACCGGCCCGTTCAAGACCAAGCGAGAGGCCGCCGACAACGATGGAGAGCTTTGGCAGGACAGCGGATGGGCCGACTGGGAGAACGAGTTCGCCAGGCTCAGGCCCGGAGCCGTCGAAGCGTTCGAACGCTGGCTCGACGAGTTCGTCGAGGTCGACATCTACATCTGCGAGGGGGACGAGCCATGACCGCGAAGACAGACCCAGCCATCTACGGCTTCTCGGCCCCTCTCCCAACACTCGACCCGTCCGACCTGTCGCCCGGCGTCCGCGAACTCGTGGTCGCTCTGCGCGAGGCCGGGCTGTTCACGACGGACAGCGGCGACGGCTCGAACTACGAGGCCGGCATGGGCTGCGCGATGCCCTTCCCGCACGTGTTCGTCCTGACCCCGACCGGCACCGAGGACACGGTGGTCGAGTCCATCCGGCGAGTCCTCGACGCGAACCCGTCGCTCGTCGACTGGCCGTTCGTGGTCGAGCAGCTGCCAGGGGACGAACTGCCGGGACAAGGGCTGCCCAACACGACGGCCGTCTGGGTCCGGCACGCCGACTACGAGGCGATGTGGGCCGCGGCCGAAGCTGCAGAACTCCGCGCTCGCGCCGAGAAGGCAGAGGCCGAACTCGCCGAGGCCCAGGGAGAGGTCGCCGAGATCGAAGCGCGCGTCGCCGAACTCGAAGACCAGGTCGCCGACCTTCAGGGCGAGAGCTTCGACGCCGAGCGGGCCGAGTTCGAGCGCGACGAAAGGCCGAGCCGATGAACGAGACCGACCAGCTGACAGCAGCCCCAACCGGCGACCTCGTGAAGGAGCTCGAGCGCCGCGGCTACGAGGTGCGCATGTCCAAGGTCATGAAGACCCCACGCGCCGAGGACTTCCCCGGCCGTCACTCCGACAGCCCTGAGGGAGCCCACCACCCCGACGAGTCGAGGGATGTGTGGCGAGCGGGCCGAGCTCGGGACCCGATGGGTGACCGAAGCAGGAGGCCGAAGGGATGAAGACGCACGAACTAAAGACCTGGCCGGGACCGTTCCAGGCGGTCCTCGACGGCAACAAGCGAGCCGAGCTGCGCAAGGACGACCGAGGATTTCGGGTCGGCGACACGCTGCTCCTGCGCGAGTACTGGCCAGACGGAGCGCGACCGGACATCACGGTTCGACGAGCGCTTCGGTGCGTCGTCACCCACATCGTTGAGGGCGGAAAGTTCGGCCTCGACCCCGAGTACGTGATGCTCTCCATCACAGACGTGGAGCTCGCACCATGAGCGCCATCTTGACCGCCTGGCTCTGGCTCCGCTCGCTCGTCGCGCGGAAGCCCGACCAAGTCGAGCCGCCCGCGCTCGAGCCGGCTCCAGCTGGACCGCCAGCTCCGCCACGCTCGCCAGCTCCACCGATTGCGCCGGCAGTGGCTCCCGAACCCTCCGAGCGGCGCGGTGCGCAGGGAGATCTCCCCGCGCAGCTGGAGGATCACAGTCCGAGGGCTGCGCGGCCACCAGATCGAGACCCCGAGACCGGCGCGCAGCCGGGAGAGTTGGGATCCGCGGTCGCGCCGCCCGAGGATCCGGGTCCGAGCGGAGCGCGACCACTTGGAGGACCCCGGATCGACGGCGGGACCAGCTGGGTGATCACGCCGAGGCCGGGCCGAGACTTCGCCTGCTGGACGAAGCTGCGGGCCCACGCCGAGCGTGGCGATCGGGCGGTGTCCTGGCCGGCGGTCGGGCTCGACCACGACGTCGACCTGGCTCTCGAGCGCGGCTCGCCGGGCTCGGGCTGCTACGTCCTGAGCACGGGACGGGTGAGGATCGAGATCCGACGCCGGCACGCCGAGGTTCAGATCACGGCGGAGGCCGCCGAGGTCGAGGGCGTCGAGACCTGGTACGCCAGGGAACTGCCCCAGGCGGTGTGGATGCTCCTCGGGCTCGAGCCGCTCGAGGACCGATCGCTCGTCGAGGTCCTCGCCGATCACGGGGTCGAGCAGCGGAGGATCGAGATCTGCCTCGACGTCGGGGGCTGGCAACTCGCAGCCGGTGACGAGCGCGGGCTCGTGAGCCTCGCCTCGAAGACGAGCAGCTGGCGGAACGACGGCGAGCTCGACGGGTTCGGGGCCGGGCACCGCAGCAAGACGCCGTGCTCGCTCGGGGTCTACGACAAGCTGGCCAAGCTCGGGAGCCAGCGAGGGCCCGAGCGGGTCGCCTTGCTCGAGCGCTGGCTCGCAGCGGGCTGGGACGACTCGGTAGCGCACGGAGCCCACGCCGAGCCGGTCACCCGCGTCGAGCTCCGGCTCTGGGGAGACGCCCTCCGGTTGGTCGCCGATGACGGGGCCCAGATCGACGCCACCCACCCCGGGGCCGCGCTCGACCGCGAGCTGCTCGGGCGGCTCTGGGTCGACGGGCTCACCCGACACCGGCTCGTCGACCCGAGCTCGGGAGCGAAGCGCATCCGGGACCGACCGGACCTCGCCATCTGGTCGCGCGCTCGCGAGGCCGGGGGCCACGTCGAGAGCGGGCGCCTGCGCCGGGACGTTGCCGCCCGCCAGCTCGCCGAGGTCCGCCGTCACGCGCTCGCGCGGCTCGGGAGGGTCGGAGCCGAGGTCGAGGTCCTGCTCGAGGGCGGAGGGGACGGAGCCGAGCTGCTCGACGCCCTCGACCGACTGATCAGCTCGCCGGGGTGGGACTCAGACCTCGCGCGAGCGCGGGCCCGGTTCGCGGTGCTGCTCGAGCAAGGGGGTGCAGCGTGAGCGCGGCCGCGAAGCTCCGGGCCCCATTCCCCTACTATGGGTCGAAGATCGTCGCGGCTCCGCTGATCGAGCGGCTGATGGGCCCGATCAGCAACCTGGTGATCCCGTTCGCCGGCTCGCTCGGCGAGTTGCTGGGTCGGAGTACTCCGGCCAAGGTCGAGACCGTCAACGACGCGGACGGGCTCGTGGTGAACGCGTGGCGCGGGCTGCAGTACTCACCCGAGCGGATGGCCGAGTTGTGCGACCACCCGGTCCACGAGACGACGATGCACGCGGCTCACGACCTGCTGCTCGCGCATGCGCCGGAGTTGCCTGAGCTGCTCCGGTCGGACCCGAAGGCGCACAACGTCGATCTCGCGGCGTGGTGGGTCTGGGGCCGGTCGTGCTGGCTCGGTGGCGGGTGGTGCCAAGACACCGAGGCCGCGAGCGCGGGCAAGAGCGGCGGGATGCGAGTGCGGGTGCTCGGACGCAGCGGGACCCCGTACCACGGTCAGGGGGTGGCCAAGCCCCTTCGCTCGAAGCGTCAAATCCCGCTTCTGCGCGGGAGCGACGGAACCGGCGTGGGCTACGGAGTCGGCATCAACTCGGGCAAGCAGCGGACGGCGCTCTTGGAGAACTTCGCCGCACTCGCTGACCGGCTTCGATTCGTTCGCATCACCTGCGGCGACTGGACTCGCGTGGCCACACCGGCGGTCACCACCTCCCACGGGCTCACCGGCATCAGCTTCGACCCGCCCTACTGTCACACCCTTCGCTCGACCCGGCTCTACCGTGAGGACAACCCCGACCTCAGCAACGAAGTCCGATCGTTCTGCGTCGAGCGCGACCGAGACCCGCTCCTGCGGATCACGCTCGCAGGCAAGGGCGAAGAGCACGACGCCCTGCTCGAGCGCGGCTGGTCCAAGCACCTGTGGCGGCCTGACGGCGAGACGATCTGGGCGTCGCCGAACTGCGAAGCCGCGGCGCAGCGCGAGATGTTCGGGGGTGCGGCGTGACCGACCCCTGGGCCCCATTCCCCAGCTACCCACCACCCAAGGACCCGCCCCCACCACCGGGCTACCCAGGGAGGCCGAGCCGATGAGGGTCGCCGACCTCTTCGCGGGCGCGGGCGGGTTCTCGACCGGGGCGCAGGTCGCCGGACTCGACGTGGTGTTCGCGGCGAACCATTGGCCGGTCGCCGTCGCCGTCCACCAGCACAACCACCCCAAGGTCCACCACGAGTGCCAGGACCTGAACCAGTTCAACTTCGCCCGGATGCCGGACCACGAGATCCTGGTCGCGTCGCCGGCCTGCCAGGGCCACAGCGAGGCCGGCCAGCCCGCGCGGGCGAAGTCGCCGAGCGCGGCAACGGCCCACGACGCGATGCGCTCGACCGCGTGGGCGGTGGTCTCCGCGGCCGAGGCGAAGGCCCCGCGCGCGATCGTGGTCGAGAACGTGCCCGAGTTCCGCGAGTGGAAGCTCTACCCGGCATGGAGGGCCGCGCTCGGGATGCTCGGCTACCACCTGACCGAGCAGGTGCTGACCGCGTCACGGTGGGGCGTGCCACAGCGCCGCCGCAGGCTCTTCCTGATCGGCCGCCTCGACGGGCCGCTCGAGGTCGCTGACCCCGACGTCGCCGAGCCGCCGATCAGCGGGGCGCTCGACTTCGACGCGGGCATCTGGACTCGGATCGACGACGTGACCAGGCCCGGCGCCCGACGCCGGCTCGAGCACGCCCGCGCGAACCATCGCCGGTGCTGGGGCCAGCACGTCAGCCACGTCAACGCGTGGGGCCGCTCGATCGCCGAGCCGTCCAGCACGGTCACGACGCAGAACCAGCACTGGCTCGTCGACCGGGACCGCTACCGACTCTGGACGGTCGCCGAGACCCTCCGCGCGATGACCTTCGCGCCCGACTACATGCCCGAGGGCGTCGGACGGACCGACGCGATCAAACTCGCAGGCAACGCGGTACCCGTGAAG
>Ga0172380_10004512_pt1 | contig 17820 bp, 16 predicted proteins | sample Leawe162metaG_FD_119747 | JGI IMG/M metagenome (GOLD analysis project Ga0172380, IMG submission 119747) | Leachate microbial communities from a municipal landfill in Southern Ontario, Canada - Leachate well 162 metaG | ecosystem: Engineered > Solid waste > Landfill > Unclassified | place... | reverse complement strand
TTCGCCAAGATGCTCGACCGCATCGCCGCGTATCTGGCGCAACAGATCGAAACGCGTTCGATGGTGCGCGGCGCGATGATCTACCCCGGCACGATCTTCACGCTGGCGGTGTGCGTGACGATCTTCCTGCTCACATTCGTGCTGCCCAAGTTCGCCGCGGTGTTCAAGGGCAAGGAGAGCATCCTGCCCTGGCCGACCAAGTTCCTCATGGGGCTGTCGGCTTTCATGGTGGATTGGTGGTGGGCGGTGGTGATCGCCATGTTGTTCGGCGCGGGGGCGTTGGTGTTCTTCGCCCGGACCGCGCAGGGCGCGCTGATGATCGACAAGCTCAAACTCTCGGTTCCGATCTTCAAGAAAATGTTCCGCGCGCTCTACATCAGCCGGTCGTTGCAGACGATGGGCGAACTGGTCAACGCCGGCGTGCCGATGCTCGACACCATCGCCATCACCGGCGAAATCTCCGGCAACACGTTCTATCACAACCTGTGGAAGCGCGTTCACGGAGCGGTGAAACAAGGCAAAAAGATCAGCTTTGAACTGCTGAAAACCTCGCTGCTGCCGCGCTCGGTGGTGCAGATGGTCTCCGCCGGCGAAGAGTCGGGAAAACTCGGCGAGGTGCTGGATGAAATCAGCGCCTTCTATCAAAAACAACTCCGCGAAACCATCAAGGTCTGCACCGGCATGATCGAACCGGTGATGATCGTGCTCATGGGTTCGGTCGTCGGCTTCATCGCCATGGCCATCATTCTTCCGATCTTCAAGATGAGTTCGCTGGTGAAATGATGAATAGCAATTTCCGATTTCCGATTTCCGATTTCCGATCTCCCTTCGCACGCATTGCAAAGGTGCCGGTTGTGGCCATACCTCAATCGGCAATCGGCAATCGACAATCGACAATGGGTTTCACCCTGATCGAAACCCTGGTCGCCGCGGTCATCATTTCGCTGGCGGTGCTGTCGATCGTCGCGGCGCAGCAGGCGTATCACCGTCAGACCGACGGGGCCCAGCAGACCGCCACCGCGCTGTCGCTGGCCAATGAAATGCGCGAAATGATGCTCAATCTCCCGCTGGACGACCCGGCGACGGGCGACATGACCTTCGGCCCGGAAACCGACGAGTGGGCCGGCACCGCCGCGGGTTCCGTCGGCTTTTTTGATGATCTGGATGATTTCGCCGGTTCGTCCGGCACGGGCCTGACCTTCAATCCGCCGATCAATGCCCAGCGCCAGCCGATCAGCGACATGACGCGCTGGACGCAGCAAATCACCGTGGAAAACGTCGATCCGGCCAACATCAGCGGCCCCGCCGCGGCCAACGGTTCGACCGACCTGCTGCGCGTCACCGTGATCGTGAAATACGTCCAGCCAGGCGCGACCGCGTCAACCGAAATCACCCGCCTGTCGTGGGTCGTCGCTGCTCCCCAGGGATGAATACTAATGACGAATGACGAAATCCGAATGACGAATGAAATTCCAAATCGCAAATTCCAAAAGGAACGTGTGACGGGCGTTTCATTGAAACATTGGAATTTGGAAATTGATTCGTCATTCGGATTTCGTCATTCGTCATTCCTTCGATTCAGGGCGAACACCATCGACTTCGGAGGCACGGAGCAGTACCGAACATGAAATATCATGCCCACCCCCGGAATCGCGGCGTCGCCTCGCTGCTGGCGATGATCTTCCTGGCGATCTTCGCTTCGCTGGCGGCGGCCATGGCGCTGGTATCGCAGAGCAATCTGCGCAGTGCCGATACTTATCAGCGCGCCAACCGCGCCCTGGCCGCATCCGAAACCGGCGTGCAGTTCGCCAAGTATGAACTGGCCCAACTCTCCGCCACCGTCACCACCAACAAGGGCACCATCGACGCCACGCTGGCCAAAACCTTATGGGCGCAGGTCGCGCTGAAACTGTACGGACAGATCGGTGTGCAGTCGCAGTTCCTCGATAATCCGCAAATCACCTACGATGCGCAGGGCAACGCCAAGCGCGTGGTGCTCGGTCGTGTACGATGCGGCGGCGACGACCAGGCCGCGACTTTTCAGCTTACTTTCGAGGCGCATCCGCTGACCGGCGAAGACTACGGATCAACCCTTTATCAGCATTCGCCCTACAACATCGGCGGCGGCGTCAACGACTACACCGCCGATGGAAACGCCGTCGCGCCCGGCAACACGATTCAGCCGTGGGTCGTGCGCATGACCGCCGTCGGCGAAGATCGCGGCGTGCAGCGCGTCGTCCGTCTCGATTTCCAGATGTTCAAAAAAGTCCGCTACGCCATCCTCAGCCGCAACCGCATCATGATCGGGCGAAACGTCGTCATCGAAGGCCCCATCGGATCGGCGTACACGCAGACCGATATGCTCAACGGGCATCCGATTCAGATGCGTGACAACTTTCACGGCCTCAATTCCACGCTCGACGGATATTTGAATGATCTGACCACCCATCTCGGCTCGCACGACATGGACGGCGACAACCGTGTCAAACTTTCCGACCCGCGGGAAAACGCCGGCCTGGCCAACGCCGCGGCGCTCGATCGCAACCAGGACGGTTACGTCGATGAGTACGACATGTTCCTGCTCAGCTACGACGCGAACGCCGACGGCAAACTGGCGCAGGCCGAGTTCACCGTCAGCGGCACGATGGTCGATGCGCAGTTGTGGCAACTGATGAACGAGGCGAAGTATCCGGCTGGAACGCAATTTGACTGGACGAATCTGAAGGTGAAAGTGCCGGGGGCCGCGGCGTGGACCGATGCGTCGGCGGACCTGGGCGTGATCGACAACGGCGATCAGTACGCCAAGCTGCACGGCGAGGCGATTTTCAAGAGCACGCAGTCGGCGTGGGAAACCGGGGCCGCCGGAGGCGATTATCAGCAGTATTTCCGGGGCGCGATCACGCCCGACGCATATGAGAACGCGGCCACTTTCGGGGCCGATTCCTCGCGACTGGCCGCGCTCGACGGCGCCAGTTTTGATGTCGCGGCCTATCAGTCGATGGCGACCGGCAGCTTCGCGCAACAGACGGCCAATCCCGTCGCCAACGACGCGGGCCAGCCGACGGTGTTCACGCCCGCCGGGGCCGGCACCATCGAATCCGTGCCGTATCAGTCGCCGTATCCCTACGACTATTACACCCGGCCGGTATATGAGAACATGGTGTTCACCAACGTGACGATCCCCAAGGGGACCAACGCGCTGTTCGTCAACTGCAAGTTCATCGGGGTGACATTCGTTGACACCGAAACGTCCAACGCCGACACAAACTACAATTATGCCGGAATGCTCGAAGCGGACGGTTCTCAAAAATATGCGAATATCACCGCGACGGTGAACGGCGCGCAGGTGACAGACACCAAGACGATCAGCAACAACGTCCGCTTCCATAACTGCACGTTTGACGGCACGGTGGCGACGGCGAATCCGACGGCGTTCACGCATGTGCGCAATAAGCTCCAGTTCACCGGCACGACGCAATTCGACGTGAACGCGCCCGAACTGACCGCCGAGCAGAAAGCGTTGTTCGCCAAATCGACGATCATGGCGCCGCAGTATTCGATCGACGTGGGCACGTTCACCGATCCGACGAGTTCGACGGAGAAAATCAAACTCGACGGCGCGATCGTGTCGGGCGTGCTGGACGTTCGCGGACAGGCGGAGATCAACGGGTCGATCATCAGCACCTTCGAGCCGGTGGTCGGACAAGGCCCGCTGGCCGAGGGAGGCAATCCCGCGAATTTCAACACGACCATCGGTTATTTTGAATCGACCGCCGGCGACAGCGAAGCGGAAATCCCCACCGGCGGGTACGGCAAAATCATCATCCGTTACGACCCGGAGCGAGCGTTGCCCGACGGCATCACCGGCCCGATCCAACTGGTCGCGCAGACCGACACATACACGGAAGGGGGGATGTGATGGCAAACTCGAAACTCGAAACTCGAAACTCGAAACAGCGCAAGCCGGCGGGGGCAATTAATTGCCCCCGCCGGGGGTTCCGGGGATTTACGCTGGTGGAGATGTTGCTGGCGCTGGCGATCACGGCGGTGCTGGCGCTGGCGGTGAGCGCGGCGCTGAGCGCTTCGTTGTCGGCGTATTCGACCAGCGCGCAGGCGGCGTCGATGCAGACGACCGGCCGGTTGGTCATGCAGCGCGTGCTGAACATGATCCGCGTGGCGTCGTTGCATGACGCATTTGATCCGAATGACGCGGGGGTGACGCTGCTCGACCCGGCGGACGCGAATCATCCGTTACATTCGGTGGGCATCGCCATGCGGATGCCCGACGGCTCGACGGTTCGCATCTGGTGGCAGGTGAACGCCGCGTACGGCAACGCCGATCTGGGCGACATGATGTATCAGAAGGTGGGTGACGCCGCGGCGACACTGGTGGAACAAGCGCGGTGTTTGCGTGATGCGAACAACGCCGCATATGTTTTCACACTGGCGTCGCGGACCAGCGACACGGGGCTGATGCTGAGTCGCGCGACGCTGGACCTGGTGATTGAACCGGAGGGCGTGGCGGGGACGAGTATTGAAAGCGCGAGGGGCGCGAACGGGGAATTGCATCTGATCGGTTCGACGATGCCGCGTCGGAACCTGGGGTGAGGTTGATGTGCAATGTTCAATGTGCGATGTGCAATGTGATATCGGTCTTTACATTGCCCATCGCACATTTCACATTGCACATTTTTTCGGGGTCCGTTTATGACGGCTGCGGGGCGGAGGAAATGGGGGTAAACGGGGGAAAATGTTTGCCATCGGCGGGGGTGAATCGTACTTTCGGATCAATGCCGCAGACCATGATCCAGAGGCCACTGAAAACGCGGCGGAACAGGAGTACGACATGCGTTGGCCCACAGTGATTCGAGCGTCGTCGGCGGCGATCATGGTCATGGGATTGGCGGGTCCGGCCTGGGGGGGCGGCGGGACGCTGGAGTTGACCGGCACGATCCGGGACTTCAAGGACGGATCGAAATCCGGCGGACACCGCGACTTTGAGTATTCGCCGGCGAACTACGGCCTGCGCACCGGAATCGTCCAATCGACCCTCGGCGAAGATCGCAAGCCCGTGTTCAATATCAACTACAATCGCGGCAACTACGGCTATGCGATGATCACCAGCAAGGCCACGTTCGATCAGTGGTTCCGCAACGTTGACGGCGTGAATCTGTCGGATAAACACACGATCACGCTGACGGATGCGGACGGCGACGGGATTTACACCTTCGAGGCGTCGATTCACAACGGCCAGTCGTTTTTCCCGCTGGATGGAAAACTGTTCGGAAATCAGGGTCGCAATCACAACTTCCACTTCACATATGAAGTGCATTCCAAGTTCACCTATTCCGACCCGTCGGGCCGCCAGCCGATGGTGTTCAATTTCTCGGGGGATGATGATGTCTGGGTGTTCATCAACAACAAGCTGGTCGTCGATCTCGGTGGCGTACACAGCGAAGTGTATTCCTCGATCGATGTCGATAATCTGGCGGCTTCGCTGGGGTTGGAGCCGGGCAAGACTTATAACTTTGATTTCTTCTTCTGTGAACGTCACACCACGCAGAGCAATTGCACGATATCGACGTCGATACAATTTTTGTCGCCGCTGTATGACTGAATCGCGCACAGGGAGGCCGTAGGGCTTAAGCCCTACGGTCTTGCACATAGAACGTGTTGCCTGCTCGTTTGGTCGGACGTCGGGTTAAAAGCCCGACGTCCGACTTTTTATTCGACGGTGGGTTCGTCGCCGGATTCGGAATTGTCGGTGTCGGCGGGGGTTTGTTCGACGGAATTGCCGGCGAGGGTGGCGTCGGCGGCGCGGACGATGCGGTCGATGAGGCGTTTGCCTTTGTAAACGGGGCGGTTGAAGTCGTTGAGGATGATGGAGAAGGCGTAGCCCTTGTCGCCCTGGCGGATGTAGCCGGAGAGGGCGATGACGCCGGCGATGTAGCCGGACTTGGCGTGAACCTGGCCGATGGGTTTGGGATTTTTGAAGCGGTTTTTGAGGGTTCCGTCGGAGCCGCCGACGGCGAGGGAGTTTTGGTAGATTTCGCCGAGTTTGGGTTGTCGGTGCATGGCCAGGAGCAATTGGGCCATGAGGGAGGTGGTGACGCGGTCATCTTTGCAGAGGCCTGAGCCGTCGGAGAGGACGAAGCCGGCCGCGCCGGGGCCGATCAGTCGTGCGAGCGCCATGCGGGCGGCGGCGGCGCCGTTGGCCCATGAGCCGGGCGCGCCGGTGACGTGGTGGCCGATGTATTTCAGGAGGGACTCGGCGAAGAGGTTCTGTGAATCCTTGTTGGAGCGGGCGATGATTTCGGTGAGTGGGGTTTTGACTTCGGCGAGGAGGGTGGCCCGGCGGACATCGAGTTGATCGTCGGCATGGACGACGGGGCCGGTGGGGATACCGGCGGCGTTGAGACGTTGGGCGAGGGTTTGGCCGAAGAAGAGTGCGGGGTCGTGGATGGTGATGAAGATGAGGGACGGGCCTCGTGAGCTGACCGAACCGCGAAGGGTGATGCGATTGGTGTCGGTTTCGCGTGTGGCGGCGAGGGCGTTTTCCTTGCCGGTGTGTGCGAGCGTGGTGAGGGAGACGGGGGCGTTGAGGGGTTCGGTTTTGATGCGTGGGGATTCGCCGGGGGTGGTGGGCGCGGCGAAGATGGCGACGCAGTTGTCGTAGAAGTTCAGGCCGGAGACGGGCGCGGAATACCAGCGGTTGAGTTGATCGACGGGCCAGTCGGGATGGACCTGCCGGGATTCAAAGATGCGGTCATCGACGATGATCCGGTCGATTTTTTTGATACCGGCGCGTTGGACGGCGGCGACCCAACGGTCGAGGAGGTCTTCGACGGAGAGATTCATGGCGGCGAGGATTTTGGGATCGCCGAACGCGGGATCGCCTTCGCCGACGACGATGAGTTTGCCGTCCTGGTAGAGCAGTTGGGTGGTGAACTGCATGTCGGGCTTGAGGGTGGCCAGGGCGGCGGCGGTGGTGACGAGTTTGAGATTGCTGGCGGGGGAGACGGGGCGGTTGGGGTTGAGTTCGGCGACGGTCAGGCCGTCGGCCAGGTCGATGACGCTGACGCAGAGGACGCCCTTGCCGAGGTCTTCGCTGCGTGCCAGCGCTTCGATGCGGCTCTGGAGGGACTGGCCCATCGAGGCCGACGCGCCGGCCAGCAGCAGGATCAGCGCGAGGAAAAACCGTTGGATGCGGGGAGGGATGCTCATGGGTTAGGTTATCGGCGAATCAAAAGCTGACGCTGCAATAAGTCGGAAGTCGGAAGTCGGAAGAATTTTATACACGGGTCTTTACTTCCCACTTCCCACTTCCGCCTTCCCACTTTCCTCTTCACTTCCGACTTCCGACTTCCGGGTCTCACGCCCGATCCACTTGTTTCAGCAGTTTGATCGCGGCGGTGGCGGCGGCCTGGAAACTCTCGGCGGGGGTGAGTTTGGCGAAATCCATGTTCGGCTCGCCGCCGGGACCGGTCGCCAGCACGGCTTTGGAATAGGTCAGATGCGGTTCAAGGGTGAGCGGGCCGGTCCAGCCGCGCCGGGCGGCGTCGGCGAGAATTTCAGGAATGCGTCCGTTGCCGTTGCCGGCCGGGACATGCTGCGGCTTGTCCGAGCCGGGCATCCACTTGCTGTCTTTCAGGTGGATCGCATCAGTCGCGTCGCGCAGTTCCAGCCAGTTGGTCCACACGTCCTCGCTGGCGTGGTTGTAATTGTCGAAGTCGAAAATCAGCTTGAAGCGGTTGGGGTATTTGGCGCGCAGCTCATCGCGCAACACGCGGATGTTCACGAGTTTTTCGCCGAAGATCGCGCCTTCGTTTTCGTGATACAACACCAGGTCGTACTTCTCGGCGATGTCGATCAGACCTTTGAGGCGATCAAGGGACGCTCGCTGAAACTCCGCCGCGCCCGCCTGTTTCTTCTTGTTGTAGTAGCTGAAAATGCGCACGGCCTTCGCGCCGAAAATCTTCGACAATTCGCCCAGGTGCGTCAGTTTCTTCCGGTCGATGGCGAAATCATCGGCCAGGTCGATCTTGCCCAGCGGCGAACCGTACATGTTCACGGTGAGGCCGGCTTTGGCGTAATCGGCGGCGATTTTTTCCGCCAAATCCAGCGGCAGTTCGGTGATGTTGTATCCATCGACGTTGCGCGGGTCGATGTGTTGGATGCCGGCTTTTTGAAGGGCGGCGATCTGTTCAACGGTCGATCCGCCGGCTTCATCGGCAAACGCGCTGAGCTTCCATTTCGTCACGATCATGCTCCATTGAATCGACAGGGGGGGAAACGATCATGCTATCGCCGACCGGGAAAGGGTGCAAAGTGGTGTCTTCGCCGACTGGGCGAGGGTTTGCCCCAATTTTCGGGGGCGACAGGAAATGACGAATGACGAAACTCGAATGACGAATGAAATCCCAAATGTCAAATTCCAAACCGATGAACGCGCCGACACTTTTGAACATTGAAATTTGGAACTTGATTCGTCATTCGAGTTTCGTCATTCGTCATTCGGCCCCCAACCCACCCAAGTCACGGCGGCACCGCCCCCTGGCTCACTCCCGGATCATGAGCAGACCCATTGGCCGATTTTCGGGGCTGCCGTTACGATGGCGGCGTGATGAGAAACGTGGTTTTCCAGCCCCGGAAGGTTCAGACGTATCTGCTGCTGGCTGGTTGCCTGGCGCTGGGGGCGGTGTTTCTGTTGTTGCCGATTGTGCTGACGATCAAGGATGCGTTCATTGAGCGTGGGGCCGGGGGCGAAACGCGATTCACGATCGGCTACGTGATCGACGTTTTCAAAGACCCGGTTCTGGTCGCCTCGCTGCTGCATTCGCTGTTGATCGCGGTGATCGTGACGGCCCTGTGTCTGTGCGTCTCGCTGCCGCTGGCGGGCATCGCCACGCGCTACGATTTTCGGGGTAAGGCGATTTTCTCGGCGTTGCTGCTGGTGCCGATGATTTTGCCGCCGTTCGTCGGCGCGATCGGATTGCGATTGCTGCTGGGACGATTCGGATCGCTCAACGCCCTGCTGCTGCATTTGGGCTGGATCGACGCGGCGCATCCGCTGGACATTCTCGGCTCGGCGCGGCTGTGGGGCGTGATCGTCATGGAAACGCTGCACCTGTATCCGATTCTGTACCTCAATGTCGCCGCCGCGATGGCGAACATCGACCCGGCCATGCAACAGGCGGCTGAAAATCTCGGCGCAAGTCGCTGGACGACGTTTCGTCGTATTACATTGCCGCTGATTCTTCCGGGGGTTTTCGCGGGTGCGACGATTGTGTTCATCTGGTCGTTCACGGAGTTGGGCACGCCGCTGATGTTTGATTACACCTCGGTCGCGCCGGTGCAGATATTCTGGCAGATTCAGCAACTGGATTCGCCGCGTCCGTTCGCGCTGGTGGCGGTGGTGCTGGCGATCAGTTCGCTGCTTTATTTACTGGGCAAGGTGACATTCGGCGGAAGATCATTCGCCGCCTCGACCCGCGCCTCGGTTCGCGCCACGACGATCAAGCTGCGAACGCTTCCGGGGCTGCTGGCGTTGTTGCCGTTCATCGCGATCACGTTGCTGGCGGTGTTGCCGCACATCGGCGTGGTGCTGACATCGCTGACCCAACCCGGCACCTGGTATCAATCCATACTTCCGGGGGCGTTCACGCTGGAACATTACCTGGGTCCGCTGGGCGCGTTGGCGCATCCGCTGGCGGCGGGTTCGATTCAGAACTCGCTGATCTATTCGGTGCTGGCGATGATCGTCGATGTGGTGATCGGGCTGACGATCGCATATGTGGTGGTGCGCGGGCGGGTGTGGGGCGGCAAGCTGCTGGATGCGATGTCGATGTTGCCGCTGGCCGTGCCGGGGCTGGTCCTGGCGTTCGGATATGTGGCGATGAGCAACGACATCACGCTCTGGCTGCGGCATGCGGGGTTCGCGGTTCCGGGCATTTTGCAAGTCACCGGCGACCATCCGAATCCGATTTTGTTTCTGGTGATCGCCTACGCGGTGCGGCGATTGCCCTATGTGGTGCGCAGTGCCGCGGCCGGGCTGGAGCAGACGCCGGTCGAACTGGAAGAGGCGGCCGCGGTCTTCGGGGCGGGCAAACTCTATTCGATCCGCAGGGTGGTCATGCCCCTCATCATGGCCAATCTGATCGCCGGTGGCCTGCTGGCGTTCAGTTTCGCCATGTTGGAAGTCAGCGATTCGCTTATTCTCGCGCAGACGCAGCAGTACTATCCGATCACCAAGGCGATCTACGTGCTGTTCGAGCGCATCGGCGACGGGCCATATGTCGCCGGCGCGATGGGCGTCTGGGGCATGGCGTTGTTGACGCTGACCCTCGTCGGCGCGTCCATGATGCTCGGCAAACGGCTGGGCGCGATCTTCCGAATGTAGCGGAAGGGGCCGGGGGCGGGTGAGGGGTGAGGGAATTGTATTTTGCGTACAACTTCCAAAACTGGCTCCGCCTCTTCCCCCAGCCCCCCGTCCTCGTTCCGAAACATTAATCAACTATTAACGATTGCTTAGTCATTGCAACATTCGCGGCATGTAGTATAATCAGGTCAGTCAGCGCGAGGATCGGCTTGCCGCCGGGCAACCGCCTTCGCCGAGAGAGAGTCTTGGAACGCAGTTGAGAGAGTTTCCAATTCACTCGAAAGAAGAGAGCGCTTCGCCGGTGTTTTAACACGGTTGATGTTAACCGTTGCGCCGTGACGAAGCGGACCATGGGGAGAGAGTTCCCCTGCATTATCACGGATGAGAGATAAGGAGATTCCGATGAATCTGCGTGTCAGGTATTTCTGCGCCATCGCGGCCCTCGCCGCCCCGATGGCCCTCACCGGCGCGGCCAACGCCGACGTCCTCATGGGCTGGGATGTGCATACCTTGCCGGGCGGCAACAGCGTGTTCGGCCCAAGCTCGTTTGCGGCTACGACCAGCGCGACGGGCATTGCCTCGCCGATCGGCCTGACGCGGGGCAGTGGCATCGTCACCACCGGGGTCACCGCCGCCACTCGCGCATGGGGTGGGGTCAACATGACGACCACCACCTCCGCCGCCGCCATCGCCGCCAACGATTTCGTCTCGTTCGGCTTCACCGTCGCCGACGGCTACACGATTTCCCTTTCATCCATCGACGAATTCTACCGTCGCAAAGCCAGCGGCCCGTCCGGCGGTCTGTGGCAGTATGCCATCAACGGCGGCTCCTTCACCGACATCGCCCCCGTTTCATTCACCAGCAGCAGCAACGCCGGTGCAACCCTCTCGCCTTTTACTCTGACCGGTATCTCCGATCTTCAGGATATGTCCGCCGGCACCAGCGTGACCTTTCGTCTCGCCCTGTATGGCGGAACCATCACCACCGGCGATTGGTATGTTTACGACACCGCCAACTCCACCGCCCCCGACCTGGCGCTCAACGGCACCGTGGTCTCGCCGCTCGACGATCACGGCTCCGCCGTGCCCGAGCCGACCACCGTCGCCCTCCTCGCCCTCGGCACGCTGGCCCTGTTCCAGCGCCGCCGCGCGGCGTAAATCGCATCCCACATTCAACGTCACCCCCGCGGCGTTCCCCCCGGAACGCCGCGTTTTTTTTCACCCCCATCGGCTCTCCATCCGCCTCGCCGCTATCCCGAATCATTCAGAATGAACCACAGCGGAACAGAGACACAGAGGAGAAAAAAGCAAAACATCAAAACAGCAAAAAAGCACCACATTCGGATTCAAACACAGCATGTTCCGCTGTTTTGCTTTTCTGATTTTCCGTTTTCATCCTCTGTGCCTCTGTGCCTCTGTGCCTCTTGGTGAATCATCCGGGCTATCATGCTTTGTCAATCCGACACAAGGAATCATCCCATGATCCGTCGCGTCTGGTTCGTCACCGCGTGGTTGTCGCTGATGGCCGGCTTTGCGATCACCGCCTTCGCCTGGCATGAAAAAGAACACCATGCGATCACCGCGATGAGCGCCCGTCTGCTCGCCCCCGCCCCCGCCCCCGGAAGTGCAGGCCCGGCAAGCGAGAAGCCGCCTGACTGGTTCGTCGCGGGCATCGTCGATGACGCGGCCCAGGATTCGCTCGATCCCGACAACTTCAAAAACCGCGCCATGCCTCAACTGGACAGCACCGAGCCGCCGGAACATTACCTGGATTATGAACCGCTGGAGGCACTCGGTGTGCTGCCTCCGGGGGTGATGCCGCGCTTTCGGTATGACTATCACAAACTGTGCTACGAGCATCGGCTTGATCCGCAAAAAATCGGCGTGTTGCCGTGGGCCGTGGCGGAGTGGCAGCAGCGTCTGGCGCTCGCGTTCGCCGAGCATCGCAAGTGGCCGAACAACGCGGCGATCCGGCGCAAGTGTCTGGTCTATGCCGGGCTGATGTCGCACTACGCCGGCGATCTGTGCATGCCCCTGCACACGACGATGCACCACGACGGCCGCGTCAAAACCCACAACGACCCATCCCCCCGCACCGGCATCCATGCGAAAGTCGATGGCCTGTTTCGTACCTTCGACTACGACCCCCGGAAGGTATTGGACGGCGCGCGGGCCGAGGTGTACGACGATGTGTGGGCGGCGATCTGGAAAGAGTTTGATCGTTCGCACGCGCTGGTGGATCGCGTGTATGAACTGGCCGACAAGCTGCCGCCCCGCAACGGCCGCGCCGATGACCCCGACGTGATCGCGTTCGGCACCGAGCGCATGAAGGCCGGGGCGACGTTCATCGCTTCGCTGTACCGCACCGCGTGGGTGAAAAGCGCCGACGTGAAACTCCCCAACTGGCTCGACCGCGAAGCGCTGACATTGCCTCACTGATGTGCGATGTGCGATGTGCGGCTTGTGTCCTGCGGCTTGCGGGGTGTTTTCCGCAAGCCGCACAACGCCTCCCGCAAGGCGCTTCCCGCCGCCTACAATGCGACGTGCCCGGTGATCCGCCCATTCTGGTTTTTTACGACGGGGCCTGTCCGATCTGCTCGCGCCAGGCGGATGTCATGCGCCGGCGTGACCGTCACGACCGTCTGCGACTGATCGACATTTCCGTCGCCGATTTCGACCCCGCGCGATTCGGGCTGACTCATGCCGCGGTGCAATCGCAAATGCACGCCGTGCTGGGCGACGGGCGGGTCGTCACCGCGATGGCCGCCTTCCGCCACATCCATCGCGATCTGGGCCGGGGCTGGTTACTGGCACCGACCGGCTGGCCTGTGTTGAGGCCGGTGTTCGACTGGTTGTATCGTCGTTTCGCTGAACATCGCCCCCGAAGGCGCGTTGCCTGTAAATCGTGTAACATCCGATCATGGCAAACTTCGAGCCGACCACCTTGCAGGTGAACGAGCAAGTGCTGACCCTTCGTCTCGCGGCGGTGGAAGAGATTCTGCCCCTGCGACAGGTCGTGCTCATCGACGGCACCGATCATCCGTCGCCCGAATTCGACGGCGACCGCGAATCGACCACGCTGCACATCGGCGTGTTCGACGCCGCCAACCACGCCGTCGCATGCGCCACCGTCATGCTCCAGCCCGACAACGACACCCCCGCCTGGCGCTTGCGAGGCATGGCCACCGACCCGGCCTATCGCGGCAAGGGCGTCGGCGCGGCCGTCATGCGATACCTCCAGCAAATGCTCGTCGAAACCCCCGGCCCCGCGCGTCTGTGGTGCAACGCACGCATCAACGCCGTCCCCTTCTATCGCCGCACCGGATGGCAAACCGTCGGCGAAACCTTCACCATCGCGGGCGTCGGTCCCCACGTGCGAATGATCCGCTGGCTGTGAACATTTCTCCCTGCCGCAACACCTTTCGGCACGCCGTCAATTGAGCTTGCTTCTATGCCTTCTCCTGCTTCGTCATCCATCCCCCCAATTTCGGCACCTTCCGCGTGGCGAAATACATCAGATACACCACTCCCGCTGACAGCATCACAAAACTCAGCAACTGTCCGCGCGTCACGCCCCAGCGGGCGAACTCTTCGTTGGCGATGATCGCATCGGGCATCCGGAAGTTTTCGCCGAAGATGCGCACCACCGCGTAACCGATCAAAAACCATCCGCCCACCACGCCCGGCTTGCGGGGTTTCATCCACACGATGCCCAGCAGGACGAACAGCATCAGACCTTCCATCAAGGCCTCGTACAATTGTGACGGATGCCGGGCCGTCAGCATCGGCTGAACAATGTCGATCACCTGGGGGTTGCCGTCGCGCACCGCGTCGATCGCGCGTTTGACCATCTCGTCGGGCGTCGCGGCGGTGATGCCCAGCGGTTCGAGTTTCGCCGCCAGTTCGCCCAGTTGTGTCGCCGACCAGTCGCGCATGTCCTGCGGAAATTTCACCGCCCACGCCAGCCCCGCCGGCGCTTCACGCCCGACCAGTTCGCCGTTGACGAAATTGGCGACGCGACCGAAGAAGATGCCCACCGTGCTGACCCACGCGCACAGGTCGAGCAGTTGGATCGGTCCCGCCCCCGCCCCCGCCCCCGGAATATCACCCCTCGGAACATCGCGGTGACGCCGGCCGTAAATCACGCAGGCGATCACAATGCCGATCAATCCGCCGTGGCTCGCCATGCCGCCGTCGTTCAACGCCAGTACCCCCCAAAACGGGAAGCCCGAAGTGAACTGGGTGAACAACGCCGGCTGATAGAACACGCAGTAACCCAGCCGCCCGCCGATCACCGTGCCGAACGCCACGGCGAACACGAAGTCGGCCACCTGTTCAACCTTCATCGGCGTCTTGCCGCGCCTGGCCAGTTGTCGAATCAGCAGCCATCCCGCGATGAACCCCGCGATGTAGCTCAGCCCGTACCAGCGAATGCCGACGTTCTCGCTGAAACGAACAGCGAACGGCGAAAGCGAATGCAGATAGGTGGCGAGCAGGAGGTTCATGCGGACAATGTAAGGCAGAGCGGGCCGACGGAAAAGCCGCGAAAATCAGATGTGAACCTTTCGGGTGCGCTTAGCGGGGTGTCGGGCGGGTTGAACGCGGCGACCCAGTTCCGACTGGATGTAGCGTGTCGCCGCTTTTTCCAACAGGCCCGAACGGGTCAAATGCGCCTTGCGCGCCGCGGTATCGATCATGTTCAATGTACGTTCCTGCATCGAAATGTTCACCCGCACCGCGTTGCCGGGCAGATCGGACGGATCGATTTCGACCACCGCCCACAGCGCGGCGTCGGCGAAGTCGGGGTTCCGCCGATGCTCCTCGATGGGGCGCGATTCGGGAATCGCATATCCTTTTTCCATCATCACCTCGATGTGACCGAGAATGGCTTCCTTCGCCATCGCCATCGCCTCGTCGAGCGTATCGCCGGTGGAGGTGCATCCGGGCAAATCGGGCACACTCACGCCGTAACAGCTCCGCGGTTCCTTATGAATGACAATGGGGTAGATCGTGTTCATCATTGCTGTCACTCCCAGATCGGGTCACGCCAATCCCGCCTGCTTGAGAATGCTTCGACAAGTGCCTTTGGGAATGTCCTTTCGCGGATGCGGAACCGTCACAATACCCGCCTTGGTCGGATGGCTGAAATGATGGTGCGATCCGCGAATATGGTTCGTCACCCAACCGTCCTTCCGAAGCATTCGGATCACATCCCGGCTATTCATGTTGTGTATGATACACATGCGGAGACGCGAGGCAAACAACCATGACCACCCAGCCGATTCAACTGTTCACGATAGGTTTCGCGGGAAAATCCGCCGAGCGATTTTTCACGATTCTGGCCGAGGCAAAGGTTCGGCGCGTTCTCGACGTTCGCCTTTACAACAGTTCACAGTTGGCCGGCTACACAAAACGCGGCGACCTGACGTACTTTCTCAAGACGATCATCGGCGCTGATTATTCGCATCCGTCGGGCTTCGCTCCGACGAAAGATTTGCTCGACGGCTACCACAAGGGCCGCGTGTCATGGGCCGAATATGAACAGCAGTACCATGCCATCCTTGAACATCGCCGACCGCACCTGCAACTGAAACCGGACATGATCGATCATGGCTGCATGTTGTGCGCCGAACCCACCGCCGATCAATGTCACCGCCGCCTCGCCGCCGAATACCTTCAACGGATTTGGCCCGACCTGATCGTGACACATCTCTGATTCGCGTTGCCCTTCGACCCCGACGGCTAAAGGGTGCCACTGAAGTTTTCATAACACGCATTCGCCGAACAGCGGATCTCGCTATGTTTGCGCATCCGTATTTTGCATCTTGCTAGGAAGAGGAGAACACATGAAAACGTCCGAAATTCTGTGCTTGGCTAATTCACCGAAAGAGAACGCCCGCTGCATTGCGGGACTTGATTTGGCAACCCATCAATTTGTACGTCCGGTCGCAGTCGGGTCTCAAGCGATTCCCCAGGAATGGGCTAATGTGGACTGCGAAACGGTGGAGCCGTTGGATATCATCCACATTCCCCTTGTTCGTGGTGACGCTGTTGTGCCGTACCAAGCTGAAAACAGGTACTGCTCGGATGGCTGGAAGCGCATGGGCAGATGGCGGGCAGATCAGGTTCAGCGGTTCTGTGAATCCGACTCACTGCTATTGGGCACTGCGAGTTCGCAAGCCATTCCCGAACGCCTATTCAAAATGACACGTCTGGGACGACCCGAATGGAAGTCACTGCAACTGATTCACGCCCCTAACGTGATATTCAACCAAACAAACGATAAATGGACGGGCCATTTCCGAACCAGCAATGGCCGCGAATATGATTTGCGCGTCACCGACGAGGGTTTCACCCGAACACTAAAAGATTCAACGCAACGCGCGTGCATTTTACTCCTGAGTTTGACCAGACCTTGGCGGCATTATCTCGCTCCAAAGTCCAAACCCAAGAAGTGTTACAAACTCATCGCCGGCGTAATGCCACTTTGAATCAAATCACACCGACCAAGATATCAAACGCGCGGCACCAGCTTCAGTGCCGCGCTGTTGATGCAGTAGCGAAGCCCTGTGGGTTGCGGGCCGTCGGTGAAGACGTGGCCCAGATGTCCGCGGCATTTGGCGCACAACACTTCGGTGCGGACGCGGCCGTGGCTCGTGTCGGTTTCCGTGGCGACGTGGGATTCATCGGCGGGTTGGAAGAAGCTGGGCCAGCCGGTGCCGGAGTCGAACTTGGCGTCGCTGTCGAACAGCGTCTGGCCGCAGGCGGCGCAGATGTATTGGCCGGGGCGTTTTTCGTTCCAGTATTCGTTCTCGAACGGGCGTTCGGTGCCCTTGTGTTTGAGGACGTGTTCCTGCATCGGCGTCAGGGGGCCGGGGCAATGGCACGATGTGTGTTGGGGGTCGGTCATGGTGATTGAATCATAGCTGGGGACAGAACAGTAAGACAACAGAACAGCAGGACATTCGGACCCGCACCCGGACCCGCCGCCATGTCCTGCTGTCCTGCTGTCTTGCTGTCCTGTTGTTCCGCCCTCCGCCTATGATGTGGTGTGATGGAACAGATCACGATCAACTTCAATCGCGCGTTGCCGCTGTTTCCGCTGCCGGAGACGGTGCTTTTGCCGCACACGGTTCTGCCGCTGCACGTTTTCGAGCCGCGCTATCGCCGGATGACCGCCGACGCCATCGACGGCCCCGGCCTGATCGCCCCGGCCATGTTCGACCGCAAAGTCACCCAGCACGATTACCTTCACGACAAACCCCCGCTCAAACCCCATGTCTGCATCGGCTACATCGAACGCTACGAATCCCTCGACGACGGCCGATACCTGCTCATGCTCCGCGGCCTGTGCCGGGCGATGATCGTCGATGAAATCGAAAACGACCCCTATCGCATCGCCATCCTCGAACCCGTCGATTGGCCCCCCGCCACCGACACCG
>Ga0172380_10004511_pt1 | contig 17824 bp, 22 predicted proteins | sample Leawe162metaG_FD_119747 | JGI IMG/M metagenome (GOLD analysis project Ga0172380, IMG submission 119747) | Leachate microbial communities from a municipal landfill in Southern Ontario, Canada - Leachate well 162 metaG | ecosystem: Engineered > Solid waste > Landfill > Unclassified | place... | reverse complement strand
TGAAAATACAGCATTGCGATATGCGCGCACCTCATGCACTGTTGGCCACTCGTAATGCTGGGTATCAAGGTCATCCCAGCTCATTTCATCCACGCCAATTGCGAACATGGACTCGAATTTTGGGTTGATGCGTTCGTGCATCAAGCCTGCCAAGGTTAATTTGTTCACAAAGAAAGTAGCGGTATGACCGTAATAAAAAATCAGCGGATGCCGCAACGTGATTGGCCTGCGATAATAAGCCTCATTATTTGCCAGTGTTTCAAATAAGGACTCGTAACGGTTAAATGTACGATGAAAATATGCGCGAATTTCTTCTCGTGAGATGGCTTCTTCTTTATCAGCCAGCGATGGCGTTCTGGGGAGTATGGATTTAGTCATTTGTTGATCAGGTTAAACTTTGATAAGCATTGAAAGATAATGCGCCATAGCTAAAAGCCGAAAACGCTCGGTATCAGGTTTATATTGGGCGGTTTTTTGATTCAAGCGCTTTGGCACCACTGTACGCAGAGACGCAAAATGGCACCATATAGTTCATTAGCGCATGACCCACCATTAGACCTTGCGCTGAAACAAGGTAATCCCACTGATTAATGAGGTTAAGTAGGGTGCCTACGACAAGACTCACTTTGACTGCACCCAAGAGCACTTGTCTTGTGAGTATAAAACGTAATAATCGACGCATAGGTGAATGACTTATCTTAATTAATTGTTATTTTTTCTCTTCATCCAAGTCAAAAGCATGTTTGCAGGCCTGATGGATAAAACTCACTTGCTTTCTGGCATTTGCACAGCCATCGCATAGCGTGATATGAAGTTTAAGTGCAATCACCTCTCTCCAGCTGAGTTTGCGGTCTAATTCCTGAGACATTAATTGGCTAGCCTCTTTGCAGTTCATCATGATCAACTCCTGGATGCTTGAAAGCCCTGCCCAGAAAACCACTTGGTATCTAAACAAAGACGTAATTTGGTGCGTGCGCGATGCAGAACCACCCAACAATTAGACGTTGATAGGTTTAATTCCTTACAAATGTCATCCACATCAAACTCAAGAAATTCACGCATCATGAAAATCCGTGAGGTTTGTGCGGGTAAGTGATTCAGGCATGCATCAAAAACCGCCCAAAATTGTTTTTGCTCAAATGACGCATCGGGATTGCTCCAGGTGTTTGGTTTGGTTTCCATATTCCACGCGCCGTGGTGGTTAAATAACACTTCTTCCAGGCCGTCATCTTCATCGTTGGAGAGTGTGGAAATATTCACTTCGCGTTTGCCACGACGTAAAGCATCAATTGTTTTGTTACGCAATATACTAAAGAGCCATGTCTTTAAGCTGGATTTATTTTTAAAGCCGTCTTGTTTCTCAATGGCAGTGAGCATGGTTTCCTGAATCACATCTTCTACTGCGTGCTGGTCGCGTAGTAGAAGATAAGCAAAACGTGTCATATCAGGGCGCAAGGCATTGAGCACGCTAGTGTCTATTGTCATCTCTTTTTTCACTCCAGTGGGTGGGCGTCAGCTGGAGTGTATTTTAATCTTAGCTTGGTATCGTGAGTAGTTTTTTTGTAAAGGAGCAATTAATCGTGTTCCCTTAATTAATTTCCAGTAGCTGCTTCAATTTGCCAGAATGTTCTAAATCTTGCAGATCATCAAAGCCGCCTACATGGTAGTCGCCGACATAAATTTGCGGCACAGTGCGCCTTCCGGTTTTTTCTATCATTTCCGTGCGTTTTTGAAAATCCAAATCCACTCGGATAAAATCTATATGCTCTACACCTTTGCTATGCAATAGACGTTCTGCCGCAAGGCAATACGGACAGGTGCTGGTGGTGTACATAATCACTTTACTCATGGTGTTCTATTCCTTTTTATAACTGATTTATAACTGTAATAATTGATGACACATAGTGATGCATTTAACTTTTTTACACTATGCCTAATGCATTATTTTTTATGTTTGTTCGTACTTATTGGCGATGCGGCATATAGCAATGAATTCATCAGCTAACAATGAAGCCCCGCCAACCAATCCGCCATCTATATCTGGCATGCTGAATAAGTCTTCTGCATTTTTAGCTTTTAAACTACCGCCATAAAGTATCCTTACTTTTTTTGCTGCGTCTTGATTGCGCTTTGCAATGCGGTTGCGTATGAAATGGTGCACTAATTGCGCATGTTCGGGGCTTGCCGTTTTGCCAGAACCAATTGCCCAGACTGGTTCGTAGGCAAAAACCATGTTGAGTTGCATTGCCAAGGCAAATTCATGTTCATCCAGCGTTGCCATTACTGCATCCATTTGGCTCGCTACAATCACCTCTGTTAATCCTGCATTATGTTCAGCCAGTGTTTCACCAACGCAGAAAATAGGCGTTAATCCTGCATTAATTGCGGCCTCGAATCTGGCCGAAGCGGTTAAATTGGTTTCATGAAAAATACTACGTCGTTCAGAGTGGCCTAGCAGTACGTATGAGCAACCAAAATCTGTGAGCATGTGCGGTGCTACAGCCCCTGTAAATGCGCCTTGTTCATGTTGGTTTACATTCTGCCCGCCCCAAGCGATGTTAGTCTTGTGGAGTAAATCCCTGGTCTGGCATAGATAGGGGTTAGGGACGCATACAACATAGTCAGCTTTATTTAAGTCATGTAAACCCTCAGTCAGTTGATTAAGGAGCACTTGGTTGCTGTGAATGTCACCGTGCATTTTCCAGTTGCCTACAATTAATTTTCGACGCATATTTGAATCCTTTTGCTTAGCTTTAAGGTGATAGTTCATCAGATTTATTTGACGACAGCCTGTTTATTTAACGACAGCTTGCAGTTTTCCTGCCTTGTAAAGATCAGCCATACGTTCACATGGAATGGGTTTTATTTGTGATGCCATGCCAGCCGAGCCAAAAGCTTCGTATCTGGTTTTGCATATATCTCGCATGGCTAATGTCGCAGCATAGAGAAATTTTCTTGGGTCGAATTCTTTGGGCTGTTGCACAAAAAATCTGCGAATTGCGCCTGCAGAAGCCATACGCAGGTCGGTGTCTATATTCACCTTACGCACACCGTTTTGAATACCGTGTACGATTTCTTCCACTGGTACGCCATAGGTTTCACCCATCACCCCCCCAAATTCATTAATGATATGTAGCCACTCTTGCGGAACTGAAGAGGAGCCATGCATGACCAAATGTGTATTAGGAATGCGCGCATGAATCTCCTGAATTCTATCAATGGCTAAAGTTTTACCTGTTGGAGGTTGGCTAAATTTATAGGCGCCGTGAGAGGTGCCAATCGCGATTGCCAATGCATCCACGCCTGTTTTTTCAACGAAATCCGCTGCTTCCTCAGGGGAGGTGAGCAATTGTGATTGACTTAAATGACCTTCCGCGCCTGCGCCATCCTCTTTACCTGCCAAGCCGGACTCCAATGAGCCAAGCACACCTAACTCACCTTCAACGGAAACACCAATCGCATGCGCGATCTCGACCACTTTTTTGGTCATTTCTACATTGTATTGGTAGCTGGAAGGTGTTTTGCCATCTTCCAGCAGTGAACCGTCCATCATCACGCTAGAAAAACCAGAACGCATGGACTGGATGCATACAGCGGGAGACTGGCCGTGGTCCTGATGCATGACGACAGGGAGGTGCGGGTAAGTTTCAATGGCAGCTAATACCAGATGTCGTAAAAAGGCCTCGCCTGCGTATTTGCGCGCACCCGCTGAGGCTTGCAGAATAACGGGGCTATTGACCTCGTCTGCAGCTTGCATAATGGCGTGCACCTGCTCCATATTGTTGACATTGAACGCGGGAATGCCGTAATCGTGTTCAGCGGCATGATCCAGCAGTTGACGTAATGAAACGAGTGCCATGATGTTTATCCCTGGTTAGGTTAAGCCATTACTCAGTTTTATTTTTACAATGGCCGCAACAAGTTGCCATGCGCCATATATCAAAATCCCGCAGGATATAAAGCGTAAAACTAGCGCCTAACATTGGCCATGCCGCAAAGAACAGCAGGTTGTTACTATCGAATGGATTGAGGTACTGTTGATATGAGGCCAAGGTGGAAATGCCATGCAGCATGAGTACGGTGCCGTAAGTAAAACGCGGCTTCAAGCCTATCAGAAATGCAATTAACAATGCAGCCTCAGCCGTAGCCAACGCATAAACCAAGCTTACGCCAAGCCCTGCGAGTCCATAAAAATGCTCAAAAATTGCTGCCGCATGATCAGGGCGTACAAACTTGTCCATAGTCCACATTGCCATGGTGATAAATATTGTATAACGCAGGATAGCAAGCACCAGTGCGAGGCGTTTTGAATTGTTGAGTAAAGGTGACATATTGTCTTTGTCCTTAAAGATTAGCTTAAAAAATTTTGGCGTCTGAGCTGCTCATTAGACGTGCGGAAAAGACATTTCTTACAAAATGGATTTTTACGCCGATTGTAAGAAATGGCATGGCATAGGCGTCTAACAACATGTGTCTAACGCTAAGTTAATTTCAGTTTAACCATAAACTAATGCATTGCAAACTTAATTTGGGTTGAATATGTACTCAATTAGCACCTTGGCAGTTTTTAATATTTTATATTTTTTTAACCAGTAGGTGGCTGTCAATGGAATCTGTCGCTCATCAAACTTTTACACTGTTCTTGCAGTATGGATATCTTGCCATTTTTTTTGGCGTCATGCTTGATAACGCAGGCTTTCCTATGCCTGCTGAGATTATATTATTGTTAGCGGGTAGCCTTGTTGCCAGCGGAGATTTTGCATTGGCACCAGCCGTGCTTGCTGCTGCAACAGGCGCGCTATTGAGTGATAGCATTTGGTATGCAATCGGTCGTAGCGGTTCGCGCCGCATTATCCAGGTGTATTGCAAAATGAGCTTTGGCTCGGGTGCGTGCATGGCTAAAACTGAAGATCAATTACTGCATTTTGGTGCAAGGTCGCTGATTTATGCACGCTTTATTCCTGGATTTAGAACATTTGCCGCACCCATGTCAGGAATGTCGGGCGTGCCTTATCGACTATTTTTTCTTTACGATGGCCTTGGCGCGATCTTATGGGCGAGTCTTGGTGTTTCAGTCGGCATGACATTTGCGAATCAAATTAATATCATGATCGGGCATTTGGAGAACTCTAGAATTGTCTTGTTATATTTAGCTGGCAGCCTTTTGCTTTTGTTTTTACTCATGAAATGGCTAATACGGGTGCGCCATGGACGTGCAAGTTTGGATGCCAAATATGATGATTCTTGAGTCCACCTTAACCTGTCCAGGTTGTGGGCATGTAGCTACAGAGAAGATGGCTTTAGATTCTTTATTGTGGTTCTACAAATGTAAAAGTTGCCATTCAATGATAAAGCCAAAATGTGGTAACTGCTGCGTATTTTGTAGTTTTGGTACGGTGAAATGCCCATCAATGCAGAGATTATCATTACCTAAGCACTTGAAAAATAGATGAAAAATTTTTAAGTTTATACGAAAATTAGAGATTAAATAGAGGTAGGAACAATGTATAGATCTACCAATACTTTCAAATGCCAGTTGATTCTGACCTGTAAACAAGCCGCACCATTAGCGTCTCGTTCATTAGATGAAAATCTGACATTACATGAATACTTATTGTTGAAATGGCATTTATTAATATGCGAAAACTGCACTAATTATTTCAATCAGATTAAATTGATACGAAAGTTAGCGCATCAACAGCATTCATCCATGAAGCACTTATCGGACGAGGCAAGGCAACGGATTGCACAGGCACTATCTGATGCTGAAGCGACAATTAATCTTAATGACAACGGTTAGCCTCATTCAATTAGTATCATCTTGGACCATTACACCTCCAATTAACTTATTTTAAAAAATAGCGCTACTCATCCTGTACCAGAGCCCGAATAATCGGACATTCACCTTGTTGATCTCCAGCATCACAACGTGTGATCATTTCTGATAGTGAGGTGCGCATTGCCGTGAGATCGGTCAGTCTGGCATCGACCAAAGCAAGCTTATGTACTGCGAGTTCGCGTGTATCAGCACATGCTCGCAAACCGTTAAGGTTAAGAAGTCCGTTAATCTCATCCAACTTGAACCCCAGAACCTGCGCTCGCTTGATAAATTGAATGCGACGCATGTCGGCTTCATTGTATCGGCGGATGCTCCCGTAAAGCCTTTCTGGCGTCGGTAACAATGCCTTGCGCTGATAGAAGCGAATGGTTTCAACATTGACCCCGACGGCCTTGGCAAGTTGGCCGATGGTTAAGTTCTTATGGTGTTCAAACATGGTGCTTGACTCCGTACTTGACTACGGAGGTAAGGTTACGCTACCAACTTGATTTTTGAAAGGAAAAGCTTATGACTGAATCGAAAACTGGCCGTGGTGCGCTCTTCACTGGTGGTGTGGCGGCCATTCTGGCATCGATCTGCTGCCTCGGACCATTATTACTGGTAGCGCTCGGCTTTAGTGGTGTCTGGATCGGCAGCCTGACGGCATTGGAGCCCTATCGGTCGATCTTCATTGGCGTAGCGCTACTGTCTATGTTTTTCGCATGGCGGCGCATCTATCGTCCCGCAGCCGAGTGTAAACCGGGCGAGGTCTGTGCGTTACTAGAGGTCGGAGCAACTTACAGAGTCATTTTCTGGATTGTAGCTGTTCTGGTCTTAATTGCACTCGCTTCCCCTTGCGTTTTGCCGCTATTTTACTGAAAGGTTGTGATGAAAAATATCCTTATTACGTTGGTGCTTGTTACAACCTATGCTATCCCTGCTTTTTCTGCTACTAAAACCGTCACACTGACAGTGTCTGGTATGACATGCGCGGCGTGTCCGATCACGGTCAAGAAAGCGCTAGGTAGGGTGGATGGTGTTGTGAAGGCTGAGGTCAGCTTTGGTAGAAGAGAAGCTGTTGTGACCTTCGATGATGCCGAGACCAATGTCGCAGCACTGGCTCGTGCTACTGCTGAGGCTGGCTATCCCTCAATCGCTGTGGAGAATGACAAATGAGCGCCATAATTCTAGACGCTGTACTTACCTGCCCGCACTGTGGACATGCCAAGACGGAACCCATGCCTACTGATGCTTGCCAGTGGTTCTATGCGTGTGAAAATTGCCACATGTTACTCAAGCCAGCACCCGGCGATTGTTGTGTGTTTTGTAGTTATGGATCAGTAAAATGCCCGCCGATGCAGTCGCAGTCGTCGTGTTGCTACTCTGTACAACAATGTGGTTGAGCGATAACTGTATTGGCGTATGATAATCTTTGATAAGTAGTGTGAAATAAACGAATGTAACGGCAATATTTTGATACATAAGGAGATTTCAAAATGATGCATGATGGATATAGCGGCTGGATGTTGGGTGGCATGTGGATTTTTACCTTGCTGTTTTGGATATTAGTGATTGCCAGCGTCGTGTGCTTGGTCAATTGGCTACGCAGGCGGAATACACGCGAATCTGCGTTGGATCTATTGAAAAAACGCTACGCCCGTGGTGAAATTGATCAAGAAGCTTTTGAACGCATGAAGAAGGATGTTGAAGCGGGTAGTGAGTGAAGGGTAATTTCTTTAGTTATTAAAAACATAGGAACTTTTATATCCATCCAGATGAAAGGTAATATCATGGACACTGATCCCGTATGCGGAATGACTGTTGAAGAAAAGTTAGCGGCAGGCACTGCTGACCACGCTGGCAACACTTATCATTTCTGTTCGCAACACTGCCTGAAAAAGTTTCAGGAAAGTCCAGCTAAATACGTAGTGCTTGACACACCACCTGCTACTGAAGTGGCAGGCGATTATACCTGTCCCATGCACCCAGAGGTGCGTCAGACCATGCCAGGTGCGTGCCCAAAATGCGGCATGGCGTTGGAGCCTGTAGCGCCATTGCCTGCAATGTCGAATGTCACTCAATACGTTTGTCCGATGCATCCCGAGGTGGTGCGCAATGCGCCCGGCAATTGCTCGATATGCGGTATGGCACTGGAGCCAAAAACTGGTGACGCAGAAGAAGAAAGCCCCGAACTCACCGATATGACGCGACGTTTCTGGATCAGCACAGCATTGGCACTGCCAGTGTTTGTGATGACGATGGCCGCAGATATGTTGCCAGGCTTCGCGCCACAGTGGATTTCATATTACAAGTTGCAAATGTTTGAGTTTTTGCTGGCAACGCCAGTGGTGCTGTGGGGTGGCTGGCCGTTTTTTCAGCGTGGCTGGGCGTCTGTGGTGAATCGACATCTTAATATGTTTACATTGGTTGCATTGGGCGTGGGCGTAGCCTGGATTTATAGCGTGATCGGCACTTTTCTGCCAGATATCTTTCCAATAACGTTGCGCAGAACAGATGGCACGCTCCCCATCTATTTTGAAGCGGCAGCGGTCATTACCGCACTGGTATTGCTGGGGCAGGTGCTGGAACTGCGCGCACGCAGTCGTACCAACACGGCAATCAAGTTGTTGCTGGGTTTGGCGCCCAAGACCGCGCGCATTATACGCAGCGATGGCAAGGAGGAGGATATTCCGTTAGCGCAAGTACAGGTGGGCGATGTGCTGCGGGTGCGTCCTGGCGAAAAGGTTCCCGTAGATGGTAAGGTCGAAGAAGGTGCCAGTGCTATCGATGAGTCGATGGTAACTGGCGAGCCGATTCCGGTAGAAAAACATGTTGATGATCATTTGATTGGTGCTACCGTAAACGGCACAGGCGGATTACTGATGCGCGCAGAAAAAGTGGGGGCAGATACGTTGCTCGCTCAAATCGTGCACATGGTGAGTGAGGCACAACGTAGCCGTGCACCGATACAACGGCTGGCAGATACAGTGTCTGGTTATTTCGTGCCAGTTGTGGTGTTAGTTGCACTGCTGGCGTTTGCCATCTGGACGATATGGGGGCCTGAACCAAGATTTGCCCATGCCATTGTTGCCGCTGTGTCGGTGCTGATTATTGCCTGTCCGTGTGCATTGGGGCTGGCAACACCAATATCCATTATGGTGGGGACTGGGCGAGGTGCAATGGCTGGTGTTTTGATCAAAAATGCCGAAGCGCTGGAAATCATGGAAAAAGTGGATACGCTGGTGACTGACAAAACTGGCACTTTGACGGAAGGCAAACCCAAATTTACTTCACTGTTGGCCTTGGATGGTTTTAAAGAAAATGAAATTTTACAGTTAGGTGCAAGTCTGGAGCGCGCTAGTGAACATCCACTGGCTGCCGCCATTGTTAAGGGGGCGGAAACGCGTAACCTGACATTGCCAGAAGTGGGTAATGTGAAATCAGTCAGTGGCAAAGGCATCACCGGCCAGGTTGGCGGCCACATGATTGCCATTGGTAACCAGAAATTGTTTGTTGAGTTGGATATTGCACTAGGCGACTTGCCAGAGCGTGCTGATGCCTTGCGTGCTGAAGGACAAACCGTAATGTTCGTGGCTGTTGATCACAAGCCCGCAGGTCTGATCGGAGTGGCTGATCCGATTAAGGAATCCGCAATAGAAGCTATACAGGCATTGCATGCGGCTGGATTACAACTGATTATGGTTACTGGCGATAGCCGCGCTACCGCCGAGGTGGTAGCGCGAAAACTGGGCATAGACCGTGTGGTGGCCGAGGTGCTGCCAGAACAAAAAGCCGAGATTATTAAACAACTGCAAGCTGAAGGTCGAGTGGTCGCGATGGCGGGCGACGGTATTAATGATGCGCCAGCCCTGGCGCAGGCGCACGTTGGCATCGCGATGGGAACTGGCACCGATGTGGCAATGGAAAGTGCAGGCGTCACGCTGATCAAAGGCGATTTACGTGGCATCGTGCGCGCACGTATGCTGAGTCAGGCCACCATGCGCAACATTCGGCAAAACCTGTTTTTTGCCTTTATTTACAATGCACTCGGCGTCCCGGTCGCGGCAGGGTTGCTATACCCGTTTTTCGGGTTGCTGCTTTCACCGATGATTGCCGCAGCAGCGATGAGCTTCAGCTCGGTATCGGTCATCGGCAATGCGCTCAGGCTAAACCGAGTAAGGTTATGACGGCATTTCGTCAAAACCAGATTCAGCGGTTATCAGGATCATTTTGATTGCTGTAATTTGCAAGGTTGCTGTCTTGTTTTGATCTGGAGTACCAATATCAAAAATCCATTTGAATTTGCATGGTTCTCGCAAAGCGGTTAAAGCCTGCAAATAGCTCAACGACACCGATAACTTCCAGGATTTCAGCATCGCTGATGTCTAATTGCCTTAGTGCGATGAGGTCGGCCTCTTGCATATCTCGCCAGTATTGATTTACTTTACGAGAGAATTGAATTAAGGCGATGTCGGTTGGCGTGCAGTCAACAGGAAAAAGCCCGAGGAGCAGTGCGTCTATTTGTGTTTCTTCTATTTTCATACTTTTGAGCGCTGCAATATGCGCGGCAACACAGTAGCCGCAGTTGTTATCTACAGACACTAAAAGTGCGATCATTTCTTTTGTTTTTCGTTTAACATTACCGCTTAATAGCACAGCTTTCACCTTGTTCCAATTGGCTTCCAGTAGTGCAGGATGCTTTTTATAGGCAGTAAACAGATTGGGCACAAAGCCAAACGTGAGATTAATTTCCTGCATAATCAACGTCATGTTGTCTGATGTTGTCATTTTTTACACTTTTATAGTAAGTTGCATGGGATGAATCGAGCAAGGCAGATGCTGTTGATGAAAATTTCCCGCCCGCCATGCTTGAGTTTGTCATTTCGGACAGGTTTTCTGGCAACCCGTTGTTGCACATGTTTGCTCGGGTGCTTCGTGAAGCACTTTTCGTATGTTGTTAAGCGCGGTTTCCATCATTTTCGGAAACATGATGGCTGTGATATGGCGCATCAATAAACCACGCCAGTTGTAATAGTGCTGCCAAGTCAGATGGCTACCGCCCTCTGCAAGTTGGTCGATTTGCATCACTGAAACATGATCGACAGTTGGCATCATTATTTTTGATTTTGCTTCTACCTTAAAAGCGTAACCATAAGGAGGGTTCCACCAGAGTATGGTTTCATCTATACCGCCCATGGCATGTAGGCTGCAATGTCTTACAGAGCCTACGTCGCATGCTTGTGTATTATTTTGCTGATGCTCCATTGATACCGACTTCATGAGTGGCACCCAGTTCAGCACGGCGTTGTGATCAGAAATGGTTTGAAATAGCGCCTCGGGGGATGCGTTAAAGTCCATTTCATAGGCAAGCCTCAGTGGTGCTTGTGTATGTTGTTTGATGTTGAACTTTATTAACTCAGACATATTGTTCTCCTTATAGTTTAAGCATGGCAAATGCTATTCCAGAGCTTACGTCACTGGAATAGCAACACTAAAACTGTTGTTAAGCCGTGCATTTGCCTGTATTGCAGGTTTGTGTATGGCTTGTTTCTTGCCATGCACGCACTTTAAAAACGTCATCTAACGGTGTTTGAAACAGGTGGTTAGCATAGTTGCTAAGCACTTTTACGCTGATGGCCTGTACGATGTTTAGAATGTCTGATTCGTGATAACCTGCTGCAAAGAACGCTGCCGTTGATTCTTCACAAGGATGGCCGCGTGAGTTAAGCAATATCTTGGTATATGCGCTAAGTGCTTGAAGTCTTGTATCTGGAATAGTGATGCCTTCACGAATGGCGTCTGTGACTTCGGTAGGCACTTTGCTCATCGCATCGCCCACAAAGCTGTGTGCAGCTACGCAATAATGGCAGCCGTTTTCTTTGCTGATGGTTAAAAATATGACTTCCTGCTCAACAGGTGTAAAACCAGATTTTTGGCGAAATAATGCATAGGCGTATAAATAGCTATCCAAAAGAATGGGGGCGTTAGCCATGTATGCGTACATGTTAGGGATAAACCCCAAGTTCTTTTTAGCGCTTTCGAGCAATGATTTTGCGTCAGGTTCAGCATTGTCTATTGTGAGCGCTGAAAGTTTAATTTTGTAGTTTGATGACACGATATTCTCCTTGAGATTGATTGAATTTGGTTGCTAACTGGATTGAGCAACGAGTTGTTTAAAGGCCTCTGTTGTGATCGGCTGTCCGCCAACCCCCCATGTGCCTGATGGCACATCTTCAACAATGACCCATGTCACAGGTCGCGCACCTTCACCTTCGACAGCTACGACGGCATCAGTAATGCGTTTAATAAGATCTTGCTTCTGCACTGTATTTAAATAACCAGCGATCCCTTTAATTTGTACTAATGGCATATTGTTTATCCTTTAATTTGTTAAAACGTAACCAAGCAGCAATCACATCACTGCTATTTATTTGGCATGGGTGGAATAATATTCTTATACTTTTGTAATAAAAATGATAAATAGTGCATAATTTATGTGTATTAATACGGAATTATAATAATGGACGCACTAACTAACATATTGAAGGCGATGCGCCTGAGTGGCGGAATTTACTTTAGATGTGAATTGTCGGGTCCTTGGGGCATGGATATTCCGCAAACGCCAGTCGCAGAATTTCACGTAGTGACGCGTGGTACTTGCTGGATGGATGTGGTAGGTGAGGCGTTACCCGTCTGCTTGAATGCGGGGGATCTGGTTTTATTTCCACATGGTCATGCGCACCTGTTGCTTGACTCCCTCTCTGCAAAAGCAATTCCGCCAGAAGACATCATTGGTGAGCAGTCTATTGAGCATTATGGTCCTGTTGTTTATGGACAAGGTGATCATCAAGCCAATATTCTTTGCGGTTATTTTGAATTCGACCGTGATGAAAAATCTCCCTTACTGCAAGCTTTGCCTGCATTCATTCATATTAAAGGCACCGATGCTACGGAGTTTTCGTGGTTGCAGACCACGATTAACTTTATTAGTCATGAAATCCGAAACACGCAACCTGGTACTGCCGCTGTTGTGAATCGATTGGTGGAGGTGCTATTTACGCAGATTATTCGTGCTTATATCGCACAAACACAAACGCCAGCAGGGGTGTTGGGCGCGGTAGCTGATGCTAAATTAGGATTGGCCTTAAATGCGATGCATCAGCATCCTGAATACGCATGGTCAATCGAGTCGCTTGCCAATAAAGCTGGGATGTCACGCACCGCTTTTGCGCAGCGTTTTCACACGCTGGTGGGGCAGACGCCTATCAATTATCTAACACGGTGGCGCATGCAAAATGCCAAGAAATTGTTAGAGATAAGCAATATTTCCATGCAGGCGGTTGCTGAGCAGTCTGGTTATCAATCAGAGGCTTCATTTAGTAAGGCATTCAAGAAATGCATGGGGGTTAATCCAGGCGCATGTCGGCGTGAAGCTGTTAGCGTAGACAATTCAATAAAAAATATAAAAAGTTAATGTAATGCTTTAGTTATTTTTTAGCTAAAAAAACTGCTTGCTCTCAAAACTCCGATAATCCCTATCATTACCCAGAAAACGTTAAGCAAAATATAGGGAATATCCCTTTTGAGCACGGCACACCAAGAGAGTGTAAGCGCATCAATGGTGTTAACTACCCAAACGAAGAGAAATGGACTCGCCGGGCCCAGCCAACTGACCAGGCTAAAACTGAAAATGCGAAGGAGCACGCCAATCAGCTCCACGGAGCGAAGATGTTTGACGACAAAAACATTGATTGCAGCGAGATTCATCAAGACAATCAGCGCCAGGCAGGTCTTCCCAGACTTAATGCAAAAGCGGAGTAGCGAGTTTGCTCGCCTACAGCCTTCAGGATTAGGTCGAGCATGGTTTTATTGCCGAAAAAATGCTCGCGATATATGCCATCACCCAGAAATCCGTCGCTTCGGTTGAACAGATTGACCCGTAATTTGTTATTGGGCAGGGTGTTCTTACCGTTCAGCAGGTCACGAAATGCCGAAGGCATCCAAGGATAAGCCGCATACAATTTACGGATTTCCGCCACAGTTCGGCCAACATCGGCCTCATCGTCCGGGTTCACCTGCTCGATGAGCGCATCCACTTTTTCCTGCAGCTCGAAGAAAGGGGCAAACCCCCCGCCTGCCAGTTTCAACCCGGTCAATTGCGCCAGATAGTCGGCGCGGTCTTTGGCGCGTAAACGCGTGACAGTCAGCTTGAGGTATTCAAGGTACGCGCCTTGCAGCCACAGGACGGCATATACAGACCAGAGTTTGTAATGTCCCCAGGACTTGAATGAGTTAGCCACCAAGCGATCATGCATGCCCATGTAGCGCAGAGTAACCTGTTCCAGCGATGCGAAAGCCGTCGCCGAATAATCCCCTGTGTGGTGGGCTTTCAGGATCAAATCCGCTACTACCATGACACTCATGTGGGTAACGTACAAACCTTTGGAATACAGCGGATCAATAAAGCCAACCGCGTGCGCTAATAAGGCAAAGCGGTCGCCGACAACATGCTGTGCCGAGTATTGCAAGCGGTCGGTGCGGTTCCAGACCCGCACGGCACGGGCGGTCTTGAATTGTTCGCGCATGTCCGGGAATTGTTCTATGAAAGCGTAGAACTCTTCCTCCGGCGTCAGATCGGTGCGGACGGGGTAGATGCGCGGGTCGAGTTGCAGTCCCACGCTGCACAGTGGATTGGTGGCGCGGGGATGATTGTTGAACGGAATAACCCAAAGCCAGCCGCCTTTGAAAACATGGTGCAAGGTACCCTCCGAGAGACGGAAAGGGTGTCCGTATTGCCCTTGCGATGCTCCAATATCATTGAAACACGGTACATCCACCATGTGCGTATAGATGGTGCGGGTATGAGCCTGAAGGTTGCGATGCCGCCAGCCGGTCTTCTCCGCCAGGATGGATTTCATCCCGCCCGCATCCACGATGTACTGGGCACGGTAAGTGTTGCTGTCGGTCATAACTTCTACACCATCCGGCTTAACGGTGATGTCGCGCACGGGGGTTCCCTGCAAGACTTCCGCGCCATAGGAGATGGCAATGGAGGTGAGCAGATAATCGGAATCCTGGCGATGAATATGCATCTCGTGTCCGTAAGGCAACTTGGGGATGACGGCCTGCAAACTCTTGCGTATATCCTGTTTTTCGCCCGGCATGTGATGCAGGAAGCTGAAATGCCGCTTCACACCGTGCGAAGTGCCGACGAGTTTGTAGTAATTTTCCGAACTGAAATACGCCAGTTCCGGAACATCGTAGAGTTCCGCCAAGGCACGCATGACTTCGGAGGTTTCCAGAATCATGGATTCGCCGATTGTGAAGCGAGGATGTGTACCTCCCTCAAACACGATGACCTTTAATCCCTGCCGCGCCAATATTGCCGCTAGCGTCGAGCCGCCGATGCCGGTGCCGATAATAGCTATGTCGTAAGTTTTTTTCATTGATTTATGCGCCGATGACTAGCTCGTTGCAACTACGCGATGCTTACGTAGCACATCTAAATAAACATCAGGCTCAGGGCGGATGCGGTAATTATCAGTTTCATAATTCCAAATCACTTTGCCATTTTTGTCGGTAATAATCACAGTTGGCAACACCGTTTCGTTATCATAGCCAAACATTTGCATGCCCATAGGTAAACCGTGATTTTGCTCAATGCCCAGTATACGTGCGGCGACATTGCCTTTATCGGTTAAAAAGTCGAAAGGCACATCAAATTTTTTCGCCAGTGCCTCGGTATTGCTATGAGGTTGAGGTGAAATAAGTGCAACACGAACACCTAACGCACTTAAGTCCTTATAGCGGCCTACTAATTCCTTCACCTGAGCCATGCATAATGGACACCAGTTACCGCGATAGAACATTAAGATAGCTGGTTTATCCGTGAGTTGTGCAGTCGTTACGGTCGAACCACTTGCGTTTCTGACAGTAAAATTAGGTAAAGTAGAGCCAATCCTAATTCTAGAGCTTGGTACACGCCCATAACTTGAATACCAGTAGGCATACAGTAAAAACCCACCCCATCCGACTAACGCCAATACTGGGGCAAGATAACCGGGCGTATAAAATTGACTTGTCCCCGGCTGATACCAAGCCCAAATAGTGAGGCCGGTACCGGCCGCGCCCAAGAAGTTAATCAATGGAAAGCGCGCGCTGGTACGGGCGATATTTTTGAACATCATCGCCACACTAATAAACATCATTAATGGTGCGGAAGTCAGCATCACGCCACCCCAGGCGACTGGGTCAGCACCACGATAAAGCATCCAGCCAGCATAGCCAGCGACGCCCATGATAGCCATCATATAATTGCTGATAAACATTGATTTTAGTAAGTTCATAATTGTTCCATTATTTTTCCGAAAAAGTTCTTTGTCTTGAAATGTCCGTGTTACCTGCGCGTGTTTTCATGAAGCAATTCGTCTCTGCGGGTCTTGTCGAACGCGTTTTTTATTAAGAAACCAAACAGTTTCACAGGATAGCCTCGCGGGATGAGTCTGTTCTCCCACGCGTAAAACTTGTTAATGAGGCCGGGAACCACAGTCGCTTTTTTGCCAAGTGCACGCAGTGCAATGCGCACAACCGCCTTGGGAGATGAGGTTGTAATAGGCATTTTGCCGAAATTGATCGGCATTTGGGCGGGCATATCGGTATCGGTAAGTCCAGGCGAAAGCACAAGCACGTCAACGCCGTGCGGTTTCATCTCAACATTCAGCGCTTCGCCAAGAGATAAGATGTAGGCCTTGGATGCGGCATAGTTGGCGAGGATTGGAACGACTTGATAGCCAAACACGCTGGAGACAAAGATCAGCGCACCGCGTCGGCGGGTTACCATGGCCTCGCCGAACAACCGCGCCATACGCATCGGGACGTCGATGTTGAGCCGTTCCAATTGGATATGGCGATCCAGACTGACTTTTGTGAAATGTCCGGTGGTTTCCATGCCAGCGCTCATGACCACAAGCCCGATCTCGATGCCGGAAAGGTCTTGAAAGAGCTTCTCTACCGCGCCTTCTCCCGCCAGATCGCGGCTTATGAATTTGGCTTCCACCGAGAATTCGCGCGTTAGTTCTTGAGCGAGTGCCGCCAAGACATCACCGCGCCGTGCAACGAGCACCAAATTCATACCATGAGATGCGAGTTGCCGAGCGAATTCCAGCCCAATACCAGAGCTGGCTCCTGTCACTAATGCCCAATTACCATAACGTTTAAATTTGCTTTGTTGGTTCACTTTTTGCTCGCTTTCGTTGGCTTCGTTAAGCACGGTTTGTAGGCGCGGTTTCGCATGGTCGTTTTAATTATTGACCAACACTTCTAGGTGTTGCGAAATACATAGTCGTCGCCTTCATGTTGTGTATTTTGTCTCGGTTTGGAATGTTCGCCACATAGTCTGGGTCATTCATAATTTTGCCCAATGCTTCTGTGTTAGGTAATTCCCAGAGATTAACAGCCACCACGTTGTCGGAGTTGTGTGCCCCCATTTTTTGTAAAACACGATATGATCGGTACATGCGCATTCCATAACGTGCAGTAACTGGTGCAATTGCTTTTTCGTAGGCATCGTGCGCCTTGAAATCGTAGCCTTGATTCATCACCAGTACGCCAACTAGCAACGCGTGGCTTGAAGGCAATGACGCGCCTTTGAATTCTTCTTTCACTATATACATAGGTGAATTAGCCATATCATGAATTGTGTCGCGATATTTAGTCTGCGCTTGATAATGGGGATCCCCCATGACTTCACCAAGTGATTTATCTGTCCCAAGCGACCATATGCCTAAAGAGGAAGCCTTGCTTGGTCCATTGCCACCAAGATATTTACTCACGGTATATACCGAATCCAGTGTCATGCCATGCTCTTTGGTAATTGGGCGCAGCTTCGCTTCGTATGCATCGTGGTCATTAGCACCATACCCATCGCGCATCGGCAATAGTGCAATTAAATGTGCGGCAGGTTGTGCTACATATTGTTGAGTCTCTTGAGTCGTCGTGACCTTGTCG
>Ga0172380_10004510_pt1 | contig 17824 bp, 17 predicted proteins | sample Leawe162metaG_FD_119747 | JGI IMG/M metagenome (GOLD analysis project Ga0172380, IMG submission 119747) | Leachate microbial communities from a municipal landfill in Southern Ontario, Canada - Leachate well 162 metaG | ecosystem: Engineered > Solid waste > Landfill > Unclassified | place... | reverse complement strand
GATCCGATCGCGCAGCTCGAGCTTGATGGCCTCGACGGCCCGCAGGACAGTCTCGCGCGGCGTCACGTAGTGGCTGGAGGGATATACCGTGAAGCGGCCCAGTTTCTGCCGCAGGTGGCCGGTCAGGGGATCGAACAGCTGCAACGACTCGATAACGTCATCGAAAAGCGACAGGCGCAGGGCGTATTCCGCGTTCTCGGCCGGAAAGATGTCGATCACGTCGCCGTGCACGCGGAAAGTGCCGCGGTGAAAATCCACCTCGTTCCTTTCGTACTGCATCTCGGCCAGGCGCTTGATGACGTCGCGCTGACCGATGCGCTCGCCCTCGCGCAGGTGCAGGATCATGCCGTGGTAGTCGACCGGGTCGCCGATGCCGTAGATGGCCGAGACGGTGCCGACAATAACCACATCGCGCCGCTCCAGCAGGGATTTCGTCGCCGACAGCCGCATCTGCTCGATGTGCTCGTTGATCGAGGAATCCTTTTCGATGAACAGGTCGCGCGAAGGGACGTAGGCCTCCGGCTGGTAATAATCGTAGTAGGAGACGAAATACTCGACGGCGTTCTCCGGAAAGAACTCGCGGAATTCCGAATAGAGCTGCGCCGCCAGCGTCTTGTTCGGCGCCAGCACCATCGCCGGCCGGCCCAGCCGGGCGATGACATTGGCCATGGTGTAGGTCTTGCCGGAACCGGTGACGCCGAGCAACGTCTGGTACATCAGGCCGTCCTGAATGCCTTCGACGAGCTTCTCGATGGCTTCCGGCTGATCGCCGGCTGGAGGAAATGGCTGATGCAGTGAAAACGGACTGTTGGGGAAGGTGACGGCCACTGTGTTGTGCGTATGAGGTACGAAGGCGAATTCTAGCAAGCCGGATGGGACTCACGTTCTGCCAGTTGTCCGGAGAACAGGCTTGCGGCGACGATCATCGCCCCGCCGACCCACTCCTTCAGGGTCATGGCCTCGCCCGCCAGCAGCCAGGAAGCCAGCGCGGCAACCACCAGTTCGAAGAGGAAAATGACGATAGCCTGATTGGCGGGCGTTTGCGTCAGGCCGTACTGAACGAACAGGTTCGTTGCCAGCAGCACCACGCCGATCACGCCGATGAGCAGCCAGCCCGCCATCGGCGGCAGGACCACGAGGCTCGGCTCGAACGGCAGGACGCAGACCCCCACAATCACTACGCCGGCAAATACGGCCATCGACTTGACCTCGATGGACAGGTCGTGCGCCTTGCGGATGAGCACATTGGCGAAGGCGAAAAGAAAACCGGCCACCAGGCCGAGCCATTCGGCCCCCTTCTTCGGCAGGGGCATGCCCAGGCTGGGCTGCCACAGCATGACGACGGCGCCGACCAGCGAAAGCGCGATCACCGCCGTACCGGGGAGACTGACTTTCTCATTCAGCAGCAGGCGCGCCAGCAGCACGGTCCACAGCGGCGCCAGGTAGAAAAGCAGCAGCACCCGCATCACCTCGCCGTGTACCGTCGCCAGGACATAGCCCAGGTTGCAGCCGCCCGCGACCAGTCCGATCAATGCCAGCATCCAGCTTGGCCTGAAACCGGCCAGCTGTCGGTGAAACAGCGGGAAACCAAGGATGAGCGCGACGAAATAGGTCAGCGTGGCCGCCAGCGCGGCGGATACGGCCATGCCTTCCAGGACGCGATAAGGATGCCAGATGAGGCCCCATATCGTGGCGCCGGTGAGCAGAGAAATCAAAGCGACGGTGTTTTTCTTGGCCGGCATGGCTAGCCCACTTATAATTTGCGCTTTCCAGAGAAGAAGCGGCAGATCGAATCATGCCGCGAAGAAGACGTGAACCCCAACCTCGAAAAACTCCACCCCTACCCGTTCGAAAAGCTGCGCCAGCTCTTCCGGGGCATCCAGCCCCCCTCAGCACTGCGCGAGATCCGGCTGTCCATCGGCGAACCGCAGCACGCCACGCCGGCCTTCATCAAGGAAGCCCTCTCCGCCAATCTCCAGGGCCTGGCGAATTATCCCACGACCTCCGGCAGCGATGCCCTGCGCGAGGCCATCTCCGGCTGGCTGGGGCGCCGCCACGGCATCCCCGCACCCGATGCGCAGGATCAGGTGCTCCCGGTAAACGGTTCCCGCGAAGCGCTGTTCGCCATCGCCCAATGTGTCGTCGACCCTTCGCATGGCGATGCCCTGGTGCTCAGCCCGAACCCCTTCTACCAGATCTACGAAGGTGCCGCGCTGCTCGCCGGTGCACAGCCGGTATTCCTCAACCACCTGCCGGGAAACGATTTTCTCTCCGATTTCGATGCAATTCCGGAGTCCGCCTGGAAGCGCATCCAGCTCGTCTATGTCTGTTCGCCCGGAAACCCGACCGGCAAGGTGCTCGGTCTCGATGAATGGAAGCGCCTGTTCGCCCTGGCCGACCGGTACGGCTTCGTCATCGCCAGCGACGAGTGCTATTCCGAGATCTACTTGGACGAGGCCGCGCCGCCGCTAGGCGTGCTGCAGGCGGCGCGCGCCCTCGGCCGCGACGATTACCGCGGCATCGTCATGTTCTCCAGCCTGTCCAAGCGCAGCAACGTGCCCGGCCTGCGCTCCGGCTTCGTCGCAGGTGATGCCGCCCTGCTGAAGAAGTTCTGGTTGTACCGTACCTACCAGGGCTGCGCCATGAGCCCGCCCGTACAGCATGCCAGCGCGGTGGCCTGGAGCGACGAAAGCCATGTGCGCGATAACCGCCGTCTCTACCGCGAGAAGTTCGACGCCGTCACCCCGCTGGTGGCCGCGCACCTCAAGACGGCCCGGCCCGACGCCGGCTTCTACCTGTGGGCACGTACACCGGTACCTGACACCGAATTCGCCCTCGGCCTGCAGCGTGAATATAATGTGACCGTACTGCCCGGCAGCTATCTCGCGCGCGAGTCGGGCGGCGTCAATCCGGGCGAGAATTTCGTTCGCATCGCCCTCGTCGCACCGCTCGATGAATGCCTCGAGGCAGCACAAAGAATCGAAGACTATTGCAGGAAACTATAAAGGGAATCACATGCAGGACTTTCAGCAGATCATCGATCAGGCCTGGGAAGACCGCGCCGGCATTCAGCCCGGCAAGGCGCCGGCCAAGGTGGGCGAGGCGGTCGAGTTCGTCCTCGCCCAACTCGACCAGGGCAAGCTGCGCGTAGCCGAGAAGATCGACGGCCAATGGACTACCCATCAATGGGTCAAGAAGGCGGTGCTGCTCTCCTTCCGCCTCGAGGACAACCGCGTCATGGACGGCGGTGCGCTGCGCTACTGGGACAAGGTGCCGACCAAGTTCGCCAAATACGACGCTGAACAGTTCGAGCGCGGCGGCTTCCGCGTCGTACCCGGCGCCGTGGTGCGCCGCGGCGCCTTCATCGGTCGCAACGTGGTGCTGATGCCTTCCTTCGTTAACATCGGTGCCTACGTCGACGAGGGCACCATGGTGGATGGCTGGGCGACGGTCGGTTCCTGCGCGCAGATCGGCAAGAACGTGCATCTTTCCGGCGGCGTCGGCATCGGCGGCGTGCTGGAACCGTTGCAGGCCAACCCGACCATCATCGGCGACAACTGCTTCGTCGGCGCCCGCTCGGAGATCGTCGAAGGCGTCATCCTCGAGGACGATTGCGTCATCTCGATGGGCGTGTTCATCGGCCAGAGCACGCGCATCTACAATCGCGAGACAGGCGAGATCACGTACGGCCGCGTGCCGGCCGGCGCCGTCGTGGTTTCCGGCAGCCTGCCCTCGGCTGACGGCAAGTACAGTCTATACTGCGCCGTCATCGTCAAGCAGGTGGATGCCAAGACGCGCGCCAAGGTCGGCATCAACGAATTGCTGCGCGGCATCTGACACGATTCCCCCACCGGGAGGCTAGCCATGATTTTCGAAAAGCTGTTTCACTTGATGGCCGAAAAAAAGGCCTCGGACATCTTTGTTTCGGCCGGCGCCCCCATTCACATCAAGATCCAGGGCAGCGCCATCCCGATCAACCAGCAGGTGATGGATCCAGAAACGATCCAGCGCATGGGCTACGAAATGCTGTCGCCCGAGCAGATCAGGAGCTTCGAGACCGATAAGGAAATCAACCTTTCCTTCGGCATTCGCGACGTCGGCAACTTCCGCGTAAACATGTTCTGGCAGCGCGGCACCATTGCCATCGTCGTGCGCTTCATCCAGGGCGAAATCCCCCGGCTGGACGAGCTCGGCATGCCCAAGATCCTCGAAGAAGTCATCATGGAAAAGCGCGGCTTGGTGCTGGTGGTCGGATCCACCGGCTCGGGCAAGTCCACCACGCTGGCGGCGATGATCGACCATCGCAACGCCAACCGATCGGGCCATATCCTGACGGTGGAAGATCCCATCGAGTATCTCTTCAAACACAAGAAGTCGGTGGTCAACCAGCGCGAGATCGGACTCGACACCAAGGCATGGGAAAATGCCCTGAAGAACGCCATGCGCCAGGCACCGGACTGCATTCTCATCGGCGAGATCCGCGATCGCGAGACCATGGCGGCGGCGCTGGCCTATGCGCAAACGGGCCATCTCTGCCTCGCCACCCTGCACGCCAACAACAGCTACCACGCACTCAACCGCATCATCAACTTCTACGCCGTGGAAAACCGGCCGGCGCTGTTCCTCGATCTTTCGGTCAGCCTGAAGTGCATCATTTCCCAACGTCTGGTGAAAAAACCCGACGGCAAGCGCTTCCCCGCCGTGGAAATCCTGCTCAACACGCGGCACATCCAGGAACTGATCGAAAAAGGGGAAATGAACGGCATCAAGGAAGCGATGGAGCAGAGCCTGGCGCCGGGCTCCCAGACCTTCGAGCAGGACCTGTTTCGGCTCTACAAGGATAATGTCATTACCTTGGAAGAGGCGCTGGCGAATTCCGACTCGCCGACCAACCTGTCATGGCTCATCAACAACTCTCAGCTTGGCACCCCTTCGCCGAGCGACAAGAAATCCAGCACGCCCGCACCGGCGCTCGATTTCGACCAGGTAAATGCCGGCGCCTCTTTTACCGAATTTTCCCTCAACATCGAGGACGCCGCCGGATAATGGCCGGACCCGCCTATGAACTCGCCTGCAAGCTGATCGCGCGCCGTTCCGTGACGCCGGCCGACGGCGGCTGCCTGGAACTCGTCGCCCAGCACCTCGCACCGCTCGGATTCGACGTGGAGCGCATGGATCGCGATGGGGTCTCGAACCTGTGGACGCGGCGCGGCGGCGCGGGACCGATCTTGTGTTTCGCCGGCCATACCGACGTAGTGCCGCCCGGCCCGCTCGACCAATGGAACTCCGACCCCTTTCAGCCCGAAGTACGCGACGGCTTTCTCTACGGGCGCGGTGCGGCGGACATGAAGACCAGCATTGCTGCCTTCGTCACGGCGGTGGAGCGCTTTCTCGCTGCCCGCCACGATCATTCCGGCACCATCGCCCTGCTGCTTACTTCCGACGAGGAAGGCCGCGCCGTGGATGGCACCGTGCGCGTCGTCGAGGCGCTGAAGAAGCGCGGCGAAACGCTCGACTACTGCATCGTCGGCGAACCGACTTCGACAGAGCGCCTGGCGGACACCATCAAAAACGGCCGCCGGGGTTCTCTATCGGGCAAACTCGTCGTCAAAGGCGTGCAAGGACATATCGCCTATCCGCATCTCGTGAAGAATCCGGTGCACAAGGTGGCCCCCGCGCTCGCCGAACTGGCCGTCACCGTATGGGATGCCGGCAACGAGTATTTCCCGCCGACCTCCTGGCAGGTATCCAACTTTCATGCCGGCACCGGCGCCGACAACGTGGTTCCCGGCACGGCAGAGATCCTCTTCAACTTCCGTTTTTCCACCGCCAGCACGCCGGACGGGCTGAAAGCGCGGGTGCAGGAGATCCTCGACCGCCACGGCGTCGAGTACGCCCTCGACTGGACCCTCTCAGGCAAGCCCTACCTCACGCCGCGCGGCAAACTGGTGGACGTGGTGGCGCAAGCCATCCGCGAAGTCGTCGGCATCGAAACCGAGCTCTCCACCAGTGGCGGCACCTCCGACGGCCGCTTCATCGCCGACATCTGCCCCGAGGTGATCGAACTGGGTCCACTCAACGCCACCATCCACAAGATCGACGAGTGCGTCGCGGTGGCCGACATCGAGCCGCTCTCGCGCATCTACGAACGCACGCTGGATCTGCTGTTGAGATGATCCCGCCCGAACTGGTCACGCTGCGCGACTTCCTGCGCTGGGCGGTGAGCCGCTTCAACGAAGCCGGGCTCCACTTCGGCCACGGCACGCGGGATGCCTATGACGAAGCCTCCTATCTGCTGCTGCATTCGCTGCACCTGCCGCTCGATCGCATCGAGCCCTTCCTCGACGCCGCCCTCACCGGAAACGAACGGGAAACGGCGTTCGCCCTGCTGGAACGGCGCATCCACGAGCGCATCCCGGCTGCCTATCTGACGCATGAGGCCTGGCTGGGAGACTTCCCCTTTTACGTCGACGAGCGGGTGATCGTGCCGCGTTCGCACATTGCCGATCTTTTGCTGGATGAATCCCTGGCGCCCTGGATCGTCGATCCCGAGACGATCGGTTCCGCTCTCGATCTCTGCACCGGATCGGGTTGCCTGGCAATCCTGTTGGCGCATGCCTTCCCGAACGCCCGCATCGATGCGGCGGACATTTCTGAGGATGCCCTTGAGGTCGCCGCCCGGAACGTGGCCGACTATGAACTGGGCGACCGCATCGAACTGATCCGCTCCGATCTCTTCACAGGCCTCTCGGACCGCAGTTACGATCTCATCATCTCCAACCCGCCCTATGTCACTGGGAAATCCATGCGCACCCTGCCCGCTGAATACCGCCACGAGCCGGCGCTGGCGCTGGCTTCGGGAGAAGACGGCATGGATGCCGTGCAGGGCATCCTTGTCGGCGCCCATGCCCACCTCAAGCCAGCCGGCATTCTTGCCGTGGAAGTGGGCGGGAACAGGGCTATCGTTGAACATGCCTTTCCGGGCCTGGATTTCACCTGGATCGAATCGGAAACCGGCGAGGGCATGGTTTTCCTGCTGCAGCGTGAGCAGCTGCCCGTTTAATCTCAGTCAGTGCCTGGAGGCTCACCGCCCATCCTGACTTCGAGCAATCGCTCTGCATCTTGCGCGGAGGCGATAAACCGGTGTATTTTATCAATGCAATGGCAGTGCCATCTGTTGTTTCGCATGGAAGATGCCGAAACCGGGGCTGCCCCCGATCAGGCTCATACTTGATTCACGCTGTCGTAACCGGATAAGAAACAAATGGCAAGCGACCGACCGATTCTGCTGGTGGAAGACAATCCTGACGACGAGGCGCTGACGCTGCGTGCCTTCAACAAGAACCGCATCGGCAATCAGGTCGTTGTCGCGCGCGATGGCGTCGAGGCGCTCGACTACCTTTTCGGCAACGGTCATCACAACGGTCGGGATCTTGCGATCATGCCTGCCGTCGTCCTGCTCGACCTGAAGCTGCCCCGCATCGACGGCCTCGAGGTGCTGCGCCGCATCCGCGCCAACGAACGCACCAGCCTGCTGCCGGTGGTCATCCTGACGACCTCCAAGGAGCAGCAGGACATCTACGAAGGCTACAGCCTCGGCGCCAACAGTTATATCCGCAAGCCCGTGGATTTCGAGAAGTTCATCCAGGCCGTCGGCCAGCTCGGCCTCTATTGGCTGGTCCTGAACGAGCCGGTTGATGTCGCTGTGGCCTGATCAGGCAATAGTCAGTCTCCGCGGCATGGCGGCATTGCCGCAAAACCCTTGAAATATTCTCCCCGGCAGGCACCGGCACGCACCGCCGCGACGAAGCTCGCCATGTCCGTCACCGGCTGCAGGAATTCCGTTGCGCAACGGCCCACGGCAGCGACCTTGTGGCAGTCGCTGCCGCCAAGGCTGGGCAGCGCCATGTGATGCGTTGCGAGAATGGCGAGATCGTTGTCGGAATCGATGTTGCCGCCATTATGTGTTTCCACCGCGGCAATCCCCTGGAGGTCGAGCAGGCCGTCGAGCAGACTGCACACGCCGAACTCGCGGTAGGGGTGCGCCGGCACGCAGATGCCGCCCAGGTCGATGATTCGCGCGATCACCTCATCGAGCGGCAGCCAAGTGTCGCGCCCCCAGGCGTTCCAGGAATCGTCCTCGATGCCATAGGCCAGCAGGTGGCCGCGATCCGTGGAGATCTCCACGCCGCGCAACACGAGCAGGCCCTCATCGCAGCCGATTGCCTCGACCGGCGCCGAAACTTCGTAGGAATGATGCTCCGTGATCACCACGCCATCGAGCCCGATAGCCCTGGCGCGCCGAATCAAGTCAAGCGGCTCCAGCCAGTTGTCGTAGGAGTGCTTGGTATGGCAGTGGCAATCAATCCACATAACCGCACCGATTCCCCAAAAAAGCGGCGCGCATTCCTGAGAACGCGCGCCGTCCGATATTCCCCGAATCGGTCAGAATCAGGGCAGTTGAAGCTCGAGGCTGATGCGCTTGGAGGGTTGGAACTTGTGGCGCGAGAAGAAGCCCTCCAGCGCAAAGTCGTTCCAGTTCACCAGCGTGTATATCTTCTTGACGTTGGCCGCCTTCATGTTCATGAGAAACTGGTCCATCAGGTCGGAAGCCACGCCGTGCTTCTGAAAATCCGGATGCACGCCAAGCGTATCGATCGTCGCGGAGGAATCCGCAATGCCGTACTCGCCGAACAGCACGTCGCCCATCATGAAGCCGGCCACCTTGCCATCCACCTCCGCCACCAGCGAGGCGTTGACGTTGTGCTCGTTGTCCAACGCCACAGCAAACTTGCGCTGATAGTATTCGCGCCGCTCCTGGCCGGTGATCAGCTTGTCGATCGCCACCACGGCTTCAAGATCGTTCTTGCGGATCATCCGCACATTCACCTGCACCGCCATCGCCTTCTCCTTTAGAACAGTTCGTCGTCGGCGGCGTGTCTGCCGCCCTTCCCCTTGCGGATATACACGTCACCGTATACCTGACCCATCTCCGCCCCTGCCGTGAAGCAGGTGTTGCAGCCGTCGCCGGATTCCTCGCGATGCTCGACGACATGCACTTCATAGCCCAGCTGACGATAGTTCTCGACGATTTCGGACAGCCTGGGTTCGCCGATGGTGGTTTTCTTGATCCAGCCATCGGCAAATAAGTCGGCCTCCTTGCCGCCCTTCACCAACTTCAGCGGTATCCGAATCACCGTGCGCCTACCAGGAATGCTTGATAGCCCCCGGCGTGCAGGCCGTCATGCACGGCAGGCTGCTGTAGCCGCCGGCGGGCTTGCAGCCGGTGCAGTCGAAGGCCAGCGTGCGCCGGAAGGACTGCTTCACCGCAGCCACTTCGTCATCGTAGTCGTCGGTGATGATCTCGAACATGCCCTTCGGACAACCCGTCAGGCAGGCGCGCCCGGCTGTGCAACTCGTGCACTTGTCCGTGTCGATGCTGATGTAGTACTCGCCGGAACCGTCCTTGTAGCCGTAGTTCGCGATCATGTCGTTCCCCTTTTCGTCGTGAATCCCTTGGCTCCGGTCCGCTCAGTGGGAGAGGGGTACTTTGCGGACCGGAGCTTCGGGATCGTTGCAACCGCCCTCAGGCGGCTTTCGCCGATGCGCCCTGCTTCTGCATCAGCGTGTAGCCGAACAGCGCAGCGCCGAGGGCACCGGCGATCTGGCTGTCGTACTTGGTCTCGGCGGCCTTGGTGCCGAGCAGCTTCTCGATGCGCCTGACCACGCCGGGGTTCTTGGCGATGCCGCCGGTGATGAAAAAGTCGTTTTCCACACCGATGCGCTCGATCAGCGACACTACACGCTCCGCCATGGCCTGGCAGTAGGCGGCAATCACCTTGTTCTTCGAGTAGCCGGCCTTGAGCAGACCCAGTGCCTCGGACTTGGCGAACACCACACAGGTCGAGGACACGGCTTCCGGTTCCTCGTCCACCTCGAACGAGCGCGGGCCCAGTTCGGCGATAGGAATCTGCATCAGGTCGGCGATCACCTCCATGCCGCGGCCGGTGCCGGCAGCGCACTTGTCGTTCATGAGGAAGTTGGTGACCTTGCCTTTTTCGTCGCAGTGGATGGCCTTGCAGTCCTGGCCGCCCATGTCGAGGATGGTGCGGATGGTGTTGCCGCCCATGTAGTTGGCGCCGCGCGCATGGCAAGCGATCTCGGTGATGGCCTTGTGCGCGAACGGCACGTTGACGCGTCCGTAGCCAGTGCCGATGACGTAGGTCACATCCTCCAGCTTCATGCCGGACTTCTCCAGCACGCCGTTGATGGCATTGGTGGCCGAATCCGGACTGTTGTTGCCGGTTCGCATGCTGTTGAAGCCATACAGTTCGCCATCGACGCAGATCACCGCCTGCGAGCTGACCGAACCGACATCGATGCCGGCCGTAATGATCTTGGCGTCGCGCCAGTTCTTCGATTCGTCGATCCAGCAGCTCTCCTGCCAGCGCCAGTATTCCTTCTTTTCTCCAGCGGTCATGGTTCTCTCCTTTCCGATTGATCGGCTAGTGTATTCAGGCGTCGCCGTCGGCGGCGATGAGCGCGGCGCCGAGGGCACTGATGTATTCCGGCATGTCCGGCAGATGCACCTTGTCGACGCCGAGTGCCCCCTTCAGGGACTGGACGAAGCCCGGGTTGTGCACCATGCCGCCAATCAGGATCACATCGTCCTCGATGCCGACGCGACGCACCATGGCGCAGACGCGGCTGGCCACGGCATCCAGCACGGCCTTGGCAATGTCTTCCTTGGGCGTCGCCGAGTGGATCAGCGAGACCACTTCGGATTCGGCGAATACCGTGCATTGGGCATTCATCGGAATCGTCTTATCGGAGCGCAGGCTCGCTTCGCCGAAGTCCTTCAGGCTCAATTGCAGGGCGCGCGACATGGACTCGGCGAAGGCCCCCGCCCCGGCGGCGCATTTCTCGTTGCCGGCGAAGTCCACCACCTTGCCCTCGGCATTGGCCTTGACGCCACGCCCTTCCTCGGCGCCTACATCGACCACGGTTTTCGCCGTCGGGCACATGAAGACAGCGCCACGCGCGCCGGCGCCCACTTCGGTGATATCGGCGTTTGCGAACTTGACCTGCTTGCGGCCGGATCCGGTGGAAACGACCCGCGTTATCTGGTCGCGCGAGATGCCGGCGCTTTTCAGCGCATCCTCGAAGGCCTTGTCGGCTGCCTGATCGGGATCCAGATCCTCCGGGAACATGATGTGCTTGCCCTTGACGCCCCAGCGCAACTGCGGCGCCCCGTCCACCTTCAGCTCCTCCAGAAACACCACCTTGACGGTGCGGGAGCCCATATCGATGCCAGCGGTAATCATCTTTTTCTCCTTGCGTTGATCAGGCGTGCGCGAAATCGCGCTTGAGGTTCAGTGTTTCCATGAACGAATCGACGCGGTTCTGCGTGCGGCCGAGGTCGAACTCGCGTTCGTCGCCCATGTTGCCCTCGAAGGTCATCACCGGAACGCCCGAAGCTGCCAGGCCGAGCCGGTTCTCCATGATGCCGATCGACAGGCCCTCGCAGCCGCGGTTCAGGTGCAGCATGACGCCGTCCACCCCCCACTCCTTGACGATGGTTTTCATCATCTCGGTCTTGATGCGCGGATCGTAGAAGTGCTGCCACTGCGGCTTCGACAGGTTCCAGTCGCAATACAGACGCATGGCCTGCTCGCGGGTGTTCATCTCGATGCCCTTCTCCCACGGCAGCGTGCGCGGGCCCCAAGTACCGTCCGGCTTGGTTTCCCAGATGCCTTCCAGGCCGAAGGTGTATAGCGAGCCGATCGAGACGGCACCGTATTCCTCGAGGTAGCGGAACACCTTGAGGAAGCCCCAGGGTGGCTGCGTATCGGACATGACGCGGCAGCGCTCGTTGGGCACCGCGGCGATGCCGCGGGCTACGCGATCCTTCACCTCGTCCAGGCACTCCTGGTAGAAATCAGCGCACCACTTCGACGACTTCGACAGCGTCGCCAGCACGTAGAGCGAATACATGGTCTTCTCGTCGAGCGGCGCCGGCTTGGCCTTGTTCTCGGCGCAGATGGCCGCCCACAGCGAGGTGGAGCGCATCTCGTTCTTCACCGCCTCGATGAATAGCTCGTCGTTGAACTTGCGCCCGGTGGTCTTCTCCAGCCACTCGCAGGCTTCCAGGCCCTGGTTGGTGACGTAGTCCAGCCGCTCGGTCGTCAGATCCTTGTAGGCGCCGACCGAGACGTCGATGAAGAAGGTCGGCGTGTCGTGTTCCAGCTTCGACGCCGCCTGATACCACTTGGCATGCGAGCAGCAGATCTGCGTCTGGAAGTTGAAGTCGGGCTTGGGAAACTCGCCGCCGAACGGGTACTTGTTCAGGATGATCGAGCCCCAGTAGGTGCGCATGTAGGCGCACAGGTCGCGGGCGAAGCCGTAGGACTCAGCAGCGTCCTGGCATTCCTTGTTGAACTTCTTGTCCACCGCGATGGTGGCGCCATAGGGCTCGCCGGTCAGCGAATAGACGTCATTGCCCAGGCCGGCCGGGATGGCGTCAAGCGCCCAGGCGGAACCGGACCAGCGCAGGCCGCCCTTCTCCTTGGCCTTGGCGAAGTTGATGTAGTACTGCTCGCGCAGCTCCTTGGCCTTCTTCCAGCACTTGAGCTGCTCGGTCGGGTAATTTGCCATATGATGTGACTCCTCTGCTTTCGGTCCGGTCAGAACAGTTCTTCTTCGCCCAGCGTCTCGAGGAAGGCCTCGATGCGGATGCGGAACGGTCCGAGCGGATTGGTGATGTCGAATTCGAGGAACAGCGTCGGGATGCCGTTGGCCTCCAAGTGGCGCTTCAGGTCCGGATAATCGCCCTCGTGCGGGTCGCAGAACTTCTGCTGCAGGAACACGGCGGCCTTGGCGTTGTAGTCCTGGGCGAGCTTGAGTACGTGGTCGAAGCGGGTGTGCGCCGGGTAGTCCTTGGTCGGGCAGGCGGGACGCTCGCAGTAGCGGTCGGCAATGGTGGCGATCGGATCGTCCTGGATGCGCGCCTCGTTCCAGAAATAGCGGGTGCCGGAGCACTGGTCGTCGATGACGATGGTGGAACCGACCGACTCGACCATGGCCATGAAGGACACGTCGTCGTTCTCCGAGCCGATGGTCATGAAGCGGATGCCCTCGGGACGGTCGTTCTTGCGCTTCGGCAGTTCGGCCAGCACGCGCTTGAGTTCCTTGTTGTGTTCCGCCTTGTCGACGAACTGGGCGGTGATCGAGGCATACAAGGCCTCGACGCCAGTCACGCGTGGATTGGTCTCCTTGCGGTACTCGAACAGCTCGCGCAGGAGACGGCGGTTCTCGTTTATCACTTCGATGCCGGCCTTCAGGTCGGCATCCGTGATCGGCTTGCCGATGACGCCTTCCATGTAGGTGCGGAACTTCTTCACTTCGGCGTAATGCTGCGCCTTGGCGAAGCGCGACTGCACTTCGTTGGGCATCGGCAGGTAGTAGTCCCACTTAACGGTCGGCACGTGCTCACGCCAGGAGTTGAAGGTCTGGCGATACTGGATGCACGACTGGGTCAGCGTGACGCCCTCGCAATAGTCGTAGCGTCCCAGCAGGCCCTGCGCCAGGGAGTCGCGGCAGAACGGGCAGAACATGCCGAAGATGTGCGGCTCGGTCACGTTCTGCGGTTCGTGGGCGCCGAGTACGCGGACCGGCAGCATGTTCGCCGCAATAAGTATCTCCTCGGGCGTGTAAGTACACATGGTCGCCACCACCTGGCCGCCGGTGCGGCTCTTCCAGGCACGGGCGTAATCGTGGCGCTTCTCGTACCATTCCTTGAACTGGTCAAACAATCCGCTCATCGTTGTTCCCCTGGTATTTGGCTTGATGGGCATGTGCCCTTCGTGCCGTTATTCCTTGCAATCGATATATGCATTATTCTGCTTTTCATCTAAGACGAATGCAGAATAAAGCATTGGTGACGATTCTAGAAACCATTTTTAGCGCAAGGTTTGACCTGCATCAAGAAAACCTCAATATCAAACGGCAAATGCGCAAAATCTCCCAGAACTTCACAGATAAATAAGTATTTATGAATACTCTTGTATTTCCCTTGGCCAGGTTTCCAGGATTCTTTACCCATAGACTGAAGACTTGACAACGCCGTTTCTCGCAATATGCAGAGAAGCGTTCGGCCAATTTGTGGAGTAAATACATTATTCATCATTCTATCAATAAGTTAATTTATTCTACCGACTCTCATGGCACCGGTGAATATAAGGTTTTTTATGCTGTGTCTTGACACAGATCAAATATGCAGAAGCATCAACTCTCCTAAAATCAACTAAATGCATTCTAATACCTACAGATTTGTTGATATGCGTTATTTTGCATTTCTTTAAACACCAAAAGGTTATGGAGAGACGGGTATGAACACAAGCGCGCAAACCGTCAGATGGTGGAAGGCTTCTTCCTCCGAAGCCAGCAGGACCGGATCGCTGGTCGTAATCAGCATTGACGGCAAGAAATTAGATGCTCCGGAAGGGGTTTCGCTGCTGTCGGCAGCTACCGCAGCAGGCGTTTACATCCCGTCGTTGTGCGCCCACTCCGACCTACCTCCGTCCTGCCAGCGCGGCGCCGGCGACAGCGGATGCAATCTTTGCGTCGTCGAGATCGCCGGCACTGCGGGCATGCGCACCTCATGCTCGATTGCGGTGGAGGAAGGCATGGCGGTCACGACGAAATCGCCTGCCATCGACAAGCTGCGGCAGGAACGCATTGCCAGGATACTCGGCATGCATCCCCACGTCTGCCTCACCTGCCCGCAGCGCGAGGGCTGCAGCCGCACCACCTGCTCCTTCGGCAATCCGGTGGAAACACGCTGCTGTTCTATTTTCAGCAACTGCGAACTGCGCAAGGTCTCCGACTACATCGGCATCCCGGCGACGACACCGCCCTACAAGCCCGTCCAGCTGCCGGTCATCAAGAACGAGCCGTTCTATGACCGCGACTACAACCTGTGCATCGACTGCCGCCGCTGCCTGGTGGCCTGCAACGAGGTGCGCGGCGTCGGCTGCCTTGAAGTGAAGAACACCGACGGCCGCACCTGGGTCGGCACCATCGCGCCGACCCTGATCGAATCCGGCTGCAAGTTCTGCTCTGCCTGCGTCACCGTCTGCCCGACCGGCGCGCTGATGGACCGCACGCTCGACGTCTCGCGCAAGGAGGAGTCGCAGGTGCCCTGCAAGCACACCTGCCCGGCCGGCATCGACGTACCGCGCTACGTGCAGTTGGTCGGCTTGGGCAAATACTCGGAAGCCGTCGCCGTGGTGCGCGAGAAGCTGCCCTTCCCAGGCATCCTCGGCCGCGCCTGCTTCTCGCCCTGCGAATCCGCCTGCCGACGTAAGCACCTCGACGAACCGATCTCCATCCGCAGTCTGAAGCGCATCGCCGCCGACAACGACACCGGCCTCTGGCGCCAGTACTCCAAGCAGTTGCCGACGACGGGCAAGAAGGCCGCCATCATCGGCGCCGGTCCGGCGGGACTCACGGCGGCCTACTACCTCGCCAAGAAGGGCCATAGCGTCACGGTCTTCGACGCCCTGCCCGCCGCCGGCGGTATGGCGCGCTACGGCATCCCCTCCTACCGCGTGCCGCTCGACGTCATCGACCAGGAAGTCGCCGAAGTCACCAAGCTCGGCGTGGATATCCGCTACAACACGCGCGTCGAGAAGATCGACGACCTCTTCGGAGATGGCTACGAGGCCGTTTTCATCGGCATTGGTGCCCAGGGCGGCGACAAACTCGGTCTGCCCGGCGACGGCCTGCCCAACGTCGTCGACAGCCCGACCTTCCTGCGCGCGGCCACGCTCGGTCTGATCGGCACGCCGGACACCGACATCGTCATCGGCAAGCGCGTTGCCGTCATCGGTGGCGGCAACGTCGCCACCGACAACGCCCGCTCCGCGCGCCGCCTCGGCGCCGAAGTGGTCGACATGGTCTACCGCCGTACGCGCGAGGAAATGCCGGCGCGCGACGACGAAGTCCAGGGCTGCGAGGAGGAAGGCGTCAACCTGCGCTTCCTGCTGGCGCCGAAGAAGATCGAGCTGAACGAATCCGGCAGTTCGCGCCTGAAGATCACCTACGCGAAGATGCAACTGGGCGAGCCGGATGCCTCCGGCCGCTGTCGCCCGGTGGAGATCGCCGACAGCGAATTCGCCGAGGACGTGGACCTGGTCATCGCCGCCATCGGCCAGTATCCGAAAAAGTACGAAGGCTTCGGCGTGCAGACGAATGACAAGGGCCGCATCATCGTGCGCGCCGATTCCATGCTGACCTCCAAGCCCAAGGTCTATGCCGGCGGCGACTGCGTGCTCGGCCCCTCGACCCTGATCGAATCCGTCGCCCAGGGCCGCATCGCCGCCGCTGCCATGGATAGTCAGCTCGGGGGGGACGGCGACATCGAGGAAACGCTGCTGCCCGACTGGGACACCGACCCGCACATCGGCCGCGACGAAGGCTTCAACCAGGTCAGGCGCTTCCACCCGATCTTCATCGACCCGGCCGAGCGCAACAACTGGGACGAGGTCGAGCTCGGCTTCGATGCGAAGACCGCCCAGGCCGAGGCGCTGCGCTGCCTGAAGTGCAACCTGGCGGCGAAGATCGAGGACATGGTGCTGCCGCCGGAGTCCTGGCTCGAGCTGAACGCGGCCAACGTCGCCGGCGTCACCGGGGAATCCGGCGTGTATCAGCTGCTCGACGCAGACAAGAAGGCGCTGGTGATCAAGGGCGTGGAGAATCTGCGCGAAGGCCTCGAGGCGATGCTCGACAAGGCCGACGTCGCAAAGTACTTCGTCGTCGAGGAGGCGCCCTTCTTCAGCCAGCGCGAAAACCAGCTGGTGCAGGCCTATATGGAGCAGTATGGCGCGATGCCTCCGGGCGTCGGCGCCGACGAGATGGACGATCTCTTCTAAGGGGAAACAATGGAGTCTTTCAAGTTCCTGAACTACACCGTCGCCGACAGCCTGGCGACCATCACCATCAACCGGCCGCCGCACAACGTCCTCGACATCGCCCTGATGGAGGAGTTGAACCGCGCGCTGGACATCGCCGCGCGCGAGGAGTCGGCCAAGCTGCTGATGATCACCGCCGCCGGCGAGAAGGTGTTCTCCGCCGGCGTCGACGTCATGGACCACACGCCCGACAAGGTCGTGCAGATGATCGACGTCTTCCACGGCATCCTCAAGCGCCTGATGGTGTTTCCGCTGCCCACCGTGGCGGCGCTGAACGGCTCGGCCATGGGCGGCGGCTGCGAACTGGCCCTCGCCTGCGACATGGCGGTCGCCACCGAGGACACCCGCATCGGCCAGCCGGAGATCAAGCTCGGCGTCTTCCCGCCCATCGCCGCCATCCTGATGCCGCGCATCATGCCGCTGCCGAAGGTGATGGAGCTGCTGCTCGGCGGCGGCCTGATCACCGCCCAGGAAGCGCTCCAGCTCGGCCTGCTCAACCGCGTCTTTCCACGCGCCAGCTTCGCCGAGGACACGCGTGCCTTCCTCGGCCAGTTCCTCAACCTCTCGCGCGTGGCGCTGATGTACACCAAGAAGGCGGTGCGCGAGGCCGCCGGCAAGCCTTTCTTCGAGGCGCTGTTCACCGTCGAGCAGATCTACCTGAAGGACCTGATGGCCACCGCCGACGCCGTCGAAGGACTGAACTCCTTCATGGAGAAGCGCAAGCCGGTCTGGCAGAACAAGTAAAACCACTGGAGAAGCAATGATCCCGAAAACCATTAAAACCTGGCAGATGACCGAGCCGGGCAAGCTCGTACGCACGGAGATCCCGACGCCGGCGCTCGGCCCCGGCGAGG
>Ga0172380_10004509_pt1 | contig 17830 bp, 17 predicted proteins | sample Leawe162metaG_FD_119747 | JGI IMG/M metagenome (GOLD analysis project Ga0172380, IMG submission 119747) | Leachate microbial communities from a municipal landfill in Southern Ontario, Canada - Leachate well 162 metaG | ecosystem: Engineered > Solid waste > Landfill > Unclassified | place... | reverse complement strand
CTCCCAAGAATCCACTGCTACATCTTGAACAACTGACACTGTTAAAACCTCAATAAAACAGCAGGAAATTCAAAGTATAACTAGCGATTGAAAAAAGGGAAACAATTAATAGACAGTTTCTAAATGTCCCCTGAAAGGCGTCTATGGCGCGAAGCAATGCACCGAATTGAACCGGGTCGGTGATGGCGGCGCGGTGCGTCACGTCAGGCGATGGCAGCGCCCCGCGCAAGTCTTGCGTGATGTCCCGCTCGGCTCTTCGGGTGCCGACTGCGTAGCGAAATATCTGCCCGACGAATTGCTTACAACGGTGCGCGGTTTCCAGAGCGCCACGTCCTGCAACACGTTCCAGGACAACCAGCAGGTCAGCAGGTTTGATTTCGGAAATGGGCAGCGCCCCAAGCCAAGGGAACACGTCACGACGAAGAATGAAGTTGGTTTTTTCGATTGTTGACGCGGCCTTCTTGGCGCCGAATTTTTCCAGCCATTTCCCGGCTACCACTTCAAAGGAATTGGCCGCGTTGCCTTGCTTGGCCGCCTTGGCTGCTTTGCGGTTTGCGCCGGGGTCAACACCATCGGCCAAGAGCTTGCGGGCAGCGGTGCGCCGTTCCCGTGCGTCCAATAGCGCAACGTCGGGATAGACGCCGACGGCCAGTGTTTTGCGCTTGCCTGCAAAGCGGTAGTCCATGCGCCAATACTTGGAGCCGGTCGGCTGAATCAGCAGATACAAGCCGCCACCATCGGCCATTTTGACCGGTTTGCCGGTTGGCTTCGCCGCTTTTATTTGCAGTGCTGTAAGCGCCATTTCGATCCCTTTGACGGTATCAACCCCGCCGATGGCGGTATGTGCCGTCAAATATACCGTCAATAATTGTGGATTGCAATGGACTGGATAGGACTGCTATGGACGTAAAAAAGGCCGCTAACCTTGTATTTACTGGGGTTTGCGGCCTTTGCTGGACTTCTTTGGATATTCAAGTGGTGCCGGGAGCCGGAATCGAACCGGCACGCTATTGCTAGCGCGGGATTTTGAGTCCCGTGCGTCTACCAGTTCCGCCATCCCGGCACGGGGAAGTGCGCATTATTCCTCAAATCACGGTTTCCGGCAAGCGTTTCAGCGGTTATCATGACGGCTCTTATGCGCACCGCCGATTTCGATTTCGAGCTTCCCCCGGAACTCATCGCCCAAACTCCCGCGCCGGAGCGTGCTGCCAGCCGCTTGCTGCATCTCGACGGCAAGAGCGGCGCGTTGCATGACGCGCTGTTTCGCGAGTTGCCGCAATATCTGCGCACCGGCGATTTGCTGGTGTTTAACGACACCAAGGTGATCAAGGCGCGCCTGTTCGGCGTCAAGGACAGCGGCGGCAAGATCGAGGCGCTGGTGGAGCGGGTGCAGGACGAACGCCATGTGCTGGCATTCATCCGCGCCAGCCACGCGCCCAAGGCCGGTTCGCGGTTGATCCTGGCGGGTGAAATCCAGGCTGTGGTGGAAGCGCGTAGCAATGACTTGTATCGGCTGCGTTTCGAGAACGCGGAGCCGGTTTTCGATTTGCTCGACCGCTACGGCAGCCTGCCGCTGCCGCCTTATATCACCCATGCGCCGGATACGCTGGACGAAACCCGTTACCAGACGGTTTATGCCCGCCAGCCGGGCGCTGTGGCGGCGCCCACGGCGGGGCTGCATTTCGACCGGGCGATGCTGGCGCAACTGGCGGAACGGGGTGTCCAAACCGCTCACGTCACCCTGCACGTCGGCGCCGGCACATTCCAGCCGGTGCGCGCGGAAACCCTGGCCGAACACAAGATGCACCGCGAGCGCTACAGCGTACCGCAAACCGTGCTGGACGCTATCGCAACCGCCAGGACGCAGGGCGGGCGCATCATGGCGGTGGGCACTACCTCGCTACGCGCGCTGGAGGCTGCCGCCGCCGACGGCGAATTGCGCGCGGGATATGGCGAAACCGACATTTTCATCACCCCCGGCTACCGCTTCAGGGTGGTGGAGCGCTTGCTTACCAACTTCCATCTGCCAAAATCCACCTTGCTGATGCTGGTGTCGGCTTTCGCCGGTGCGGACAATATCCGCCGCGCTTACCGCCACGCGGTGGAGAGCCGCTACCGCTTCTTCAGCTACGGCGACGCGATGCTGATTGAACGGCAATAAGCGGCCAAACCTGCTAGGATGGTAATTTCGAATGCTTTGATACGAGGGGAGAGCCATGGCGACTTACGTCCATTGGTTTCTGTGGGCTTTATGCCTGATGGCGCTGGAAATGGCGACCGGCACGTTTTATCTGCTGGTGCTGGGCGCCGCCATGGGCATAGGCGGCTGCGCGGCGCTGCTTGGGCTTGACCCGCCATACCAATTCACCTTGGCCGCGCTGGCCGGCATCGTCGGCACGGTGCTGCTGCGCCGTTTCAAAAATGCCCAGCCCGCGCCGCCGCCGGAGCAAAGCCTGGATATAGGCCAACCGGTGCAAGTGGTCGCCTGGCACGAAAACGGCGCCGCGCGGGTGTATTACCGTGGCGCGGAATGGGACGCAGAGCCTGAATCCGCCGATATGCCGCATGAAGGAACGCTCTATATCGAGGCGCTACGCGGCTCGACCCTGATACTCACGCACCGTAAACCGCAACACTTGTAAACCTAGAAACTTCAGTTGACCGCTTGCCAAGAGGTGTAACATGGTGGTTCTAAATAACTTGGTCATATATTTTACGTTCACCCGTTTGGTGGTGAGTGGCTGCGGGCTGGATTGCACGGTTTTCCGGGCGCATGGCGGCGTTGCAACTACAAGAGAAGGCAATGGAATGACCATTGCGCGTCGTTGCGCCTCTTGTGCCCAGGCCGTCAGGCCGTCGGGTATGCCCTGCACCCGGAAAACCGCACACTCCAGCCCGTTCAACTGAAGTTTCTAGGTTAAAGGAGAGAAAAATGGTAATCGGATTGTTTATCTTTATCGCGGCTATCGTATTCATCATCCAGACGCTCAAGGTCGTGCCGCAGCAGCACGCCTGGGTGGTCGAACGGCTGGGGCGCTTCCATGGCGTGCTGTCGCCGGGTTTGAACATCGTCGTGCCATTTGTCGACCGCGTCGCCTACAAGCATCTGCTGAAGGAAATCCCGCTGGATGTGCCGAGCCAGGTGTGCATCACGCGGGACAACACCCAGTTGCAAGTGGATGGCATCCTTTATTTCCAGGTCACGGACCCCAAGCTGGCGTCCTACGGCACCAGCGACTACATTGTTGCGATTACCCAGCTTGCCCAGACCACGCTGCGTTCGGTGATCGGCAAGATGGAGTTGGACAAGACCTTCGAGGAACGCGACGATATCAACCGCGCCGTGGTCGCCGCGCTTGATGAGGCGGCTTCAAGCTGGGGCGTGAAGGTGTTGCGCTACGAAATCAAGGATTTGACGCCGCCGAAAGAAATCCTGCACGCGATGCAGGCGCAGATTACCGCAGAACGGGAAAAGCGGGCGCTGATCGCCGCCTCCGAAGGCCGTAAGCAGGAACAAATCAACATTGCCACCGGCGAACGCGAAGCCTATATCCAACGCTCCGAAGGCGCCAAACAGGCCGCCATCAACCAGGCGCAAGGCGAAGCGACCGCCGTCACCACCGTGGCCGAAGCCACCGCCCAGGCCATTCGCCAGATCGCCCAGGCGATCCAGTCGCCCGGCGGCATGGATGCGGTGAATCTGAAAGTCGCCGAGAAATATGTCGAAGCCTTCGCCGGTGTCGCCAAGCAGGGCAACACCCTGATTCTACCGGGCAATCTGGCGGAAATGGGTGGGATGGTGGCTGCGGCGATGAGTATTGTGAAGGGGCGACAGGCAGGTTCAACCTAAGCCGGACAATTGCCGGAACCCAAAAATATTTACCGCAGAGACGCCGAGGCGCGGAGAAATACAACAAAGGGTGAAACCATACCAATTACCCTACAAAATCTCTGCGCCTCTGCGTCTCTGCGGTAAATATTTTTGGTTCCGGCAATTGTCCGGCTTAGAGGTTAACTGAAGAAGTTAACGCCTGCGCTTGCTCGGTCTTTTGCAACACCGCATATTTCATGTCTTCGACCAGAATATGCTTTTTGAGCCAGTCGCGCAGAAAGAGCAACACTTCCCGGTTGATTTTCGGGCGGAATCCTTGCAGGTATTGCCTGCGCACATCCTGGACGGTTTCGGTGAACGAGGCATGGCGGAGCTTGTGCTCGGCCAAATCGGGTGCGGGGTAGCCGGTTTCCAGCAGGAATTGTTCTTCGCGCGCGAAGTGGTCGATAGTGTAATTGAGCAGTTCATCCAGCACCGATTCGGCGATGCGCCGGTTGCCGATTTTTTCCGCCGAAGCCAGTTGGTTGATCAGGTCGATGAGGATGCGGTGGTCGTTGTCCATGACTGCAACCTTGACCGACAGCGCTTCCGTCCATTGGATCAGCGCAACGCCTTGGCGGTATTCCATGACCTTGAGAAAGGCTTCGACGACCAGCGGATCGAACTGCAAGCCTGATTGGTTGCGGATGTAGTCGGTCGCTTCCTGTTCGGACCAGGCTTTTTTGTAGGACCTCACCGAGGTGAGCGCATCGTAGACATCGACCAGCCCGACGATGCGCGCGGACAGCGGAATGTCCTGCCCGCACATCCGGTCCGGGTAGCCCTGGCCGTTATAGTGTTCATGATGATGCAGCGCGATTTCGCCGGAGAGGGTAAGCAGGTAATTGTTGCCGTCGAGTATGCGGTTGGCTTTTTCCAGCCCCTGCCGGCCTTTCACGGTATGAGTTTCGATGACCTTGCGCTCTTCTGCATCCAGTTTGCCGGGTTTCCTGAGTATGGCTTCGGGAATGGCAACCTTGCCCACGTCATGCAATATGCTGGCAGCGCTGACCGAACGTTCGAATTCCGGCGTGATGATTTCCCGGTAATATCCCAGCTCGCCCAGAACCTGCACGATTTCATCGGTCATGATGGCGACGCGCAAAATATGTTCGCCGGTATCCTGATCCTTGTGTTCCGCCAGGCTGGCCAGCGCGGTGACCATGGCGCGACCGGTGCGCTCGGCTTGCTTGGAGAGGCTGTGTATCTGGATCGCATCGCTTACTTTGTCGTTGACGAATTTGAGCAATTCCCGCGTTTGTGCATCAATTTCCTGGGCGTGTTCGAGATAAACGAGTATCCCCAGGTTTTCCGGGTGGCGAAAACAGAAAGTCACGGCGCCCGCGCTATAGTAATTGGAACGCCGGCGGACTGCGCTGTTCAGGCATTCCAGCACCCGCTCGTCATGCAAGGTGGCGCCGATCCGGGCAGCGTAGCTTCCCGTTCCCTGAGCAACCTGGTAGGTTTGCCCGACGGCGTCATGCTCGACCAGCGTCATGAAAGCCTCCGGTTGCAAAGCCTCCGGCTGCGCAACTATGATTTTGGCGAGGAGTTGAACCAGATTGCCATATAGCTCTTCAAACGAGTGGGTGTTGTCGATTTCCCGGAATACTTCCTGCACTCTGTCGATAAATGGGCGCGTGGCGTTCATGAGATTGGCCTCGATTATGGATTATGCTTAAAGAGTAATTTTAACTGAAAAAGAATCGGCGCATAAACGCCTGGAGATTGCCAGCCGGACAACATTGTAACCGGTCAGGCGTCCATGCCCCTGGATTCCTCGATAGACCGGACTCGGTACGCAATTTGTGGCCGCGCAAAGTATATGCCCACAAGCACGATATATTCCGCGCCGCTCATCTGAAAGTTTGGGATAATCCCTGAGCGACTTTGCATAAGGAGGCGTCAAGGTGCAGGAAAACAACATGGGAGCAGCACGCCGCAGGATCATCTTGCTGGCGGTCTTGTGCAGCGTGATGGCGGGGCAAGCGTCGGCTGCGCAAGCGGAAATCACCCCGGCGGATGTCTATGCCCAAGCCGTACAGATCGAGAAAGAAGTCGAGCTGCTCAAGCGCCATTACCACATCACCGCCCAAGCATCCGCAGCACCAGTGGAAGCCGAGCTACAACCGCGCCATGTTTGGCAAAAAGCGCACCTGATCCAGGTCAAGCTCGACATCTTCCGCACCAGGCACGGCTTGCCCTCCCTGTCGCCCGTCACGCTGCAACCGTTGCTTCGGGTGGACCCGCGCCTGCCTTGGGCACAAACCCAGCGCATTCTGTCGGAAATCAGGATTATCAAGCGCCTGCTCGGCATACCCGGCGAAGTCAGCCCGGTTGCCGCAGTGCCGGGCAAGCGACCGATCGACAATTTCAACAAGCTCAACCGGATTTCCTATGACCTCGACACGCTTAACGGCGAGGCCATCACCCCGTCCTATGTCTACACCGAGGCCATGCGCTTTCACGAAGACCTTACCGCCCTGCTGCGCCGTCTGGAAATACCCGACACCGCTGCACCACCGCCTAAACCCGTCAACGTCTCGCCCAAGGAATCGCTCAAAGCCGCCTTTGCGTTGATGAATGAGGTGCAGCGCATACAACGCCTGGCCGGCCTGGACAAGGTGGACTTCAAGGCATTCGACAAAGCGGAGGATGTGGCGCCGTCCGATGTATTCAACATGGTGAGCATGTGCCTGGCCGAACTCCAGGTGCTCAAGGCCAAGCAGGGGATGACGCGCGACCTCACCCCGCTCGCCGAACACCACGAAGGCAAAACGCCAAGCGACGTAGCGCAATTGCTTGGCTATTCCGTCAACCGACTACGCCTGATCCGCAAACTGTAGCTTGCAGGAATCGGTGCGATGGATATGCCCTGCGCGGGGGAAATTGTGGCCGCGCAAAGTATAAAGCACCATGATTCGTTGTTACTTCCGCACCCGTGGCGTTTCCGCGTAAAATCCTATCGCTTTACCTGCTCCGGCCTCTATGAAACATTGGCCTTTCTCTTAACTTTACGATTAGCTTTAACAGGAGATTAAAATGTTCAAAAAAATTGCTCTTGGCGTGGCCGGCGCCTTATTTCTGGCGCAACTTGCCATAGCCGACAACATTGCGCTTTCCGACGGCGCCACCGAGGGGGCGCAGACAGTCGGCGCCCCTGCGGTGGCCGCGCCTGCGATTGTCGGCACCGGCAACTATGTCGTTAAAGTAAAGCGCGCCACCTACGCGCCGAATTCGGGGCCACGAATACTGGTGGACGATGCGCATAACAATTACTCGGACACAGAAAACCGTTTCAAGGGTTTTGTCGATCTGATGGTCGCGGACGGCGCTCGCGTCACCCCCCTTTCCACCGCTCCCATCACGGCACAAACACTGGCGGGAGTGGACACTTTTGTGACCTGCAATCCGCTGAACCAAATAAATGCCAACAACAACAATTGGACGTTGCCGACGCCATCTGCGTTCACCGATGATGAAATCAAGGCTGTACAGGACTGGGTAAAGGCCGGTGGCGCACTATTGTTAATCGCCGATCACATGCCGTTCCCCGGTGGCGCCGAAAAAATGGCGTACACCTTTGGCGCCGTCTTGCAAAACGCCTTCGTTTTCGTGCCGAATTTTGACTATATGTCTACGACCGATATGAATGTGCTCAAGTTCAAACTCCATCCGGACAATGTCAATGACAGCCTGTTGCACCGCCATTGGATCACGGAAGGTCGAAATAAACGGGAACGCATCGACTACGTCACGAATTTCACGGGTCACGCCTTCCGCATGAGACCGGGCGTCAAGTTCTCGCCCATCATGGAATTGAAATATGGCGTCAACATGCTCTGGCCCTCGGACGCCGATGTGATGACGGAGACAACGCCATCGTCCGCCGGAGATGGCTTGATGCAAGGCGTCGTCCTGAAATACGGCAAAGGCAGGGTCGGGATATTTGCTGAAGCTTCGATGTTTTCGGTGGCGTACGCAAATTGGAACAGCAATTATCCCATGGGTTTTCAAAACCCGGAAGCGCCTTATAATCAGCAGTTCATCCTTAATTTGATGCACTGGCTGAATCCTGACTATGCACGCAAGCACATGAAAAAATAAGCCTTGAACCTATACTTTGCGCGGCCACAATTTGCGCATTTAGCCGCGTCTCGCGGGATGCGATTGCTGCGCAAATTGTGACCGCGCAAAGTATATGGTAATTGAACACGTCGCACTCAGTGAATTGCCCGCAGCTTGGCGCACCCATCTATCCGACGCGCCAAATGCGCGCGTCACTGTGCGCATTGAGGAAGAAGTAACGCCGCTTGTTTTGGCCGATAACCCGCTGTTTGGCATGTAGCAAGACCGTGAGGCGGCAACGAATGTCGCCGCTTATGCCTGCCGATTGCGCGCCTCCCGCAAATCCCCCGATTAGCAAGATTCTTCACCGTTCATGCAGAAAAAACGACCGTTTATCGGTTCGGGCTGGCAACCTACCCCGTCTTTTTCTACTATTCACACCGTACACAAGGAGATTCGTGATGAAAAAACATGTTGGTTTCACCCTCGTCGAGCTGATGGTCGTTGTTTCTATCGTCGGCATACTCTCCGCCGTGGGCATCCCTTCCTATATAGATTATCTGGTCAGGAGCAGGATTCCCGACGCCACCTCGAATCTCGCCGCCAAACGCGTGCAAATGGAACAGTTCTACCAGGATAATCGCACTTATGCAGGCGCCAACGCCATTTGCCCCGACACCGCCGTTAGCCAATATTTTGATTTCGCCTGCACCGGCGCATCCGCAACCGCCTATACGCTCACGGCGACCGGGAAAGGCTCCATGGCCGGTTTTGTTTACACCATCGACCAAAGCAATGCCAAAGCAACCACCGCCGTTCCCAGTGGCTGGACGACCAACGCCACTTGCTGGGTGACTGCGAAGGGAGGCACATGTTAAATCCGCATCCAGCCCAGCAGGGCTTCTCGCTGGTCGAACTCGCCATCGGCATGTTGATATTTTCCATCCTGTTGGCGCTGGCCGCGCCCAGTTTTCGCAACTGGATACAAAGCAGCCAGATACGCAACGCCGCCGAAGCCATCCAGAACGGCCTGCAATTGGCGCGCGCAGAAGCGGTGCGCTACAACAGCCCGGTGCAGTTCGCCCTGGGAACGGGGTCGAACTGGATCGTGGGATGCGTGACGGCGACGGCGACATGCCCGGCTACCATTCAAGCCCGCTCCAGCGCGGAGGGGTCGTCCAACGCAACCGTGGCGGCAAACCAGGCGGTGATTGCGTTCAATGGCCTGGGGCGGGTGACCCCCGTCCCGGCGGGCGACATCAATATTAATATCACCAATCCAGTCGGCGGGTCTTGCGCGCCGTCGGGCGCCATGCGCTGCCTGCGCATCGTGACCACCGTCGGCGGCCAGATTCGCATGTGCGACCCGGCGCTGACGCTTTCCGCTACTTTCCCCCAAGGCTGCTAAGATGAACGCGCGCCGTGTCGAACCAGTCCAACCAGCCAAGCCCGCCAGCCGGCAAACCGGCGCGATGCTGCTGGAGGCGCTGATCGCCATTCTCATCTTTTCGATGGGCATACTCGCCATTGTCGGCTTGCAGGCCGCCGCCATCAAGAACGCCAACGATGCGATGCACCGCACCAATGCCAGCCTGCTGGCGAACGAATTGATCGGCCATATGTGGGTGAGCAACCGCACCGTGGCAGCGATGCAAGCCAATTTCAGCAGTCCCGGCGGCGCCGCCTACACTGATTGGTTGACTAATGTGCAGACCACCTTGCCGGGCGTAACCGCCTCCACGAATCTGCCTACCGTGAATATCGCCGCCAACGGCACGGTGACGATAGGCATCTTCTGGAAATTGCCCAGCGAACCCGCCGACATGACCGCGCACACCTACGTCGCGGTAGCGCAAATCCAATAGGAGGCCAAAGTGATCGGAATGCCCCATTCGATGCGCCGCAGGTCCACCGGCTTTAGCCTGGTGGAAATCATGGTCGGCATGGTTATCGGGATGCTCGGCATCATCGTGATGATGCAGGTGTATTCCGTTTCGGAAGGACAAAAACGTAGCGCCACGGGCGCCAGCGACGCGCAGAACAACGGCGCCATCGCGTTGTACGGCGTGCAGCGCGATATTCGCCAGGCGGGCTACGGCTTCAGCGTGTTTAGCCTGTTTAGCTGCAACGTGACGTTGCCCTCGGGTGTCGTCATCCCGCTCGTGCCGGCGATCATCAATCCGGCCACCAACATCATTCCCACGGGCGACGCCAATTCCGACACGCTGCTGGTCATGTACGGCAACACTAACGGCGCGCCCCAGGGCAACCTCATCACCAACATTGCCGGCGGTGTTATCTACACCGTCAATACGCCGAGCGCATTTGCCGTCAACGATTATGTCATCGCCGCCCCGACGACTTGCGCGGCCAACTTGGTGCTGGACCGGGTTGCCGCAGTTTCCGCAACGACCGTCACCGTTGCAACCGGCGCTGCCGGCGCGACCACGCTTTACAACATGGGCCAAGCGCCGAAAATCCTGGCTTATGCCATACGCGGCGGCAACCTGACGGTGTGCGACTACGTCGCCAACAATTGCTCGGGCAACGTGAACAATTCGGCGATCTGGACGCCCATCGCCAACAACATCGCCAACATGAGGGCGCAATATGGTCGCGACACACTCACGGCAGCCATCGCCTTCGCTTCTCCGCCCACTCCGCTGCCGAGTTATGCCGTGGATCTTTGGTACCAATCCACGCCGACTGCCCTTACCGCGCCACCCGCACCCTGCGGCTGGACCAGAACGCCGGCGGTGCGCATCGCCTTGACGGCGCGCAGCCAGCAGTACGAAAAGAATGTCGTGACGACAACCGCGCCGACCTGGCAAGGCAGCACGGTCGTCACGGGCAGCACGACCGGGATGAACAACCCCACGGCCTTGCCCATTACCTTGACGGCTGACACCGAGTGGCAACACTACCGTTATAAGGTATTTCAGACCATCGTGCCGCTACGCAATATCACCTGGATGGGAGTGCAATCAGGATGTTAAATCTCGAACGCAATGGGCGTCTCCCCCACGCCTCGCCCATCTCCCGCCCCCCTTCACGCCAAAAAGGCGTGGTGCTGCTGATCGCGCTGATCGTCCTGGTGGCGATGACGCTGGCCGGCATCGCGCTGGTGCGCTCGGTTGACACCACCAACGTAATCGCCGGCAACATGGCCTTCGGCCAAGCCGCCACCCAATCGGGCGATGCCGGCGTGGAAACGGCTTTTAGCTGGCTGGCGACCACCAACACCGCCAACGTCGCCGCGCTGTATAACGACGATGCCACCAACGGTTACGCCGCCAACGGCAACAATGCCGCCAACAATCCCGCCGCCGGCCAATCCTGGGATGCTTATTGGGTGCAAACCCTGGCCGCCCGCGCTCGCACGCTGCCCACCGATGCCGCCGGCAACACGGTTTCCTATGTTATCGACAGGCTGTGCGGCTTTGCCGGGCCACCCACCGGAGGAGCAAGTTGCACCACCTCTCCCGTGGTCGGCGCCGCCACCGGCGGCTCGGAAGAGGCCGGCGAAATCCAGATCAGCGGCCAATCGTCGGTGTATTACCGTATCACCTCGCGCATCGCCGGGCCGAGAAACACGGTAAGTTACGTCCAGGCGATTATTTCCATGTAGCCTGGCCTGAACGTGGAAGATGAATTCATCCGCATCATTTCGGCGCGCAAAGCCATGCCCAATGCAAGGGAAGTTTATGAAACTGGAAACAATTAAAAAACGTTTATCAAAAAATCGCCCGATGGTGCCTGTGACTTTGCGGCTGCCGGAAGATGTGGTAAGCGACTTAAAAAAAGTTGCTCCGCTCAAAGGCTTTTCCGGGTGTCAGGGTTTGTTGCGTGCGTATGTCGGCGCGGGATTGCGTGAGGATTTAGAGAACATGGAAGACAGCGCGCTCGCACAGCTTATCGAAAGATTGCGTGCGGATGGCGTTCCCGAAGCCACGCTCAATAAAGCGACATCGAGTTTGAGATCGGCGGCCTGATCGGGCGCCGGTTCAGTTTGATTGCATAGAAATATCTCGTTCTCATGTGCTACGTCACTGCCATTAAGTTAGGAAAAATCCGTTCGTCCTGAGCTTCGCCGAAGGATCGAAGGGTGAACGGATTTTTCCTAACCGGTTGACTGTTAAGCCATTCATGGTTCGACAGAAGCTCTACCACGAACGGCTTAACTTAATGGCAGTGATGTGCTACGTGGGAACGATTCGAAATTGAAGTTGCAAGCTTTACGCACCGTAAAAAGTGCTCCATGTTCCAGGAGGTTGCCATGAATGCTCACGGATTACTCAGAAACGCCTGCCACGCGTTGCTCGCATTGACCTTCAGCGCCGGCGTCCACGCGCTGACGGACATATCCAGCGTGCCGCTGAACACCTACAATGCGCCGTCGTCCTCGGACGTGAAGCCCAACATCATGTTCATTCTCGACAATTCGGGAAGTATGTCGTGGGATTACATGCCCGACACGGTTAACAACTGGAACAGCACCAACGCATCCAACCAGTACACGCAGTATGGCCAGGTTTCCAGCCAATGCAACGGGGTGTACTACAACCCGGCAATAACCTACAAGCCGCCGGTAGACTCGACCGGAACCAGTTACAGCAATGCCAGCTTTACCGCAGCGTGGATAGATGGGTATAAAACTTCATCGGGCTCCTACAACCTGAGCAACAATTTCGACGGAAGGGGCGTCGCCGCTTATTACTACAGATACACCGGCACGCAGACCACCAACAAGCTCAAGGACTACAACAATACCAACAGCACTTTTTACAAGGAATGCAACAGCACCATCGGCGCTACACCTGGTAGCGCCGTATTCACCAAGGTGACGGTGGGCGCGAGCGAGCAGCAGAACTTCGCCAACTGGTACAGCTATTACCGCACCCGCATGTTGATGATGAAAACCGCATCGGGCTGGGCTTTCAAGGGGGTGGACGACCGCTTCCGCGTTGGATTCATGACCATCAACACCGATTCGACCACCGATTTTCTTAATATCGTGGATTTTACCACGGCAAATAAAAGCACTTGGTACACAGCGCTTTACGCCGGCAAAGGCAGCAACATGACCCCGTTGCGTACTGCACTTTCCGACGCAGGACGTATGTACGCCGGACAAGCCTCCAGCATCAACGGCGTGTCGGTAACGAACCCGGTGCAGTATTCCTGCCAGCAGAACTACACCATCCTCTCCACGGACGGCTTCTGGAACTCCGGCCTCGGCTACCAGCTCAACGGCTCGACCGAAGTCGGCAACGAAGACGCAGCCTTGCCGCGCCCGTATTACGACGGCGGCAGCGCCGCGGTGCAACAGCGCACCAGCAACTTGCAGCAACGGGACGGCACGCCGCAGTGGACAAAGCAAACCAGCACACTGCAAACCCGAACCTATACCAGTACGCCGGCGCCCGCAAATCAGGTTGTGAATCAGCTTCAGGCCAGAACATCCAGCGACTGGGGGGGGAGCTGGTCGTCCTGGAGTGAAAACGCATCATGCTCTGTAGATAACTCAGGTAAAACCCGAACGCAATGCCAAACTGTCGATGTGACGCAAGTCCCCAAAAGCACTTCATCCGACTCTGGCGTCACCTGGACACCCTGGTTTTACGCCAACTCGTGTACCGTCGACAACTCGGGCGGCAACCGTACCAAGTGTTCCGGCAGCGTAGATTCCTGGAGCGCCTGGAGCAATGCCACCGGCACTTGCACCGCATCCGCCACCACCCAGTGCCAGTACACCACCTGGAGTTCCCCAGCGACGGTAGGCAGTTGCACCGCCGTGGCGCAATCAGCATCTTCCCCCTACACGGTGCTTGCCGCGACCCAATGTACGCCGACCACCCCATTGTGGGGGACATGGAATTCCGCTTCCTCATGCACGACATCCAGCACCACCGGTTGCCAATATTCCTCCTGGAGTTCCTGGGCGACGGTAGCCAGTTGCACCCCCCTGGCGCAATCCTCTTCCTCCCCTTACACCGTGAGCACGGCGACCGAGTGCCAAACCGTGTCCAGCGGCGGTAGCACGGACTCGCTGGCGGACGTTGCCGCCTATTACTACAATACCGACCTGCATACTCCGGCGCTGATGAATTGCACCGGTCCGGTCATTCCGCCCGCCACCACCGCAAGCGACCTGTGCGCCGACAACGTGCCGGCGAATGGGCGCGATGTCGCCAGTTGGCAGCATATGACCACCTTCACCGTCGGTCTGGGCGTGCGCGGGCGCATGGTGTATTCGCCCACTTACTGGAGCGACACCAGCGGCGATTTTTGGGATGTCTGGAAAGGCACCACGACCAACAGCGCTGCCGGCATCTGTTCCTGGCAAACCAGCGGGGCTTGCAACTGGCCAGGACCCAGTTCGGGCGCCATCGAGAATGTGGATGACCTGTGGCATGCCTCGGTAAACGGGCATGGCGACTATTACAATGCCTCCGACCCGGATGCACTGACCACCGGGCTGACCAGCCTGCTGACCACCATCATCAACACCCCGCGCCCCGGCACTGCGGCGGCGGCGGCCAGCAGCAACCCGAACATCAGTTCGAGCGACAACTATGTGTTCAGTTCTTCGTATAAATCGGTGGAATGGTACGGCGAACTCATCCGCCAGCAAATCGATGCATCGACGGGCGCTTTGTCCGCGCAGCAATGGTCGGCCATGACGCAACTGGACACGAAGGTGGATACGAATGTGGGCAACAGCCACACGAACCGCACCATCTACTTCAACAAATCCGGTGCGCTGACCCCCTTCCTGTGGAATAACCTGCCGAGTGCGCAGCAAGCCTATTTTCAGGCGCCCTATCTCACCTACACCTCGGCGACTGCCGGCTTGTCCCAATTCTGTCCAACCGGCGGCAATTGCCTGAGCAGCACCGCGCAAACCAATACCACTGTCGCGACCAACGGCGCTGCGGGAGAAAACCTGATCAACTTCCTGCGCGGCGACCGCACCAACGAACTCTCGTTTTACCGGACGCGCGTCCATGTGCTGGGCGACATCGTATCTTCCGAGGCGCGTTATGTAAGCTCGCCGACCGGCATGGTCTACGTTGCCGCCAACGACGGCATGTTGCACGCTTTCAGCGCGGCGACCGGCGATGAAAATTGGGCTTACATCCCCTCCTTCGTGTTGCCCAATCTATATAAGCTGGCCGACAAAAACTATTCGAACCAGCATCAGTTTTTCGTGGACGGCTCTCCCGAGGTAGCCACCATCAACTCAGGCGCCAAAACTATCCTGGTGGGCGGGCTAAATGCCGGCGGGAAAGGCTACTATGCCCTGAACATCACCGACCCGGCGCATCCGGCGTTGCTGTGGGAATATACCGATGCCGACATGGGCTACACTTACGGCAACCCGAGAATTACCAAGCTGGGCGGCACGGGTTCCGATGCGGGGAAATGGGTGGTGATCGTCACCTCCGGCTACAACAACGGCGGCCCGGGCTATCTGTACGTGCTCGACGCCAACACCGGCGCGCTTCTCAAAAAAATCGCCGCCGGCTCGACCGCCAATAGCGGCTTGGCGAGAATCAGCGCCCATGTCGTTTCGTCCACTACCGACAACACCGTGAAGGCCGTATATGGCGGGGACTTGCTGGGCAATCTGTGGCGTTTCGATGTCAACGGCAACATCGGCGCCACGGGTTACGATGCGCAGTTGCTGGTCAGCTTGAAGGATGCCGGCGGCAACGCGGAACCCATTACCGCCAAGCCGACCATCGCCACCGTCAATGGCGCCCCGGTGGTATATATCGGCACCGGCGTCTACCTCGGCGTCAGTGATATCGCCAGCACCAGCCAGCAAAGCTTTTACGCCATCAAGGACAAATATGATGCGACTACTTACGGCAATCCGCGCACGGCATCCAACAATTTTATTGCACAGACCTTGACCAGCACCACCTGTCCGGCGGACGCGCCCATCACGGTATGCACTTCAGGCCAAACAGTGCGCACGGTTAGCGCAAGCGATTGCCATGCCATGGACTGGAACAGCAAAAACGGCTGGTACGTGGATTTCCTGACCGGCGGCGAACGCTCCACCACCGATTCCGCCTTGGGACTCGGCACCCTGGTATTCACCACCAACATTCCCAACCAAGCCAGCGCCAGCGCTTGCGGCACATCGACCAGCACGGACACCTCGGCCAGTTTCGCCTACGCCGTGGACTATGAAACCGGCTGTTCGGTGCAGGGTTCCGGCGCCGTCGCCGCCGTAAGCCTGGGCATCGGGCTGGTGACCAAACCTATTCTGGGCAGATTGGCCGATGGCACGGTTATCGCAATCATTCGGAAATCAGGCGGCAACACGCCGGGGGGAGGCACTGACCTTGGCGGCACGGTGGTCTTGAAACCGCCTATCAAACCGCCCGGAAGCGGCAGCAAGCGGGTTTCGTGGCGTGAACTGATTACCGAGTAAGCCGCGCACCCGAATCTGCCGAATTTTTCGCCCCGCCTTTCGCAAGAAAGCGAAGCCAGGCCAGACCACCTGATGCTCAGGGTAAATTTGTTCTCAGAGAGAATGTAGACGCTATGGCGCCCGCCCATAGCGTCTACGGCTTTTTTGTTTGGCTCATATTGCAAGGAAACAGTGCAAGGAAACAGGGGACAGACAAGGAAACAGGGGACAGACCACGGTTTTTTTGGTCTTTTCGATTAGAAAACCGTGGTCTGTCCTAGGCTGTCGAAATTTATTATTTTTTAACAACCAATCAGCACTGGTTTTTGGATTTCTATAGACTTACGGACAGGGTCAAATTTTCCCGTTCATGGTTCGACAAGCTCTCAAGAAACAGCTTTTTTAGTCATATATATCAATGGCAAAAATAACCACAACAGTGAAATGAAAGCCATTAAACGAACGCCAAACAGCAACCATAGCCCCTGTTTCTTGCCAACGCCTTTCGACCTACGGGCGAATATTTTACTCACCACGAACGGGAAAATTTGACCCTGTCTTGGTACGTATGCTGAGGTTGCACCATGACAACCTACCTTATTTTTAATCCGTTCGTCCTGAGCTTGTCGAAGGATGAACGGATTAAAAATAAGGTAGGTCGTGACGTTTCTGGGCATATCCAAAAACCGGGAAGCTGAAATTCGATAAAGACGCTGTATTTCGACAGCCTAGGTCTGTCCCCTATTGATTCGTCCTATTGATTCATGGTCAACGCCATAAAACACAATGCCGGCGTATGCGAAAAGATAGTCGGTTTCGCAAAAACCCGGCTCACCCTGCCAGAGAGTGGCGCGAAAGAAAGACAGGTGCAACCATGACAAACATGGAACGTAAACTGAAATATATGGTTTTCCCTGAAGATGGCGCCTTCATAGCTCGTTGCTTGGATGTTGAGGTGGCCAGCGAAGGAGATACCGAAGAAGAAGCGTTGGCCAATTTGCAGGAGGCGCTGGAACTCTACTTCGAGGATCACGAAAACAATTTGGCATAGCTACCGCCTCGAACATACCGGTTCGGGGAGATGGCGGTTCATGCCTAAACGCTGGTCTACCACTGAAATCGAACGAACACTGCTGGTCAGTCAGAAAGGCGGCCATCGTAAATATGCCGCCGGCGGGCACGTCGTGATTGTACCCGCCGGACGAAAGGAAATTCGCCCCGGCACGTTCGCATCTATCCTGCGCCAGTCGGGGCTGGGCATTTCAGATTTTGATTGAGCAGGTTTCCGTAGGGTGTACCAAAGAAAGGGGCTGACCCATTTTACACTAACAGGTATGATCCTAGAAACCTCCGTTGACCGCTTACCAGGATGTGTAATAGGGTGGTTCCAAACATCTTGGTTATCAATGTGCAACGCCCTCACCCCAACCGGCAGGGTAAATTTGTTCCCGGCACGGAAAAAACCG
>Ga0172380_10004508_pt1 | contig 17837 bp, 17 predicted proteins | sample Leawe162metaG_FD_119747 | JGI IMG/M metagenome (GOLD analysis project Ga0172380, IMG submission 119747) | Leachate microbial communities from a municipal landfill in Southern Ontario, Canada - Leachate well 162 metaG | ecosystem: Engineered > Solid waste > Landfill > Unclassified | place... | reverse complement strand
TGAAGTGCTGTTTTTTGAGTAATTTAAGTGATTTTAAGGGGAAATCACTTAAAATTATTGCAATAAGATATCTATTACTATATACATTATATATACTAAAAATGTTTCAACAAAACAAGAGGAAATATGAAAATATTTAAAGAAGTTTTGATAATTTGAAGTTTTGGGAAATTAAATAAAAATCTCTATTTCTATAGTATTTGTTTTTTGATAGATGGGTAATTATAATAGGAAGAGATAATAATCAATTTATGGTTTTGAATTGATACTCTGTGTATTTACGCGTACATTTTTGTAATAATATATGATAACTTTAAATTTATTTTGACCTATGAAAACAACAATTATTATATTGCTTACATTGATTTGTTTGTCATCGGGTTACGCACAGAACTATCCTTTTCCACAGAATGAAGTTTACAAATACGGAATATATCCTTCAAACAAAAATCATATAGATTTAGATACTACTTTTATAAACTGGAAAGCAAGGCACGTGACTACACAGGGAGCCGGCGGATACAGAAGAGTTCTTTGGGATACATTACGGATAACAGTTTCAGAAGGAATCGGATACGGAATGCTGATTTCAGCAAACATGAATGACAAGCCTTTGTTCGATGATTTATTCGGTTACTACAATATCCATCTTGGTCCGAACGGACTGATGAACTGGATAATTGATTCACTGGGAAATAACTTTTTTGGTTTGCAGGGCTCGGCAACTGATGCAGAAGAGGATGTTGCATACGCATTAATCTTAGCCGACAGGCAATGGGGAAGCGGCGGAAGCATTAATTACATGCAAGCGGCGATTAGCGTAATAAATAAAATCTTCGAGTATGAGATTGATACTGTTTACAATCTCCCGAAATCAGGAGATGAGTTCGGAGGACTTTACAGAGTAAACACGTCTTACTTTGCACCTGCTTATTACAGAGCGTTCAGTTATTACACGGGAAACAGCCAATGGGACAGCGTTATAAACGGATGTTACAACTACCTGACTTTTATAAATAATGATACGACGGGATTAGTTCCTGACTGGTGCCAACCTGACGGAACTCCGATGCCGCCTTGTCCGCCTCCTTTTACATGCAAATATTCATACCACTATGATGCGACGAGAACTCCATGGAGGATAGGAATGGATTACATCTGGTACGGAGATGTGCGTTCGAACAATTTCTGCTCGCTGATATCTTCGTTTGCGAGGAGCGTTGGGTCAGCTAACATACTTGATGACTATGCGTTGAACGGCACTGCACTCGGAACGTTTCACAACAATGCTTTTGTAGGTCCGTTTGGTGCGGGAACGATGGCGACAAGCAGTGCGTTTCAGAATTTCTGCGACAGCATTTACAAAGAGAATGTGACGACTTACAGTACAAGATGGAACTATTACAATTCATCATTGAAAACACTTTCGCTTTTGGTTCAGACAGGAAATTTTATTCCTTTATATCCGAAAACACCTGTGCTGATAATGCCTCAGAATAATTCACTTAATAATCCGCCGGACGTAATACTTGACTGGCAAAGGGTTGTGCATGCTGATTATTACAGGGTACAGGTTTCTTCTGATTCGACATTCAGCAGTTTTATTTTAGACTCGAACAACGTAATTGCTGATTCGTTAAAAATGCCTGCAGGACTTTTGACACTCGGAACAATATATTACTGGAGAACGAAGGCACACAATCACTTTGGAGACAGCAAGTTTTCGGGTGTTTGGAATTTCAGTGTATCGATAACGGGAGTTGTAAATACAAGCAGTGAGATACCGAGAAGTTTCAAGATATACAATGCCTACCCGAATCCATTTAATAGCACTGCGAAAATCAGAATTGATATTCCTGCAAGTGTACAAGCGGGTATTTCATTTTACGACATATCGGGAAAAGAAATGTACAGAGTTCCAAGATCAGATTATAAACCCGGAAGTCATGAATTGATTGTTAACTTATCGGGGTTTGCATCGGGGATATATTTTTGCCGGTTTAAATCGAGCAGTTACACAAGCACGATAAAGCTTTTGCTGGTGAAATAGATTAAAAAAGAACGCACAACAAAGAACCGATGAAGTATGATTCTCACTGATAGAAAAGAGAGAATAGAACGCAGATTTTCACGGATTAAACGGATGGACACGGATATAGAGAATAATTTCAATTTGTTTTAGACATTAAAGAAGAGCGCACGCTGAAAGAGCTGATGAAGTATGATTTACACTGATGAAAACTAAAATGATTTTTTTGCTTTTAAACAATAAAGAAGAACGCACGACAAAGAACCGATAAGGTATGATTTACACTGATGAAAACTAAAATGATTTTTTTGCTTTTAAACATCAAACAAGAGCGCACGACAAAGAACAGATGACGTAAGAACTGCCTTTGGCAGTCAGGTTTTCACTGATTAAAATAGGATAATATTAATAAGCATTACAATAGATTATTTTAGTAAAATGTTTTAACTTTCAAGATACAGTTTAGAAAATAATAAATTTAGAATATATATTATGAAGAATATAACGATTGATAAAAGCGTTTATATCAGCAACAGAAAGAAGCTGACAAAAGAACTTAAGCCCGGGTCGATGGCGGTTGTTGTATCGAACGATACAATGCCGACGAATTCTGACGGAACGATGAAGTTTAAGCAAAGCAGTGATATGCTGTGGCTTACGGGCGTGGGACAGGAAGAATCTATGCTAATAATGTTTCCAGATGCGCCTGACAAGAATTTCAAAGAAGTACTTTTTCTGAGAGAGACGAGCGAGCTGATTGCGATATGGGAAGGGAAAAAACTTTCTAAGGATGAAGCGAGAGAGAAGACAGGTATAGAAAACATCATGTGGCTTTCGGAATTTGACAGGGTGTTTAGATTGCTGATAACCGATGCCGAGAATGTTTACATAAATTCGAATGAGCATAAACGCGCTGTGATAGAGGTGGAGACCCGTGCGGCAAGGTTTATAAAGAAATGGAAAGAACAATATCCGCTGCATGAATATCAAAGACTTGCACCCATAATAAACAGACTGAGGATGTACAAGTCGAAGGAAGAAATTGAAATGATGCAGCATGCCTGCGACCTTACGGAGAAAGGGTTCAGAAGGGTTTTGAAATTTACGAAACCCGGAGTGACGGAATACGAAGTTGAGGCAGAATTTGCGCATGAGTTCATACGCAACGGCGGAGGGTTTGCGGATTATTCACCAATTATTGCTTCGGGAAAAAGTGCATGTGTGCTTCATTACATCGAGAACGACAAGGTTTGCAATGACGGGGATGTGCTGCTGATAGATACGGGTGCGGCGGTGAATAATTACAATGCAGATATGACGAGAGCAATTCCTGTGAACGGAAAGTTTACAAAGAGACAAAAAAGGGTTTACAATGCTGTGCTGAACGTGATGAAGTTCACGACATCGCAGGTAGTCAAAGGCGGAATCTGGAAGGACATTCAAAAGGCAACGGAAGAATGCATGGAAAGGGAGCTTGTGAATCTGAAGCTTTTAAAGATGAGCGACATAAAGAAGCAGGATCCCTCATGGCCTGCACTGAAGAGATATTTTATGCACAACGTGTCACACTTTTTAGGTCTTGACGTACATGACGTAGGATACTTTGAAACACCTTATAAACCGGGGATGGTATTCACGGTCGAGCCGGGGATTTATATACTTGAAGAAGGAATTGGGATTAGGCTTGAGAATAATATACTGGTAAAGAAAAAAGGCAATTTTGATTTAATGAGGAATATACCGCTTGAGGCGGATGAGATTGAAGAGATAATGAACGGGTAGAGGTATCTTTATTTACAAGTAAAGAATTGTTATTTCAGTGATATAGAACTTTGGGGAACAGTATTCAAAAAGGGAACAAATTTTGTTAATTTATGTTTAATATTTAAAGAAAGAAATAAACAGAAAAATGAAAACAAGAATATTTAGTTTGTTGGTTTTAGCGATGCTGGCAATCAGCACTTTAAGTGCCCAGACGAGTTTTCAAAGCGGACTTGAAAAGGCAAAGACATCAAACAAAAAGGTTCTGGTTAATATATACTCGGACAGCGACACATGGTCACAAAAGATGGACGCAGTATATTCTACGGGCAGCATAATGAATTACATTAATGAAAACTTTGTGTACGTGAAACTGAACGGCGCAGGTTCGGATTTAATAAACTACAACGGAAAAGGGTACACCTCTGCATCTCTTGCAAAATTTTTAGGAGCGACGGGATATCCTTCGCATGTATTTTTAGCACCTGACGGAACGGTGTTAAAATTCACTTATAACGGTGAAAGTATGAGTGTGTTTTCGGGTTACGTTGATGCACCTGAATTTGAAAAACTGTTAAAGTATTTTGCGGAGAACAAGTATCAGAATACGGATTTGGGTAAGGTGCTGTAAATATAATTGTTTGTTGGGCTAAAGCCCATGTTTCCCAATTCTTTTATTCCGTCAGCTAAAGTAGACGGCAATTAAAAGAACATAGAGCACGATATCAGCTAAAGCAGACGGCAATTAAAGAACACGATATAGCAGTAACTACAAACAAAAGAAAAGATTTTACCACAGAGATGCACAGAGAAGAATCACAGAGCACACAGAAATAATAAATAAATTATTATCGGGCATAAAAGATTTTACCGCAAGGTTCGCAGAGAAGAACAGAGGTCGCAGAGAGAACAAAGATAATTTATAAACTCATAGAAAAGTGCAGATTGCGAAAGTGTTTTATTTTCTAATAAGTTTGTTTTTATACAGCATTTTCACGGATAATAGCATAGAGCACGATATCAGCTAATGCAGACGGCAATTAATTAAGATAAATATTTCTATTACTTTTCTTTAAATTTCAATAACAACTTTTTTTGAACGGCGAGGGGAACAAAGCTTTTAATGTCAGCATTGAAGCGTGCAAGTTCCCTTACAAGAGATGAGTTCAGGTATGTGTACTTTTCATTTGGCATGAGAAAAACTGTTGTAACCTGAGGAGCGAGTTTTCTGTTAGTTAATGACATCTGAAACTCATATTCGAAATCCGAGATAGCACGCAGACCCCGAATGATTACTTTAGCTTTTTTCTTCACTGCAAAATTCACGAGCAATCCGCTGAAAACCTCCACCTTCACGTTTTTGTACTTACCTGTTACTTTAAGCACAAGTTCTTTTCTTTCTTCTTTCGAGAACAAAGGGTTTTTGTTTATGTTGTGTGCAATGCCGACAATGACTTCGTCGAAAAGCTTTGATGCACGTTCGATTACGTCAAGATGACCGTTTGTAATTGGGTCGAACGTTCCCGGATAGACTGCGATATTTTTATTGTTCTTTTTCATTCTTTATAAAGTTATAAAAGCTAAATGATGTAATGCCGATTTCTTTTCTGCTGACGCGAAACTCATTATACTTTCCAATATTGATAAATTTTTCCGAATGTTCAAGAATAAAGTAAGTGTCGAGCTTTGAGACATTATCAAGCAGTTTATCATAATTTGCATAGGCATACGGAGGGTCAGCGAATGTGATATCAAACCGGTCTTCAGAAATATTCTTCAGGAAATAGACAGCGTCCGACTTAAAGACTTTTGTATTTTCATTCAGTTCAAGAGTATTAATATTTTTCACTACTGACTCAGTATCTTTATCAACAAAACAGCAAAACTCAGAGCCGCGCGATATGCATTCAATACCAAAGCTGCCCGACCCTGAGAAGAGGTCGAGTATTCTGCAGCCTTCAAGGTCGATGGAATTGGAAATAATATTAAACAGTGTCTCCCGCGCCCTATCTGTAGTGGGTCTTATATTACGTGATGATTTAGAAACTGAAAGGACCCTGCTTTTAAGATAACCTGATATCACTCTCATATTACAGCAATCCAAAAACGGAAGTGAATGAATGAGACTGAAGCTTATCGGATCTGTTTTCAAGAAACAGCGAGTCGGGTTTATATATTTTAAACGGGTCTGCCAGACTTATTTTGTATTTAAGTTTTGCTTTCTCAAGAAAACCGCAGAATACCTTTGCAGAACTTTCACCGTAAAGAAAAATATCTTTTATTTCTTCATAGCCGGGAAGGAGCAGCATTTTCTTCAGCTCTTCAAGCACTACGTCAAAATTGCTTTCCCTGACATTAATGGGCATGAAGAAGGAAACCGCACCGTTAATGTAGAAAGACATATCTATACGGTCTCTCCTCACACAAACAGAAACAAAATTCTTTTCATAGTTTTTAGAAATAAAACTGCCTGCGGTAAAAACATCAAAATTTACTCCCGATATTTTCAGCGATGAGACTTCTGAAATTCTGCGTGTAACTTCAGCGATGTTTTTGTGGTAAGCTATAATAAGAGTATTTCCGAGAAAAGTAAGTTCTTCGTTACCCTGATTAATCTTCTGGTAGTTTATCTTGAAGTTCTTATAATTCTCAGGATAAATATTTGACAGTTCCCATATAAGGCTTGAGTTTATATTTTCTGCTTCATCTGAAAACTCAAGCGGAATGCAGCTTATATAAGCAAGGCGTGAATCAAGAACGAGCTTGATAGCATCCGCTATAATATTATGTTTGCGAAGATGAGAGACGAGAAGCTCCGTAAATTCAGAGACCTTTTTTGAGTTCACTTTCGGTTCAAGATAGAAGAAGCCGGAATCAACAAATTCAAGCTGGTCAAGATATATCACTCTTTCTGAATTAAACTGAAGAAGTCTTATCTTGGTACCCGAGTATTCAATTAGTAAATTATTCAAATTGTATTTTTATTCTACTGTTATAAAAGCTTTCATTTTATCAAATTTCTTCTGACCGATACCTTTTATTTTCATGATATCTTCTATTCTTTTAAAGCTGCCGTGAGTCTCGCGGTACTCGATTATTTTATCAGCGGTAGAATTACCCACACCGGGCAGTTGTACGAGCTGGTCTTTGGCAGCAGTGTTGATATTAATACTTTTCTCTGCAAGGTTCTCACCCTTCTTTGTTTTCGTCTTGCCCTTGGAATCGGTTGTTTTTATAGTGTCGTCAGGGACGATAGTTGATGAGTTAAGCGGATTAGTGTCATTAATCTGCATACCCGAATTTTGCGAAAATATTTTTCCTGCTTTCTGATAATCGAAGTTACTTTTGCCCGAAGAATGATTTACGAAAAGCTTAAGTCCAAAGCCAACGAATAAAAGAACCAGCAGAAGGAGTAGCACTCGTGTTTCATTCCTTGTAAAGTTCAGTTTATGAAATGTGGTATTCATATTCTATTCATTAGGGTTAAATAAATTCAGACCGCCGCGATTAACTTTAACATCTATTATGAGCTTGAATTGATCCTGTGCGACAGTATCGACGAATGAATAATTAAGAAAGAACATGCCGATAGTTGGGGGAGTCAAATTTCTTCCTTTTAGCCAGAATGAATAAACACGGTTAGGCATATTGGGTGTTGGATTAAAAGAAGGAATTCTGTCTTCCGTGAAATCCCTTACGGGGTCTATGTTTCCGTCCGCCGTATAGTATCTTGAAAGCGTATCGAACTGATCTTTAGTAAAAGTATATGAATTGTTTAAGGGATTTTTCAAAGCAGTACTGAACTTTGTTTGAAATCCTGCAAGTCTCATTGCAAGGTCGCCTGAACGCAGATAGAAGTTATTGCTCGTTCCGGCTGAATCGCGAAGCTGCATATCGTATTGGGTGACGGATTCATTTACGACTTCGCCAAGAAAGAGATTCATTGCACTCAGAGAATTCTGGTTAAAATATTCAGTTAATAATTTGTTACTGAATACATAAAGGTTGGAGAAGATAAGTGACATATTTACATTTAACGTGTCGTTATCGACTGAAAGGTAATATCTTGCATTTAAATATCCTTGCTTTCTTAAGGTCAAGGTGTATGTTCCGTTATTAACACCTGTCATGATAAAGTAGCCTGTGGAATCTGTGACTACGTTCGATATAAAGGGTGTAGCGGATATGGTAACATCTTTAATTCCCGCGCCTGATGAGGAATCCCTGACAAAGCCTTTAATAACTCCGTTTGCGGGAGCGGGCGAAGTAGAAGAATCACAGCCGGTCATTGCTGAAATGGAGATAAAAATAAATAATGCCGTGATTAAGTGTTTTGTCATGGAATAAATTAGTATAATTGAATGAGAATTTCAATTATAATGAAAAAACCGTGCCGTTAAGAAAAGAACGCACACCTGCTTGCTGCATGTCGACCTGGCAGGAGACAGGCAGGCTGATAAGAACAGATTTAATTATGGTTAACACTGATAAAAACGTGCATGAGGGTAGATATAATAGAACGCGGATTTTCACGGATTGTACGGATTATCGCGGATTAATTTTCATGTTATTTTCAAACATCGTGCTATCATCCGTTAAACTGTTGCAATAGAGTTGTTTATTTATTTTCTCTGTGTGCTCCGTGATTTTCTCTGTGTTCCTCTGTGGTAAAATCTTTTCTTTGTTTGTAGCTCTTACTATACCGTGAACATATTTTAAAAAGCATAATAATTAGAAATCTGGATAGAGAATCCGTTTTATTGAATTTGCCTTTCCTGTTTCTGAATCTACATCTGCTATGATACCTGCAAAACGTACGTCGCCCTCGGCGACTTCGTGTTTGTGAGGTGTACCGAATATGTACCTGCGGATTGAAGCATCGGTTTTCATGCCTATTACTGATTCATAAGGACCTGTCATTCCGACATCAGTAATGTAAGCTGTACCTTTCGGTAGAACACGGCTGTCAGCAGTCTGAACGTGAGTATGTGTCCCGACCACTACAGATGCACGTCCGTCAGCATACCAACCGAACGCAATCTTTTCGGATGTTGCTTCACCGTGAAAATCAATAAATATTACTTTAACTTCTTCTTTAATTTTTTCATAAAGACGGTCGAATGCTTTGAACGGACACTCGAGAGGTTTCATGAACACACGTCCAATAAGATTAACAACCGCTACTTTAACATCTTTGTTTGATGCTTTAAATATTCCATATCCGTTTCCGTAAACACCTTTGGGATAGTTTAAGGGACGCAGTATATTTTGTGATTCATCAATGAACTTATGCGACTGTATTTTATCGAGTGTATGATTACCGCCTGTAAGAACGTTAATAGGCAGTGACAGAAGCGAATCAGCATCGCGTTTAAGAATACCCATGCCTTCGGAAATATTCTCGCCGTTTGCGATAACGAAATCTATCTTCTCTTTCTCGATTAATCCAGGAAGAACAAGCTTTACGATATTAAAGCCGGGAACACCGATAACGTCGCCAATAAAAAGTATTCTGACATTTTTATTCATTAAAAATAATCCTCCGGCTTCAAGCCGCGCCACAGACAGTACTTGATAAGCTCATCACGAAGCGAGTTAAAAACAAAAGCCAGAACGATGGCATCGTCTGTAAATCCTATAACGCCGAGAAAATCAGGCATAAGGTCGAGTGGATTTATAAAATACACAATGGCGGTAGTAATGACAGCAATTGCTTTCCAGGGGACGTTTCTATAGTTCTTCTTTTTATAATCTTTAAGCATTTCAAATCCGAGTTTTACCTGCTTAAAGAGCATAAAGAACTTTTTAGGATTAAGCTTACTTCTTTTTTCCTCAAATGCTTTTTCATTACTGATTACCTCGTCAATCTTTTTCTCATCAATCTTATCAACTGATGAAGCAAAAGTCTTTACAATATCTTCTTTTTCCATATAATTAATATTATTTTCTGCAAACCTGTTTTAGTACTCTCAGAAAATTCTCCCCGAGTATTTTCCGAATCTCATCTTCCTTGTATCCCCTTTCCCAGAGCCTTGCTGTAATAACAGGGTAACAAGTAGCGTCGTATATTTCATTCGGCGCAACAATGCCCCCATCAAAATCGGAACCAATGCCTATGTGATCTACGCCAACAAGAGATTTGATGTGGTCGATATGGTCAATGAGATCATCCAGCGAAGTACCGCCTTCAATGGGATGAGATTTCATAAACTCAAAACGCTTTACATTAAACATCACCAAATCGTCTTTATACTCATTGTATAGTTTATTGAGTTCTTTTCCGTACCGTGCGTTGTAGTTAGCAACTCGGTTAAACTTTCCGTTCTCGTTTATAAAATCATCGAGGAAGTTCACCATTATTACTCCGTTTGTTTTCGCTATTGCAACAATCTGGTCATCCTTAAGGTTTCTGTAATGCGGGTTTAAAGCATAACAGTTTGAATGCGATGCAATCACGGGGTTATTTGACAGTTCAATTACATCCCAGAAAGTTTTTTCACCCGAATGAGAAACGTCAACGAGCATACCAAGCTCTTCCATTCTTGTTACAACTTGCTTCCCAAAATCAGTTAATCCGTTACCCGTTCCCTTTTCGGATTCATCACGGGCGGAAGAGCCGATTTTATTCGACTTATTCCACGTGAGACCTATGTACCTAACTCCTGCATCATAAAGCTTATTCAAGTTATCAACATCACCAAGCACTGCAACACCATCTTCAATACCGAGCATGCCACAGAATTTTTTAGCATTCATAATCCTGACAACATCATCGTAGCAATAAGCTATTTCAAAATCATTAGAATACTTACTTTCGAAATCTTTGAGACGTGCTATCTGCTCGTTTGCAAATGCGAATGCACGCTTACTTTCACTGCCCGGAATCCAGACTGCAAACACCTGCATATCAACGCCGCCTTCCGTAAAGCGGGGAAGACCGGAGTTTGTAAAATTATCCTTTCTTCCAAGGTCAGCACCTTTATTAAAGACCTGATAAAGAAAATCATTATGAGTATCTATGACAATTGCATCATAATGAAGCTTAAAAACATCGCTTAAATCTTTCAAATTATTCTTTGCATCCTGTTTAGTTTTATCCGTTGAGTCGAGTGGAACGACAGCTGTTTTGTTTTCAGCCACTTCCTGCTTTATTTCGCTCTTACAATAAATTAAAAAATTAACGGAAAACGACAAAAGCAAAAATCCAAAAAGAAGTTTATATTTAAGATTAAATCTCATTTTAAAATTTAATTTGGGAATGATACTTATATGCTTTAAACAATAAATCCGCCATATCGTTTCCTACAAGAGTTATGTGCCCCATCTTTCTGCCGACACGGGTTTCATCCTTGCCGTAGAAATGAATAAACGCATCTTTATCTTGTATGAGATTGGAATATCCTTCTAGGTTTGCTTTGCCGTCCCTGTTACCGAGGAGATTAATCATTACTGCGCATGGATGTATCATCTCTGTTGACCCAAGCGGCAGTCCTGCGATTGCACGAACATGGTTCTCGAACTGCGAGACGTAACAGCCTTCAATTGTATAGTGTCCTGTATTATGTACTCGAGGTGCAAGTTCATTAACATAAAGCGTACCATCATCCATAACAAAAAGTTCAACAGCCAGAACTCCTGCGTAGTTAATACTTTCCACTATCTTAACTGCAATGCCGGATATAGCTTTAGTGTATTTACTATCAAAATTCTTTGATGCTTTTACGATGCTGCATATATGATCTTTCTGAATAGATTCAACGACGGGATATATTTTAACTTCACCGTTAACACTGCGCACAACCTGAACAGCGAGTTCTTTTCTGAAGTCAATAAAACTCTCACACATAAGTTTACCGCGTTTTGAAATGACATCGAATGCTTCATTAATCATATCTTCATTTTCAATCCTGAAGTTACCCTTGCCGTCATAGCCCATTGTCCGCGATTTAAGAATAACGGGATAGTTATGTTTTTCTGCGAAAACTTTTATATCATCAACAGTTTTTACTTCTTCGAATTCGGGAACGGGAATGCCAAGTTCCTTTAACTTCATCTTTTGTATAAACTTATCCTGAATTAATCCAACAATATCAGAGCCCGGCAAACATTTTACGCCTGTTGCTTCAATATGCTCAATATAATGTTTATCAATGAATTCATTTTCGAGAGTGATGAGGTCGCATTGAGAGGCGAATTCACTGAGTTTATCAAGTTCGCTGAACTTCCCAACTATTTCCTTATTGCATATTTTTCCAGCGGGAGAATTTGGAGATTCGCTGTAAATAATATACTCAAAACCGTACTTCGAGGTTTCCTCTATAATCATTCTTGCAAGCTGGCCGCCGCCGAGTATTCCGAGTTTCATTATTTAATTCCCAGGATTGAATTATATCTTTGCGTATCGAGAATAATACTTATAGCTTCCTGAAGAACCTTATCCGAGCTGAAAGTTGCCTCTATTTGCTCCTTTTCCTCAACTATCATTTTGTTTATTTCTTCTTCTATGCCCTGCTTTATTTCTTCTTTTGCGTTCTGTACCTCTGTTGATTCTTCTGTGTTAATCGTCTGCTCTATTGCATTAATATAATCTGAAAGCTTGCCATCAAGATTATTGTCTGCGAGTGATTTTTTTAACTCATCCAGTTTCTTTTCGGGCGCTGACTTAAAATCAAAGTTTCTGGCATTTAAGAAGTTTACAAAATCCGAATAAGTTTCATCGGTGGCTTTGAATACTCTTAAACCCGGATTTCTCGCGACATAATCAGACGCATATTTGAAAAACATATCTTTCATGAGCAGAGCTTTATGAATATCGCTTTCTCCTGAAGATTTAATTTCCACGTCGGGCGTTATACCACCGTTCGCATAAACAGGTCTGCCGTTAAGCGTCTTAAACTCTTTATCCCTGAAACTTTCAAGATTATTGAACACACCGTGTTTATTCTCGAGAAAATAATCCTTGCTCTGAATCCATCTTCCTGAAGGAGTAAAGTACCTTGCGATAGTAATCTTAAGATTAGAACCGAAGTCAAGTTCCTTGATATTCTGAACCAAACCCTTTCCGAAAGATTTTGTTCCTACTATAACTCCCCTATCTAAATCCTGAACCGCACCTGCCATGATTTCGGACGCAGATGCAGTCCCGTCGTTTATCATCACTACCACCGGAACATCCTTGTTAAGAAGAGGCATTTCCTTTGAAAAGTATTTTGTCTCGGAGCCGCTTTTGTTTCCCTCGGTAGTAAGAAGAAGATTATTCTTTTCAACAAACATGCTGAGCATATCGATTGAAGCCTTAAGAAAACCTCCTCCGTTGTTACGCAGGTCTATGATAAGCCCCTGAACATCTTTTTCAGATTTCAGAGTTCTCAGCACGTTTTCAAATTCAGTAGCCGAATTTGTGCCAAACCTGTCGAGTTTAATGTAAGCAACGTTCCTGTCAGTATCTTTTAAAAATCCGTAGTAGGAAATATCCTTGAGAATAATCTCCTGCCGGGTAAGTTCAAATTCAAGAAGTTCTTTATCTCGTTCAACAACAATCAAGAGTTTTGAGCCGACAGTACCGCGGACACGTTTCCTTACAGTTTCAGTATTCAGTGAAGTTATGTCTGTTCCGTCAATTTTCCTGATTATATCACCCCGGCGAAGACCTTTGCGCATTGCCTCATATCCGTTCATAATATCAACAATCACAAGTGCTGAATCACGATAGCTGATAGTTATTCCGATACCCCCGTACTTCCCTGCGGTAATAAGGTCAAGAGATTCCCTGTCGTTTTCGCTGTAATAAACCGTATAAGGGTCAAGCGTTCCGAGCATACCGTTAACACCCGCCTCGAAAAACTTATCAGCATTTATTTTGTCAACATAGTTTAGCAGGATTTCCTTATAGACATCCCCGAATATTTCCATATTCCTGTTTATCTTATCGTAAACATCTTCCTTGTACTGAGCGTATGAGTTAACCGCAAAAAGCAGAGATATCAGGATTAACAGCATTCTCCTGTTTTTATACATTTGTGTTCCTTTTCCTTAATGTGTTTAAAATTTCGGTTTGCAATTCTTCAATTGATTTACTGCCGTTCAATTTCAAAAAACGGTTTTTATTTAAAACTGCGAGTTTTCTGTAACCTGCAATAACTTTCTTAAAATATGCAGATTTCTTGCTTTCCATTCTGTCCCTTGATTTTTTCATCGCAGTACGGCGTCTTGAAGATTCTGCCATATCTATATCAACAAAAAATGTGATGTCAGGGTTTAATTTATTTGAAGCTATTTTATTTATTTCTTCTATGGTGCTCATTTCAATCTTTCCGCCGTACCCCTGGTAAGCGGTTGATGAGTCGTAATAACGGTCACAGATAACTATATATCTTTTTTGAAGATGCGGTTTAATGACTTCCTCTGTTAACTGATGACGTGAAGCTGAAAACAACAAGAACTCCGTCAGGGCATTCATTTTCTTATGAGATTTATCAAGAAGAATATCGCGTATTCTTTCGGATGTATACGTCCCTCCCGGCTCACGGACGAGAATAACCTTGTGTTTTCTTCTTCTGAGATAATCGTACAGTAATTTTGCCTGAGTCGATTTACCGCTCAGGTCGATTCCTTCAAACGTAATAAACATTTCGATTGTAAAATAGATTTAAGCACTTTAAAATAAGTAATATTTTATTAATTTACTTACGATAAATTAATCTTCAATTATTGTTTAAAAGCAAGAATTTCATATTGTTCTTTGTTTTGCTGACTGTTGTTTTCTCGGAATTTTTACTAACTAATCTGAGATACTCAAATCAGGAGCTTATGCTTGATAACTACTCTGTTTACATGACAGGAAACCTGATGACGGGTATAATAACGTTTATCCTTGTTGTATTTTTGTTTTTAAACATCTTCTCGAAGAAAAAATACAGGACGGGTGTGCTTGCAGTACTACTTGCGGCATCTGTTGTGGATGTAGCAATTCTCTTGTTTTCATACTCGTTTCAGGATAAGGAAAAGAAGGTAATTCTATTTGTTTTATACTTCCTTATAAAGATGTATCTGGTAATATCTTTTATTGTACTTTATTTCTCAACCTCGAAAAAGATGCATCTGTTCAATAATCTCGGATATCTGCTTTTGTTTCTTGTGGTTTTACTTTCCGTAACTCTTTTTGCTGTTTACAATTTCACGGACGACTCGGATAAATACACAACAGGAGTCAAGAAAGCCGACGCAGGAGTCATACTCGGAGCAGCAGTATGGGGAGGCAACCGCCCTTCCCCTGTGCTAAGGGAGAGGATTAACAAGGGGTATGAAATATACGAGAAGAAATATGTTACGAAACTTATACTCACGGGCGGCGGCTCACCGAATGAACTTACTGAAGCAGAGGTATCAAAAAATGAGCTCATAAAATACGGTGTTGACCCCAAGAACCTGCTTGTTGAGGCAAAGTCGAATTCTACTAACGAACAGATTCATTTTGTGAAAGATAAGTATTATGACAGATTCAACTATAAGAAAGTAATACTGATATCGGACAACTTTCATCTGTTCAGAGCCAAAGAATTATGCAGGTTCAATCAGATTAATGCAGACGCATTCTCATCCGACACTCCTCTTTCGACTGAAAGTTATCTTAACTTCTGCATAAAAGAATCTTTTGCAGTATTATTATTTTGGCTTTCAGGAATAGGTTAAGTATATTTGTATAGATAAAAACATAAACTATAGTTCTTTAAAAAAATGTCAAAGAAAAGAAGACTTATCAGGATAAAGGCACTTGAAGTGTTATATGCGCATCAGATTTCAAGAGAGCCAATAGATAAAATAAAGAATGACCTAATCTCCGATATAAAGGAAAACGAAGATTACGAATTCGCATCAGGACTTATTGACTCAGTACTGAAACACCAGAGAGCAATAGACCTGATGGTAAGGGATAAAATAGACAACTGGCAGTTTGAAAGAGTTTCTATACTTGATAAGATTCTTATCCGCATTTGTATTGCAGAACTTTTATACTTCCCCGAAATACCTCCAAAAGTATCGATTAACGAAGCGCTTGAAATAGCAAAAATGTACTGTTCTCAAAGAAGTCCTACGTTTATTAACGGAGTCCTTGACGGAATACTCACAGAATTAAAGAAGGAAAACAAGCTTGGCAAAACCGGCAGAGGGCTTATAGAGTTTAAGAAAACCGAGGATGAGAAATAAACAGCAGGTTTTTATATGGACGCTTTTTGATTTTGCGAACTCGTCCTATGCTGTTATAGTAGTTGCGTTTGTATTTGCTGTTTTCTTCACTGACGTTATATGTTTCGCACAGCCAATCGGAGATTTATACTGGTCACTGGGAATAAATATATCGATGATAATCTCGGCTGTCCTGAATCCTGTATTCGGAGCGATAGCCGACCGAAGCTCAAACAAGAAGCATTATCTTTTTATCTTCACCTTGCTTTGCATAGTACCCACGGCACTCATGTATTTTACGGGCGAGGGTACTATACTTTTTGCGCTGGTACTGTTTATCCTTTCAAACATAGGGTTTCAGACAGGTATAACTTTTTACGATGCGTTTATATCCGATCTGGTTGATGAGAAAGATTATAACAAAGTATCTTCTTACGGTTATGCCGTCGGGTATGTAGGCTCGCTAATATCAGTTCTGCTGGTGTTTCCGCTGAAAGATAATTACAATCTATTGTTCCTTATAACTGCTTTGTTTTTTCTTGTGTTTTCACTTCCCCTGTTTTTATTCCTTAAAGAAAAGAAGAAAGAAAAGGTTATACGGTCAGGAACGATTGAAGATATTGTTTACGGTTTCAGGAAAGTAGTGGATACAATAAAGCATATAAACAACTATAAGAACTTAAGGAACTATCTGATTGCATACTTCCTGTACATTGATTCCGTAAACACGATAATATTTTTCTCGGGTATATATGCAAGAAAGACTCTTGGGTTTGAAACAGTACAGCTTGCAATATTCTTTATACTTGTGCAGTTTACTGCAATGCTGGGCTCGTTAATATTTGCAAAACTTGGTGACAGGCTCGGGATAAAAAAGTCTATCGTTGTAAATATCTTATTCTGGATTGCAATACTGGTTTTCATTTTTATATTTGTTGATATTGACACGTATCTGGTGCTGGAAGGAATGAGTATTCATTATTTCTTTATAGTCGGAGGGTTTGCAGGATTGTTTCTCGGTTCAACTCAGAGCTTATCAAGAACTATGATGACTGAGCTTACGCCTTTTGAAATCAAGACTGAGTTCTTCGGATTCTATTCGTTGTTTGAAAAAACATCAACTCTGATAGGACCGCTGACATTTGGATTAATATCATGGCTCACCGGCTCGCAGAAGTTAGCAATTTTTTCATTAACAGCCTTCTTCCTGCTCGGACTCTGGATGCTGAAGTACGTAAAGGAAGAATCTGTTAACATCCCAAAGGAAACAATTCACTTATAAAGAACACCATTAGCCTGACTGCTGCAGTCAGGGGTCCCTACTTGAAGTGAAAATACAATTGCCGTTGACTTCAGTCAACGGATAATGAATGAAATATAAATATCGGCTTTAGCCGAATTACAATATTTTATTGGGCTAAAGCCATTTTCATATCTGTTCTCTTTATCCGTCACCTGAAGGTGACGGCAATTAATCAAACTTACTAATCTTTTGCAATAAGGCTCTCTTCACATATATATCATAGCACATTTCCCTTTTTCTCCATAACTTCTTTCATTTAATTCCCTCTATTTCTTATTCCTTGTTTACTCTTTTTTCTCCGTTTTTTCTGAGTCTTTTTACTTTTAACTCTCAAGTAATAACTTCCATACCTGCTCTTACTGTCCTTCCTGTCTTCCTGCTCTTCCTGCTCTTCTACTCTTACTGCTCTTACTGCTCTTCTGCTCTTCCTGCTCTTCCTGCTTTTCCTGCTTTTCCTGCTTTTCCTGCACTTCCTGCTCTTCCTGCTCTTACTGCTCTTACTGCTCTTACTGCTCTTACTGCTCTTACTGCTCTTACTGCTCTTACTGCTCTTACTGC
>Ga0172380_10004507_pt1 | contig 17837 bp, 11 predicted proteins | sample Leawe162metaG_FD_119747 | JGI IMG/M metagenome (GOLD analysis project Ga0172380, IMG submission 119747) | Leachate microbial communities from a municipal landfill in Southern Ontario, Canada - Leachate well 162 metaG | ecosystem: Engineered > Solid waste > Landfill > Unclassified | place... | reverse complement strand
GTCGATCCGGTGCAGGGGGTCAGCCGTCCGGTCAGCTTCCCCGACTCGGTCGCCGAGCTGGCCGAGGCGCCCGTGGTCTTCGGCGGCCGCGCCTACCTCGTGCTCGATGAGCGCCTGCATGCCGTCGACCTCGCCGCCCGCGCGCGGCAGTGGAGCTGGCCCGGAGCCGGCGAGTCGAAGTACCGCTTCGCCGGCAAGCTGGCGGTGCAGGAGCACGAGCTGATCCAGGGCCAGCGCATGGTCTACGCCGCCCTGCAGCGCGGCGAACTGCTCGTCCTGGCGGTCGATGCCGCCAGCCGGATCGTCCCCTACCCCGGCGTGCGCCTGCCCGGCGAGGTCACCGGCCAGCTCATCGCCGATGCCACCGACCCGTCCCGCGCCGTCCTCTTCGTGCCGGCGGCCCAGGGTCTGCATGCCTTCGACCTCACCTCGGTCACGGAACGCACCCCGCCGGCACCGCTGTTCAGCGTGCGTACGCGCGGCGACCTCATCGGCACGGCGGTCCACGCCACCGTCCAGGGCGGACCCTGCCTGCTGATCAGCGACGCCAGCGGACTGGTCGTCGCGATCGACAAGCGCGTCAACGTCCACGAGAGCAAACGCATCGTCGCCAGCTGGGCGGTCGACGGCACCAACCCGAGCAACGCGGTGCTGACGCCCAAGGGCGACTTCGCCTTCGTCTCGGTGCCCGAGGGCCGCGTCGCCTGCCTCGACCTGACGCGCAACGGCACGGTGCGCTGGCGTGCGCCGTCCAAGGGGGTCGGCTTCGGCAGCCTGCTCGGCTCCCCCGCGCTCGGTCGTCGCGGCCTCTACGTCGCCGACAGCAACGGCCTGCTGCACTGCCTCGACGTCGCCACCGGCGAACCGCGCTGGAAGGCCGACCTCGGCGGTGCCGCTGTCGGCGGGATCATCGCCCTGGATGGCAAGGTGTTCATCCCGACCCGTAACGGCCAGCTGATCTGCTTCGAAGAGGGCGACGAGTAGGGGAGAGAAGGGTCGGGCTCCAGCTCGACCAAGGGGCCATGGCCGAACCATGCTGGACGACCAGACCAGCCTCCACGGTCGAGCTGGCGCTCGGCCCTCCCAGGGCAACGCCCCTCCCGGCCGGCCGTAAATACTGATAACCCCATGTCCCATCGCGCCTTCACCCTGATCGAACTGCTCGTCGTCATCGCCATCATGATCATCCTGATGGGCCTGATCATGGGCGGCGTCATGCTGGCCAAGCGCATGGCGCTGCGCGCCCGGGCGGTGGCGCTGGTCGAGTCGGTGTCGATCGCCGTCGACCAGTACCGCAGCCTCAACAACGTCTATCCCGAATACTGGAAGATCCCCGCCACCCCGCCCGCCACCTGGACGGCGGTGCAGGCCAAGAGCGACTGGCTCAACGGCCTGGCGACGCCGCAGGAGGTCTACGGCGAGGCCTTCTCCGGCGGACGGCCGAGCGACGAGAAGGTTTGGCTCGGCGTCAACATGCACCTCGCCTGGCAGCTCGGTTCGCTGATCAGCGAGAAGACCGACGCCGAGGGCAAGCTGCTCGACGTCTACAAGACGCCAGTGCGCTTCCGTCCTTCGAAGTGGTATCCGCTGACCCCAAACGCCCCCGCCCGCATCGATTCCGACAAGCCGCCCGGCCTGGACAGCTATCAGGTGTGGTCGGCCGGACCCGACATGAAGGACGACGCCGTCAACCCCGGTGAAGGCGGCGACGACATCCCGCACTGGGCGAAGCAGTGAACGGAGCGCAGCCATGTCCGGCGTAGCCGGCGTAGCCGGCTGCCAAGGCCGGGGGGCAGGCCCGCAGGGCCGTGGGGGCGCAGCCCCCAAGCAAAAAGCCTTTACCCTGATCGAACTCCTCGTCGTCATCACCATCTTCATGATCCTGATGGGCCTCTCGATCGGCGGCGTGGTGCGCGGGCCGAAGCTGCAGCGCATGATCGCCGCCGAGCAGGTCGTCGCCGACTGCGTCCGCCAGGCCCGCCATACCGCACGCAGCAGCGGCCAGCCGGTGGTGCTCAAGCTGAAGAAGGGCGAGCGTTCGATCGGCGGGCTGGTGCGCACGGCGCTGTGGCATGGGGTCGAGGGCTGGCCGCTGCGCGACAACGCCCCCGATCCGGATATCCCCGCGCCGGGGCGTACCGGTTCCGGCCTGCTCATTCCGGACTGCTTCCAGACGCCGGCGGATCGCGAGCTGCCCACCATGCAGCCGACGCTCACGGGCAGCACCCGCCTGTGGCGCGGCCAGGCCAGCCCGGACAGCCGGCCCGGCCTGCTGCTGAGCGTGGCGGTGCGTCCGCCGACTGCCGGCAACGCTGGCGTGCCGACGATCATCCCGCTGGCACTGGTCGGTGCAGATCCGGTCGCCACTTGCGAGGCCTCGTCGCTCGGGCTGACCCTGATCCAGTCCGACACCACCGCCGCGGCGATCAAGCCCGGCGTCGCCCGTGTCACCGTCGCCAAGAGCTGGGAGATCATCGGCTGGTTCGGCGTCGAGGGTGCCGGCCGCATCGAGGTCAGCTCGATCGCCAACCCGCCACCCGATCAGACCGCCCTCACCGGGCATCGCCAGAACATCACCATCGTCCGCAACGACACCGGCAATGTGGTGGGCGATGCCGAGAGCGGCCCGCTGGTCGGCGGCCGCTGGACCGAGATCACCCTGCTGGTCGACGGCCCGCGCCTGGTGCTCTACCGCGATGGCCGGCGGGTCGGCGAACGATCCGGGGCCGACGCCGTGTCCCTGCCGGTGCACGCCGCCGAACGGGTCTACGTCGGCTACATGACCATCGGCGGCGCCGACCACCTGGCCGAGTCCTCGCAGCTGGATGACGTCCGCATCGAGCGCCTCGGCGACGCCCTGGCCGGGACCCTGCCGGGAGGTGTCCAGCTCGACGCCGAACGGCGCATCACCTGCCACCCCGATGGTCGCGTCGAGGTCGATGCCACCGGTGCCGCCGTCTCGGCCGACACCACCATCCTCCTCTCCTCGGACAGCGGCGAGCGGGCCGAGCTGATCATCACCACGGCGGGCGCGGTGAGCTCGAAGACGATCGCGGCGCCATGAACCACACCCGCCGCGGCGTCGCCCTGATCATCGCCATCAGCGTGCTGGCCGCCCTGCTGTTCCTCGCCCTGCCCTTCCTCTTCAGCCAGAGCGCCTCGGTGGCCGGGGCCCGCGCCTCGTCGTGGGACGGCTCGGCCCGTCGCGGCTCCGACCGCGCCATGGGCTTGGCCACCGCCCTTGCGACCTACGCCACCGGCCTGCACCGCAGCCCGCTGCTGGCGCAGCAGCTGGCGACGGCACAGCTCGCCTACGTGCAGATCCCGATGCAGATCGGCGACCAGCTCGGGCCGATCCACTACCCGGCCGACGCGCCCAACTCCTGGCGCACGATCATCGACACCGGTGCGCCCTGGCCGATGAACCCGGCACCGATGGCCGCCCCCGACGTCGCCGGCGTCGTGCACGGCGCCACCATCGAGGACGAATCGCGCCGCATCGAGCCCAACAGCCTCGACATGTACGGCTGGGCGGTGGTGCTGAAGCGGGCCGGCATCCAGGATCCGTGGACGGTGCAGTGGCACTGGAACCTGACCAAGCCGAACAACGGCTATTGGACGAAGCTGACCTTCGGCCGCCTCGCCCGCGCCCTGTGCTACTGGCGACCCGGCAACGGCAGCCGCCGCTTCAACCGTCTCGAGGACCTGCTCGGCGCCGATCCGCAGCAGCCGGAGAGCTGGTATGGCGTCAACAGCCACCTCGGCTGCGTGCATTTCGGGCCGCTGTGGAACTACCCATCCAAGGGCATGTCGGGCTGGCCGACGCCCGGCCAGACGGTCGAGGACTCCCCGGCCTTCGGCCGCAATTTCGCCGAGACCGATACGGATGTGAAGTTCCTCGACGATAACGGTAATGGCGTGCGCGATGTCGGCGAGGCCGTCGACACCGTCAACCTCGGCTGGCGCGTCGCGCCGCTGACCCAGGCCGAGCTGGAGCGGCTGCGTCCGCTGCTCTCCTTCCTCATCCCCGGCCAGGGCCGCAGCGGCCTCATCGATCTCGGCACGGTGGTCGCCACCGACGACCGCACCGGCGACTGGTGGGGCGTGGTCACCGACGAGCTGGCCCCGGTCGACACCGGCGTGGTCGGCGGCTACCTGCGCACCAACCGCACCTGGACCCACAGCGGTACCGCCTCCAACCGCCACCTCGACAACGGCTGGGCGAAGGAGGGCGATCCGCTGGCGGTCGACGCCATCCCCGCCCTCAACCTCAACACCGTGCCCTCCGAGAGCGGCATGACCCGCCTCTACCTGGCGCAGGACTACGCCGGTGGCGAGAGTGACGGTTCGTACCAGACGCGCATCGAGGGCCTGAACTGGCCCCAGGACCCGATCATGACGCCGATCACCAGCATCGGCAAGATGCCGCTGCTGCGCTGGCTCGATCCGCGCACCGGCGATGGCGTCACCCAGTTCGAGCGTCCGCCGCTGGGCATCAGCGGCTTCGGCATCGTCGCCCTGGAGGGCCTGTCGACGGTGCGCGACACCCAGGGCAACGCCGTGGCCAGCCGCCGCCGCCGGGTGGTGGCGCAGGCGGTGCCGCAGGAACGCCCGATCGAGGCCTCCTGGGTGACGCAGGGCGACTACGAGGCGCTGGTGCGTCTGCGCCACGGCTCGTGGGTGGTCGCCGGTCCGCATCCGACCAACCGCATCGCCGACTGGGGCGCCGACGCCAGCACCGGCCGCCAGGACATGGCCGCCCTCGATGGTCCGGGCTGGCTCGAACCGGCGCCGCTGACCACCTTCGCGCGCAATCCCGGGGTGCGCTTCCAGTGGCGTGCGCCGCTGGGCCTGACCAAGGCGCAGAAGTGGGACGACGTGCTCAAGACGGTCGACGGCAACGGCAATCCCCAACCCGGGACGGATCCGAACGTGCTGCCCAAGGCCGGCCTGCGCGCCAGTGGCACCGCCCCGGGCGCGCTGGAGGCACAGGGCCTGCGCCTCACCCCTGGCGACCGCGTCGCCTGGGGCGATCCGCTGCAGTTCGGCGTCAACGGCGACGAACTGAGCGCCCGCCACGTCTCGCTGCGCTTCTGCCTGCCCGACGGCCCCTCCGGCACCACCACCATCGTCGAGGCGCGCAACCAGGAGCAGACCCGCGACACCAGCACCCCCGCCGATGGCACGCCCGACGCCCACACCCGCCAGCAGTCGGTCTGGCGCGTCGAATACCGGTCGGCCGACAACCTCCTGGTACTGGTCATCGCCAACGCCGCCCTGCCGTGGAGCGCCGTCGACCGCACGCGCTTCGGCGTCGACGCCTGGACCACGGGGACCGATCTGCCGACTGATGCCAGCGACGCGCGCAGCCGCATCGGCGCTCTGCCCTTCGCTCCGGAAGATCCCGCCGCCACCGTCGAGTTCCGCTACCGCGTTGCTGGCGGCCTGCAGCGCGGACAGTGGTACCAGTTGCAGGCCTTCTGCGCCAGCGACCGGCCCGGCCTGCACGGCCTCATCCTCGACGGCGTGGTCGGTCGCGACGCCACCCGCGCCGGCGTCGACATGGCCCGCACCGGCGACCACTACACCTGGCCCAGCCTGCGTCTGGAAGCGGCCGTCGCCGGGGCGGCCAGTCTGCCCGCCACCGGCAGTGCCCTGGCCGGATCCGACCTTGTCGTGCGCCTGCCCGTTGGCCTGACCCTGGCGCAGATCCTGCCGCCGCGTGGGCTGGTGCGCATCGACGATGAATACTTCAGCTACACCGGCCAGAGCGACAACGGCAACGGTACCTGGAACCTCACCGGCGTGCAGCGGGCGCGGCGGCAGAACACCGACCAGACCAGTACGGAAGACGGCAACAACAACGGTCGGCTCGACTCCACCGAGGATCTCGACAGCGACGGGATCCTCGATCCCGGCGAAGACACCAACGGCAACGGCCGCCTCGATTCCCCCGAAGACCTGGACCAGGATGGCGTCCTCGACACCACCTCAGACGCCCACCGCTGGCCGGTGCTGCAGCGGCACGAGGCCGGCGCCCTGGTGACCCCGGGCTGGGCCCAGACCCGCCTCGGCGGTGGGAACTGGTATCGCGGCTCGGCTCGGCTGGCGCAGCCGATGCCGGCGAAGATGCCAGCGGGCACGGTCAACGCGCCGGGCGGCGGCTGGCCGGATGCGGACAGCGACGGACTGTATGACTTCAACAACCCCGCCACCGTCACCATCACCACCGCCGACATCTGGCCGGCGCGCGGCTATGTCCGCTTCCAGATCGGCGGGGAGGTCCGCCGCGCCGCCTTCACCAGCGCCGGCACCACCCTGACCCTCGAATGGGTGGGCCCCGCCACCGCCGGCGGCCTCGCCGAGTTCGATCCGGCGGAGACGGTCGCCTGCCGGGTGATGAGCATCGAGGTCGACAACGACTACGTCAACGATGGCTACCTGCAGTTGCTCGACACAGCGAGCGGACGCTGCGAGTGGATCCGCACCACCGGCCGCGCCGACCGCACTGGCCAGCCGTTGGTGCAGGGCCGCTACTTCCTCCACGACACCGGCTGGGACATGACGCCCTACGCCACGCCGCAGCCGCTCGTCCAGCCGCGCGGCAGCCTGCGCACCGCCTGGACCGACGCCGATCCGGCCTGGACCGCGGCCACCACCCTGGTGCTGCCGGTGCAGACCAAGTTCGACGCCGATCGCTTCGAGTCCGGTGATGTCGTCACCCTGGTCAACCCGACCATCGAGGCCGCCGGGCCGCCGGTCACCCGCCGCCTGCCGGTACAGGTGGTGGTGCGGTACGCCTGCCGCGACGGCTTCCCCGCCACCACCGCCGGCAGCGGCGCGGCCTGGGACACCCGCAACGAGTACTTCGCCCTGGCACATGCCGTGCCGGCGGCGGTGCCGGATGGCGACCAGCTCGCCCTGATCGGTCGCGGTTGGGGCGGCGACGACCTCAGTCCCGAAGGCAACAACCCGCAGCGTCGTGGCGCCCAGCCGCGCCTGTCGCTGCTCACCGCCGCCGCTGGCGAGAAGGCCAAGGTCTACTTCGGCGGTGCCGACGACCTGAGCCCCGCCAACGCTGCCGCCGTGCTCATCGACGATCTCTGCGCCGGGCCGATGCAGGGACCGGGGGACGCCAACGGGGCGCCGAACGCGACCCAGGTCAACGGCAGCGAGATCATCAGCATCGGCGGCTCGGTCACCGGCAGCATCGGTGCCGGCGCCGGTGATCTGCCGGTCGACGTGCAGGCGAGCGAGTCGATCTTCACGCCGGTCAACAACCGCAACCAGTACGGCCTGGTGCTGATCGACGGCGAGGCCTTCGCCTTCCGCCGCATCGACAACACCCGTGCCACCCTCATCGCCCGCGCCCTCTTCGGCACTGCAGCGCAGCCGCACACTCTGGCCAGCGACGCCGCCCAGGTGGCGTGGGACGGTGGTGCCCAGCCCACCCGCGCCGTCCGCCCGACCCTGCCGGCCTGCATCCTGCCGCTCGGCCCGGTGGCCGAGCTGTGCGGCGACCTGCCGGCCGGGGCGCACGATGTCGGCGCCGACGTGGTCGAGCCGCTCTACGCCAATCATTACAAGGACCCGATCGACTTCACCCATCCCGGGCAGGACAGCTACGCTGGCGACCCCGGCATGATCATGAGCTCGCCCTTCGTGCTGATCCAGCATCCCAGCGACGGCATCACCGCCGAGGTCACCCGTCTGCACATGCGCCCGGCCAGCCGCCAGCGCATCACCGCCCGCTGGCTGCGCGGACTCTACGGCACCCCGGACACCGCCTGGAGCGCGCCCTATACGCCCGCGACGCACGTCGCCACCTGGTCGGCCACCGATCCCGGCGCCCGGCCGGTGACGGCGCAGGCCCCTGGCTCGCTCAATCCCATCATCGTCGGCTGGTGGCCGCGCTTCGCTCCTGGGCTCACCGGCAGCCCCACCGCCGAGAGCCTGCGCAGCCGCAGCTTCGCCTGGGCCGGTTTCGCCCTGCGCCTCTCCGGCTCGCGCTTCGATCCCTTCGGCGTGCCGGCGCTGCAGGCGACCGCTGCCGGCATCGCCGATGTCGGTGTGGTCGCCGACGGCGGCTGCCAGATCTCGGCCAGCGCCCTGGCCGCCCAGGAGAACACCGGGTACGTCTTCGATTGGGACCAGGCCTGGGCCAACAAGCTGCCCATCGGCATCGGCGCCAACGAGAAGCTGGTCAAACCCTTCGACTGGGCCCGCTTCCAGCTGCGCGAGTCCGATGGCGCCGAACTGCGCGTGCATTGGGACGCCACCGGCAGCGGGCCGACCGCCCTGCTGCGCGCCGCCGACGCCGGCGGACGCACGCCGCGCCTGGAGAAGGTGCGCCTGCGCTGCGTCGCGCCCAACCGCATCCTCGCAGTCGAGGAGGTGCGGTGAACACACGCGCGTTTACGATAATCGAGCTGATCGTCTCGATCGGCATCTTCGTCGTCTCGGCGACGCTGATGTTCGGGGCGCTGTTCGGCGCCACCGACATCTTCCGCAAAGGCGAGGCCGCGCGGCAGGCTGGCGACGAGGCCACCGCCGTCATCGCCGCGCTGCAGGAGGACTTCTCCCGGGCTGTGCCCATCCGCCTGCGCGACGGCAAGCCGGCGCCGGAGTGGGGGCGGCTGTACGCCCGGGCCCAGGGCGACGGCAACTGCATCCTCTCCTTCGTCATCGAGAACCCCGACCGATCGCAGGTGCGCTGGATCAACGAGAGCGATCCGGTGAAGAAGCGCCTGCTCGGCGTGCGTTCGTGGGTGGTCTGGGAGGTGGTGGCCGGCGCCGGTGGTACGCCGGCCGATGCCGAGCTCTGGCGCGAGGAATGGGACCTGAGCGAGGATGGGCAGATCTACGACAGCGCCGGCAACCCCCAGGGTGCCGGCAGCACCCCGCGCAAGGACGAGCTGGTCACGCGGGGATGCCTGCACTTCGGCGTGTGGGCCGAGGTCGCCCAGGCGCATCGCCTGGTCAAAGCCGGCGGCAATGGGCCCGAGTTCGCCTGGGAGTCACGCGATCCGAACGAGGAGGTGATTCCGTTCGTCAACGATGACTTCGACACCAACCGGACGGCCGGCACTCCGCCGTTCTACCCCCAGCCCGACGCCCTGCGCGTCTCCATCGTCCTCACCGGCGGTGGCCGCTTCGCCACCCGTGGGACCCTGATCGACAACCTCGGCGCCACCGACACCGATGCGCGCATCAGCGGCATCAAGGCCCTGCCGACGACCAGCGGCAGCCTGCTGCGCATCGGCAACGAGTGGGTGCGCTACGATGATTTCCGCGGCGGAAAGATCTCCGGGATGCAGCGCGGGGCGCTGCGCTCGACCGCGAGCGGGCACACCGGCCGGCCGGCGGTCTTCGCCGGCCAGCCGTTCTCCCTGGTCGTCGCACTGCCCAGATAAGCGGGCCGGATACGCTTGCCCCGTGTTGCGGGGCCGGATGCTGCCTCGCCCCATGGAATGGATCGTCCAAGCCCTCGACCTGCACCAGTTCCAGCCGCAGGATCTGCTGGTCGTCCTCGTCCTGATCATCCTCGAGGGGCTGCTGTCCTGCGACAACGCCGTCGTCCTCGCCCTGCTGGTCAAGGACCTCCCGCCCGAACAGCGCGGCAAGGCGCTGCGCTATGGCATCCTCGGCGCCTACGTCTTCCGCATCGCCGCGCTTTTCCTGGCGGTGTGGATCATGACGGTGTGGTGGATCAAGGTGGCTGGCGGCATCTACCTGACCTGGATGGCCATCGACTTCTTCCGCAAGCACGGGCAGAAGAAGGACGAGGTGCGGCAGGTGAAGCTGGTCTGGGGCCTCGGCGCCTTCTGGAGCACCGTCGTCTGGGTCGAGCTCACCGACATCGTATTCTCGGTCGACTCGATCGCTGCGGCGGTCGCCCTGTCGAAGCACATGTGGGTGCTGATCCTTGGCGGCCTGCTCGGCATCCTGGCGATGCGCTTCGCCGCCCAGGGCTTCGTCAAGCTGCTCGAACTGTTCCCGCGCCTGGAGGTCTGCGCCTTCGCCGCCGTCGGCGTCATCGGCCTGAAGCTGCTGCTGGAGTTCCCCATGGATGTGGCCGGCTTCGAGCGACGCCTGCCGGAGGGGGCGACCTACGTCACCGCCGCCGAGTACAGCCAGCGCCTCGACGAGCACCTGCCGTCGCACTTCTCCATTCCGCACGTCATGAACATCAATTTTGCCGCCCCAGAAGGCCCCAAGCGCGAGCGCTTCGCCCAGGGCGAGGCCGGAGACGGCGAGTTCGCCGACGCCGAGGCGGAATGGGCTCTGCACCGCCGCCCGTTCGCCGAGATCGAGGGCTGGGCCAGCTCGCTGGTCGTGCTCAGCATCTTCGCCGCCGGCTTCCTGCGGCGGAAGCGCGACCAGGAGACGTAACCATGGCGACCAACCTCGATATCGACATCCCCGCCGTCGAGGAGCTGATGCGTCTCGGCAATCACCGCAGCAAGCGCGAGGCGGTCGACGCGGCGGTGCGCGAGGCGATCGCCTGGCGCCGTCAGGCCAAGTCGCTGGACTACCTCGGCACCGTCGCCTTTCCGGCCGGGCCGGCGCCTTCCGCCTTGGACGAGCAGGCGTGAACGCTGACGGTCCGGTCATCCCCGACCTCGACGTGTGGGTGCGCGCCTTCGGGCGGCTCGATCCCGATCCCGGCGCGGTGCACGCCTTCCGCGAACTGGTCCGCGCCCGACGCGTGCTGACCCTCGGCTGGATCCGCCAGGATCTGCTCGCCCGCCTCGATGACGAGCGGCAGGCCGGCCGCCTCGCCTGGATCCTCTCGGGTTTTCCCGAGATCGTCCTGCGGCCGGATGACCACCTCGCCGCCGCAGCGCAGACCCGACGCATGCGCGGCTACGGCCTGCGTCTGCCCGCCCGCGCCGCCCTGCTGTGGGCGGTGGCCGAGCGCCTCGGCGCGACGGTGTGGAGCCTCGACCGCCGCTGGGCTCCCCTCGTCCGCCGCGGCGCTCCTTTAGCTTCGGGGGCTTCGCCCCCGCGGCCCTGACGGGCCTGCCCCCCGGGCTTTGTCGGAGTTCGATGTCGTCGCATGCGCTCCGACATCGTGGGCGGATGGGCTTCGCCCATTGTATCCGCCCAGCACCCCTCGGCGCCCGTTCTCGCCTTGCGGCTGCGACCAGGGCTGCGCCCTGGACCCCAGTTCGACTACGTCCGCGCCGCCATCTCTTCCACCGTTGGACACGTGCAGATCAGATTCCGGTCCCCATAGGTGTTGTCGACCCGCGCGACCATCGGCCAGAACTTGGCGGCGCGCACGTAGGGCAGCGGGAAGGCGGCCTGCTCGCGGCCGTAGGCGTGCTTCCAGGTGTCGGCGCAGATCTCGTCGGCGGTGTGCGGGGCGTTCTTCAGCGGGTTGTCGAGCTTGTCGGCCTTGCCTCCGGCCACCGCCATGATCTCGCCGTGGATGCTGATCATCGCCTCGCAGAAGCGCTCGAGCTCGTCGAGCGGTTCGCTCTCGGTCGGCTCGATCATCAGCGTGCCGGCGACCGGGAAGCTGAGGGTCGGGGCGTGGAAGCCGTAATCCATCAGGCGCTTGGCCACGTCCTCGGCGCCGATGCCGGTCTGGGCGGCGAGCGGGCGCAGGTCGACGATGCACTCGTGCGCGACCAGGCCCTTGGCGCCGCGGTAGAGCACCGGGAAGCGGTCGCCGATGCGGTGCGCGATCCAGTTGGCTGAGAGGATCGCCACCTTGGTCGCTTCGACCAGGCCGTCCCAGCCCATCATGCGGATGTACATCCATGAGATCGGCAGGATCGAGGCGCTGCCCCACGGCGCGGCGCTGACCGGCCCGGGATCGGTGCCGAAGCCGCCCACCGGCACGACGCCGTGCTTGGGCAGGTAGGGCGCGAGGTGCCGCGCGACGCAGATCGGGCCCATGCCCGGGCCGCCGCCGCCGTGCGGGATGGCGAAGGTCTTGTGCAGGTTGAGGTGGCAGACGTCGGCACCGATCAGGCCCGGGCTGGTCAGTCCGACCTGCGCGTTCATGTTGGCGCCGTCCATGTAGACCTGCCCGCCGGCCTCGTGCACCAGCCTGGTCGCCTGGGCGATGCCCGGCTCGAAGACGCCGTGCGTGCTGGGATAGGTGACCATCAGGCAGCACAGGTGGTCCTTGTGCTCGGCCGCCTTCTTCGCCAGGTCGACGAGGTCGACGTTGCCGTCCTTGTCGCAGGCGACGGCGACGACGCGCAGTCCCGCCATCGCCGCGCTCGCCGGGTTGGTGCCGTGCGCGCTGACCGGGATGAGGCAGGCGTCGCGGTGGCCCTCGCCGCGGGCACGCTGGAAGGCGCGGATCGCCAGCAGCCCGGCGTACTCGCCCTGGCTGCCGGCGTTGGGCTGCAACGAGACGGCGGCCAGGCCGGTGATGTCGGCCAGCCACTGTTCGAGCTGGGCGAAGAGGCGCTGGTAGCCCTGCGCGGTCTGCGCCGGAGCGAAGGGGTGCAGTCCGGCGAAGCCCGACCAGCTGATCGGCATCAGTTCGGCGGCGGCGTTGAGCTTCATCGTGCACGAGCCGAGCGGGATCATGCTGCGGGTCAGCGAGAGGTCCTTGGCCTCCAGCGCCTTGAGATAGCGCATCATCGCCGTCTCGCTGCGGTGCTGATGGAACGCCGCCTGGCGCAGGAAGGTGCCGCTGCGCGCGAAGCCGCCGAAGTCGGCCTTGGGCAGGCCGAGGTCGGCCGGGGTGAAGCGGGGATCCTCGCCGCCGTTGAACGCCGCCCACAGCTCGGCGATGTCGGCATCGCTGGTGGTCTCGTCGAGGGCGACGACGACATGCTGCGCGTCGGGCAGGCGCACATCGATGCCGCGGGCGTCGGCGGCGCGCTGGATCTCGGCGGGCAGGCGCGGACCCTTGCCGACCTTGATGGTGTCGAAGCACGGCTCGGTGCGGATCTCGTAGCCGAGGCGGTGCAGGCCGATCGCGAGCATGCGGGTGAGGCGGTGCACGCGGATGGCGATGGCGGTGAGGCCCTCGGGCCCGTGCCAGATGGCATAGGCGGCGGCCATGTTGGCGAGCAGGGCCTGCGCCGTGCACACGTTGCTGGTCGCCTTCTCGCGGCGGATGTGCTGTTCGCGCGTCTGCAGGGCCAGGCGCAGGGCGCGGTTGCCGTTGCGGTCCTTGCTGACCCCGACCAGGCGTCCGGGCATGGTGCGCTTCAGCGCCTCGCTGACCGCGAAGAAGGCGGCGTGCGGCCCGCCGTAGCCGAGTGGCACGCCGAAGCGCTGCATGCTGCCCAGCGCGACGTCGGCGCCGAAGGCGGCCGGCGGGGTCAGCACGGTCAGGGCGAGCGGATCGCAGGCGGCGCAGAGCAGGGCGCCGGCGGCGTGCAGCTTGTCGGCGAGCGGGCGGAAGTCGCGGATCGGCCCGTCGGTGCCGGGATACTGCACCAGGGCGCCGATGACATTGGCGTCGATCTGCGCGGTACGGTGGTCGGCGACGCGCACTTCCAGGCCGATCTCTCGCGCGCGCGTGCGCACCACGTCGATGGTCTGCGGGTGCACCTTCATCGAGACGAGGAAGACCTTGCCGTCCGGCTTGTTGCAGGCGCACAGGTGCATGGCCTCGGCGGCGGCGGTGGCCTCGTCGAGCAGGCTGGCGTTGGCCACCGGCAGGCCGGTCAGCTCGGTGACCAGGGTCTGGAAGTTCAGCAGCATCTCCAGGCGGCCCTGGCTGATCTCGGCCTGGTAGGGCGTGTACTGGGTGTACCAGCCGGGATTCTCGAGGATGTTGCGCTGGATCACCGCCGGCACGTGGCAGTTGTGGTAGCCCATGCCGAGGTAGCTGCGCCGCGGTTCGTTGAGCGCAGCCAGCTTCGCCAGCTCGGCGGTGGCCTCGGCCTCGCCGGCGGCGGGCGGGACATTGAGCGGCGTCTTGCGGCGGATCCCGGCCGGCACCACCGTATCGATCAGCGCCTCGAGCGAGGCGTAGCCGAGCTTCTTCGCCATCATCTCGCGTTCGGCGATGGTCGGTCCGAGGGGGGGGTCGGCGAAGGGGTCGGGGTGCGGGGCAAGGGTCAGGGGGCGGGATCAGACCACGGGGTGGGAGGGGTCAAGAGAAGGCTCTTTGCCGGGGGAGGGGCTCTGCGTCTCCGCGACGGGGCGTACGACGCCAGTTTCCCGTCGCTGCGACGTTCGCCCCTCCCCCGAAGACCCCCACCCGGCCGCTGTCAACGACGCCTCTGTCAGCGGCCAGCGGCCAGCGGCCAGCGACCAGCCACGGGGACCCCATTGCCCCCTGTCCCGTATCGCGACCATGCCCGTTCCATGTTCGTGGACCTGCCTGATGAAGCGGCGACCGCCGGATTGGCCCGGCGTCTCGCCCCGCACCTGCGCGCCGGCGACCGCCTCGCCCTCGACGGCCCGATGGGCGCCGGCAAGACGACCTTCGTGCGGCATCTGGTCGCGGCCCTGGGCGGCGACGCAACGTGCGTGGCCAGCCCGACGTACACGCTCCTTCACCGCTACGAGAGCACCCCGCCTGTGATCCATGTCGATGCCTGCCGCCTGACCTCTCCCGGCCAGCTCGCCGCCCTTGGCTTCGACGAGCTGAGCGCCGACGGCATCGCCGCCGTCGAATGGGCTGAGCGCGTCGGCGACTCATTGGCTCCGGACTGGCGTCTCGCCTTCACCCATGCCGCCGTCGGGCGCCGGGTCGACGTCAGTGGAGGCGTGCTGTGAGCGGGGTCACCCGCGTCGAACTCGATGCCGGCGGCGCCGACCCGCTGGTGCGCGCCTACGTCGAGGCCAACCGCGGCACCTGTGCCGCCCACATCGTGCACTGGTGGTGGATCGCCTTCGGCGCCGGCGCCGCCGTCGCCGGCGGCATCGCCGCCTCGGCCCTGGGCGGCACGCCCGAAGCGCTGACCGGTGCCGAAGGCGAGACGGTGCGGGCGGTGCACAGCCTGCTCGGCAACCCCTCGGCGGCGATCCTCGGCATGGCGGTCGGCGCCGGCATCACCGCCCTGCTCGGCAGCCTGCTGAAGCCCAACGGCGTACCGGCAGCGCAGGAGCCGTGGGGTGGCGCCATCGTGGTCGCCATCGCCTACCTGCTGCTCTACGACGCCCTCGCCTGCCTCGGCGTGGTCACCGGCGTGGTCGGCGTGGTCTACGCCGCGACCATCATCTTCCGCCTGCTCGCCCTCGGCCTGGGCGGACGCATGGCGCCGAAGGCGCAGATCCCGGCGGATGCGCCGGCCGACCAGTGGCCGATGTACACCGTGCTGGTACCGCTCTACCGCGAGCCTGAGGTCGCCTCGTCGATCCTTGCCAGCCTGCAGGCCCTCGACTACCCGCGCGAGCGGCTCGACGTCAAGCTGCTGCTCGAAGCCGATGATCCCGAGACCCTGCCGGCGTTGGAGCAGGCCGGCCTGCCGGCGTGGATCGAGGTGGTGATCGCACCGCCGGCGAGCCCCAAGACCAAGCCGCGCGCCTGCAACCACGGCCTGCAGCGCGCCACCGGCGAGTTCCTCGTCATCTTCGACGCCGAGGACCGGCCCGAGCCCGACCAGCTCAAGCAGGCGGTGATGCTGTTCCGCGCCAGCCCGCCGACCGTCGCCTGCATCCAGGCCCAGCTCGCCTACCACAACCACGCGCAGAATCTGCTGACCCGCTGGTTCGCGCTGGAATACAACGTGTGGTTCCGCCAGTACCTCAGCGGCCTCGAGCGCCTCGGCGTGCCCATCCCGCTGGGCGGCACGAGTAACCACTTCCGTACCGCGGTGCTGCGCCAGCTCGGCGGCTGGGATCCGTTCAACGTCACCGAGGACTGCGACCTCGGCGTGCGCCTGCATGTCGCCGGCTTCCGCACCCGTATGCTCGATTCGGTGACCTGGGAGGAGGCCAACAGCCGGGTCGGCAACTGGATCCGCCAGCGCAGCCGCTGGCTCAAGGGCTATCTGATCACGCATCTGGTGTGGTGGCGTCGGCCGTTGTGGCTGATCTCACGGCTCGGGCCGTGGGGCGCCTTCGGTTTCGTCATGAGCGTGTTCTGCGTCGCCGCGCTGTCGGCGCTCAACCTCGTGCTGTGGGTCTCCAGCGGCATCTACGCCACCCTGCTCGCGATCGACGTCTCGCGCGGTTTCGCCCTGTGGGAGCTGCTCGCCTCGCGCCACCCGGTGCCGGCCGACCCGCTGTCGGCGGCCGAGCCGCTGAGCTGGCAGATGCTCTACACCGGCCGGCTCGAGGATCCCTGGCTGGGCACCCTGTCGGTGGTCTTCTTCGTCGCCGCCATCGCCCTGACCCTCGGCAACCTCGCCTTCATCGCCACCGCTGCGATCTACGGCCATCGCCCCGGCCAGCGCGGCCTGTTCGTCGCGGCCATGCTCTCGCCGCTCTATTGGGTGCTGATCGCCGTCGCCGCCTGGAAGGGCGTGTGGGAGGTCATCGCAAAACCCCACTACTGGCAGAAGACTGTTCATGGCCTGGGTACGGGCGGCCCGCCATCACCACCACCACCTTCGGCGACCAGCGACCAGCGACCAGCGGCCAGCGGCTAGCGCCTACTTCGTCTTCTTGCCTTTCGCCAGGAACGCCTTGTTCCGGCGGATCAGTTCCAGGCGTTGCTGCACGCAGGCGTAGGAACGCAGCGCATCGGGCGGGGTGCCCTTGCAGTAGTCGACCATGCGTTCGATGTCGGTGCGGGCGACGTGCAGGCGGGTGTCGCTGCTGGCGTAATAGATCAGCAGTTCGCCGTTCTTCTTCGCCACCATGCCGTTGCTGAAGACGACGTTGGAGACGTCGCCGACGCGCTCCTCCTTGAGCGGGGCGATGAGGTGGCCGCCGGGGGCGGCGATCACCTTCCACGGCTCGTGCAGGTCGGTGAGGAAGGCGTAGAGCACGTAGCGCAGGCCGGCGGCGCAGTTGCGCACGCCGTGGGCGACGTGCAGCCAGCCGTGCCTGGTGCGGATCGGCGGGGCGCCCTGGCCGTTCTTCACCTCCTTGATGGTGTGGTAGATGCGCGGCTCGAAGACCTGCTCGGCGCCGATCACCGCACGCTCCATGCTCTCGACCAGGGCGTAGGCGATGCCGCTCTGCGTGCCGGCATCGATGAAGCCGTCGGTCGGCCGGGTGTAGAGCAGGTATTTCCCGTTCACGTACTCGGGATGCAGCACGACGTTGCGCTGCTGCGAACCGCCGGTCTTGAGGTCAGGCAGGCGCTCCCAGGTGCGCAGATCCTTGGTCCGGGCGATGCCGCAGGCGGCGACCGCCGAGGACAGGTCGTGCGGGGCGGCCTTGGGATCGCGGCGCTCGCTGCAGAACAGGCCGTAGATCCAGCCGTCCTCGTGCCGGGTCAGGCGCATGTCGTAGACGTTGGTGTCGGGATCTTCCGTCTCCGGCATGACCACCGGCTCGTCCCAGAAGCGGAAGTTGTCGATGCCGTTCTTCGACTCGGCGACGGCGAAGAAGCTCTTGCGGTCGTTGCCGTCGGTGCGCGCCATGACGACGATGCGCCCCTCGAACTCCATCGCCCCGGCGTTGAATGCCGTACCGATGCCGAGCCGTTCGAGCATGTACGGGTTGGTCTTGGGATTGGCGTCCCAGCGCCACGCCACCGGTACGTGCTCGCGGGTCAGCACCGGGTTGGCGAAGCGGTCGAAGAGCCCGTTGTAGAAGCGCTTGTCGACCGTGTTCTTCTGCGCCAGCAGCTTCTCCTGGTCCTTGAGCAGCTGGGCGAAGGTCTTCTGCGGCATGGGGGACTCCTGCAGGGGATGATGCGGGGCGGAGGGGGAAGGCATGCTGCGTATTGATCCTCATGAGCCATCTATTGAGCTGGCTGCTGGCTGCTGGCTGCTGGCTGCTGGCTGCTGGCTGCT
>Ga0172380_10004506_pt1 | contig 17842 bp, 13 predicted proteins | sample Leawe162metaG_FD_119747 | JGI IMG/M metagenome (GOLD analysis project Ga0172380, IMG submission 119747) | Leachate microbial communities from a municipal landfill in Southern Ontario, Canada - Leachate well 162 metaG | ecosystem: Engineered > Solid waste > Landfill > Unclassified | place... | reverse complement strand
GTAACCCATGGCTGATACCCTCTTCTGCTACCACTGCCGGCTGCATCATCCAAAAGAGGAAATGCGCCAAATCGAAACCAAGGGCGGCAAGCGCTGGCGCTGCATCAAAAGCATCGAGGCCACCAAGCAAGGCCGCGAAGCGCGCGAAGCTTTTGGTCGGCAAATGTCGGCCATCAACAAGGCCGAAGCCGAGAGCAAGGCGCGCATGGTGCTGAATATCGACAAGTAAGCACCCCGCGCCCACCCTGCACCCCCTGCAACTGTGGGCGCGGATTTCCCGGGCGGTTCAGATCTTGCGCAAATCCTGCTGCGACAATGGCAGTGAGCGGACACGCTTGCCCGTCGCCGCGAAAATTGCATTGCAGACTGCGGGCACCAGGGGCAGGATACCGGGCTCGCCGTGGCCGCCCCAGAAACCGCCGGTGTTGGCGAACACCACCTCGACCCTGGGCATCTCGCTCATTCCTATCAGCGGAAAATCGTGGAAGTTGGATTCCACGATGCGTCCCTCCTTCACCGTGTTCTGCTGGTAGAGCATGCTGCTCAGGCCGAACGCCACGTTGCTCTCGGCCTGCGCCCGGCAGGTGTCGGGATTGACCACATACCCCGAGTCGATCGCCAGCACGATGCGCAGTACCTTGAGTTCACCTTTCGCGCTCACTGACACCTCGGCCACCATCGCAGCATAGCTGCCGAAGCCCTCGACCACTGCCAGTCCGCGATGCACGTCAGACGGCAAGGGACTGCGCCAAGCTGCGGCCTGAGCCACCGCTTCCAGCACCAGGCGGTTCTTATCGTTGGCGGCAAGCAATGCCAGGCGATAGTCGAGCGGATCCTGCCCGGCCGCATGCGCCAGTTCGTCGATGAAACATTCGCGATAGAAACCGTTTTGCTGACCGGGTGCACGCCAATAGCCGACCGGCACGTGGCCGTTGCGCAGCGCGTAGTCGACCTGCTGATTGGGAATCTGATAGGGCAGGTCGCTGAAGGTGCGTACGGCACTGAAATCGATGCCGTTCTTCAGCGCTCCTGGCATCAGCACGGCGAGGATCGAGGGACAGGCGATGCGCGAATGCAGTGCCAGCAGTTTGCCGTCCTTGTCCAGTGCGGCTTTCATGCGCACCAGGCTGGCCGGGCGGTAGAAGCCGTGCTGCATGTCCTCCTCGCGCGACCACATGAGTTTCACCGGCACACCCGGCATGGCCCTGGCAATTGCCACGCCCTGACGCACGAAATCCTGCGGGCCGCCGCGCCGGCCAAAGCCGCCGCCCAGCATCATCTTGTGCACTTCGACCTTCTCCGGCGGCAGGCCGGCCGCATTGGCCGCGGCAAGCAGGGAAGCCTCGCCATCCTGGGTTGAAGTCCACACCTCGAGGAAACCATCCGGCTTGAACCACGCCGTGCAGGTTTGCGGTTCCATGGTGGCATGGTTGAGATAGGGCGACTGGTACTCGGCTTCGATGACTTTCGCCGCAGCGGCGAATGCCGCATCCACGTCACCCAGCTTGCGCGGCTGGGGCAGGTCCTGGGCATCCAGTCCGGCGCGCAACATGGCTGCAATCGTCTCGTCGCTGGCCTTGCCGTACTCGCCGTTGTCCCATTCGATCTTGAGTTGCTTCAAAGCCTGCTGCGCACGCCACCAGTTGTCAGCAATGACAGCGACATAGCCCGGCTCGCGCACGATTTTTTTCACGCCGCGCATTTTCTCAGCAACGCTCGCATCCAGGCTCTTCACTTTGCCGCCGAACACCGGGCACTGGGCAATGGCAGCGTGCAGCATGCCGGGCAAGGCGACGTCGGCGCCGAACACCGGTTTGCCGCGCACCTTGTCAGGAATGTCGAGACGATGCAGGGGCTTGCCGGCGATCTTCCAGTCCTTGGCATCCCTGAGCCTGACTTCCTTGGGCGGCTGCAATTTGGCCGCATCGGCTGCCACCTGCCCATAGCTCAGCCTGCGCTTGCTCGGTCCATGGGTAATCACGCCGCGCTCCACCGTGCATTCCGCTACCGGCACCTGCCAGCGCAAGGCCGCCGCTTCGAGCAGCATGATGCGCGCACTGGCACCGGCCTTGCGCACGTAATCCTGCGAACTGCGCACGCCCTGGCTGCCGCCGGTGGACATCGAGCCCCAGATGCGATTGCGCCGGATATGCTCGTTCGGTGAGGCAAATTCCGCGCTGACCTTGCCCCAGTCGCAGTCGAGTTCCTCGGCGACCAGTTGCGCCAGCGCGGTAAATGTTCCCTGCCCCATTTCCGAGCGGGCAATGCGCACCACCACTTGGTCATCGGGATGAATCACCACCCAGGCATTGATTTCGGTGAGTTCCGTGACTGCGACATCCTTTGCGGCATGGATCGTGTGGTTGGCCCTGGCCGCCTGGGCAGCGCAAGGGAAGGAGAATTCGAGCATGAAAGCGCCGCCCGCAGCAGCGGAAACTTTGAGGAATTCCCGACGGTTCACATTCAGTGTCATGATCCTTCTCCTCAGGCCTTCTTCGCAGCGGCCGGTTTCGCAACGGCCGGTTTTGCAGCAACTTTGGCGGCAGCATGAATCGCCAGCTTGACCCGCGTGTAGGTGCCGCAACGGCAAAGGTTGGTCATCACCGCATCGATATCGGCATCCGAGGGCTGCGGATTTTTCTCGAGCAGCACTGCGGCGGACATGATCATGCCGGGCTGGCAATAGCCGCACTGCGGCACTTCATGCTCAATCCAGGCCTCCTGGATGCGATGCAGGCCGTCCCTGGACAAACCTTCGATGGTCACGACGCGCTTGCCGACTGCGGCCGACACCGGCAGCGTGCAGGAGCGCACCGCCTTACCGTCGAGATGCACCGTGCATGATCCGCACAGTCCTTCCCCGCAGCTGTACTTGGTTCCGGGGAGATTGAGGTGATCACGCAGCACCCAGAGCAGGGGCATCTCCGGCTCGACATCGACTTGATGGTTGCGCCCATTCACATTGAGTTTCAGCATGCCAGCATCCTCCGGCTGAGTTGTCACGAACACTTGGATATTAGTCGACGACTTCCTGAATAGGAAGGCGGTCATTGCGCTTTCAGGCCGCAGTTGCGGGGCCAGCAAGCAGGGCGTTAACTGACCCGGGCTTCCTTCGGTATCGCCGCCAGCGAGCTCTGCACTAGCGACCAGACCTTCTCCCAGTCGGGCTTGTGGTTCTGGTATTGCGGCGATGAGGTGTAACCGCGCAGAGCGAAGGCGGTCTTGCCGGTATCGCGCAATTTTGGAAAAGGCATGACTTCGCCGGCAGCATTGAAAATCGCCACGACATGGCGCGGGGCGGCGTTGCCCGTGGCGAAACCTGTCACCACCGCGGTTTCCCGACTCGCCAAGCGCACCAGGGTACCGGGCGGATAATTGCCGAGACGCCGCCGCAGCGAGGCCAGCACCATCGTGTCGAGGCGCATGCGCTCGCGCGACTGGAGTTCCTGCATGGCGTGATGAGGATATTTGGCCTGACGCGTGGCGCGGGGACTCACCAGGGAGCACCAGAGATCCGCCGCCTTGATCACGCGCGCCTCGATGCAAATATCCTTGCCGGACAGGCCGAACGGGTAACCCGTGCCATCCATCGCCTCATGGTGCTGCTCGACGGCGTCAATCCACTGCATGTCGGCACCCGGCGAATGGGAAAGCAACTGGCTCGCCAGCAGCGGATGGCGGGCAATGCTGACGCGCTGTAGCAAGGTCAGGGGCTTGCTGGTATAGGCCAGATTGTCATGCATCTCGAATGTAGACAAATTCATCAGCAGCGCTGCCCTGACCACGGTCAATTGCTGCTTGTAGCTCAAGTCCATCGTCTGAGCCGCCAATGCAGCAACCACCGCCACCTGGAAGTCACGCGCAATCGCCTGGCTGCGCATGTTCATATGTCCCGCCATGCCCAGGCAGATCTCCGGATGGGCGTGCACCAGATCGACGATTTTTACCGCCAGATCCCGGACGAACAAAACGTCCTCAAGGACACAGCGCCAGTCCGCCACGACCTGGTCAAAGCGCTTCGTCAGGTATTCCAGTTGCCTGAGCAGGGAAGAGGCGCTCGGCTGGTAGTCGGGCTGACTGGAGAAGACCCGCAGCGCCGGGTCACCGCTCTGGGCCAGGCTTGCCACTGGAGAGTTCGAGGTTTCCATTCCTGGCAAAAAGCAAGAACCCCGCCAGCCATTTTTGGCTCAAATTCCCGATTAAACCGGTTTGCCAAGGGCAATTTATTGCCAGGCCAGGGCGCCGGACGGCAAGATCTGCCGTCCAATGCCCAACCCATCGATCAAGACTGCCCGGGAGCCTTGCTGCTCATCAGGATCTGCGCTTCGTCTTCCAACTTGCGCTGGCTCCTGCGTGCTTGCTGGCGCAGCTGCTCCAGAGCAGCCTCCTGATCGAGCCCTTCGCTCTTCATGAGCATGCCCACCGCAGTCGCAATGGTGCGATTGTTTTGCAGCGTGCCGTGCAGCACGTCGATGTCCTGCGAGCGGGCCAGCGCTGTACGCAGCGTAGGCAGGATCGCCTTGACGTTGAGCGGCTTGACCAGGTAGCCGAGCGCACCCGCCGCGACGGCGCGCTTGACGTAATCCTCATCGCTGTAGGCTGAGAAGAACATGAAAGGCACCTTGGTTTCACTGCGCAGACGCCGCGCCAATTCCAGGCCGTCAAGGCCGGGCATGCGGATATCGAGCAGAGCCAGCGAAGGTACTTCGCTCTGGCATAGTGCCAGCGCCTTCAGGCCATCCCTGGCCTCGATGACCTCATAACCGGCTTCGCGCAGACCTCTGCTCAGTGTGTATAACACCACCCGGTCATCATCGGCCACCAGAATTTTTTCCATGATCAGCCCAGTTTCTCTTCAGGGATCGAAACAACCTGCTCCCGATATCTTTTATGCAATCCGGTTTTCCACCATCCACACCGCCGCCTCCACCCGCGACCGGAAATTGAGCTTGCGCAGCAGATGCTTGACGTGCACTTTCACGGTGCCCTCGGTGATGTCCAGGTCGCGCGCGATCAGCTTGTTGCTCTTGCCATCGGCCAGGCCGCGCAGGATTTGCATCTCGCGCTCGGTGAGCTCATTGACGTCGCGGTTCTTGGCGGTCGCCTCCTCACGCAACGCCGTCGCCAGGCGTCCCGCCAGTCCCGGGGCGATCACGGTGCTGCCGAACACCGCCTCCTTGATGTGGGCGAGCAGTTCCTCGGGCTCCATGTCCTTGAGCAGGTAGCCATCGGCGCCGGCGCGGATGGTGCCGATCAGGTCGTCGGAGGTATCCGATACGGTCAGGATCACCACGCGGATGTCCGGGTTGCGCTGCTTGATGGCCTCGAGCGCTTTCAGGCCACCCATGCCCTTCATGTTGAGATCGAGCAGCACCAGATCGGGCTCATGCTGTGCAACCAGTTGCACGCCCTCTTCCCCGCTCGAAGCCTCGGCAACCACGGTCAGGGCCGGTTCCAGATCGAGCAATTGATGCACCCCCTTGCGGAACAGGGGGTGGTCGTCGATGATCACGACGGAATTGGTTTTATCCTTGCTCATACGGTTTCACCCGCCGTGGACAGCAGTGCAGCGGCACTGCTGTCTTGCAGAATCATTTTCGGCTGGAAGCGCAGCTCGACGCGCGTGCCCATCGGCAACGCATTTACGGTCAGGCTGCCGCCCAGGCTTTCGGCGCGATCGCGCATGATGCTGATGCCATAGTGATGCATCTGGGTTCTCCCCTGCTTGTACCCCGCGCCATGGTCTTCGATGGTAATGCACAACGTGCTCGCATCGGCGCGCGCCAGGGTCACCCAGGCTTGCTGAGTCTGGGCATGATGCTCGACGTTGGACAGGGCTTCGCGGATGATTTGCAGCACATGCAACTGTTCGTTGGCGGACAGCTCTATTCCTGCCAGAGTATTGCCGATCTCGATCCCGGGCAGGCCGCGCTGGCGGAATTCCTCCACCACGTCGCTCAAGGCCTGCTCGAGTCCCTTGCCGTCAAAGCGCAGCCGGAAGGTGGTGAGCAGCTCGCGCAACTGGCGATAGGCATTGTTCAGGCCGGTGCGCAGCTCGTCCACCACGTCGAGGGTCTGCGGCGGCGCCTGGGCATCGAGTAACCGTGCCAGACGCGTCACCTGAATTTTCAGGTAGGTCAGCGATTGCGCCAGGGAATCGTGCAGTTCGCGGGCGATCACCGAGCGTTCTTCGAGCAAAGCCACCCGATGTTCCTGCTGGTTGTGCTCCATGCTGGCGAGCGCAGCGCCGATCTGCCTGCCGATCGCTTCGAGCAACTCAATCTTCCAGGCGTCAACTTGCGCGCCTTGCGGCACCAGTACGGGCATGGTGCCGAAATAATGCCCGGCATCCACCAGCGGCACATTCAGGATCTGGCCGCCCGGATGCGCCGGATCGGGACGCAGGCGCGTCTCGGTCGAGGCCTGGCATTCGGCGCAATCCGTCGGCGTGTTTTCCGGGTGCAGCCGTTGCGGCGCGTTGACTGCGATCGGATAGCCCCGTGTGCGGTTGGGATTGAAAGCGCAAATCACCACCGTCGGCAGGCCGATCTCCGCCTCAATGCGTTGCAGTACCTGCTGCATGCGTTGCGGCGTGAGGGTCTTGCTCGACAGCAGGCGCGCGGTTTCGTAAAGCAGGGACAGGGCGCGATTGCTGCGCTCGAGTTCCGCGGTCTTCTGCTGCACTTGTGCTTCCAGGGTGCCGTACATGCGTGAGAGATCTTCGGCCATGTAATTGAAGGCCTCGGACAATTCGGCGAATTCTCCGCTGCCACTGACCGGTGCGCGCACCGAAAAATCGCCTTTGCGCACTTCGCGCGCAAAGCGCAGCATGGTGGATAGCGTGGCGTTGAGCTGTTCATGCAGCATGAAAATCGCCACGAAGATTGTGATCAGCATTAAAAACAGCATGCCGCCCTGGATCAGCTTCAAGGTCGTGATCTGGCTTTCGAGCGCTTCATCGAGATGTTTCACGAATTCGTCGACGCGGCCGACAAAGCTGTGGATCCGAGCCAGGGCTTCGGGCGATGCCTTGTCCTGACCCGCAACCTGGAGCACCAGCGGCCGCAGTTGCTGGTTCCACTCCTCGCTGAGATGCGTAAAAAGGCTCTTGAGCGGGTTGCGCGGATTGGCCGAGATGGCCGCAACAATGCTGGGATGGTTGAGCCGCCGATCGAATTCGAGCACGGCCCGACCCACCGCCTGCTGCCGGTCGGCAGCGGCTGTACTGGTGTCTGCCAGCGCCAGGGCAGTGGCATACGACTGCATGCGCAAGGAACCGGCAATATTGATCGCACTGGCCTTGCCCGTCGAGTTCTCGGCAAAGACCACCAGGTTGACAAACGACACTGTGGCAGCCAGCGCCAGAATCGCCATCGCGATTTCCAGACGGCCGAGCACAGACTGGCGCGAGAAGATGCGGATCATGCTGAGTTTCTCAGGCGGACGGAGCAATGGAAGTACCTCTTTGTTTCTGCGCAGGATCCGATTCTAAACAATAATTTCCTGCCACGTCCCAATACCCATCAACCACACGGCATCAAGATGGGTTGAGGTCATTTCCCCCTACCTCTTTGTGGGTAGTCGCTGCATACCCGCGACCATCCCGGCGTCTTGTATGTGTTGGTCATGCTACCTAGACTGCGCCGCGAAAGTCAGTTCATGCCTCGGAGGGGAACGCAATGAAGATACTGGTTTGCTACGACGGGTCCGATAAAGCAGATGCTGCGCTGGACAAAGCCATCAAGCTGTTCGCGCATCTAAAGCCGCAAATCGTTCTGGTGACTGTCGTCGAGGAACCGCTCGATGCCAGCAGCAATGTCGAAGACTCGTTCGAGGAGTGGCGCGCCGCGCGAGAGAAGGAACTGCGACAAGCCGCCGAAAAGGTGGCGCACAGTGGCCTGGATGTCGATGCGATTCTGGCCGTCGGCAACCCGCGCAAGATGCTGGTTGAAGCGATCAACAAGCGCCAGCCGGACATCCTGGTCATCACCAGTCGCCCGCCCAAGGGAGGTGTCCGGTTTGGCAATGTCACCGTCAGCGTCAGCGATTACCTGCTGCACCACATCGATGTCTGTCCCGTGTTGGTCATGCAATGACCCTGGGCGTCCTGCCGCAAATCAATCATTCCTGTAACCCACCTTATAAAGAGATTAACTCATGTCCGGTAAATCAGACGACAAAACCATGGGCTGGATGGATCTGTTCGCCTTCGGGCGGCCGGAGATCATGGCACTGCACAAGACGTGGGTTGCGTTCTTCATCACCTTCTACGTCTGGTTCAACATGGCGCCGCTCGCTTCGACGATCATGAAGGACTTCGGCCTGACGCTGGACCAGCTCAAGATTCTGGCGATCTGCAATGTGGCCCTGACTGTCCCGATGCGCGTCGTGGTCGGCATGCTGTGCGACCGGATCGGGCCGCGCAGAACCTTTTGCATCGTGATGTGGGCCATGGCCTTTCCCTGCCTGTTTTTTGCGTTTGCGTCCAGCTATACCGAGATGCTGATCTCGCGCCTGATCCTGAGCGCGGTGGGAACGGGTTTTGTGGTCGGCATTGCCATGACCTCGCTCTGGTTCAAGCCGAGGGACGCGGGGTTTTCCCAGGGCGTCGAGGCGGGTCTGGGCAACTGGGGTTCGTCGCTGGCCGCAATCACCATGCCGTTACTGGCGCTCACCGTGCTGGATAGCTGGAGATGGGCCATCGCCTCGAGCGGCATCATGATGTTCCTCTACGGCGCGTACTACTGGTTCGGCATTACCGACGGCCCTAAGGGTACGACCCGGCCTGTCTCCAGAAAGGCCCAGGCCATCGAGGTATCCACCTGGGGCGATCTGGTGCTGGCGATCATCTGGACCATCCCCATCTGGGGCGTGCTGTCACTGCTCGTGAGGATGGTGACCAGCAAGGGATATATCACTGCCGACATGTCCTACCTCCTGTATGCCGTGATCGCGATCATGGTGGTGTATCAGGTCTTCGGTCTGATCAAGGTCAATGTGCCGATCCTGAAGAAGGGCGTGCCCGAGGATGACAAATACCGGTTTACCCAGGTCGGCACGCTCAATGCCTCCTATGTCGTCACCTTCGGCGCTGAACTGGCGGTGATTTCCATGCTGCCGATGTTCTTCCAGAAAACCTTCGAAATGACACCGGTGATGGCCGGCCTGTTTGGCTCGATGTTCGCCGTGCTCAACTTCTTTTCGCGAGCGCTCGGCGGTTATGTGTCGGATCGAACCCCGACCCGCAAGCTCGCCCATCTGATCTATCTTGCGGGTGTGACCGGCGGCTTTGTGCTGATGAGCATGATTACGGCTCAATGGCCCTTGGCTCTGGCGGTTGCGGTTGTGTTCATCTGCGCCATGTTTGTGACCGGCGGTTGCGGTACCACCTTCGCGCTGATTCCGTTCGTGAAACGGCGCATCACCGGCAATGTGGCGGGTTACGCCGGTGCCTACGGCAATGTCGGCGCCGTCGTATTTACCTCTGCCTACGTCACCCTGACGGACAGCCAGTTCTTCCTCATGATTGGTGCAAGCGCCGCAGCGGTATTCCTCTTCTGCCTGTTCTTCCTCAGGGAGCCGGCGGGCGCTTTTGCCAAGGAATACCACCTGTCGTCCGTCGACCGCGAAATGATGGCAGGTAGCGGGCATTGATCCGCACGACTCTCAGCAGATGTAAAACTTTCAGAAAAAGGAAAACTTGTTATGGCCAGATTACCTCGATGGGAACCGGAAGATCCGCAATTCTGGAAAGAGACCGGCAGCGCAATTGCGTGGCGCACCTGCGGGATCACCACCTTCTCCCTGATTTTCTCATTCGCCACCTGGTTCGTGATGAGCGCGGTGGTGGTGCGGATGCCCGCCATCGGCTTCAAGTTCACCACCATGGAACTGTTCTGGCTCGCCGCCATCCCGGGACTCGCCTCCGGCATCTTGCGATTGATCCATTCCAACTTCATCCCGGTACTCGGCACCCGGCCGGTAGTGAGCATCTCGACCATCATCAAGGTGATCCCGATGATCTGGCTGGGGTTCGCCATCCAGGACACCAGCACCTCTTGGGCCACCTTCATGGTGATCGGCTTTCTCACCGGCATGGGCGGCGGCGATTTTTCCTCGTTCATGCCCTCCACCAGCATCTTCTTCCCGAAGCGGCTGCAGGGCGTCGCCATGGGCATCCAGGCCGGTCTGGGCAACTTCGGCGTCAGCATCGTCCAGTTCGTCGCGCCGTGGATCATCGGCTTTGCCGCGCTGGGCGCGATCGTCGGCGGTCCGCAACCCTTCACCAAGGTGGATGTGCTGAAGGACATCGCAGTTACCAGGAATGCCAGTGGCGTGGTTACTGAAGTCGTCGCCAAGCGGCCCGATCTGGCAGCGGCCACTGTCGTCACCAAGGATGGCGAGGTGGTCAGGGATGTGGCGATCCAGGAGACGGCCACGACCAAGAACATGAAAGTCGATCTGAAGAAAAACGCCGATGGCGCGGTGACCGATGTCGTGGTCAAGACCGTGATCAAGAAGGAAATCTGGCTGCAGAACGCGCTCTTCGTGTGGGTACCCTTCCTCATCCTCGCCTTTGTCCTGTGCGCGATCTTCCTCAGAAGCGTGACGGTCCCGGCACGCGGCTTCAAGGGCCAGTTCGAAATCCTCAGCACCAAGAACCGGGCGCGCACCCATACCTGGAACTGCACCGTCACCTATATCTGTTCATTTGGCTCGTTCTCCGGATTTGCCGGCGCCTTCCCGATGATGATCAAGACCATCTACGGCGGCTTCGACGGCGCGCCGGATCCGCTGGCCTACGCCTATCTTGGTCCGCTCATCGGCGGCCTCATCCGAGCGCTCACCGGTCCGATATTCGATAAATGGGGCGGCAGCAAAGGCATGCACTGGACCACCATGGGGCAAATCGCCGGCTGCCTGGCGCTGGTATTCGGCGGCTATCTCCAGCCCACCGGACTTGAGCAGTTCCAGGGATTTGTCTGGATCATGCTGTTCATTTTCCTGATGACGGGCACCAACAATGCGGCCACCTTCCGTCAGTACCCGATCGTGTTTGCCTATTCACCGGCCAAGGGTGCGCAGATGCTGGGCTGGACCGGCGCCTGGGCCGCCTTCGGGCCGTTCATCTGGACTTCGCTGATCGGCATGGCGATCACCAACTCCGGCAGCGCCATCCCGTTCTTTGTTGGCGTCTCGGTTTTCTACGCCTACTCCCTGTTCGTGAACTGGTGGTATTACACGCGCAACGGCGCCGAACGCTTCGACTACGGCAACAGCGGCGGCACCTGGTGGGACAAGCTCAGCACAACTGAAAAGGACGAGATGAAGCGCATCGACCTGAGCCACGCCCGCTGATCAGGCAATCCTGGGGAGGGCCTCGGCCTTCCCCTTTTTCGTCCAGGAGTTTTGCATGAATAATCCGGACCTCCTCGTCAATGCAATCGGCATCGTGTATGGGCTGCTGCTGATCTTCGCTGCCTTTTTCGAAAGCAAGTTCACCGAAGCTTTGCGCATCGATGCCCTGTTCATGAAGGAAGCAAGCCCGCGCACCCGCCCCGCGAATCTGATCGCCGGCGTGCTGGTCGCGGGATACGCTGCCTACGCACTGCTGTCCAAGTAAAGACCCGCTTTCCCAGAAGGAGCGCAGCCATGAAGCCTAACTGTTGTTAGCCATCGTGGCGAACCGTGTGCTGTACCAGTGGCTGGTCGAGGATCCTGTGTTCTGGGAAAGTCAGGGGCGCGTCATCGCCAACCGCAACCTGTGGCTGTCGATACTTGCCTTGTTGCTGTCCTTCGCAGTGTGGATGGTGTGGTCGGTGGTGGTGGTCAACCTGCCCAACATCGGCTTCAGTTTCAGCACCGATGAGCTTTTCTGGCTGGCCGCATTGCCGGCGCTGAGTGGCGCCACGCTGCGTATTTTCTACGCGTTCATGGTGCCGCTTTTCGGCGGGCGGCGCTGGACTGCAATCTCCACGGCCGCGCTGCTGCTGCCTGCATTCGGCATCGGGCTGGCAGTGCAGGACCCGGCCACGCCCTATTCGACCTTCGCCCTGCTGGCTTTGCTTTGCGGTCTGGGCGGCGGCAATTTCGCCTCGTCGATGGCCAACATCAATTTCTTTTTTCCCAAGTCGCAAAAAGGCCTTGCGCTGGGCCTCAACGCCGGCCTGGGCAACCTCGGCGTGTCCGTGGTGCAGTTCGTGGTGCCGCTGATCATCACCGTCGATATCTTCGGCATCTTCGGCACATTTGGCGGGTCGCCGCAATCCTGGGTCCATTTAAGCGAAAGCAAAAACCTCTGGCTGCAAAACGCCGGTTACATCTGGGTGCCGTTGCTTGTCCTGGCCACACTTGGCGCCTGGTTCGGCATGAACGATCTCAGCAGTGCGCGCGCCCCGCTCACGGAACAAACGCTGATTTTCCGGGATAAGCACTGCTGGCTGATGTGCTGGCTGTATCTGGGCAGCTTCGGCTCTTTCATCGGCTATGCAGCCGGCTTTCCGCTGCTCATCAAAAGTCAGTTTCCCGAAGTCGATGCACTGGCCTACGCTTTCCTCGGGCCGCTCGTCGGCGCCCTGATCCGGCCGGTCGGCGGCTGGATTTCGGATCACGCCGGCGGCGCCAGCGTAACCCTGTGGAATTTCGTTGCCATGATTGCGGCCGTGCTTGGCGTAATGTATTTCCTGCCCACAGGTGCATCAGGAGGCAATTTCCATGGCTTTCTCGCCATGTTCATGCTGCTCTTCACGATGTCGGGCATCGGCAACGGCTCCACCTTCCACATGATCCCGCTGACCTTCCTGACGCGTCACCAGCAACAGGCAAAAGACAAGGGACCGGTGGCGCAGGAACAGGCGACCATGAGCGCGAACCGCGAAGCAGCGGTGGTGATGGGCTTTGCTTCGGCAATCGGGGCCTACGGCGGATTCTTCATTCCCAGGAGTTTCGGCTCGTCGATCGCCCAAAGCGGCAGTCCGGAGTTGGCCTTGTACGGCTTCATCCTGTTTTACCTGTCCTGCATCGGCGTGACCTGGTGGTTTTATTTGCGGCCGAGTTCAACCGAATTTCCTTGATTTGCATATAAGTCAGGAACATCGGGCTGCGGTTTTTCCGCGCATTGGAAATACCTCCTTATTTCTCTTAGGTCACCTGGAAGGCAGCGGATGAATCCAGCCGAAGGCAACCGTCAGGGCATGCAAGGGATTGGCCTCTACCACTCGAAGAAAACGTTACCTCTTAGGTGGTACTCAAACAGAAAGTGCACCTTCGCGGGTCTATTGTGACGCGACCTCGGCCTGCCTAGACTGGCGCATCTCTTAACGGATCGCCGCCATGAGCCATTTTCTCGACAGACTGAATTTCTTCAAGAACACCGATCAGACATTCTCCGACGGACACGGCACAGTGACCAACGAGGACCGCACCTGGGAGGACGGCTACCGCAAGCGCTGGCAGCACGACAAGATCGTGCGCTCGACGCACGGCACCAACTGCACCGGTTCCTGTTCCTGGAAAATCTACGTCAAGGGTGGCATCGTCACCTGGGAGACGCAACAGACCGACTATCCGCGCACGCGACCCGACATGCCCAACCACGAGCCGCGCGGCTGCTCGCGCGGCGCCAGCTACAGCTGGTATCTCTACAGCGCCAATCGTGTGAAATACCCGATGGTGCGTGGCCGCCTGCTGCGCGCCTGGCGCGAGGCGCGCAAGAGCCTGGGCTCGGTCGAGGCCTGGGCCAGCATCGCCGGCAATCCTGAAAAATCGCGCGAATACAAGAGCCGGCGCGGCCTCGGCGGTTTCGTGCGAGCCGGCTGGGACGAGGTCAATGAGATCATCGCCGCCGCCAACATCTACACCATCAAACAGTACGGCCCGGATCGCGTGGTCGGCTTCTCACCCATCCCCGCCATGTCGATGGTCAGCTATGCTGCCGGCTCGCGCTATTTGTCGCTGATCGGCGGCGTCTGCATGAGCTTCTACGACTGGTATTGCGACCTGCCACCGGCCAGCCCGCAGATCTGGGGCGAACAGACCGACGTGCCGGAATCGGCCGACTGGTACAACTCCTCCTTCATCATCGCCTGGGGTTCCAACGTGCCGCAGACGCGCACGCCGGATGCACACTTCTTCACCGAGGTGCGCTACAAGGGCTGCAAAACCGTCTCGATCACCCCCGACTATTCCGAAGTCGCCAAACTCGGCGACATCTGGCTGCATCCCAAGCAGGGCACCGACGCGGCGCTGGCCATGGCGATGGGCCACGTGATCCTCAAGGAATTCCACTTCGGTGCAAACAAGTCGGACTACTTCGAGGACTATTGCCGCAAGTACACCGATATGCCGCTCCTGGTGCAGCTCGTGGAAAAAGATACGCCCGCCGGCAAGCTGCTGGTGCCGGATCGTTACATGCGCGCCGCTGATTTCCAGGACGGCCTGGGGCAGAGCAACAACCCCGACTGGAAAACCGTGGCCTTCGACGCCGATGGCCGCGTGGTCCTGCCCAATGGCTCGATCGGTTTCCGCTGGGGCGCCGAAGGCCGCACCGATGCAGGCAAATGGAACCTCGAAGAGAAGGAAGCCGGCGGTGCTGCCACCAGTCTCAAACTGACACTGGCCGAAGGCGAACATGAACTGGCCACGGTCGCCTTCCCTTACTTCGGCGGCATCGTCACCGAGCATTTCACCGAGAACAAGCAAAGCGACATACTGTTGCGAAAAGTACCGGCGCAGCGGCTGCCGCTCGGCAAGGACGGCCGCCATGTACTGGTTGCCACCGTATTCGACCTGACCGCGGCCAACTACGGCGTGGATCGCGGCTTCGCCGGCGACGACACCGTGGCCAAGAGTTTCGACGACGACAAGCCCTACTCCCCGGCCTGGCAGGAGAAAATTACCGGCGTCAAGCGCAACGACGTCATCACCGTGGCACGCCAGTTCGCCGACAACGCCCACAAGACCCACGGCAAGTCGATGATCATCATCGGCGCGGCAATGAACCACTGGTATCACAGCGACATGAATTACCGCGGCGTCATCAACATGCTCATGATGTGCGGCTGCATCGGCCAGTCGGGCGGCGGCTGGGCGCATTACGTCGGCCAGGAGAAGCTGCGCCCGCAGACCGGCTGGACCGCGCTGGCCTTTGCGCTGGACTGGATCCGGCCGCCGCGCCAGATGAACTCAACGTCCTTCTTTTACGCCCATACCGACCAGTGGCGCTACGAGAAGCTCAACGTCAAGGAGATCCTGTCACCGACCACCGATCCCAAGGAGTTCAGCGGCAGCCTCATCGACTACAACGTGCGTGCCGAACGCATGGGCTGGCTGCCCTCGGCGCCGCAACTGCAGACCAATCCGCTGCAGGTGGTCAAGGATGCCGGCGCGCTCGGCATGGATCCCAAGGACTATGCCATCAAGGCGCTCAAGGACGGTTCGCTGCGCATGTCCTGCGAAGATCCCGACCATCCGGCCAACTTCCCGCGCAACCTGTTCGTCTGGCGCTCCAACTTGCTCGGCTCCTCGGGCAAAGGCCATGAATATTTCCTCAAGCATCTGCTCGGCACCACCCATGGCGTGCAGGGCAAGGATCTCGGCAGCTTTGGTGGCGCCAAGCCGCAGGAAGTGGTGTGGCACGAGCAGGCCCCCGAAGGCAAGCTCGATCTGCTGGTGACACTGGATTTCCGCATGAGCACGACCTGCCTGTATTCCGACATTGTGCTGCCCACCGCCACCTGGTACGAGAAGAACGACCTCAATACCTCCGACATGCATCCCTTCATCCACCCGCTTTCGCAAGCCGTCGATCCGGCCTGGGAAGCGAGGAGCGACTGGGATATCTACAAAGGCTTCGCCAAGAAATTTTCTGAAATCTGCGTCGGCCATCTCGGCGTTGAGAAGGAACTGGTGCTGACGCCGCTGATGCACGACACCCCGGCCGAGCTGGCGCAAGCGCTCGGCGTCAAGGAGTGGAAGAAGGGCGAATGCGACCTGATTCCCGGCAAGACCGCGCCGGCCGTGGCGGTAGTCGAGCGCGACTACCCCAACGTGTATAAGCGCTTCACCGCGCTCGGTCCCTTGATGGACAAGGTCGGCAACGGCGGCAAGGGCATCGCCTGGAACACCCAGGAGGAAGTGAAGGGTTTGCGCGATCTCAATGGCATCGTGCGCGAGGAAGGCGTCACCCAGGGCATGGCGAAGATCGAGAGCGACATCGACGCCACCGAAGTCGTGCTGATGCTCGCCCCCGAAACCAACGGCCACGTCGCTGTCAAGGCATGGCAGGCGCTGTCCAAGATCACCGGACGCGATCACGCACATCTGGCACTGGGCAAGGAGCACGAGAAAATCCGCTTCCGCGACATCCAGGTGCAGCCGCGCAAGATCATCTCCTCGCCGACCTGGTCGGGCATCGAGGACGAACACGTCTCCTACAACGCCGGCTATACCAACGTGCATGAGCTGATTCCATGGCGCACGCTGACAGGCCGCCAGCAGTTCTACCAGGACCACAAGTGGATGCTGGGCTTCGGCGAAGGCCTGTGCGTGTACAAGCCACCGGTCGACCTCAAGACCGTGCATCCGATCCAGGGGCAGAAGGCCAACGGCAATGCCGAGGTGGTACTCAACTTCATCACGCCCCACCAGAAATGGGGCATCCATTCGACCTACACCGACAATCTGCTGATGCTCACGCTATCGCGCGGCGGGCCGATCGTCTGGCTCTCCGAAGACGACGCCAAGAAGGTCGGCATCGTCGACAACGACTGGATCGAACTCTACAACGTCAATGGCGCCATCACCGCGCGCGCGGTGGTGAGCCAGCGCGTCAATCCGGGCATGTGCATGATGTATCACGCCCAGGAGAAGATCGTGAATACGCCGGGTTCTGAAATCACCGGCAATCGCGGTGGCATCCACAACTCGGTGACGCGCACCGTCACCAAGCCGACCCACATGATCGGCGGCTATGCCCAGCTCTCTTACGGCTTCAACTACTACGGCACCATCGGCACCAACCGTGACGAGTTTGTCATCGTGCGCAAGATGAATACGGTGGACTGGCTGGATGAACCGCAATCTGTCGCTCAGGAAGGAGCCCATTCATGAAAATCAGAGCCCAAATCGGCATGGTCCTCAACCTGGACAAATGCATCGGCTGCCACACCTGCTCGGTGACCTGCAAGAATGTCTGGACCAATCGCCCCGGCATGGAATACGCCTGGTTCAACAACGTCGAAACCAAGCCTGGCGTCGGCTATCCCAAACAGTGGGAAAACCAGAATGTCTGGAACGGCGGCTGGGTGCGCAAGGACAACGGCAAGATCGTGCCGCGCCAGGGCGGCAAGCTGGCGACGCTGGCGAACATCTTCGCCAATCCCAACCTGCCGCAGATCGACGATTACTACGAGCCGTTCACCTTCGACTACGAGCATTTGCACAATGCGCCGGAGTCCAAGGCGACGCCGGTAGCACGCCCGCGCAGTCTGATCAGCGGCCAGCGCATGGAGAAAATCGAATGGGGTCCGAACTGGGAAGAAATCCTCGGCGGCGAATTCGCCAAGCGCAGCAAGGACGTGAATTTCGAGGCCGTGCAAAAAGAGATCTACGGCCAGTTCGAGAACACCTTCATGATGTACATGCCGCGCCTGTGCGAGCACTGTCTCAACCCGGCCTGCGTCGCCTCCTGTCCGTCGGGCTCGATCTACAAGCGCGAGGAAGACGGCATCGTGCTGATCGACCAGGACAAGTGCCGCGGTTGGCGCATGTGCGTGTCGGCTTGCCCTTACAAGAAGATTTACTACAACTGGGAAAGCGGCAAGGCCGAGAAATGCATCTTCTG
>Ga0172380_10004504_pt1 | contig 17846 bp, 14 predicted proteins | sample Leawe162metaG_FD_119747 | JGI IMG/M metagenome (GOLD analysis project Ga0172380, IMG submission 119747) | Leachate microbial communities from a municipal landfill in Southern Ontario, Canada - Leachate well 162 metaG | ecosystem: Engineered > Solid waste > Landfill > Unclassified | place... | reverse complement strand
TGCGTGATCACATCAGCATCGTCATTCGCCCGGAAATCCTCGCCGAGAAACATATCTCCCTGAATGAGCTCGCCGGAAATATCCGTGAAGCGCTCGCCGATCTCCCGGCCGGTCTCATCGCAAGCGATTCGCTTTCGCTTTCGGTCGGCATCGATTCCCGCGCGGCGACTATCGAAGCGCTTCGCAATCTCCCGGTCAAGGTCGGAAATGATGTGCGGATTTTCTCGCAGATAGCCGAGATCATCGAAGAACCGCTTCCGACCGAAAGCACGGTGTTCGCCGCATCTCCCGATATCGAGCCGAAGCGCGCAGTGTATTTCCGCATCTTCAAGACAGATAATGCGGACATCACCGAAACCGGAGAGGCCGTCAAAAAAGAGCTCGCCTTGTATGAGACAGAGCTCGGACTCCGTTCATCCATCGTGCTCGACGGACCCGATCAGATCGACCGCCAGTTCGGCGACCTCACGAGAGATTTCCTCATCACGATCGGACTCGTTCTCCTCCTCCTTCTCCTGTTCTTCGGCATCCGTCAATCGATCATCGCCGCCCTCTCGATCCCTTTCGCCTTCCTCGTCACCTTCACGGTGATCCAGATGTTCGGCCTCGCGATCAATTTCATCGTCCTCTTCTCGCTTTTGATCGCGCTCGGCATCCTCGTCGACAACACCATCGTCATCACCTCCGCCTTCACGAGTTATTTCCGTACCAAACGATTCACCCCAATCGAAACCGCTCTCCTCGTCTACCGAGATTTCAAGGGCGTCATCTTCGCCACTACGATCACGACCATATGGGCCTTCGTGCCGCTCCTCCTCTCGACCGGCATCATCGGCGAATTCATCCGCGCAATACCGATCGTCGTCTCGACCACGCTCATCGTATCCGCTCTCGCCGCCATATTCCTCATCCTGCCGATCATCGCCACCTTCTTCACTCCGGGCATACCGCGGAGAGTGAGGATATTTCTCCATATCGCCATCGCCTGCGCGATCATCGCGCTCGCATTCCTCCTCATCGATTCCGCGGTGCTCGCGCTCGATACGCTCTTCTGGATCGGCGCGCTCTTTTTCGGATGGAAGCTCCTCGGAAAAGAATGGCCCGCCCTCTCGGAAAAACATCCTCGCCTGAAGAGCATCTCCTCATTCCTTCAGAACTTCGCGGATCATGGTATCTTCTCTTTCGATCCGATCGCACTCCGCTACGAGCGATTCATTTCGAACCTCCTCGCGTCGAAAAAATCCCGTCGGAAAACATTCGTCATCGTCATCGGAATCGCGGTCTTCTCCTATCTCCTCTTCCCCCTCGGCTTCGTCGTCAATGAATTCTTCCCGAAATCGGATGAGGATATCCTCTTCATCGGCATAGAACAGCCGATCGGCACGACCGCCGAAAAAAGCGAATTCTCCGGGGAAAAAGCCCTCGAAAAGATCCGGGATATTCCGGAGATCGTCATCGCCACGGCCGAAGCCGGACGAAGCATCCCGACCGACGCCCAAGGAAACGCGTCCGATCCCAACCGCACGCTCATAAGCATCCGGCTCTCGCCCCACGATGATCGGAATCGGTCAGTCTTCGATATCGAGGAGGAGATCAAGAAAAGATTCGAGGGATTCGAATATGGGAAAGTCTCCATCGCCGTTCTCTCGGGCGGACCGCCGGCCGGAAGCGATATTGAAATCGAACTGCGCGGCGCCTCGATCGAAACGCTTGACCCGATCGCAAAGAAGATCTCCGACTACCTCACCCTCCAGCCGGGTGCGAGCAACATCAAGATCTCTCCGGAAAACGGCTCAGGAAAACTCGCCTTCCATCCGGATGCCGCCATGTTCGCCAAAGAAAATATCTCCGGATCCGCCATCCTTCCGTTTCTCCGTGCCGGATCCATGGAAGGACTCAGCATCAAAGACGATCTCCGCCTCGAGAATTCGGCCGAGGCGACCGAAGTGACGCTCCGACTCTCGAAAGAACGCTTCCCTGATCCATCTACCTTCGAAGCGCTTCAAGTACCGAATATGAGAGGTGATGAGATACCGCTCTCCTCCCTCGGGTCATTCACCCTCGAACCGAGTTCATCTCGCATCACCAGAGAGGATGGGAAGCGAACCCTGAAAATATCGGCTGCTCTGGCGAAAAATGTTTCCGTAAGTGAGACGAATAAAAAACTCCTCGATTTCGCAGAGACGCTTGATTTCCCAAAAGGATATGACTATCGGACCGGCGGAGTGAATGAAGAAAATGAGAAGTCCGTACAATCCATTCTCCTCGCGATGATCCTCTCCTCGTTCCTCATCTTCAGTACCATGGTGCTCCAGCTCGGATCCTATCGGAAGGCGATGATCGTCATCCTCGTCATTCCGCTCGCGGTCTCGGGAGTCTTCCTCTTCTTCGCGATCCTGAAAATCCCGCTCTCATTCCCGGCCCTGATCGGCGTACTCGCGCTCTTCGGCATCGTCGTCAACAATTCGATCATCATGGTAGACAAGATCAACAAGAACCTCGATGCCGGCATGCCAGTCGACAAGGCGGTCACCGATGGTGCGGCGAGCCGGCTCGAGCCGATCCTCCTCACCGCCCTCACCACGATCGTCGGGCTCATCCCGATCACGCTTTCCGATCCGGTCTGGCAGGGTCTCGGCGGCGCCATCATCGCCGGACTTTTCCTCTCGGGATTCATGAAACTCTTCTTCATTCCCCTCGTCTACCACGCCTGGTTCCAGGAGAAAGAATAATAAAAAAAACACCGCACTCATATGTGCGGTGTTTTTTCTCAGACTATCATTATTTCTCCTTCAGATGAGAGCGTCCCGAAAGATCCAGCACCAGATCATCGAGCTCTTTGAAACGGCGTTTCTTTTCTTCGATCGGGATAGCATCCTCCATATCCTCCAGCGCTTTCGTCCCGGGACGAGGAGAGAACCACGCGATATAGACTTTCTCGAAACCCACTTCACGCACGAGATCCTTGGAATCCTCGAAATCCTGAAGTGTCTCTCCGGGAAATGCCACGATGATATCGGACGTGAATCGTATTTCCGGAATCTTCGTCCGGATGCGACGGATGAGATCGAGATATTCCTCGCGGGTATACCAGCGATTCATCGCCGAGAGTATCCTGCTTGATCCCGACTGCACCGGAAGATGAAGCAATCGATCGATATTAACATTTCGTGCCAGCACATCGATAAGCTCCTCCGAGAAATCCCACGGATTCGAAGCGATGAAGGAGACTTTTGTAAGTCCCGGAATCCGCGCGATGCGATCGAGAAGCTGCGGAAACAAGGTCGGGATGCGATGCCGATTCAGGTGCTTGACCATGGTCGGCATCACCTTCGTCCCATCGGGCAATACGTATTCCTCGCCTTCCTTTATTTTTTCCATCAGGAAGTCCGATCCGTAGGAATTCACATTCTGTCCGAGGAGAAGAATCTCTTCGAACCCCTCTCTCGCCAACCCTTCCGCCTCGGCGATGATTTCCTCGAGCGGTCGCGAGATTTCCTTGCCGCGCGAAAACGGCACGATACAGAACGCGCAATAATTATTGCATCCGTTGGAAATTGGGATAGAGGCTGATTTCGTCTTCGTCCGTTTCGGCACATGCTCGAATCCGACTTCTTCCATCGGGAGGAATTCTACATCAGGCAACCGGAGACGCAATTTCTTCAGCATTTTTCCGCTCGGCTCGCGCGTCGCCGCGCCGATGAGGCACCCGGTAACCACGATATGCGCATCAGTTTTCCCGTAATTCCCCTCCCGTATGCTCCGGATGAGCCCGAAAACCTTCTCCTCGGCCCGCTCACGGATGACACAGGTATTGAGGATGATGATATCCGCCTCATTCATCGATTGGGCAGGCGAAATCCCACGGGACTCATAGAGGCTCGCGATCCGCTCGGAATCCGCCACATTCTGCTGACACCCGAAAGTATGGATGAAATATTTCTCGATCTTTTTCGACATAGACCCATATCATACCCTCTTTCAAGCCGAAAATCAACAAAAAAAGAAAGGCGACCAAGCCTTTCCTCTCCTTCCCCTAAGATCCCTAAAAGCTCTAAAAACCCTCGTCTCCCGCTACTCCTTCGTCGCGCGGAGAATTTCTTCGATGGAAGTCATGCCCATCACGCATTTGGCGAATCCGTCTTCCACCATGGTCGCCATGTGATTCTCGTAGCGCGCGGCCTTTTCTATATCCTCGGTCGTCGCGGCCTGAGAGATGAGTTTGCGGATATTGCTTTCCATCTCGAGCACTTCATACACGCCGCCTCGCCCGCGATACCCCTCGCCGCCACACTGATCGCAGCTCCCCGGCTGATAAAAATCGATATCGCTCCATCCCTTCGCCTTCGTCATGTACTTCGCCGTCTCCTTGTGTTTTTTCAAGAAATTCATGATGGCATCGATATCGTAGTTTTTCCCGAGCGCCTCGATCTGTTTCGCATCCAATCGGTACGGCTTGCGGCATTCCGGGCACAATCGGCGCACGAGACGCTGAGCGATGATCACGTTCACCGTCGAAGCGATGAGAAACGGCTCAGCACCCATATCGAGCATGCGGGGAAGCGTCGCGGCCGCGCTGTTGGTGTGGAGCGTCGAAAGCACGAGGTGTCCCGTCATCGCCGCGTGCATCGCGATCTCCAGCGTTTCGTTATCGCGGATTTCACCGACCATAATGATATCCGGATCCTGACGAAGCAGCGCGCGGAGTCCTGCGGCGAATGTCATGCCGACTTTGGAATTGATCTGCGTCTGATTCACTCTCGGCATCCGGTATTCCACCGGATCCTCTACGGTACTCACATTCACCTCCGGAGTATTCAGGATATCCATCGCGGTATAGAGCGTCGTCGTCTTTCCGGATCCGGTCGGTCCGGTCACGAGTATCATGCCGTTCGGCTTGTTCATCTGGCGCTGCACCGCTTCGAGCGCGTCCTCGGCGATGCCCATTTTCTCAAGCGTGAGCCCGCTCGACGTCTCATCCAAGAGACGCATCACCACCTTCTCCCCGTCGAAAATCGGGAGGATGCTGACGCGGAAAGAAATCTTGTATTCGTCCTTCGCGATCTTGAACCGGCCGTCCTGCGGCACGCGATGCTCGTCGAGCTTGAGATTGGAGAGCACCTTGATGCGAGCGACGATTCCCGCGGCGGTATCTTTCGGCAGAGACATCGCATCGTGAAGCACGCCGTCGATACGATACCTGACGTGCACCTCTTTCTCGTCCGGTTCGATATGAATATCAGAAGCCTTCTGAAGGATCGCGTGCTTGAGAAGCGTATCGACTACGCGGATGATCGGAAGGTCGGCGGCGACTTTTTCCAGATTGTCTCCATTGCTCTCTCCGTCATCTTCCTTCTTCACGCCATCGGTGAGAATCTCTCCGAATTCCGCCTCGAGGCTCCGTCCATACTGGCGAAGGATCACCTGAATACTCTCTTTCGTCGTGAGGCAGGGAATGATCTTCAATCCCGTTTTCTTCTTGATGAAATCGATGGTCTGGAGATCATCCGGACTGAGCATCGCCACCTTCAGATTCGCCCCCACCTTTTCAAACGCGACGATATTCGCTTTCTTGGCGATGAGTTCGGGAATGATCTGAAGCGTCTCTTCCGGTACCGCCTGCTTGGCCAGATCCACGAACGGGATGCCGAGAACATAGGCGTAGACTTTCTGGAGATCAGCCTCTGAAATCAGCGACTTTTCGAGAAGCGTTTTCCCGAAGTCCTTCTGGCTCTTGGTCACCTCGTCGAACACCGTCTCCAGATCATCCTTCTTCACAAGATTGGAATCCAGGAGAAATTCTTTCAATTGAGCGTTGCTGACATGCATAGTTTTTTGTTTGTGTTTAGAAACAATTTAATATCTCATGTCTTGAGAAAATGCTCAGATTCCGTGCCCTTCCCAAGGCGGGCAGGGAAAATTCTGAGAAAGTAGGGAGGGCTATCATGATAACCCGACGAGCTTTTCAGGATTTGCAGCCGGAATCTGAATATTTTGTCAGACAAGCCGTTTTTTCCTTTCATTACAGCGGTGAGATATGAAATGGTTTCTTATGCATTATACAACAAAGAATTATAAAAATATAGAAAAATCAACTCAGGGAGCGAGTCCCCGAGTTGATTTCCCCTGTTGATTGTTTTTTGTTGATTGCTTATTGATGATCACATCATCCCCATGCCGCCGGCGCCCGGCATCGGCATATCCTTTTTCTCTTCGGGAATGTCGACGACCGCCGCCTCGGTCGTGAGGAGAAGCGATGCGACCGAAACCGCATTCTCAAGAGCGAGTCTCGTCACCTTGAGCGGATCGATGATCCCCGCTTTCACCATATCCTCTTCATACCGATTTTCGAGGGCATTGTATCCGAAATTCATTCCCTTGCCTCGGAGCACTTCATTCAATACGACTGCGGCATCCTGCTCCCCGGCATTGGTCGCGATCTGGCGAAGCGGCTCGGCGAGAGAGCGGAGCAGCGTCTCGTAACCGGCTCGGTATTCATGATTCTCGATCGATTTCTTCGCATATTTGGCAGAAACCTCAGCCGATGCCTTGGCCAGAGCCACGCCGCCGCCGGCGACGATCCCCTCCTCGATCGCGGCCTTGGTCGCGTTCACCGCGTCCTCCATCTTGTGCTTCATGTACGTCAATTCCGTTTCGGTCGAAGCTCCGACACGGATCACCGCGACACCGCCTGCGAGCTTAGCCTTCCGCTTTTCGAGTTTCTCCCGGTCATACTCGCTCTCGGTCTTTCCGATATGCGCGTTGATTTCTTTCACGCGATCTTCGATCGCCTTCTTCTTTCCTTTTCCGCCGATGATCGTCGTCGCATCCTTGGTCGAAACGACTTTCGTCGCCTGTCCGAGCATGCCGATTTCCACCGCCTCGAGTTTCATTCCCTTGTCGCCGGACACCACGGTCGCTCCGGTGAGAATGGCGATATCCTCGAGCAGGGCTTTGCGCCCCTCGCCGTATTCCGGCGCCTTGATCGCGAGCACATTGAGCACGCCGCGGAGCTTGTTCACGACGAGCGTCGCGAGTGCCTCTCCGTCCACATCTTCCGAAAGGATCACGATATCTTTCTTCCCTCCCTTGGCGAGCTTTTCCAGTATCGGCACGATATCCGCGATAGCCGAAATCTTGGCATCGGTGATGAGGATATACGGATTATTTATTTCCGAAGTCTGCGCCTGAGGATCCGTCATCATGTACGGAGAGATGAATCCCTTGTCGAATTTCATCCCCTCGACGATTTCTTTCGAGAGTCCGAGCGTCTGCGACTGTTCCGTCGTCACGACGCCGTCTTTGCCGACTGTCTGCATCACCTCGGCAATCATCTCGCCCATCTCTTTCGACTCGGCGGAGATCGTCGCCACCTGCGCGATCGATTTCTTGTCCCTGATCGGCTGCGCATTTTTTTTCAATATCGCGATCACCTCATCCTTGGCCGCTTCCATGCCGCGCCGGATGCCGATCGGATTGATGCCGGTCTCGACGAACTTGAGTCCCTCACGTACCAGAGCCTGCGTGATCACGGTCGACGTGGTCGTCCCATCCCCCGCCGCATCATTCGTCTTCGTCGCGACTTCTTTGATGAGCTGCGCGCCGAGATTCTCCAATGGATCCGCAAGTTCGATTTCCTTGGCGATAGAAACGCCATCATTGGTGATGACTGGCGTACCATACGGCTTTCCGAGGATGACATTACGCCCCTTCGGCCCGAGCGTCACCTTCACGGCATCCGCCACCATATCGATTCCCCGCTTCATCGCCTTCCTCGCGTCCTCATTGTAAGCAATCCGCTTCGCCATATTTGTTCATATTAGTAATTAGCACTCTCTATTATAGACTGCTAATTTTAACTGTCAAGAATACTTTCATAAAGCATAGAACACGTAACATGGAACAAAAAACGAGATAATCTTAAAGCATCTCGCTCCTCTCTTGTTTTGTGCTCCATGCTCCATGTTCCATGATCCGCCTACACCTTAAATATCATAACATCGCCATCTTGGACAATATACTCCTTCCCTTCCAATCGCAGCACCCCCTGCTCTTTGGCGGTCGCCCATGATCCGGCGGCGATCAGCTTTTCCCAGAAGATCACTTCCGCCCGGATGAATTTTTCTTCGAAATCGGAATGAATGGCCGCGCCGGCCTGCGGAGCGGTCGAACCTTGGAGCACGGTCCATGCCCGCGTCTCCTTTTCTCCCGTCGTGAAATACGTCATGAGCCCGAGGAGCGAATAGGCCTCGCGGATAAGCTCCGGCAGATGGCTCACGAGCCCGAATTCTTCCTGCTCCTCGAGAGTCATATCATTGAGCTCCTCCTCGATCTTGATGTCGAGGCGCACATGCGGCCGCGCCGCGAGCGCCGGAGGAACCGACGCTTCGATGTCCGACATATTATAGACATAGAGAAACGGTTTCGCGGTGAGGAGCGAGAGCTCCTTCAAGAGCCGCTTCGCATCATCAGGATTCCCGGAGAGCGGTATCGCATTCGCGAGGAGTCCTTGCTCCAATCCGACCGAAAGCTCTTCGAGATTCTTCATCTCTTCCGCCGCACCTTTCCGATTCGCGCGCGCTTCTTTCACGGTCTTTTCTTTCCGCTTGGTCACGGTTTCGAGATCGGCCAGGATGAGCTCGGTATTGATCACCTCGATATCGCGCTCAGGATCAATGGTGTCATATACGTGATGTATAACTTCTCCGCCCGAGGCGGACCCGCCTTGGGCGGGAAATACCCGCACCACCTGTATGATCGCATCCGTCTCGCGGATATTGGCGAGGAACTTATTCCCCAGGCCTTCCCCCTCGCTTGCGCCCTTGACGAGCCCGGCGATATCGACGAATTCCACTACAGCCGGTACGATTTTCTCCGTCTTGGAAAAATCCGAAAGCGCCTGCAGCCGATGATCCGGAACAGTCACGATACCGACATTCGGTTCGATCGTGCAGAAGGGATAATTGTTGATGTCGACCGCCTTGCGGGTCAGTGCCTTGAAAAGAGTGGACTTTCCGACATTCGGCAGTCCGACGATACCTACTCTGAGAGCCATAACAAAAAAATCAAAATGTAAATATCAAAATGAAAAAAGAAATCCCATAGAGAACAGATTGATTGTGGCGAAAAAAAGGCGAAAAGTCAATAAAAAAATACCCCACCTCCGATAGTTTCCTATCGAAGATGGGGGCAGAGATGCTTCTGCGTTACACGCGCCTTGCCAATCCTGCTGCGAGGCCGGTATACGTCGATGGTCTCAATGCAATGAGCCGCTCCTTGGCATCATCCGGAATCTGGAGGCTCCAAATAAATTCCAGGAGTGCCTTCTTGGTGATACCCTTGCCGCGAGTCATGTCCTTGAGCTGCTCGTACGCCCCGGACACCCCATAGCGGCGCATGACCATCTGCACCGGCTCAGCAAGGAGCTCCCACGCGCCATCGATATCCGCCGCTATCCGCACTGGATCCGCCTCAAGCTTGCCGAGTCCCTTGAGACAGGATTCGTAGGCCAGAAGCGAATGTCCGAAAGCCACGCCCATATTGCGGAGTACCGTCGAGTCAGTCAGGTCGCGTTGGAGCCGCGAAATCGGCAGCTTTCCCGACATGTACTGCAATATCGCATTCGCCAAACCGAGGTTCCCTTCCGAATTCTCGAAATCGATCGGATTCACCTTGTGCGGCATGGTCGATGAGCCGACTTCACCAGCCTTCAGCTTCTGCTTAAAGTACCCGAGGGAGATGTACTGCCACAAATCGCGATCCGCGTCGAAGAGGACTGTATTCGCATGCGCGACCGCATCGAAGAGCTCGACCATCGTGTCATGCGACTCGATCTGCGTCGTGTAGGGATTGAATTCAAACCCGAAACTTTCTTCGATAAACTTTCGATTGAGTGCTTCCCAATCGACATCCGGATACGCAATCATGGCCGCGTTGTAGTTCCCGGACGCACCATTCCACTTCGCGGTCAGGTCGATAGCCATCATGCGATCACGCGCTCGTTTTATGCGGGAACAAAAAACCGCCATTTCTTTTCCGAGGGTCGTCGGCGTCGCCGGCTGGCCATGGGTACGGGCGAGCATCGGCACATCCGCATGGGCGTGCGACAACTCACGGAAACGATCGAGCAATTTCGCGAGCATGTCCGCCAAAATTTTCCGACTGTCCCGAAGCATCAGCGCATGCGCCACATTGGTGATGTCTTCCGACGTGCACCCGAAGTGGATGAATTCCATTACGGGACGCACTTCTGCATTCTGGGATAAAGTCTCCCTGATCCAATACTCGACCGCCTTGACATCGTGATTCGTTTCCTTTTCGATTGCCTTGACGCGAAGCGCATCTTCTTCGGAAAAATTCAGGGTCACCCGGCGGATTTCTGCCAGGGTTTCCGAAGAAAACCAAGGAGTCTTCCGTACGATATTTCCGGCATCGAGCTCCAAAAGCCACGCGATCTCCACTTGTACCCGATAGGCGATCAAGCCGTATTCGGAACATATCCGGCGGAGCGGATCAACCTTGCCTGCATAGCGGCCGTCAAGCGGGGAAAGTGCCGTAAGCGCTGTATTCATGATTGTATAAACCTCCTTGGTGTGATGAGACGAAGAAATGGCTTTCTTCACGAAGAAAACCCTTAAAGAACTTCACCGGAGTATCGCAAAAAAGAGCTTAGAAGTCAATGAAACCATTGCCGTAACTATTCAATATCTCAACGCTATCATTATTACAAACAAAAGATAGCTTGTCTGATAAAATACTCAGATTCCGGCTGCAAATCCTGAAAAGCTCGTCACTGTCGCTCGCGAGCGACGTGGCTCGTCGGGTTATCCAGATAGCCCTTCTCACTTTCTCGGAATTATCCCTGCCCGCCTTGGGAGGGGCACGGAATCTGAGCATTTTCTCAAGACATGAGATTTTGAATAGTTACTTATGATATACTGGAAAATGTCTAATATCTAATATCTGCTTTCTATGAACCCGGGAATTTTCAAGGCCTACGACATGCGGGGAATTTATCCGACCGATCTGAATGAGCGCGATGCCTATGATATCGGCCGTGCCTTCATCACCCATTTCAAACCGAAGAAAATCGCCGTGGGACAGGATATCCGCAAATCAAGCCAAAGTCTCTTCGAAGCATTCGTCCGCGGAGTCACCGAAAGCGGGGTCGATGTGATCGATCTCGGACTCACTTCAACGCCGATGGTCTACTTCGCGGCCGGCACACTCGATGTCGATGCCGTCGTCGCCATCACCGCGTCGCATAATCCCCCGCAATGGAACGGCATGAAATTCGCCTTGCGCGGAGCCGTACCGGTCGGAGAAAAAACCGGACTCTCTCAGATCCGCGACCTCGCCATGAAAGGCGAATATATCGCATCCGAAAAAATGGGCGATGTCACTTCGCACAATATCAAAGACGATTATATCGATTACTTCACCTCATTCGCCGATTTCCAGGGGAAAAAATTCACCCTCGCCATCGATACCGCCAATGCCATGGGCGTGCTCGAACTCGACATGTACCGGAAATTCCCGAAGGAGATCAGCATGATCAATATCTATGATGATCTCTCGCATCCTTTCGAATGCCATGAAGCGAACCCGCTCAAGCTCGAAACGCTCGCCGAGATCCAAGCTACCGTGATGGAAGTGAATGCCGATCTCGGCATCTGCTACGACGGTGACGCCGATCGCGTCGGCTTCGTCGATGAGACAGGCGTCATCATCCCCATGGATCTCATCACCGGGCTTCTCGGGAAAAGCATCCTCGAAAAAAATCCCGGCGCGACCATACTCTACGATCTCCGCTCTTCGCGCGCCGTGAAAGAAGTGATCGAGGAAGCGGGCGGCGTCGCCCTCGAATGCCGAGTCGGCCATGCGAATATCAAAAAACAGATGCGCGAGGCGGGCGCCATCTTCGCCGGCGAACTCTCCGGACATTATTACTTCAAAGAAAACTCCTACGCGGAATCAAGCACGCTTGCCGCCATCTACCTCCTCAATCTCATGGCGAAAACCGGCAAGAAGATCTCCGAGCTCGTCCTCGATCTTCGCCGATACGCGCACTCGGGAGAAATCAATAGCGAGGTGGAGGACAAGGACGGTGTCATCGCGACGCTCAAGGAACGCTACGCCGACGGCGTCATCACCGAGCTCGACGGCGTGAAAATCGATTATCCCGATTGGTGGTTCAATGTCCGCCCATCCAATACCGAACCGGTTCTGCGGCTCAATCTCGAGGCCGAAACAAAGGAAAAAATGGAAGAAAAACAAGCCGAACTTCTCAAAATTATCCGTGAATAAGCTTCCATTTCAGAGAAAACTTGACGAGTATTTCAGGGGGACATATACTGATTCCAATGAATAATCAGAAACTCCAGACATTCGAAGCAGTCAAACGAAACGGCTAAAACCGCCCCCTGGGGTGGTTTTTTTCTGGCTCTTTAAAAAAATAGAATAGGACCGGTCATCATGAAAATCATCTGTTACTCCAATGAAGTATCCCTGGACAAAATCCCCTGTCCGATCATGCCGAAAGAACATCCGAATGGGTACTGCAATTGTCCGCACGCTCTTCTGAGTTTCCCAGGAGACTGCCACTCCGCTGGAAAATGCATAGTCATTTCCATGGTTCCAGAAGCCAAAGAAGAAGCAGTAAGATTTACAGACCGACACGTCTGATTTTTCCACCTCGGCCAAGGAACTCCTTGGCCGACTTTTTTCTTACATGCTCTTTGCTTCCTGTTTTTTGCTCTCTGTTTTTTGCTCATTGCTCGCTGTAATGAGCTGTCCGCAGGCGGCGGCGATATCATCGCCCATAGCCCGTCGGCGGGTCACATCGACGCCGCGCTCCTGGAGGATTTCCTGAAAATGCGTCACGTGATCCTCGTCGCTCTTCCGATAGGCGCTTGCCGTCGTGTTGTACGGAATGAGATTCACTTTCACCTTCCCGATACCGTTCGCGAAACGCGCGAGCTCGAGCGCGCTTAGCTCGCCATCATTCACCCCTTCGAGAAGAATATATTCGAGCGTCAGGTGCCGTCTCGCCTCCGGAAATTTCTTGAAATAATTTTTCGTCCAAGCGGAAAGCTTCTGCAAAAATTCCGGATACGAAGTCGGCATCATTTGCTGGCGGAGCGCGGCATTGGCCGAATGAAGGGAGATGGCCAGACGGACCGGCGGCCACGACTCATCTTTCAAGAGTTGCTCGAGCATCGGGACGAGACCGACCGTCGATACGGTGATTTTCGTCGGGCCGATTTCAGTATGAGCGAGGATCGTCTGAATTGATGCCTTCACATTCTCGTAATTCGCCAAAGGCTCCCCCATTCCCATGAAGACGATATTGCTCACGCGCTCGTTCTCATCCGTGAGAAGGGCGAGACGATACATCCAGAAACGATACTGATCGATGATCTCATCCTCCGTCAGATTCCGGCCGAAGCCCATCTTTCCCGTCGCGCAGAAAGTGCACGCCATAGCGCATCCGACCTGGGATGAGACGCATATCGTCCGATATCCCCTGGCATTCCGCATGAGCACCGTCTCGATACGCGTTCCGTCCATGAGTTCAAGCACTGCCTTTTCCGTATCGCCGTTATAGCTTCGGAGCACGGCGATTTCTTTCACAGAGAGAAATGATACTGTTTTCATGAGCGCTTCACGCATATCCTTCGAAAGCGACGTCATCGCCTCGAAAGAATTCTGATTTCCATCAAAAAGCCCATGTTCAAACTGACGCCACCGAAAGTCCGGAGCGCCAGGAAAAAGTTCTGAAAATATTTTTTTTCTCGTTTCCATGGCCCCCGATAATACCATAAAAACAAAGCATGGTCAATCCGGCCCGCTCTTACTCGCCGTAGAAAATATCGCGATATTCATTCCTCTCACTGAAAGAATCTTTTCTCGCGGACACCGCATCCAGCGCTTTCTTGAAATTTTCCTCTTTGAAATTCGTCTCCTTGGCATGCTGATCCAGATAGACGCGCTTCTCTTCGTCCGTCCAATGATACTGATACACCGTCTGTTTCCAGAACCACAATCCGTACGAAACAGTAACCAGAAGCAATGCGAGAAAAAGATATTTATGGGAAAAATACCAGACCAGAATCAATCGGCGGAGCACTCCGCCCGGGGTGATAGAAGCAATTTTTTTACCGAATATATTCATACTATCGCGTAGAGCCTATTAATCCTTGGTATATACTATGATATCGAAAAGCGCCTGCACGAGATCTTCGAGAGGCAGTTTTCCGACAGGAGCGGCTATGCCGCCTACCGAAAGGAATGCGTCTCCGGCGGGCGATGATTTCGCCGCGGCAGCCGAGACATCGGGATCGAATCGGCGAATATCGAGCGCCACCACTTCGACCGCGTACGGCAATGATTCGACCTGATGGAGAAACCTCGCCGCATCCGCGTACTTCCCCCGGACATCGAATCGGAGAGGCATATATTGTTCGAGCGGCAGATTTCCCACGATGCTCTCATCTTTTTTCTCATTCTTTTTTTCCGCTTCCGTTGCGCTCTTGTCATTGCCCACGCTTGATTCAGCGCCTTTCTTCACGCTTGCAGCCGGCTTCTTCTTCACCCCTGATTCCCTGCTCGTAATGACGATCTCTACGGCATTATCATGGGCGAGCGCCTCGATATTTTCGATGAAAGGCACCACCTGATCATGATTTATCAGCGTATCGATGACATCCTCATTCTTGAGAATGAAATCGTACTGGGTCCGCAACTCTGGAAGCTCCTTTACCCGGCTTTCCTGATTCGCCTGCAAGACGCGTTCGGCCTCGATCATATTGGCCTTCCCGATAACCTTATTCTGCAGAGGAAAAACGACCCACTGGAAGACCGCCGTGAAAAAAAGCAGCGATCCGGCGATGATTCCGAGAGGATACAATTTTCGAAAAGAGGAATTCATAGGTTTTGTACTCGACATGAGATATTGGACGAATTCTTATTTGACACACTCTTTTTTCACCGAGAAGCCTATCTGGAACGAGATGTCTTTCGGCGAGAGCCAAGTGGATGGCGGAATATCCACCGCCACGATACACGGCTCCGCGCTCAGATTCTTCTCAAGCGTCACGATATCGTTCCGCTCCGCGGCTTTTCCGGAAAAACTCACTTCATATTCCTTGGTCGCCACGCTCGAGAGAGTCACCTCCGCGGGAAGCGCCCGCTCGAAGATGAGCAGAAGGTCGGTGAAGTGGAGGTGCTCCAGATCGAGCAGGACGGCTACCTCTACCTTCTTATTCACCTCCTGGAATTTTTTCTCGATTTCGACCAGGGATCTCCTATTGTCGCCCGATTCCAATTGCTGCGTCGCATTCTGAAAGGATGTTTCGTTGTATCGGAGAGCGAAAAACGCCCCTACGAGGATAAAGATATAAAAACCCTGGAAAAAAAGAAGCATGAGCATCTGTGAAAAGACGAATCTCGAACGAACCCGCTCTTTCAAGTGGGCTTTCTTGTCTTCCGGCAGCAGATTAAGCAAGATATTCATATTCTTCTATATTTGGAATGGCGAGCCCGATGGCTGTCGAGTACTGCACCGACCGATCGCGATCGATCGACGGGATGCTTTCGCCCATCTTCACATTCACCCAAGGGTCCCCGAGGGTTACCGTCTTTCCGAGCTTCCACGTGAGATACGGGATGAGTCCCTTCATATTCGCTCCGCCGCCGCACAGCACGATAGCATCCACTTGCGATGAATACCGCAGATTCCCCAGGTAGAACTCGATCGATCGTCCCATTTCGGCGATGAGATTATCAAGGATAGGGCGTGCCGCATTGAATACGGGATTCTCATCGGTAAAAGATCCGATGCCCTGGGAAAGCTTTATTTTCTCGGCCTCTTCGAAGGAAATGCGCATTTCCTTGGAGATCGCATCCGTAATCGCCTGGGATGACAGCGGGATGCTCGATGTAAAGCATGGGACATTCCCCAGGCACACGAAAAAGCTCGTCCGACGATCGCCGATATCGACGATGAGTGTCGTCTTCTTCAGATTTTCCGTGCTGGAAAGAAGGCTCCGTGCCTGAGCGACGGCCTCAGTCTCCATTCCCACGACCTCGAATCCGGCCCGCTCGACGACGGAATAAAAGGTGTCGACGACGCCCCGGGCGACCGCCACTACCAACACGAAGGTTTTCTCCTTCGATTGATCATAAAACAGTTCGTCGGAAAGCACCTGCCAATCATAATAGACCTGATCGATGGCGAGCGGAATATTCGCCTCGATTTCCCACTTGATCGCTTCTCCGACTTCCGATTCAGGCATATGTGGCAGCGTAATGATACGCAGGAATGCCTTCGTTTCCGGGAGAGAACAGACGACCTTTTTCGTCTTTATTTTTCCCGGCTTCCCCTGATCGGAAAGCTTCCGGATGGCATTCACGACCGCCTCTTCATCGTGGATCTCCCCGTCCATCACGGCGCCGTTCGGAAAAGATACCGATGCATATGATCGGAAGACATGCTTCCCTCCCTCCTCCTCGATCCACACACCCTTCACGGACAGATCAGAGAGATCCAATCCGAACGGACGCGGAAAAAAGTTGATGATTTTTTTCTGGAATAATCCCATGTTTTTATTTTTCTCTATTTTAGCACAAAATATACCACAACGAGAGAATCTTCAATTTTGAGTGCAATTTCGACCCGCGCTACGCCAGAGCTTCGGCGAGGCGAGGGCGTAATTGAGAAACAAAGCAAGCTGTACTGACGAAAGTACAGCGTCGAGTATCGGAAATTACAACGAAGAAGTGCGCTAAAATCGGAGATTCTCACATACCTAAAGCTCCTCCCAGAGATCGAGCGTATACTGCGACCCTGTCGGAAAATATGGAGGAGGGCAATACAGGAGATTATTGTCATAATACAGATTTCTCGTCGCATATCCGGAAACATGATTTCCCTCATTGTCCACCCAAGAGAATCCATACCGCTTGTTGCTCGCGATGGCGCCATATATGGTGATCGTATCCCTCATGGCAGAGGTACCGGTATAGCTCGCGCGCCCGACACGGCCTGTCTGCGCGAGGAGCGACGCGTCAATCCGGAGAATATTATTGCTTTCCCGATATATCTCCACATCTTTCTGACCGATAAGTCCGATCATATTGTCGCAATCGATACTCCCGTAACGGACATCTTTGCCGAGATACATGGTTTTCTGCGATTCGGAAATAAGATTCGCCGCCACTATCGTCACGCGTCTGCCATTCACGGCCCCCTCGAGCCACACATTATTCTCAACGAATATGATTCCATTATCAGGGATATCATAGCTTGTCACTCCGCCGTCATACTTGTTTATCATGTTCGTCGAGGAGATGAAGCTCTTCACTGTCTGAATAGTGAAGCTAGTGCCGTTCAATATGATATGCCGACCCTGATTATCATTATTGAAATAAAGGCTCCCATTCGTTCCGGCCTGCGCCTCGCTTTTCATGAGACTCAGATCCCCGAGCACGCCATTGAAATCGACTGGAGCGACCGGAAATTCCCTCCCCGCTTCGAAGACATCCGTCCTATCCGAAACGGCATTCGGCGAAGCCTCGGCGGGACGGAAAGAATTATTCATCCCGGTCGCCGGAGGAACATTTATATGCGTATGGACTCCGAATTCCTCATTATTATCACTATGATCCGGATCATTATACTCATCCACCGAGCTCGTCACGAGATTGTGCGCCAAACCATCGAATCGGATGCCGTTATTCGAATGGATCGGTCCGAATACCTCCGTCCCGACGCCGAAACGAACCGCCATATTGCTCATCACGGCATTCTCGCTCCACGACGGCCTCCGCAGACGCACCTTGATCTT
>Ga0172380_10004503_pt1 | contig 17849 bp, 17 predicted proteins | sample Leawe162metaG_FD_119747 | JGI IMG/M metagenome (GOLD analysis project Ga0172380, IMG submission 119747) | Leachate microbial communities from a municipal landfill in Southern Ontario, Canada - Leachate well 162 metaG | ecosystem: Engineered > Solid waste > Landfill > Unclassified | place... | reverse complement strand
GAATGTTTCCATGAACTCCCGGCCGAACCTGGCAACGTCCTCAACGTGGCCGGCGTTGGCGCACGTAGGCGACGAAACCGGTTAGGAACTTGGCGAGGTTGTCGCGAGTGGCAGCATCGCTAATGTTGCCGCTGGCGTCGATGACGTTGGAGGCATGCGATACGAGCAGGCGGCCTGCGGGCCAGAGGTCGGCCCCTAGATTTCGGAACATGGGCAGCCAGGCGGCCTGCGCGAGGATGGTGCCGAAGCCCCCTGGCGATGCGCCGGCGAGAGCGACCGGCTTGCCGCCGAACACGCGCGCCGTGTCGCCTGGAGGGCGCGATAGCCAGTCGAATGCATTCTTCGCCACGCCCGCAATGCTGTTGTTGTATTCCGGGCTGACCAGCAGCAAACCGTCGGCAGCGGCTATTGCCTCTTTCAGCTGTGTTACCGCTGCCGGAATTCCGGAGGCGCTCTCGTCATCGGCGTTATAGAGCGGAATTGCCGCCAGCGATTCGATGCGAAGCAGGCTGTCCGGCGGCATCATCGATGCGGCGGCACGCAGCACCGCGGAATTGTACGAGTCTCGACGCAGACTGCCCGAAAGACCGATCAGAGTTAGCATGGCGTTTGCCTCCTGGTAGGTTGGGCGCACAGCGGCGCAGGAAAGGGGCAGGCATCCGTATGGCAGTGCGCCCGCCAGCCCCTGGGTCTCGCATTGAAATGGCGATGCAGCGGAATAGTAACCCCATTCCATCTGCGGCGACATCGAGGTGGGCGACTGCAATTCGGAACGCGGGCCAAGTTCCGTCGGTGGCGGGGCCGGTGCTTGGGACAGGCGCTTGGGTATTGCGCAGCCGGGAGCCATGCGTTAGATTGCCATGAGGCCAATGCGAATCGAAAGCGATAGATGGGCAATCTAAGCGACCGCGATACCATCGATCGCGTACGCGGCTGGGTGGACGCGGCGAAGCGCGTCGTGGTTTTCACCGGCGCCGGGATTTCCACCGAATCGGGAATAGCGGATTTTCGCGGCCCGCAAGGCGTGTGGACCAAGAACCCCGCTGCGGAGAAGCTCGCGACCTTGCATCACTATCTCGCCGACGTGGAAGTCAGGAAGGCTTCCTGGCGCTTCCGGCTTTCTCATCCGCTTTGGGAGGCCAAGCCGAACGCCGGGCATCGGGCGATCGTCGCACTCGAGCGCCGCGGCAAGCTGCACGCACTGATCACGCAGAACATCGATGAACTTCATCAGGCCGCCGGGAATTCACAGGAGATCGTCATCGAAGTGCACGGCACCATGCGCGCGGTGATCTGCTGGGCCTGCAAGCGCAAGATGCCGATGCCGCAAGTGCTCGAACGCGTGCGCGCCGGCGAGGAAGATCCGCATTGCGAACTCTGCGGCGGAATACTCAAGAGCGACACCATTTCCTTCGGCCAACAGTTGGTGCCGGAGGTGATCGCACGAGCCATGGCGGTGGCGCGCGAGGCCGATCTCTTTCTCGCCGTAGGCACCAGCCTCAACGTGTATCCAGCGGCGGGTGTGGTTCCGACGGCGCAGGCGGCGGGTGCCCGCATCGCGATCATCAACGCTGAGCCGACGCCGTTCGACGATGACGCCGACGCGACGCTCGCTGGCACTATCGGTGAGGTGCTGCCGTACATCTGTGGTGATGCCTGATGATCCGTGGCATCCGGCGTTACAATCGCGCTTGATGACGGCAGCGTGGCCGGTAGGAACAAAGACGGACCTTTCGCATAACGAGGAGAATCGCCATGGCGACCTATGTTCCCAGCACCAGAGATTGGGTGCGCGAGCAAGTTGAACTGTATGAAAGCAGCGGTGGTACCGAAGGCACGACGCTTCGTGACAGCGGGCTGCCGGTGATCATCGTGACCAATATCGGCAATAAGACCGGTGCCGTGCGCAAGACCCCGCTCATGCGCGTCAAGGATGGCGCCAACTATGTGCTCGTGGGCTCGAAGGGCGGGGCACCAAAGAGCCCGTTGTGGGTGCATAACCTGCGCAACGATCCAAGGGTCGAGATTCGCGACCGGACCGTGGTACAGGCGATGCAGGTGCGTGAGGTTACGGACGCCGGCGAGCGGGCGCGGCTCTGGAAGCTCTCGGTGGAGGCGTTTCCGCCGTACGAGGAATACCAGGCAAAGACCAGCCGGCAGATTCCGATTTTTGTGGCCGAGCCGGTTCGCTAACGGATAGCTTGTTCCAGGCACGACCGTGCCTGGCGCCTGGTGCAAGCGGACGCGTTGCTAAGCTGGGCGGGGGAAACAGCGCTGCCCACGATAGATCATGCCCCAGCGAAAGATCATGCCCCAGTCCCGCACCCTCGACCGCATCTCGCCGTACCTTCTGCTGACAACCGTTGTCTTCTTCTGGGCGCTGAACTGGATCGTGGGGCGGCTATTGCGGGACGACGTCCCGGCCACCTCGCTTGCCTTCTGGCGCTGGTTCACGGCGTCTTTGCTGCTACTGCCGTTTGCCTGGTCCCACCTGGTGCGCGGCTGGCCACAAATGCGACGCGCCTGGGTGATCATGATCCTGCTCGGCGTGCTCGGCACATCCTTCATCAGTGTTGCGTCGTATACGGGCCTCAAGTACACCACCGCCGTCAGTGGCTCCATACTCAATTCATTCACCCCGGTCTTCATCATCGCCATCTCCTGGGCCTTCCTCGGACAGAGGCTGCGCGCCTCACAATGGGGGGGGGTGGCGATTTCGCTGATCGGAGTGCTGTGCATTGTCGCGCGGGGCGATCCGATGGTTGTCATGACGCTCTCCTTGAACGTCGGCGACCTCTGGATCATGGCCTCGATGTTGCTCTGGGCCCTTTACACGATCTGCCTTCGCTGGCGGCCGCCGGACCTGCACCCGCTGGGATTGTTGGCCGCAACCTCGATCATCGGCGTGGTGGCGATGCTGCCGCTGTACTTTTGGTCGCTAAGCCACGACCCGCAGGTCATTTGGTCGCCGGGCGCCGTGACGGCGATTGCCTATCTAGGCATATTTCCGTCAGCGGTGGGCTACATCTTCTGGAATAACGCGGTATCCCGCGTCGGACCGAACAAGGCCGGAATGTTCATGCACCTCATCCCGTTGTTCGCGAGCCTGCTCGCGATTGTCATCCTCGGCGAAGACATGCACCTGTTCCACATCGCCGGCATGGCGATGATCCTCAGCGGCATCTGGCTCGTAAGCCGTAGAGGAACATCGCAGGCCGGGGTCGGAATGGACGCATGACGCTACCAACATCCTTGCCATCGAATGCGCGGGACTAGACCCGCGGCTGCGTCCCGATCCCCTGAAACGGCAATCAGTTGGCCTTCACCGCCAATACCGGGCAGGAAACATTGAGCAGAAGTTCCTGGGCGACACTGCCGAGAAAGAGTTTTCCGACAGGCGAGCGCTTGCGCAGGCCGATGACAAGCACTGACACCTTCAGCGATTCGATCATCTCTTCAATTTCTTCAACGGCACTCTTGCCTCGAACAAACTGCTTGAACTTGGCGTCGATCCCCGATGCGGCCAACAATCTCTCGACGCGCTCAACATCAAAAGTTTCGGCCACCGATTCATCCGGGCTGGTGCCGCCGGGACCGGCATTGACCACCACCAGACGTTCCTGACGGCGCTTCGCAATTTCTAATCCCTTGTCCAGAGCCGCCTGTCCTTCCGGGCGCGGTACATAGGCTACGAGTATGGTCATGTTCTTTCTCCTTTTTCTTCGCGGGTCGGCTATTTCTTGGAAACCATAACAATACTACGCCTTGGTCGCCCAAGGTCAATGGGAACGCTCCTAATGCGCAAACCACGACTTGCCGGACGTCATGCCATGCCTGACTCTTGCCGCCACTGAAACCAGCGCTGTCGTCAAAGCGATGGCGGCTGCGAACGCCAGGTCCACCACATACTCGGAGCGGGCGAGGCGGGCGGCAGCCAAGATACGATCTTGCTCCTGCAAATTGACCGCGTCGAAGGCGCCATGTGCATTCTGATCGGGCTTGGATTCATTGCTCTTCATGATAGATCTCCTAATGCGTCCCGATATCGGAATTCAGGACTTGAGCAAATATACCAGCGTTGCTGCGTTGCAACAAACGCTAATATTTGGCGCTACTGCTTAGAAAATATATCTTATAGATCGAAGGCGATCCCTAGCACGGCGCGTCCAGCTCGGGGTAATGTCGGAAGACCCCAGACTGGTTGAACGGAATGCGCCGTTTTGACGCCAGATAGGCGGCAATCCGCGGCCGCGCCGAAATCCGATCGAGCAGCGCGACGAGACGCAATTCGTAGCGCATTGCGTCTCTCCCGAGCGCTCTCTTCTCAGCGGTTGCAGGCGATGCCCGCGGCGCACGATCAGCTATCCGGATTGGCCATCCATTTCAGCAAGGCGGCAAACAAGGTATTCGGGTCGTAGGGCTTGGCGACGAAATCGTTCATGCCAGCCGCAATGCACCGTGCCTTGTCCTCGACAAAAGCATTCGCGGTCATGGCGAGAATCGGCACCTTTGCCCCTCGCGGCGATGCCCGTATCTGGCGCGTGGCCTCCAACCCGTCTACTCGGGGCATCTGCATGTCCATCAGGATCACGGCGTAGTCCTTGTCCTTGGCCATGGATATCGCCTCTTCGCCGTTCGTGGCGCGGTCCACCTGCAGACCGGTCGCCTCCAACAACATGCAGGCCACTTCCAGATTCATCGGGTCGTCATCAACGACGAGGACGGGTTCTCCCAGATGGTAGATGCGTAGCCTCATCTCTGGATCAAGGTCGTTCTCGGTCGGAACCGTTGCAACGCGTGCAGACGCCTTCTTGAGACGTGCGGTGAACCAGAAAGTACTGCCTGCCCCGGGTGCGCTGACCACCCCGGCATCCCCGCCCATCAACTGTGCCAGCTTCTTGGTCATGGCCAGCCCCAAGCCGGTGCCCCCATATCGCCGGGTAATCGAGTTGTCGGCCTGCTCAAAGGCAGAGAATAGCCTCGGAATTACCTCGGGGGCGACGCCGATTCCCGTGTCCTGCACCTCGAACCGCACCAGTACGCTGTCACCGGAATCCACCTCGGACTTGACGCGCAGGGTGATGCTTCCGGATTCGGTGAATGTGATCGCATTGGTGGCGTAGTTGAGCAAGGCCTGCTGAAGCCGGGTCTGGTCCCCTACCAGATGATGGGCCTGATTCTCTGTCTCGACGCGCAGCTTGAGAGATTTCGCCTGCGCGCGATCCTGGAGTATGGACGTCACGTTGGCGGCGATGCTGCCCAGGCTGACAGGGGATTCCTCTAGGGCGAACTTGCCGGCTTCGATCTTGGACAGGTCGAGGATGGCATTGATGATTTCCAGCAGGTGGTGTCCCGCGGCATCGATCTTGTCCAGGCGCTCGGTCTGTTCGGCTGTGACACCAGATCGTTTGATGATGCTCACCATTCCGGTTATGGCGTTGAGGGGCGTACGGATTTCGTGCGACATATTGGCCAGGAAAGCGCTCTTGGCGATATTGGCGGTTTCAGCAGCCTCTTTGGCGACCGACAGGGCGGCGGTGCGGTCAGCCACCATCTTTTCAAGGTGGTCCCGGTATTTCTTCAGCTCAGCCTCGGCTTGCCTGATTTCTGTGACGTCGCGACTTACCCCGACCAAGCCGATGATCTCTCCGTCGGCCGAGCGCAAAGGAGCCTTTACCGAGTCGAAAACGCGGATCTGGTCGCCGATATTGGCGTAGTCGTTGGGCGTATGCACCAGCTTCCCCGAAAGAGCGGTCAGGTCGTCCTGCTGAAAGCCGCGTATGCCTTTTTCGCGCGAGCCCAGAACCAGATCCGGATTCCAGCCGCTCTCGATATCGTTCTTGCCATATAACTCGTCCGGGGTCGTACCAAGCGCCTGGGCAAATATCTTGTTGCATAGAACCAAGCGCAACTCTCTATCCTTGACGAAGATGAAGTCGGCTGACGAGTTGATTACGTTTTCAAGAAGAGATGATTTTTCGCGTAATTCGCGTTCCGCCCGTACGCGCTCGGTAACGTCGCGCGCCGTGGCATAGGTGACGCTGGCTTTGGCGTCGAAATAGGCGGTCCACGCCAGGGTGACCACCCGGCCGTCCTTGCAGACATAGCGATTCTCAAAGCTCATGGAGGGGCGAATCGCGACCTGGAGTTTCATTTCATCGGCGGTTCGCTGTCGGTCCTCGGGCAGGATGAACTCCAGAAACGGCTTTGCCACCAGTTCGCTTTCTTCAAAGCCGGTTAGGCGCACAAAGGCCGGGTTGACCTGCTTGAAGCAGCCGAAGGGATCGGCAATGCACATCAGATCGGTGGAGAGCTCGAAGAACTTGGCATACTGTTCCTTTTGCGCCTCCAGGCGCTTCTGCTCGGTGATGTCGCGGATGAATGCATTGCACTCCGGCCCGCGCTCTGTCATGACCGCCGATATGGACACTTCGACCGGAAACTCATGGCCATCCTTATGCAGGGCGCTGGCCTCAATCCGCTTGTTCTGGAAAGGCCCCGTGCTGGACGACAGCATTATTTGCTGTATGTCCTGCCCATGAAGGCTGAGGCAGTGAGCAGGGGCGATGGTGCTTTCGACCGGTTGGCCCAGGATCTCCCTGCGGGACCAGCCAAAGATCCTCGTTGCCTGGGGGTTCCAGCCGATTATCACGCCTTTCGCATCTACCGTCACGACGGCATCCATCGCGGTATCGACGAGGATTTGCAGCCGGTTCTTGCTTTCCCGCAACGCAAACATCAGGTCGATTTGCTGTTCAGCGGCGGCCCAGCATTTCTCCGCGGCCATTGAAAAACCCGAGCGCTCGGCGATGTGATAGGCCGCAACCTCAATCATGTCGGAGCGTTCCTTCGAAGTGGGAATCCATGTCACGACGGATTCTCCTTCAGCGACGTCGGACTCGGCGCTTGCCCCAAGTTTGCTATCCATCTGGATCTACGCCCTCCGAGTGAAACCCCTATGACGCGCTGTTATGCCCACACCGAACAAGCTAACGGCTATCCAAGGTCACACGGGTACTTGGGCAGACCGCGGCTTCGATACTCCCGGACGAGAACTTGCATGCCTGATGACGCCACAAGCATGGTCAGCGCGCATTCCATCCGCCTAATTCTAACTGCTGATGGAAGGCGAACAATACTGGGAAACAGGTAGTCAGAGGCGGCAGCATGAGCTGCAGAAACGCGATGGGGACGCCCCGAGCCGCGGACTCGAGAACCAGGCTTGTTCGCCCCGTCGACCTGCGGCCACCAACTGGAGCGCGACATCAGGTACGATGCTCCCTCTTGAACAACAGTCGGAAGGCAACAGGAATGCGACATAGGAACATAGGGAAGATCACTGACAGCCTCTGGTACCTGGGCAACGAGGACGTCTGCGTTTATCTATTGGAAGGCGATGGCGGCTCGACCTTGATCAATGGCGGAATAGGCTGTCTCGTGCCCGATCTGCTGGATCAGTTTGCTCGCTTTGGGATCGATGAGTCGCGGATAAACAAGTTCGTCATCCTGCATGCGCATTTCGATCACATCGGCATCGTTCCCTACTTCAAGCGCCGCTTTCCCGATCTCACCGTCTACGCATCCGCGAGCGGCTTGAAGGTCCTCAAGAATCCCAAGGCGCTGGCCACCATGAATCGTCTGGACGCCGCCGCAACCGCACAGCGGGGTATGGCTGCCGCCTGCCAGGGATACGACCTCGAATGGCGCGAAAGCATCGAGGGCGTAGCGGTCGGCGACGGCGACCGGATAGAACTCGGCAACACCCGCATCGAAATCATCGAACTTCCCGGTCACTCGGCCTGTTCCATTGCCGCCTACGTGCCGGAAATCGGTGCGCTGTTTCCCTCGGATGGCGGCGGAATACCCTTCGATGACACGATACTGACCTACGGCACCTGGAATTACGACACCTTCGTCGCCAGCCTGCACAAGCTCGAGGGACTTGCCGTCAAGTATCTCTGCGCGGACCATTGCGGTTATGTCAGCGGAGAAGAGGCAGCCCGCTTTGTCACGGACGCGATCAAGGTGGCCGAAGCCAATCGTGCGCAGATGGTGGCAATACTTGAGCGTACGGGTAGCATCGACGCCGCCGCCGGCGAGTTGTACGCCAGTCTTGCCCACCAGGATTTCGGCGACCTGCTGCCACGCGAAACGAAGCTTCAGACCTACCGCCTGATGTTGCAGAGCATTGCCGGCGGTCCGCGCTGAGGGTGTTGGCACCAGCGGCTGAAGCCAGCGTCCCGCGGTACGCCTAGCCCGTCGCTGCCGGTGCCAGCATCGCCAGCAGATTCTCATCCGGCAACATGTATTTCGACTCATCCGGATTCACCGCCTGAATGCCGACGTGATCCGCACCGGCATCCCAGTGCTGCTGTATGCGCAAGCGTATGGCGGCTTCGTCGCCCCAGGCGACCAAGGCGTCGACCAGTCGGTCCGATCCTCCGTCCGCAAAGTCGGCGTCGATGAAGCCGAGCCGCAGGAGATTGTTGCAGTAATTGGGTAGGCTCAGATAGCGCCGGATCGCTTTCCTCGCTGCCGAGCGCGCCTTTACCGGGTCCGATTCCAGCAACACCTTCTGTTCCGGGCACAACAGCTTTCCCGGCCCGAGAATCGCCCGCGCTGCCGCAGTATGTTCTGGCGTGATCAGGTAGGGATGTGCGCCGTCCGCGCGTTCGGCGGCCAGCGCCAGCATCTTCGGTCCAAGTGCAGCGAGCACGGTCAATGACGGCTGCGATGGCTTCGGCGCTTGATAGTTTCCCCGGCTCATCGCATCGAGATAGCTGCGCATGGTCGCGACCGGCTTGGCGTAGTGGTGGCCACGCAGGGCTTCGACCAGGTGCACGTGCGAAACGCCCAAGCCGAGCAGAAAGCGATTGTTCGACTGCTCGTTCAAGGCCAGTTGGGCGCTGGCCATTGCCACTGCGTCGCGCCCGTAGATATTGGCGATGCCCGTGGCTACCACCAGCGTCTCGGTGTTGGCCAGCAACCATGAGACATGGACCAGCACGTTGCGGCCCACCGACTCCGGAACCCACAATGCAGAATAGCCGAGCTTTTCGACGCGTCTGGCAAAGGCGGCGGCAGCAGCCGCTGTCATGCCGTCGGTCATGGACCAGACACCCAGCCTTCCGAGTTTCATATCAACCCCTCCCTTTGAACAGACTGCGAATCGAACCGCCCAGGCCGCAGTGTCTCACAACAGCTTCCCGCGCATCCGGACGCTACACGGCAGAAGCTGCGCCGCCTGCCAGATCATCGCGACAGGTGGCGTTGCAGCAGTTCCAGCGCCGCAGCGCAGAACGCGGTCATGTTCGCCAAGCGGTCAGTGCTGCCGGTCTCGATGGTGATGGCCTCCTCCGCACCGCCGGCGACAGCGATGCACGTGTGGCCGGCACTGTCGCCATAGGGGTTGCCGGTCGGGCCTGCCGCACCGGTTTCGCCCAGCCCCCAAGTGGCGGAAAAGCGCTGACTCGCGGTGCGTGCGAGCAACAGGGCGTAGGGCTCTGACGCCGAGCGCATGCCGGCAACCGCCTCGCGCGGGAGGTTCATCAGCAAGACCCGCGCCTTGGGCGTGTACACCACGGCCCCACCGAGAAAATACGCCGAGGCCCCGGGGATCGCCAGCAGCGCCGCCGAAAGAAGACCGCCAGTCGACGATTCCGCGATTGAAAGGGTTTCGCGGCGCTCTTTCAGCAGCATGGCCACCTTTTCGGCCAGGGGTAGCAAGGTCTTCATGTTGGTCTCGATCAGATAGCTCAATAAGTGAGGGTCAGCCCGGTTCTTTGGACCAGGCCCCTGACCTGAGTCCGATCTCTGTCTATGATCTTCTTGAAATCCGCCGGGCTCATTCCTCCGGGCACCATCCCGAGTCCGTTGATCTGCTTCACCACGGCAGGGTCCGTGACCGAGCTGGCCAACGTCTTGTGGATCAGATCGATGACTTCAATGGGCGTTCCTCTCGGCGCCAACAAGCCCACCCAGGCAGCCGTCTCAAAACCCGGAACGCCACTCTCCGAAAGAGTCGGGATTTCGGGTCGGAGCGGGTAGCGCTTGGAGGAGCCAACCGCCAGGGCTCGTATCTCGCCCGATTCGATCAGCTTCTGTACGGTGGAAAACAACTCGACCTCCAAATCGATGCGACCTCCAATCAGATCTACCAATACCGGGCTGGAACCCTTGTAGGGCACGTGCGTGAGCTGTATGCCGGCGAGAGCGGATAGCAACTCGCCATTCAAATGGCTATAGGCACCATACCCCGCCGATCCGAAGGTCAGCGATTTGGGTTTTGCCTTTGCGGCATCAATGACTTCCTTTACGCTCTTGTACGGGGAATTTTTTCCGACCACCAATACCGGAGGTCCGTACGCAATGATGGAGATGGGGACCAGATCTTTTTCCGCATCATAAGACAGCCCCTTTGCCGCGACAGGACTGATCGTAATAGGTCCCGGCGTACCGGCAACCAGCGTGTATCCATCGGGCTTTGAGCGAGCCGCCTGCGTGGTGCCTATGGTGCCGCCGGCACCCGGAATATTATCGACATAGAAGGATTGGCCCAAACGCTTGGTCAGTTCGTTGGCGATAAGTCGCGCGAGCAAATCGGATCCGCCAGGCGGGAAAGGCATGATGATGCGCACCGGATGGGCTGGATACGTATCCTCGGCCGATGCTGGCGCAGCGAATGCCAGAAGCGGCAGGATGCAGGCCAGGGCGATCAGGCTTGAGACAGGCCTTCGAACAGTTGCAGTCATGTCGCGTCTCCATTTTTATAACAACAGACAAGTACGGCAGAAATACAAGTTTGATGCCTGCAATCATTATCAGCTTCGAGCCGCCAGCTTGCCGCCACGCCGCGAGTTCCGGCAACGCCAACGCATCCGACCTGCGCGGCTACTTGAAGAATGCCCTGATGTCGTCCCGCTGCTTCTCCGGTCGAAGCATGGAGAAGGGCTCGTTGTAGAGCTGGCGCATGGCGTTTACGTCGCAGGCACCGGTAGCGGGGTTGATGCTTATGCGGGGGCTGAGGATGCCATGGGTCCAAAAGAAATCCTGGCCCCGGTCGCCCGGATACAGGGCCAGGTTGAAGCTATGGATCCCCACGCTGTCGAAATAGCGGAACACCCGGTGCAATCCTTGCGCCATGTCCGACAAGTCCTGGGGCAGCAAGTCCCAGGATGAAGCGCGGCTGGGAAACATGAACAGGATGTCTCCCATGGTGCCGAACGGCGCGTAATGAGTAAGCCATTCGACGTTGCCGGTGCGGCCTATATAGCGCTCGTCGCGCCGCATCTCCTCTGCGAGGAAATCCGCCCAGAAATTGCGGCCGCTCTTTTCCTTATAGGCCCGGCTGCGACCTATGAGATCGGCGTGGAAATTGCCGGGGGTGGAAGTCGCGTACACCTGGAGATGGGTATGGATCACGCTGCCTCCGGCGTAAGGCATGTAGTTCCAATTCACCAGAGGATACTCGGCTTCCGGATCGTCCTTGGCGCAGCGCTCGAAGTACTGGAAGGCGGCAGTGAAGGCGTCGGTCAGTTGCCGCGACGTGAGTTCCGACAGCGGCACGTAATGCTCCCGGGTCACCACAGCCACCGCGCTGTGCTTGTCGTAAGGGGACAGGTTGGGAAATAGCACCGTCTCCCCCAGCTTGATGCGGCCTTCGGCAATCATGTCGGCGGGGAACTTGGGAGTGATCGTCTCCACCTTCCCGTCGCAGAAGGGGCAGGTACTGCGTGTCGATTCCGCGAGCGGCGTCAGATCCTTCTTGGGAAACCCCTGGAAGGTGGCGAAGTGGGTGATGCGCGACGTGCTCCCCGTCAGCGGATGGAAGCGGACTTCGCTCTCCACCTGGAGCTCCTGGAAATTGTTTCTCGGGTCCAAGAGACGCGTGTATTTCTTGATGTTCCTGAATTCCAAGGGCATGGTGGCGGTGCCTTCGCTGTTTGTCGGATGATCGTGAACGGTGGAAATCATATGCCAAAATCGCGGCAAATGCAGTGCCGCAATCTGGCGCCTGGGGGCGCTTCAAGCCCCAGTGAGGGCGGCAGCGGTAGGCGAAATATCGTCGCGCCGGCCGCCGCGCGCCAGTGAACGATGAGGGATAATGCCGGCCTCGGCAAGGAAACGAGTAAGGGCAAGAGATGCAGGAGCCGGCTGCAAATGCGCCAGTAAATGTTGCGGGTTCGCTCGGCGGGCGCGAGGTGGTGCTGTCTATCCTTTTTTCGCTGAGCTTCTGCCATCTGCTCAACGATCTGATGCAGTCGCTGATCTCCGCGCTCTATCCGATGCTGAAGGAGCAGTTCCACCTCGATTTCACGCAGATCGGGTTGATCACGCTGGCTTTTCAGCTGACTGCCTCGTTGCTGCAACCAACCATAGGCACCTACACCGACCGTCGCCCGCTGCCCTATTCGCTGGCGATCGGCATGGGCATGACGCTGATCGGGCTGATCCTGCTGGCGTTTGCCGACAGCTACGCAGCCGTATTGTTGGCGGCGGCGATGGTGGGCACCGGCTCGGCAGTATTTCATCCCGAGTCCTCACGCGTTGCCAGGCTTGCCTCCGGCGGTCGCTACGGGTTCGCGCAGTCGCTGTTCCAGGTCGGCGGCACGCTCGGCCAGGCAATCGGCCCGCTGCTGGCGGCCCTGATCGTGCTGCCGCGCGGCCAGGGCGCCATCGCCTGGTTCTCCTTGATGGCGCTTGCCGCCATGCTGATTCTTGCGCACGTGGGCCGATGGTATGGGCGACTGCTGCGTTCCCTGCAACCGGCCGCGGCGCATGGCGGCAATGCCGAACCGCTGCCGCGGGGACGGGTGATCTTCTTCTTGTTCCTGTTGATGCTCCTTGTCTTCTCGAAGAACGTCTATGCGGCAAGCCTGAGTTCCTATTTCACCTTCTACCTCATCGACCGCTTTCAACTCTCGGTGCGGGATGCGCAACTGCTTCTGTTCGTCTTCATGACAGCCAACGCGGTCGGCACGCTGATCGGCGGTCCGCTCTCGGATCGCATCGGCCGGCGCTGGATGATTTGGATATCGATCCTCGGCGCGCTGCCATTTACGCTGCTGCTGCCCTATGCCAGCTTGTACTGGATGATCGTGCTGACAATCATCATTGGCTTGATCATGGCTTCGGCGTTTCCGGCGATTCTGGTGTACGCACAGGAATTGGTGCCGGGCCGCGTTGGCTTCATCGCGGGCATGTTCTTCGGCTTCGCCTTTGGCCTGGGCGGCCTCGGCGCCGCCGTCCTTGGGCGCCTGGCCGATGCCTATGGCATCGATTTCGTCTTTCACCTCTGCGCTTATTTGCCGGCGATCGGACTGGTTGTCTGGCTGCTGCCAAACCTCGATCGGCCACGCCCTGCGCGGGTGAGCATCGGGCAAAGCGCCGGCGCCTAGACTCCGCTGCAGAAGTAGTGCAGCAGCCGCTGCGGCAGCCAATCGAGGCGGCCCGGCAAACGGCCGCTGACGAAGCCGACATGACCGCCTGCAAGTGGCAACTCCAGCGTCACGGCGCGCGCAACCTGCAGCGTATGCGGCAATGCCGCAGCCGGCAAGAACGGATCGTTGCGCGCATTCAAGACCAGGGTCGGGACGGCAATCGAACCCAGCAGCGGTTTGGCGGAGGCACGCCGCCAGTAATCCTCGACGCCACGAAAGCCGTGCAGCGGCGCCGTCACGGCATCGTCGAATGCATATAGCGTGCGTGCGGCAAGCATTCGCTTCGCATCGACACAGCCGGGAAAGCGAGCCAGCTTGAGCGCTGCACTGCGCTTCAAGGTACGCAGAAAATATTCGGTGTAGATGCGGTTGAAGCCGCGGCCAAGGTGATGGCCGCAGGCCGTCAGATCGACTGGCGCACACACCGATGCGGCTGCCGCAATCACCGCAGCCGCTGCACCACCTTGCTCTCCCAGCCACTTGAGCAGCACATTGCCGCCCAGCGAGACGCCGACGGCATAGATCTGGCGCTGCGGATAGCGCGCACGCAGGCGGCGCAAGATCCAGTCGACTTCTGCGGCATCGCCGGAATGATAGGCGCGCGGCAGGCGATTCGGCTCACCGGAACAGCCACGGAAATGCGGCACGACCCCACACCATCCTAGCTGCCGCACTTTGTTCATCAAGGCGCTAGCGTAATGGCTGGCGGAGCTTCCCTCCAGACCGTGGAAGAGCACCAGCAGCGGCGCCGCGGCCGGGCCCTCAGCCCAGTCGAGATCGATGAAGTCGCCGTCAGGCGTCTCCCAGCGTTCTCGTCGATAAGGCGGAACGGCGGCTTTGATCAGCAGCGGATAGATGGTCTGGGCGTGGCCGCCGGCTAACCAGCGCGGCGCCTTGTAAGCAATCAATGGCCGCTATCCGGGTCGGGCGTATCGCCCTGACTGCGCTATGGGTAGCCGAGGTGCTGGCCGGGCTTTTCGCCGTGATTGAGTTCGTCGTTGCGCATTCGGAACGGCGTCGGTCATCTGTCGGCAGCGCATAGATGATGGGGGCAGGCAGGGCATAGGTGGTGCGTCAACAATAGCGCAGGTCGCTCTCGGCGGTACAGGGGGCAAGAAAGATCATGTGTCTGACATATTCAATTGCACAATATTTGCGCTAAGTCCTGACAAGGCCTGGCAAGCGCGGGGTGGATGAACTAGGCTGAAGAGTCGGTGTGATGCGCTACCGACGATGCTAAAGGAGATAAACACTATGCGGCTGACGCTCAACGGCAAGAAGATTTCCGTCGATGTTCCTCCGGACACGCCCCTCCTCTGGGTGCTGCGCGACACGCTTGGCCTGACAGGAACCAAGTTTGGCTGTGGCCAGGCCCTCTGCGGCGCTTGTACGGTGCATCTCGACGGGGCCGCGATCCGCTCCTGCACGACGCCGATCTCGGCGGCGGAGGGCAAGCGGGTCACTACCATCGAAGGCCTGTCCAGGAACGGCGATCATCCGGTTCAGGTCGCCTGGCAAGAGGTGGATGTGCCGCAGTGCGGCTATTGCCAGCCGGGCCAGATCATGAGCGCCTCGGCATTGCTGGCTAAGAACAAGCATCCGACGGACGCCGAAATCGAGGCCGCCATGAACGGCAACATCTGTCGCTGCGGCACCTACAACCAGATTCGCGAAGCGGTGCACGCGGCCGCGAAGATGCTGCGCAAGGAGGCCTGATCATGAGCGTCATCAGCAACGAATCGCGGCGCCGCTTCCTCAAGACCAGCGTCCTCGCCGGCGGCGGCCTGGTCGTCGGCTTCATGCTGCCCGGGGCGGCGCGCTTTGCCGCCGCCGCGGCAGCGGTATTCAAGCCGAACGCTTATCTGCGCATCGGATCGGACAATTCCGTGACCGTCCTCTGCGGTCTTTCGGAAATGGGGCAGGGGGTGCATACGGCCATTCCGATGCTGATCGCCGAAGAACTGGACGCCGACTGGAGCAAGATCCGCGTCGAGCAAGCGGCGACCGATCCGGCGTTCAAGAACCCCATCTTCGGCCTGCAGGCCACCGGCGGATCGACCGCCGTGCGCGGCCATTGGGAGCCCATGCGCAAAGCCGGCGCGACGGCGCGCGCCATGCTGGTGTCCGCCGCGGCCGCGACCTGGAAGGTGGACCCCGCATCCTGCAGGACGGAGAAGGGTGAGGTCATCCATGCATCGGGCAAGCGCTTGTCCTACGGCAAGCTCGCGGAAAGGGCAGGCCAACTGGCTGTGCCGCAGTCGGTCACGCTAAAGGATCCGGGCAAATTCAAAATCATCGGCAAGGGCGCCAAACGCCTGGACACCGCGGTCAAGGTGGCGGGGAAGGCGAAGTTCGGCCTGGATGTGAAGGCGCCGGGCATGCTCACCGCCGTGATCGAGCGCTCGCCCGTCATCGGCGGCAAGCTCGTCTCGTTCAACGCCGACAAGGCGAAGTCCATCCCTGGCGTCAAACAGGTCGTAGCGATTCCCAGCGGCGTCGCGGTGCTCGCCGACGGTTACTGGAGCGCGAAGAAGGGGCGCGAGCTGCTGGAGATCAAATGGGACGAGGGGGCGAACGCGACCCTGTCCTCGGAATCCATCCGCACCAGTTTCGCCGAGGCGGCGGGCAAGCCCGGGCTGGTGGCGCGAAAAGATGGCGAGGTCGCGGCGGCCACGGCGGCGAAGAGGATAGAAGCCACCTACGAAGCGCCCTATCTCGCTCATTCCTGCATGGAACCGATGAACTGCACCGCCTGGTTCAAGGGCAGCGAACTGGAGGTCTGGGCCAGCACCCAGGCACCAGGGCTCAACCAGATGGTGCTGGCAGAGGTCGCGGGACTGGCCCCGGAAAAGGTCACGGTCCATACCATGTATCTGGGCGGTGGCTTCGGCAGGCGCTTCGCCCAGGATTTTGCCGTCGACGCCACCATACTCTCCAAGATCGCCGCTGCACCGGTCAAGCTCGTCTATTCGCGCGAGGATGACACCCGAGCCATGTTCTATCGTCCGGCATCGCTGTGCAACTTCTCTGCTGGCCTCGATGAAGCCGGCAGGCCGGTGCTGTTTTCCGCGCGCAGCGCCTGTTCCTCGATTGCGCAGGCGGCGCACATGCCCCTGGAGAAGGGGCTGGACAGCTTCGCGGTTGAGGGCATCAGCCAGATGCCCTATTCGATCGCCAACGTGCAGGTGGAGTGGGCGCAGAAGGAGACCCCGGTCGGGGTCTGGTTCTGGCGTTCGGTGGGGCACTCGCAGAACATCTTCTTTGTCGAGAGCTTCATCGACGAGCTGGCGGTGCTCGCGGGCAAGGATCCGTTCGAGTTTCGCCGCGCCTATCTGGACAAGGCGCCACGCTACAAGGGAGTACTCGAACTCGCCGCGGCAAAGGCGGCTTGGGGCAAACCCTTGCCGGCCGGGCGCTTCCGCGGCATTGCCGTCGGCGAATCGTTCGGCAGCTATGTGGCCGAGGTGGCCGAGGTTTCCGTGGCCAAGGAGGGTGAGGTGCGGGTACACAGAATCGTCTGCGCCGTCGATTGCGGCATGACGGTGAACCCGGACATCATCAAGCGGCAGATGGAAAGTGCGATCATGTACGGATTGAGCGCGGCGCTCCATGGCAAGATCAGCATCAAGGACGGAAGGATCGAGCAGGGCAACTTCGACCAATACCCTATCCTGAGAATGGATGAGGCGCCGAGGGTGGACGTCCACATCCTGTCTTCGCGGGAGGCGCCCGGCGGGGTCGGCGAACCAGGCCTGCCGCCGCTCGCGCCGGCGGTGGTGAATGCGATCTTTGCCGCCACAGGCAAGCGGCTGCGCAAGCTTCCGATCGATCCTGCGGCGCTCAAGCGCGCGTAGGCAAGCAAGCGCTACGCTCAGTTGGCGCGGCGCAGGACGAATACGGCGGGGTCTTCACCGTGATCGAGCAATAGGCGCCTTACCCGGTCCTGCCACAGCGCCCCAAAGCGCCGTGCCTCCTCGCTGCTGGCAGCGCCGCCCAGGCAGCGCTGCATCAGCGGCATCGTGTCCGGATCGCCGGCCACCTGTTGCGGGTGGGCGGCGACGTCGACCATCTCGCCGCTATCGGTCCTCGTGAAACGAATTTCGAGCGGCACATCTGCGTCGAAGAAGAGCAGCTTGCGTCGATCGAAGCGCCCGGCGAGGCCCTTGAATCCGCTGTCCTGGGTGGCGCCGGTGAGCATGCCGACGACGTTGGCGATCACTCCGGTGACACCGGCCAGCCGGTCGTTGCTGAACTCGACGCGGATCGCCCCGCGCTCGGGCAGCTCGGCGCCATAGAGCGCGCCAAGCGCCTGGCGCGTCATCCAGTAGGCGGAGGCCACCGTCGGACAGGAATGGCCGGCGAGCTTGACGGCATCGACATAGCCGTACTCGATCACGCCATCGTCGACGG